>Ga0209390_10011221_pt1 | contig 10324 bp, 5 predicted proteins | sample BON01_FD_187212 | JGI IMG/M metagenome (GOLD analysis project Ga0209390, IMG submission 187212) | Freshwater microbial communities from Lake Bonney liftoff mats and glacier meltwater in Antarctica - BON-01 (SPAdes) (version 2) | ecosystem: Environmental > Aquatic > Freshwater > Ice > Glacier... | reverse complement strand
ATACCTACCAAATATGTCTGCAATAGTATCCTCGTATTCGTACCCCATCCAGCACCAATGCCAATAATGAAAGGAATCAAAATATGACCAGAACCTGTCGTAAAATTTTGATACTTCATTCTCTTTAGGTCCTCCTTCGAAACTAAAACCTCGTCAGGTGATAAGTTTTCATAAGTTTTCGCAAATGGATAAACAAAGGAAACATCTACACCTAAATTGACGTCCCGTCTGGACCCCTTGACTGCAATAGAACCACGGTTTTTTCAACACAATAAACGTTGATTATTTTAAAATACTTCAAGTAATGGATAGAAGCAATGAAACGCTAATTTCTCAAGAAACAAGAGTATCTTGCTTAAAGAAAAGAGCCCGATGACAATCCGTGCGGAAATCACAAGCAACAACATTATGAGAAATCACTGAATTCGCATTGTGTCGCTCCTGATGTAATTTAATTGCATCCCTCGACTTGTCAGCTATGTCGCTTGCAAACGCCTTCCATGAAGTAGCCACTAATAAAATACTTTACCACGGTAACCTGGAACTAAAAACGATATTTTGAAAATTAGATTATTGATGATGGCCGTTGCCGTACATTTGTCCGTGATTCATGTACTGCTGCTGTTGATTATCATAAGCAGAGTTCGCCAACATAAAGTTACCCATAGGTGACATGAAAGCAGGGGTTTCCTCTGTGTATCCTTCCTCTTCCTCAGGTGCTTTGGTTCTGTCTTCCAACTCTCGTACCTTGTCGTGAAGCTCACTCATGTACTGGATCATGTAAGGCATTGCAAAGTCCAGCAGTTGGTTTCTCCACGCCAGCTCCATCACGAGATCCGGTCTCACTAAGTCATAGCACGTGTACAACGTAGCACAGAAACATTCCTTGTCCCCGATGTTTACAAAGAACTGGATCAACTCTTCAACCACAGTTTGGTCCTTGGAATCAGCAGCCGTGTCGATGGCATCCTTGTACATTTTATCACTCTTGGAGATCACGACACTCTCTGCAAATCGATGATTCTTCTTGTACAGAACTGCAGCGATTCTCCGGAACTCCAAAAGCTCATGCTTCTCTAGACGCTGTGCTAACGCAATCTGGTCAAATTTGTCATGTTCCTCAATAGATTCCCGAAGTGCTTCGTAGTCTTCATCATCCACAGTGACCTCGTTGTACGCTTCATTCACTGCCCCGATGTTGTCTTTTTGAACACTCTTCAAGTACGGCATGATGAGAGGCAGATTGTCAGACTTACGCATGAGTTGCACCACTCGTGCATGATCCACACGAGGCGTCAACACTGTGAGCAATTTGTTCAGCTTCAATGGCGCGAAGGCTAAGTAGAAGGAACACGCTTTATAGAACAACTCTTGGTTACGAACTTTAGCAACGCAATCGAGGAATTTGGAGTCCTCCCATGCGCTTTCAGGGTGATCGATGATGCAAACAATAGCAGAATCAAACTCTTCACTCTGCACCATCAAGAAGCAAGACTCTTGCCAAAGTCGGGCCTTTTCACAGGCACGGTTCATCTTGGGGATGTTCATGCGGTTCCAGTAGATTTTGATGTGGTCCATCAGTGCTTCAGGTCGGTACTTGGAATACAAGATACCAAGCTCAGTGAATATTCCTGCATGCGCGTTGTCTAAACCGAGTCCTTGCTCCATGAGGGAAATTAACTCCTCAAAGTATCCTAGACGCTCGTACTGTCCAATCAGATCCTCCAAATGATCAGGACTCACAATGATGTGCAATCCACAAATGGCAGCCAGTTTGAATTCTCCTTTCTCCACACACACTGCATTAACTTCCTTCCATGTCTTGACCGAGTTGGCCTTTCGGGCGGCTTCAACGGCTTCACGGAATTGGTCCAAGTGCAAGTAGCAACTGGCGAGCTTGGCATTATTACTGATGTTGTTGAACAAGATCTTAGCAGCTTCAAACATACCTGCATCAAAGCAACGTTCTCCAATACCTTGGATATCAGCCACGTTTGGAGATGCTACGAATTCTTCTAGATCACCCAACTTTCGAATTTTCGCATATGCAAAGATGAGTTCAGTGTCTATGGTTCTTTCTTTGACTTTCTTGCGAGCCATTTGGAGGAACCGTACTAAATCTTCCCACTGCTCTTCTCGTTCAGCGGCTTCGATGACCTCAGGGTAATGCTCAGTAGGATCGCCAGATTTGATAAACGAATCTACCGCGTCCTTCACCAGGTTGTTATCGAGTTGTGACTTGGCTAGGTGACTCCATACTTCACTCTGGTTACATCTTTGTGCAAACTCGACACTGCGATCAATATCCTCCAAGTGATTCAACAGAACATCAATGGCATCCACATTCGAATCAACCTTTTTGTATATCTCAAAGGACTCTTCGTACAATTGGTATGAATCAGAGCACGCGATCTTAGCGATATCATGACCATCAAAGTTGTTCAAACGATCAATGTAGTCCATCACTCTGGAAGAGTCAGCCTTGATAGCGGTCAGCAGTAGTAAATTCTGCAAGTTTTTGTTATTGGAGAACTCGTCTCCATGAAGTACAATCTTCTCCAATAACCCAATGAGTTCATTAGGTAACTCAGCAGTCATGAATGCCTTTACGGTGGTGGATACTTCATCAGGGTTCTTTGACTCCGGCAGTGCAGTGTTGACAGTCTCTTCAATGACTCGAGCACGATGAGGATTGTCACCCTCTAGTACTCTACACCACAGTTCCATGTCTTGCCGTTCCACACAGTAGCGAGCTTGGTCCTTGAACAATTCATTTGCATCCGTTACATGGATCAATTCATCATCGCACTGACCCCATGCTCGTTTGTATGCTAGAAATGCCAGATACGGGTCGAGCTTCTCACAGAATTTGCCCACAACTTTAGAGTCATAGAACTGATTGTTGAGCAAGAACTGCTGAGGGTCCTTGTTGATGGTGATGTAGATCTTACCGAGTGCATTGTGGGTTGCAGGCTCGGTATTACCTTCAGCCACTCGTTGTTCTAAGAATGGCTGCAGCATACGAAGTCGGTTTCGCTCCTCCACCTCCTTCACCAACGGATCCACTGGGCACTGATTCCGGACGGAGTCTAACAAGGTCTTGATGAAATCTTCGTCACAGTTCAAATCGAGTAGCTTGCCAATAACGATTGGGGTATTCTGTGGCGACACCTTTTGAACGTACACTTCAATGTGCTTGAGCAGTTTACTGTTGTACAGGTAGCTCGTCAACTCATCGATAAATCCATGCTTGTCGCATACGTGAATAAGAGGTCGAGGATCAGACAGTTTCTCCGATAGAAGGAATTCCTTCACTTTATTAGGATCATAATAATCTGATTCTTTGCACACTTTGATAACAGTATCGAACTGTCCCATGCGGGCTGCGGCTTCGATATACTTAAAATGAACATCTGGATCTTGGGTGAAATGCAAAATGGCCCCACAATAGTAATACAAACCATCAAAGCTCTTGTAGCTCTCAAACAACTTGATGAGTTCATTCGCTCCAAGCTGTTCTGAATACTTTGTAGCAGCTTGAACTACGATTTGAAGATTCGCTTTCATATTGTGCATCATAAGGACATTCAAACACTCGATTGCGTTTTCACCGGTCAAGGTACCAAAAAACTCCACCAGAAACTCCGGGGAGATTGCATGGGTGTGTACTATCACCCTCTTGATATCATTGATGTCGGTATAGTGTTCCAACGCCCTTTGGTAGAGTCCCGATTTCTCGCACAGTGACGCAACCGCAGCTCTGTCATAGAATGAAAACATCTCGCTGGCGAATATGGCATCTGCTACTTGCGGAGCACCCCCGAGAAGATTGATCTCCAAGAGTCTTGTTTGAAGATGGCCTTCTTCTGCTTTGTTTCCCTTGAGAGCATCCAGTAAAAAGGAAGTAGTTTCTTGGATACGGTTCAATTGCATAAACACATCTACAACCATGCCGATCTCAACCAGAGGATGTCCCCCGTTGTTGTTCACAAGACTCTTTGCAAAGTCCTCGGCTTGTTTTGGATTCTGTCGTACCAAATTCTGCAGCATCAAGATATAGTCCGGTGTGTACCCGACCTTCAACGAGTAGGCAACGATATTCTCAAACTTGCCACTCAACATAAAGCAGTGAACAACTTTGGCCGGTACATTAGCACGAAGGTAGATGCTGAGTGCCATGTTGGGATCCACTTGGACGACCATGTCCCCAAACTCCTCGGAGCACTCCAATTTGTCTTCCTTCAACCAATTCTCTAACATTTGCTGTCTGCCTTGCTGAAGTACTCTCCTGGCTAATTCAATTGTCTCAATCGCGTTCAACTTGCCGGTTTCCAAAAGCGTACTAAAGTATATCAGCACTGGTTGAGGTAGACCTTGAGACTGAGGGACCTGAAGAAACTTCTGGATCGTTTCAGTCGTTCGTAGATCTTGACCTGCCTGGGACGCAATCTTTGCTGCACCTTTGAGATCTCCAGCAGCGAATAAACGATTGAACTCAGCTACATACATCTGACCAGCACCAGGCAAGTTCAAACGCGCCGCCAACTCCATGGCGAGAGCATTTTGATTCCCTAGTCCCACCAAGTAAGGAACAAGAGTCTTCTCGTTCAATGACACAGAAAGCACTTGGCCTTTGCCAGCTGTAATACCAATGATACCAGTACCGTTAGCCATAGGTGTTGAAACGAATATCGTGTCAGTACTGATTCTGTTGAAGAAGATGAGCGACCCACTGTGGATATCAAACACAAACAGATACCCTTTCTTAGTAACCAAGTACACCACATCGTACTTTCTACTAGGCAAAAGTGAAATAGGAAAATCATCTTGTGCATCTGGTGGAAGAGCAATGTCCCTAGGAGGGAGCTTGTGAACTCCGGACGGGTCACTCTTGTCCTTTCCAACCTCCATCACATACAGCTTGAAAGGAGAGTCAGGTTTCTTTTCGATAAACGTGAAAATGTTTCTCGCAAGTCCATCTTTCTTGCGAATGGTGGTAAAGCATCCTGCGAATCCTTGAAGAGGCTGACTCACTTTCTTTTCCACTGAATACAACTGCATGTTACCGTTCACTGGGGGAATTCCAGATCCTTTGCTAATCCCCACAATGAGAAGCCACTTGGAGTCATCACTCATGTGGTAGTTGATCACTTGACTATCACTTGGAAAACTAGCATGTCGGTCAAACATCTTCTTCGGGTCATCGCTCCCTTCAGAACTCCAATGGAACACACTGGTCTGTGTGACAAACGCCACCGTATTAGAGTTCACCCATCTCCAAAACTTAATGTCAATGCCATCAGGCAACTTGTATGATTTAAGCTTTTGCTTTGCTTCAGTGTTGAAGATCTGGATCGTCTGCCCCCCACGCAATGCTATGATTTTGGAATCAGGGTTCATGATAGCAGCCTCAGCACCAATAGGTCTACGCTGGACTTGATTGCCTGCTGTCAAGTCAATGGTAGTCAGCACCTGCGCCCCATTCTGCTGCTCTCTGACGCAAATGTACTTCTCCGATTCAAATGTGAGGTCACCAAAACGAATGGATTGGGGATTCACTCCCAGCTGCGCCAAATTAAGACGCTCACTGAACACTATGGGCAGTTGAGCCATTGTCTCTTTCCGTATACCTCGTTATAGTCTAAAAGCACTGCTGTTGAGTTCCAATTCGATCACCCTCTAACTATCTTTCTTTTGATGTGCTTTCACTCAAACCATCTAAGAAACTGCCTAACAAAATTCATTCACAAAGATCTAACTATGGTCTACCACAGTACTCACGAAATACCGGTACCATGGTATTTGTACATGAGAGTGAGGCTGGTACACGTAAGACACTTGGGAATAGTCATTTAAAATACTTCATAAGAAATAGTCCGTTCCGGCCGAAATAAGAAGAGACTGCTGATATTATTGACATCTGGGCAGATTGCAAAATTCCCAAAGAATTATTTGACATCCTTAACTACAGAGTTCAAATGAAGCTCAACAAGAATGAAAAATGCTGATTTTGTTTTGACCATGCTACAGCTAAGACAATCATGCGGTTGTCTTAGATCAATTATTCTGTCGAAGTAATGAAGAGAACGTGGCCGCATATGCCATTGATAACATTCGTGTCAACTTTTCAAGATTTCTTTGAACTTTATTTAATTTCAAGTTATATCCAGTTTTCCATAACGATAGAGTATACCAATAAAAGATATATTATTTAGATTTTAGCAATTTAGCGACACATAAAAACTCCTTGAACACTACCCAACCCGGGAAACCTTTTCGCGGGTTCTATCCGGGACACCTTTTCTTTTCAATATATTCTTGGCATTTTCATCGTGTGATGCAAACGCACGCAATAATAACGAAGATACTCTTTGAATTTCAGTATGCTCGGGAAACGCTTTCATGGCTTTCAGTATTTCATCGTCTGCACCTTTACTCATCAATATCATTCGGTTATTAGCATTCATTGCCAAATTACACAATGCGCTACACGAATAGTTTTGAATTTTTGCAATGCCGCGAAACGCTCTCATGGCTTTCAGTATTTTATCGTCTACGCTTTTGCTCATCAATGTCATTCGGTTAGTGACATTCTTGCCCAAATTCCACAATGCACCACATGCTTTTCTTTGAAGTTCAGTATGCACAGGAAACGCTTTCATGGCTTTCAGTATTTCATCATCTTCACATTTCTCATCAAAGTTATTCTTTTAGAAGCATTCTTGGCCAAATTTAACAATGTACCACATGCTTCTATTAGAATTTCAGCGTGTTCGGGAAATGCTTACATGGCTTCCAGTATTTCATTGTCTGTACTTTTGCTCATCAACGACACTTGGTTATCAGCATTTACTGCCACATTACACAATGCACCACATGAACAGCTTTGAATTTCCGCATGCAAAGGAAACGCTTTCATGGCTTTCAGTATTTCATCGTCTGCACCTTTACTCATCAATAGCATTCGGTTATTAGCATTCACTGCCAAATTACACAATGCGCTACACGAATAGTTTTGACTTTTTGCAATGCCGCGAAACGCTCTCATGGCTTTCAGTATTTCATCGTCTACGCTTTTGCTCATCAATGTCATTCGGTTAGTGACATTCTTGCCCAAATTCCACAATGCACCACATGCTTTTTCTTTGAAGTTCAGTATGCACAGGAAACGCTTTCATGGCTTTCAGTATTTCATCATCTTCACATTTCTCATCAAAGTTATTCTTTTAGAAGCATTCTTGGCCAAATTTAACAATGAACCACATGCTTCTATTAGAATTTCAGCGTGTTCGGGAAATGCTTACATGGCTTTCAGTATTTCATTGTCTGTACTTTTGCTCATCAACGACACTTGGTTATCAGCATTTACTGCCACATTACACAATGCACCACATGAATAGCTTTGAATTTCCGCATGCAAAGGAAACGCTTTCATGGCTTTCAGTATTTCATCGTCTGCACCTTTGCTCATCAAAGTCATTTTGTTATCAGCATTCACTGCTAAATTCCACAATGCACCGCATGCATACTCTTGAAGCTCAGTATGTACAGGATAAGCTTTCATGGCTTCCAGTATTTCATCGCCTGCACCTTTGCTCATCAACGACACTTGGTTATCTGCATTCACTGCCAAATTACACAATGCACCAATTGCAAATTTTTGAATTTCTACATTGCCACGAAACTTTCTCATAACGTTCAGTATTTCACCATCGGCACCTTTACACATCAATATTATGACGCTCTCAGCATTATTATATGCCAAACCATACAATGCACGACATGAATAGCTTTGAAGTTCCGCATGCAAAGGAAACGATTGCACGGCTTTCAGAATTGCATCCTCTGCACCTTTACTCATTAATGCCACTTGGTTACCATCATTCACTGCCAAACGGCACAATGCACCACATGAAGAGCTTTGAATTTCAGTATGCCTACGAAACGCTTTCATGGCTTTCAATATTTCATTGTCTGCACATTTGCTCATCAAAGTCAATTGATTATGGACATCCCTTGCCAAGTAGCACAATGTACTGAGTGCATGAGTTTAAATTTCTGTATTCTCGGGAAAAGCTTTCATGGCTTTCAGTATTACATCGTCTGCACATTTAGTCATCAATGTCACTTGGTTATCAGCATTCACTGCTAAATTCCGCAATGAGCCAGATGCTGGTCTTTGATTTTCCGCATGATCAGGAAACGCTTTCATAGCTTTCAGTATTTCATCGTCAGCACCTTCACTCGTCAACGTCGCTCGGTTAGCAACATTCTTGGCCAAATTCCACAATGCACCACATGCATCTTTTTGAATATTCGCAGAACTGGGAAACTTCCTCATGGCTTTCAGTATTTGAATATCGATCTCCAATGATGGTTGTATCAATGTGCTTTGCAAGGACAAACCTCCATTGAAATCTTCAAGGGGCTTGTCGTAGTTTGGGAGCTTTTCATTTGGAGTAGCAAATGGCTTCGTGGGGCTCGGCTCGCCACAAATGGAGTGATCACACTGATTGAACATCGTAATAACTGAGGATTTCATACAAATAAGACATTCTTGACTGGTAGAGTTTGATTTTAAAACCTCTATATTGGTATCTTGAGATATAGTACTATAGAAAGTTTCAATGATATGACTCATAGTAGGTCGATGCGTTCTTTCTCCTTCCAGACATTCCTTAGCGATAGAAAGTATCATATTTCCTTCATCAGTGTTCACTTGAATGCTATAATCAAACGAAGCTTCATTCGAACGCAATAACCAAGCTGACAAATATTGAACACCAGAGACGACAGGCCATGAAGATGGCTTATCAGAAACGAATTCTCCCAGGATAACCCCAAAAGCAAAAACATTCGCAGACTTGCTATTTTTTATGCTTACTGAATAGTTGTTAATACATTCAGGAGGCATGTAACCCATGTTACCCGTAACATTTCCTTCGACGAAAGATCCTTGTGAAGATACATTCGCTGGTGGTCCTAAATCGGCCCAATAGATTTGATCATTTGTTTCATTCACTAAAATATTGCAAGTCTTGCAGTCCTGATGTACAAAACCTTTCGCATGCAAAATTGCCAGTCCTTTTGTAGCTTCAAATGCAGCCCGGAATCTCAACTTCCAGTCCATGAAAGAAATGTCTTCTCGTAAATTTCTCGACTTCAATTCCATAACGATATAAATCGATTCGGAGTTCATTGCCATTCCATAGATATGGATGATACGGCGATGTCTCACACTTAACAATTTTTTGACCTCGTTAAGGCGATTTTTTTTTTTAATCATTGCCACGAACAGCACGCGGCACAATCTTAATAGCCACATCTCCGAAGAAGCTAAGGTGCCCTCTATATGTTCTGCCAAAGGTGCGATGACCTATCAATTCACCGACAGCACTTTGAACGACAGCTAAATCAATGTGTCTTAGCTCATCAATCATGACACTTCCAGTCCAATTGTGTTGACTTCCTTTTTGAGGGGGATTTTGTATGAGGATTCCATAACTAGGAAGGGGTCTGGTACCTACTTTGAAGCGCTAAAAATATAATAAACAAAAGCAATTCAATACCAGACTCGGTGAAAAATTGGGAATGGGCATAAAATGTGTACATATTCCAGTACCACTAAACGCGGTTTGCAGAGAAAAGAACCCCCATGCTTACCAAGAGAATAGGAGGATAGTTTCATCATCGACTAGCATTTTAATCGAAAAAGTAGTCGATAAGTTCAAATTTGAATGCAAAATCGTCGTTGGTATATTTTAGTATTTGGTATACATTCTCATACAAAAATGAATATTTCATGTTTTGGTATAATAATGGAAACAATGAGGGTCTTGATGCGTAGAATTAAACGAGTTGTAGCGAGACATAAGTTTTTAAAATAATCACTGAATATGTTTTCCTAATTGGGGTGGTAGAGCAGCAAGTAAACATTTGTTAAGAATGCGGCGCATTTGAAAAATCTCGAGGGGGGCTATCCATCCCTTTTCTCGCTTTTGAAAATTGCTGGGACGTATTGCTACGACTTGATATGGTCGCGCAAAGCTGCGTCACTGCATACACTGAATAGATATCAGAAATGCAGCTCCGATATAGACTGAAGTAGGGTATACAGGGCCCACTTTGAACCGCCCTTGGTTCTGAAAGTATATATTGACTGAGAACAACACGATCAAACTATTGAATTTCATTGAATTTCATCTCTGAGCAATTTGGTTAAAAAGAGCATGGGTAACAAAAATAAGCCCGGGTCCTTCCAAGCGTTCTATGAAGAAGAGACGGATGGAGAATCTGAGAGCTGCCCAGGAAAACAGAACGGTTG
>Ga0209390_10011219_pt1 | contig 10324 bp, 8 predicted proteins | sample BON01_FD_187212 | JGI IMG/M metagenome (GOLD analysis project Ga0209390, IMG submission 187212) | Freshwater microbial communities from Lake Bonney liftoff mats and glacier meltwater in Antarctica - BON-01 (SPAdes) (version 2) | ecosystem: Environmental > Aquatic > Freshwater > Ice > Glacier... | reverse complement strand
CATTCTTCATGTTTTGATGCTACTTTTAAAGACTGAAACTTCAAGTAGTTGGTAACAGAAGCAACTTGAATGGCCCATTCATGAGATTTGGCTTGGATTTCATTATTAATCTTCAAGAGAGCTTTTGCACGCCGAGACATACCTCCATCAAGCATTTCAAGAACGCGACTTTTAATTAAGTAGACTTCAAGTGATCTCTTTCGTAAGAGTTTCACCATGCCTGTCCTCAACTTTTCTAGGTTCTTTTTCGGTATGACTCCTCCAAGACTAACATGCTCTTGCTGCATTTCGAGGGTGGCTTCTAGATTTCTTAAATCTACTTTAATCGGATCGAACATATCGATGCCATAAGAAATGGCCTCCAAGTCTAAACAATCGTTTCCCTGGCAAAAAGCACAGCACGTAATAGCTACTAGAACCAGAACTTTTTTCATCCAATAGCCAAATTGCGAATTGGTTTGAATTAAATTCAGTAATGAAGTAAGAATTAGAGGGCATTGTACCTCTCGTAACAGCCACCACCAGATTGATTTAATTCAGTGAATTTCGAAATTTCATATTTGTAATGAAGAGAGGTTTCTTTTTCTTATTCTATTTTGTCCGCGAAGCTAGCAGCGCATGTGTAGAGTTAGATTTCCCGTCGTTTGAGTTTCCTGATATTGAAGGCTGCAGTAATTTGGACCTCATAGAAAATGTTGAAGTATTTACTCAAGAAATGTTGGAAGAATTCACGACACTTGAGGCACAGCATGAATCCTACTTTCTGATTCCAGTTTCAGGCGAGAAAACCATCCTCGAAAAATACACAGACTTGCGTTTTTTGGACTACTTCATTCTTCACCATACGGGTATCGATTGCATAATGCAAACGAATGAAAACTTTCACGTTGAATTAACTGAGAAGAAAAAAGAGTTGTATAAGCAGGTTGGTAATTCCATGTTCAGTTATCGTTCGCACTTAAAGGATATGTTAGGATACCTCCAAGCTATCAATGAACATTTAATGAAAAAGAATGTGACGCTTCTTTTTAAATATGACGTATTAATCGAAGAAAATAATCGGAATAGACGGAAAAAAGTCATTAGTGGGATTAATAATTACAAGAAGACATCGCCATCAAACTAATTCTATTTTATAAGTACCTGTGTATAAACAATAACATTTTAAAAATTATAGCAGGTATCAATTGGATTCTTGAGTGTTTTGACACACTCTTTTTCAATGAAAGGCTTTATTCAAAAATAATAAATATATGAATAGACTTTTATTCTTCAACCGAAAAACGCTTTATCGGATCTCGCCAGTTAGGAAGCTTCGTTTCGACATGCTCTTCCAACACGACTTCATATATGTCCACGTTTGAAAATTTATTTTCCATCTTCAACATTTTTTTGAAATACTGAGAGTGTCCAACCACAAACTATTATCGATGTAAGATGCTTGATGATAAATAATAGAAATACACTTACAATATTCTTATGCGGCAGCTGGAGCAATCTATTTTCAAACTCTTGGATACGAATATCAAGACCAACGCCATTCCCCGGAATCCATTCACTCACAAACTTCTCCCTCAAACAATCCCATTCTTGTATCTCAATACTCTCTTCTCTTACCAGACCTAAGCACGTGTCTTTGGCCCTGCTCAAAGGACTGTGAACCACCAGATCGATCTCACGGGTTTGAAAGAAAGAATCTTGATGAAGTTTGTCCGCGACTTGCTCTACTTGAGCAATGCCCGAATCTGATAAAGGAGTGTCGATGGGATCCGGAACAGCCAAAAGTCCAGCACCCTTACTGAAGTCGGTCCAGAATGGAACTTTAAACTCATACAAATCATTCCCAAATTGCTTCAGTGCTGCAAGTCGTTCGTTCTCTACACTTTCTGCATGTCTCACCTGGTCATCGTTTATATTTTAATATAAGTACCTATCATCATCATCGCTTCACGTACCAAGAACACCCTCTTCATTCCAGTTCGCGATCATAAAAAAAAGTTAAAAAAAAAATACATGAAAACCCAATCAGAAAAAACGGTTGCTGTTGAAGGAAGTGAAGGAATATGAAGTTAAAGCGCTTTTTATTAAGGTTCTACCCGCCAGGGATCATTCTGGAATTCGACAGACGAGATGGGACCAAGGGCACTAAGGATATTGATCTTCTGAAACTCACTCCTGAAACAGATGTGGATGTCCTCGTAAACCAAATCGTGTATGAAGAACCGCTTGTTTCCGCTAACAGAAAACCGCAACTTCGAAAACTGATCATGAAACTGATTGAAAAGTTGGAAGTTAATGACAATCATGACTTTTACTTGTTCAAGATCCTGAGAGCGCACATTCTACCTCTCACGAATTGCGCCTTCAACAAGTCTGGGGATCGCTTCATCACCGGGAGTTACGACAGAACATGTAAGGTATGGGACACGACTACTGGTGACGAGCAGCTCACGTTGGAGGGACACAAAAACGTCGTCTATGCAATCGCATTCAACAACCCATATGGAGACAAGATAATAACTGGCTCGTTTGATAAGACTTGTAAGTTATGGGATAGTAGAACTGGACAACTATTCCATACTTTTCGTGGACATTCTACGGAGATTGTTTGTTTGTCTTTCAATCCATCGAGTACTATTATTGCTACTGGATCGATGGACAATACTGCCAAACTGTGGGATGTAGAAACAGGTACAGAACTTCATACTCTCGCTGGGCATTCAGCTGAAATTGTTAGTTTGAATTTTAATACAGTTGGAGATAAAATGATCACTGGATCCTTTGATCATACCGTCAAGGTATGGGATGTTCGTAGTGGCAAATGTATTCATACATTGCAAGGTCATCACGGTGAAATATCGAGTACGCAATTCAACTACTCAGGTGATCTTTGTATTTCCGGATCTATTGATAGGACGTGCAAGATATGGGACTTGAATGAAGGCCAATGCGTCCAGACATTGAGAGGTCACAATGACGAGATCCTTGACGTGTCCTTCAATTCCAGTGGGAGTAAACTAGTCACTGCCTCGGCTGACGGTACGGCAAGATGCTACAATGTCCAAACCGGGGCATGCCAAGCTATTCTTATTGGACACGATGGTGAGATCTCAAAAGTCACTTTCAACCCTCAAGGAAGCAAGATTCTCACCGCTAGTAGTGACAAAACTGCCAGGATTTGGGAGGTCGAAACAGGAGACTGTTTGCAAGTGCTGGATGGACATACAGACGAGATTTTCAGTTGTGCATTCAATTACACCGGAGACACGGTTATCACTGGATCAAAAGATAACACATGCAGGATTTGGAAGTGTTGATCTATTATTATTCCCATTATAAAAAAATTGTCTTCTCTAAGATATGTTTTTCATTTTAAAAATAAGCTGATATCGCTTCATCAAGCAACTTGACGCCTTGTTTGATCAAATCGATATCTAGTGTCTCCTTCGACAGGTGCAACTTCCTGTCATGCTTTTCAAATCCACAAGCTTTCAAAAAGGCTACACCTCCAACTTTGGAAGCCACACGTTTCTTAAACGCTTCGTTTTCCAGATTCACCTGCAAGAATTTCTCTTCTTGGGGGTTTGTGGCTATGTTGGATAGCATTTTGTTTATAGTTTTCAATGCCACGAGTCCTTCATCGACCACCTTGTACGCAGACAATGTTTTTATAGATTCATTCATGATTTGCAGAGGAGTTTTCTCTGCTTCTGAAGCCATACCTTTCCCCAGGGCCTTGTCTAAGGCTACCTGGTAGGCCTCCTTGACTCCCTCAGGAGACTCTCCTCTCCTACGAGCAGCATCACCGGCCCTCTCAGCTTTATCTTTGGCGACCTCCAAACGCAGCCTCTCCTTCTCTCGCAGAAACGCTTCCTTCTCCTTCTTGCGATCTTCGTAGTCACGTTTACGTTGCTGCTGTTCGTACTCATCACGGGCCTCTAGCATCTTCTGCCCCTCCAATCGACGGTTTTTCTCCTCTTCAATGCCACGTACCTTGTCTTCCTCCTCTCTTTCTTTGCGCTTTTCAGCCAGTTTAATCCTGATCTGTTCTATCTTTGCTTGCTTCTCTTCTTCTGATAGCGGAGCTACTTCCTGGTCGCATTCTTCAAAATTGGAATTACCAGTGCGTTCTGCATAGAGCTGGGCGTCTTGGAGGTTTCGAAATAGTTTACCGGTATCCGTGCATCGAATCGATTTGGCCACCTTGGATTCATCGCTGTCCTTGGATTCATCATTGTTCCCTACCAGCCAGCTCAGCTACGGGCAGATTAATAATGTCATAATACCTCGGCTGTACTTACGGCTTTATCAGTAGTCTTCGGTTCATCTATTGCGTTTAGAGCTTCCACGCATTTCGACTCCTCGAAGCCCATTTCAACTAATGCCGCCACTTTTTCATTCAAGGTGGACATGTTTCAAAAATATTTTTTTTGTTTTGTTGTAAAAACCAATCAATCGGAGAAATGGCTGACGATAAAGAAGAAAAACGGCGGTTGAAGAAGGAGAAGAAGGAGAAAAAGAGAAAAGCGGAGGAGGAAGTACCAGTAGAAGAAAGCAAAGACAAGAAGTCCAAGAAGAAAAAAGACAAGAAAGAGACTGATGGACAACCCATTGTGGCAACAGAAGCACTGCATAAAATGGGCTCTAAGGAAGTTGACGCATTCAGAGAGAGTCACGACATCACAGTGAAGAACGATGCAATGAACGTTGGTATTCCATTTACCACTTTTGATGTGGCGAAAAAATGCTTCCCAAACGGATCATCCGCATTATTCCAGGCCTGTTGCGGCACCTTCAAAGTACCTTCTCCTATTCAGGCCCAAGCATGGCCTATCATTTTGGCTGGTCGTGACATGGTTGGAATTGCTGCTACCGGCAGTGGAAAGACTCTAGGCTTTCTATTACCTGGGATGTGCAAAATGCTTGCAGGAGAATATGGAAAAGGATACCCTGCAAAACCTCGTGCTCTGATCATAGCACCTACTCGTGAACTAGCAATGCAGAGTGCAAGCGTGGCGATTGAAGCATGTGCCGCTTGTCCAGAGTTGTCATCACTGGTGGTGTTTGGGGGACAACCAAAATGGGAGCAGAGGAAGAAGATACAAACTCTAGCTACTCTTGATGTCTTGGTGGCAACACCAGGAAGATTGCTGGATTTTGTGAATGATGAGGTGATTGACTTGAGTAATGTGATGTACATGGTTCTTGACGAAGCAGATCGAATGTTAGACATGGGTTTTGAAAAAGATGTGCGGACGATTATCTCCATGACGGTTCCTGCTGAGAAAGGCAGGCAAACTGTCATGTTCTCAGCCACGTGGCCGAGGGAAATTAGGGAACTTGCAGCCACTTTTATGTCCGACCCTGTTCGCGTGATTGTGGGAAGCGACAAACTAAGTGCGTCCACATCAGTGACCCAACATGTGGAGGTAGTAGAGCAGATGAGCAAAGAACGGAAATTGCTAGACCTTCTTCGAAAACACCACACTGGAAAAAATCGCATTATCGTATTTGCATTGTACAAGAAAGAAGCTGCACGCATTGAATCGATGCTTCAGCGTAACAATTATAAGGTGGCAGGAATTCACGGCGACAAAGTGCAATCTGCAAGAGAAGAGGCCGTTCGTTTGTTTGAAGAAGGAACCTTGCCTATTTTGGTGGCCACCGATGTAGCGTCTCGGGGTTTGGATATCAAAGGAGTTGAGTTTGTTATTAACGTTACCTTCCCTTTGACTGTTGAAGATTATGTGCATAGAATCGGAAGGACAGGGCGTGCTGGAGCCACTGGAGTAGCGTATACTTTCTTCACTGAGCAAGAGAAGCATCTAGCGGGTGCTCTCCAGAATGTTATGCGAGAAGCTGGGGCGAAAATCCCACCAGAATTGGCAAAGTTTGGCAACACAGTCAAGAAGAAAGAACACAAGTTGTATGGATCGCATTTTAAAGAGTTTGATGGGCCGGCCAAAGAGCCGCAACACGTTACTTTCGAAAGTGACTCTGACTGATTCCCTTGGTAGTTTGGTTGTAAAAATCTAATGACAAATCTTTTTCATTTTCTCCTCCCTTTGTAGTTTGGTTGTAAAAATCTATTGACACATCTTTTTCATTTTCTCCAATCAGCTCAGTACCTATTTTAATGAATATACCATTTTATACGACCAGTTCCGTTCTTATTTACAGCTCAGTGATTGCCAAACAAGTCCCACCGTATGATAGATGTTGTAGAAATCCACTGACAAATCTAAATTACCCTCCGCACTTGCACTGAAGCCAAAACTTTCTCGATCGTTGATTCGCATGTAGACGCATGCCACAGAAAGCCCGTTGATTATCCCGCGTGATATCCCAATCTCGAATGATATTTCGCTAGTTGCAGTAGAATTGTACACAATGCTTTTGGCTTCCTCCAGCATGGCCTCTGCTGAAAGCATCATCATCATGCCATCTCGTCGCACAGGATGAACGACTATCGCTGGGAATGTGATATCTAGAACCTGTCTTACCGCCTCAGCGTCCTCGGATGCATAGGCAGAGTGCACCTGAACATGGACCATGTGATTACGGCGAGCATACATCCCGATACGTCTACATTTGAATCAGTGTTTTGAAAAGCCTAATATGGAACTCACTGTTTCATAATCTGCCGTCGGTACCAGCAACGTGTAAGTTCAATAGATAGAACCCCCACCGCCAGCGACAGTAGTGCGTGAACAACATCTTCCCGCATTCCTTTTGAAATTAATTTTTTTAAAATCATTTTCTAAACAACAAAAAATCGATTTTTTAAACTACTAAATGCTAATTTCTTAATAAACAAGAGTATCTTGTTGAAAGAAAAGAGCCTGATGGCAATCCGTGAGGGAATCAGAAGCAAGAACATTATGTGGAATCACTGAATTCGCATTATATTTCTCCTGATGTAATTTAATTGCATCCCTCGACTTGTCGCCTGCTTTTTTATAACACAATAAAAATCGATAAAAATTTTTCGTGATTATTGAATTTGAAGGTTTCCTCTCCAACGGTCTTCATCATTTTGAAAAAAGATGATTGATTTTAAAAATAACGAAGAGTTAACATAAAGTGCATTACCGAGGAACGTTGGGTCGCTTGAGAGTCTTAAGCACAGAATTGTATTCTTTCAAAAGCCATTTTTCTTTATTCTTTCCAGCGAAAACCAAGTAATCTTCAAAACCAATTTTACCATCGTTGTCTTGATCCATGTACTGCACCATCATTTCCGCTTGCACTAACGGAATAGCATACCCATCGTCCTGGGACCAACGCATTAGATCGTCTCGGGAGATATATCCCTTGTCTTGGTGATCAACGAACAGAAACAGGAGCTGCAGTGCCACCAGTTCATTGGTGGAGAAACTTATTGTTTCGCTCTTACTTTCACTCAGTGATTCACTCTGATTTCCTGCCGACGAGGCTGCAGGGCGTTTCTGTAGTATCGACTCCCTAGCACCAGCAGAACTTTTAACTTGCACAGTATCAGGTAAATGAAGCTCGTCAGGGTTCAATTTCTTCTGTGCTTGTTTCATCTTGTCCTGTAAAAGAACAGGATTCATTTCATTAATACCGTCTTGAGCCGCTGCTTCCTCGTATTTCTTAGTTTTCTTCTGCTTCTTCGGTTTTTTCGGTTTCTTTGTCGGTTCAACTCCAGGAGTAGGTGCAGAGTCATCGAATCCTAGCAACTGAGCCGCTTTCCAATTTTTCTTGTTCTTTTTACTTTCTTCTTCTTCAACGTCTTTTGAATTGGATTTACGTGCCGGTAATGGTGGAGGAGGGACCCCCACGCGACTGATGGATTGGTGCTTGTTGACAGATTTGGGTGGAAAGAGTGTATTGTTCGCTTCTTCCTCACCAAATGCTAGGGCTGTTTTTATAAAACCATCAAACGTAGTCGGCATATATGGACACATACTTTCGAGCTTGAGACTGTCTGACAATTGGGCGGACTCGAACTGAACTGGATCTGGATGCGAGACGGCGGTGAATTGAACAGGTTCTAAAACTTGAAGGGGCTTAATACCAATTCGTTTCTTGATCTTACCTGGAGGTTTGTGGTTAATTCGAATGAAAGCTGCTTTGTTACCGTACCTTCCACAGTAGTTCGGTGCTGAGAAAACGGTTATTACCGGTGGTGTGACTTGAGCAGCTGTATCACCCTTGGCTCCCCCAGACACCTTCTGAAAGTGGAACAAGTATCCCTCCTCTTGAACCTCATGGGCTCGAATGAGTGCAACAAGATTGTTCGAGGGTAAGAATTCCATCAAAGCTCGAAAGCCATATCTGTAGGAACAACCGCGCTGTGGATTTGATAGATAGTCAATTGAGAGATAGTCCGCCAACGACATATCAGATCCATCTTCATGGCTGTCCTTAATAGGGTCGCTCCATAAAATATCACAGAGAAACCCAGTCATCGCAGGTTCTACGAATCTATCGAATTCTGAGAATTGATGAAGTGATTTCACGTTTGGTGAAATGCCTCCATGTAAACAGAGAAATTTTCCTCCTGCAGTATCAACCGTTGCTGCAATTGGAAGCGCTTGAAAACACTCCACAAATCGATTGTAGACAATAAGACCGTATTTCTTCTCGCATTCATCCTTAAACCCAAAGTACGCACTCACAGTACGAGCTTCATGATTTCCCCTCAAAAGCCAAACAAACCCAGGGTACTTGATCTTGAGAGCAAACAGATAGAGCAATACTTCAACGCCCCAGTCACCTCGGTCGATGTAGTCTCCTAAAAACACATAGGTTGTTTCCCCTTTTCCCTTTCCTGGTTTCCCTCCCAACTTTATCAACTGCCGAAGATCGTAGTATTGCCCGTGAATATCACCAACGACTGTAACAGTGCCAGTGTTGACCTTAGAAGCGAGCTTGCTGGTATCCAATTGAATCAAATTTGGTTCTTTTCGCATAATCTTATCGGCTCGTCTGATGATTGTTAGTACATCGTCGTTTCCAAGAAGTTGTTGTACATCCAGTCGTTTCGCGAGTTCTTCTGGATCTTTTATTTTTCCACTATTCACCGCCTGCTGCTTGGCCTTCCATGCTTCCTTAAACGTTCCCACGTTCGCTCTACTGATAAAGTCAGCTTTCGCTCGTTTGTCATCTTCTCCAGAGAGCATCTTGGCTCTGGCAAAGTAGTATCCTCGGTCCAACGAACGACGCCTAGGTAGCCCTTTGGGAGCAATCGGAGGAATATTCGGATCAGAACTGAAATTATCACTGGTCGCTATAACCCCTCGTTGAATGGCCATGGATTTGGGTCTTCCACGAGGCGACGAAGAGCCACTCACTGATTTAGGCGAGGAGGGGGAAGGCTCAGAAGGTTCCATTGCTGTGCTTGCCAGAAAATCTTGGAGCTTATTAACTTCTAACTTTTGTTCTGCTGGAACGACTGGAGGGGCGTAAGAATCATCGCTTTCATAGCCATCTTCACCCAGTTCCGGTAACACTGACATATCAAATAGATTGAGTCGAGTTTGTTCCAACTTTTTGGTCTCTCGGAGGTTCCGAGCAACTGTAGTCTTCGAAGGCGTGTCGTCATCTTGCAAGTCACTGTGAAGATCGTGAAGCCAATCTAGAATATCTTCAGCCGAGGGTCTGGTGTCTCTGTCTACCGAGAGACTCTGCATGCACAACTCAGTTAAAGATGATGGACAGTTCTTCGCCTTTAGTAACTTTCGGATTTCCTTCTCGATTTCGATTTCTTGCAACTCAGATATACGATTCTTCTCTTCGCATTTGATTGCCTGCTTGAGTTTTGGACAAGAAATGTTGGAGAGAGATTTTCCAGTCGTCATCTCTAAAATCAAGATACCAATTCCGAAAAAGTCCAATTGAAATTTAGCCATTCGTTCATCGCCCTTGAATTCCTTTTTGGTCAGTGATGCAATAGAAGTACAACTTCGAAAAAGCACCGCCATGTTGTTATCCAGCGCAATATTATCGCAACGAAGACTACCGTGAATGTATCCACTTTCATGCAGACGAATTAAAAGTCTCGCTGCTTCGATCAAAATATCAACTATAATAGGATATCCCCAACTTGTTTTACCGGGGGTCGTGATAACATCCTTCAGGTTCCAAAACACAGCGTTTCCGTTTCCTCCAAAACCGCCGCTAACATCGTAAGTGCCAAACGCACGAGAAACTCGTTTGCCTTTCTTAGTACTAGTACCTCCGGTTTTGTTTTCATTTTCAGACCTCACCCAAAAACTTGGAGCTTCACTAGGAGGAGCAGGTCGATTAAGCTGCTCAAGTAGAAACAATTTCCTAGCTTTCGATTCAGTAGAACCACCTT
>Ga0209390_10011216_pt1 | contig 10326 bp, 5 predicted proteins | sample BON01_FD_187212 | JGI IMG/M metagenome (GOLD analysis project Ga0209390, IMG submission 187212) | Freshwater microbial communities from Lake Bonney liftoff mats and glacier meltwater in Antarctica - BON-01 (SPAdes) (version 2) | ecosystem: Environmental > Aquatic > Freshwater > Ice > Glacier... | reverse complement strand
GCCGCGCCGGGCGACAAGCCGAATGTGATTCTCATCATGGCCGACGATCTCGGTTACCGGGATCTCAGCAGCTATGGCCATCCTGAGATCAAGACTCCGATTCTCGACGGAGTCGGGCGTGATGGCATCCGGCTTACCAATTTCCACTCCGGGGCGACGGTTTGCACCCCCTCCCGCATGGCGCTGCTCACAGGATCTTATCCGGTGCGCCTCGGTTGGACCCAAGGCGTGGCCGGATACCTGATGGGCGAGCGCGATGGCATGAGCCCGCAGGCGCTGACCATCGCCGAGATTTTTAAATCCGAAGGTTACAAGACTGGTATGTCAGGGAAGTGGCACCTCGGAGACTTGCCGGCAACCCGTCCGGGCAATCAAGGATTTGAGGACACCTATTACATTCCTCTCAGCAATAATCAGACGACTAAAATCTATCGCGGTGATGAATTGGTGGAGGATCCTTTCACAAATCGCATGCTGACCGAGCAGTTCACTAGCGAGGCGATCCGCTTCATCGAGAAAAACAAGGACCAGCCGTTTTTTCTCTACCTCCCATATTCTGCACCGCATTTCCCAGTCGAGCCGCATCCTGAATGGAAGGGAAAATCCTCGTTTGGCGACTACGGCGATGTGGTCGAGGAAATGGATTCGCGGATCGGCGAAATTCTCGCTACGCTTGATGAACTTAAAATCGCTGACAACACGATCGTGGTTTTCACCTCGGACAACGGACCGAATCCACAAGAGAAGGCGGGAACCCTCCCTTACCGGGGCGAAAAATGGAGTGCTTTGGAGGGCGGGACCAGGGTGCCTTGTGTCATCCGCTGGACGGCGAAAATGCCGGGAGGCCGCGAAAGCAACATGCCGGTCAACGCCATGGATCTTCTACCGACGCTCTGCCGGGCTGCCGGGATCGATTGGAAAACTAAAAGCAAGAGCAAGCTGCCAATCGACGGCCGGGATGTTCTCGACCTCCTTCTCGCCGATGGTAGCGATGCCCCACAAGAGGCACTCCTCTACTGGATGGGGAGAAGCCCGGTGCCGCGCGCGATCCGAGTTGGTGAGTGGAAACTCTTTTTCAAGCGTTCAGATGCGCTTGAGGGCCCGGGCACTTCCCGCAGAAGTCCCGAGCAGGCGGAAGCACTTAAAGTTTTGATGAAAAGCACCGATGGCGATAGCCCTATCCTTTTCAATCTCAGCGAGGATCCCGGCGAGATTATCGATCTCAGCACGAAATTTCCCGAGAAGGTCAAAGAGCTTCAATTGAAGGCGGATACCATGTCGGCAGAGATTGATTCTTCGGTGAAACTGGAGATTGCTAAGCCACAGTAAGTAAAAAAGTATTTTGATCCGTGATTCGGCACGTTTCGCGCTTCTCATCACGAACCTGTTAATTTTCAGAAATTAATCGATAAAAACTGACTTTGCCTGCGTAGTATAGATCGAATCTCCTAATCAAAAACTTTGCCTCCCATGAACCAAAGACGTGACTTCCTCAAAACCGCTTTCCTCGCGATGGGAGGCCTTTCCCTTCCCGGAGCCATCCCGAGACTTTCCGCAGCGCAGAGGGGACTCGGTAAAGCTGGCGGCCCGCCGATGCGTTTCATCTTCATGCACCGCGGCAACGGCTTGTTTCCTAAAGTCATGGTTCCGCCTTCGTTCGGTCCTGATCTGATGGCTAAGGAAAAGGCGAATGAGCCTTACGAGGTCGATCTTGACGGCCACGTGCTTCCTGAATGGATGAGCCCGCTTGAAGCGCACAAGGAAAACCTTACTATTCTTCAGGGACTCTCCGGGAAAATGTGCACCACCGGCCATCACTCTTGGTGCTCCTCCCTCGGTGTCTTCAAGGCGAACGAGCGCCCCGGCTCCATCAAGTGGGCCACGGTCGACTTCGAGCTGGCCAAGCTTTTCCCATCCCCGATGGAGCACATCGAGCTGGCCTGTTTCCCGACTGGTGGTGGAAACGCCCGCGGAAGTCTCGATGGCATCTCCAAAGGTTTCTCCGCCCGCGGTGCCCAACAGCCCAACTACGCCTTCGGCTCGCCTAGAGTCGCGATCGATGAGATTTTCAAATCCGTTTCTTCGAATTCAGATGACCAAGTCCGCTATCAACTCGAACGCAAAGTCCTCGAATTCGCCGCCGGCAATCAGACGGAACTTGCCAAGCACCTCGCTGGCATCGAACGCAAGAAAATCGGTAACTACGCTGGCTCCATTCAGGACATCCGCGAGCGCAATCGGAAGATAGACCTGATGTGCGATTCCGTTAAGCAGCACGTGCCAAAACTCGACGAAAAATATTTTGCAGATGACCTCAACACGATCGACCGCCAGGTGGGTCACACAGAGGTGATTCTCTCCTCACTGATCTCCGGTTTAACGAACGTCGCCGCCTTCACCGTGGACGAACTCGGCCACGAATACACCGGCATCGACGGTATCGAGGGTGAAAAGGTCAACATGCACGACATCGGGCACGGCAAGCCAGTCGGCGGAGTCGGTGCAGTTGAGGTCCGCCAACGCGCCGAGCATCATCACATGAAACTGGTTGATATGATCGTCAGCCGCCTCAAAAGCGTCCCGGAAGGCAACGGCACCATGTTCGACAACACCATGGTCTTCTACTTCCCGGATAACGGAGAAACCCACCACAGTCACGGCACGGAATATCCGTTCGTCGTGATGGCCGGCGACAACACCCCGCTGAACATGCGCCGCCGCTACATGCGTCTCCCTTTCTGGGGCACAGAAGGCCACAAGACGCTGGGCAACTTTTACACCACGCTTCTCAATGTTCACGGTAACCCGATCAAGCACTACGGTGTGCTTGACCCAGCACTCACTGGTGACCAGACCGGCCCGATCAAAGAGCTGATGATGTAACGCATTATGCGCGCAAGGCCCGGGCTTCCGAGCTTTCGGAATATTCTAACCCAACGATCCAGAGGAATCTCTAGGTCGCCCTCTTCGACGCTTTCCTATCGCAAGAAATGAAACTCTTACCCAGTCGTTTTTACCGCCTCCTTCCGGTGCTCGCGGTTCCATTCCTGCTGTCCGCTCCCAGCTCTGCCCGGACATGGAAAAGCGCGGATGGATCCAAAACTTTCGAAGGAGAACTGGTTTCCTACGATGAAAAAACCGGGGCTGTCAAAGTCTCGATCTCGGGAGTCGCCGGGAATTTCAATCAGAACATCCTCTCGCAAGAAGACATCGAGTTCCTGAAACAGCAAGCGGCGGCTCCCACTCCGGTCAGTTTCACTCCGGCGGCGGCCGAAACTGTCACCGAACGCCCTCTGAAGATACCCGAGAAGATTGAATACCTGCTGGAGGATCATTGCTGGCAGTGTCACGACTACGGCACCCAAAAAGGCGAAGTGCGCCTCGACAACCTTGCGGAGCGCACCTTGGACGCCCGTCTCGACTTGCTAAACCGGGCTCAGGAGCAGACGCACTTCGGACAGATGCCCCCGAAGGATGAGAAGACTCAACCATCCGCCCAAGAACGCCAGGACTTGCTGGTATGGATTTCAGGGGAACTGGATTCTTACAATGCCTCAAGGCTTGAGGAAAAAATGCGGTATCCTTCGTATGGAAACGCGGTCGATCATAAAAAACTCTTCAGCGGCGAGATCAAAGATGCCCCGTTCACCCCGGCCCGCCGCTGGCTGGTGAGCCCACAGATTTTCGAAGAGCGAATCGCGGATGTATTCCAGTTGGAGGGGCAGGAACGGGGAATGAGTTTCTACGGTGTTTCCAACCCTTTTTTGCTGCCCGATGCCTCTGGCGTCCGTTACTACGACAACGGAGTCCTCGATGGCGGCCACCTACTCGTGATGCTCACCAACGCGGAATGGATTTCCAAAAAGCAGATCCGCACCGCACGGGTCCAAAGCGGTGAAATCAAGTCAGACTATTTCCCAGATCCAAAAGACAAATGGTCCCCGCGTGAAACGCCCGAGGCTTTCGAAACAGTCATCCTCAAAAAAGGCGAACCCGATAAAAAGGAGATGGAAGCTGCGATCACCGAGCAGTTCCAACTCGTTCTGCAGCGTGATCCGGACAGTGGTGAACTGGCGAAATACCTCGATCTGACGAGTTCCTCCATCGCTCTGGGAGGAAACACCGAGGGCCTGCGTCAGATGCTTGTTGCTGTGCTGCTGGAATCCGAGTTCCTATATCGGCTTGAGTTCGGCGATGGCGCTCCTGACTCCGATGGCAGAAAAATGCTTTCACCCCGTGAAGGAGCCTACGCCATTTCCTACGCTCTTGGCGACCGCGGACCGGATGCCGAATTGCTCGAAGCTGCCGCGAGTGGAAAACTGGTAAGCAAAGAGGACTACAAGCGAGAGGTAGCACGTTTGCTTGGGGATACGAGTTACTACGCAGGCAGGGTTGATCCGGGCATTGCAGGGGTGCAGGCCTGGACCACCTCGCATCCGCGAGTGAACCGTTTTTTCCGTGACTTCTTCGGCTACCCGATGGCGGTGAAAGTCTTCAAAGATACCGAGCGCAGCGGAGGCGTTTATACCAATCCGGACCGGGGAACCTTGGCGACACCCGGTCACCTCGTTGATGAAGCGGACCGGATCGTTGATCTGCTCCTTAAAAAAGATCAGAACGTCTTCAAAAACCTCCTTACGACCGACGAGTTTTTCGTTTTCCATAACCGCAGCAATGAAGAGGGGGCCAAGCTCACCGAGGGCTGGCGTAAAGTTTACGAGAAATTCAAGGACAGCGATTGGAAGAAAAATCCTGAGGAGATCGTTGCGAAAAATGAGGAGTTTATCCGCCAATATCTCGGGAATATCTCAGCTGAGAACAAGGCTCGCCGCCATGGAGTGAGCTTTGGTCGCGCGATGACGCATTTCGAACACACCTTCGGAAATGGCAGGACTCCGTTCACCACCTTCCCATGGGCGCACGGGAATCAGCATTGGTATGCAGAAATCTATAATCTGTCGCCAATCCCCGGCCGTGGTCGTAAATATGCGGAAGACGAAACCTTCGATTATCAGCCCGTCCAACCCTTCAAAATCGCAAACCGCAAAGGTATCCTGACCCATCCGGCCTGGCTGATCGCGCACTCGAAAAACACCCACAACGATCCCGTCGTCCGTGGCAAATGGGTGCGTGAGAAGCTCCTCGCCGGACGCGTGCCCGACGTGCCGATCACCGTCGACGCGCAGATCCCTGAAGATCACGACAGGACGCTGCGGGCCAGACTCCACGAAAAAACCAAAGCTCCGGAGTGCTGGAAGTGCCACGATGCGATGAACCCGCTCGGCCTGCCATTCGAAATTTACGACGACTTCGGACGCTACCGCACCGAGGAGTCCCTTGAGGCTCCCGAAAACGTGATCGGCAAGAAAGGCCGCTACGACATCTACAAGACCCTCAAAATCGATGCGAGCGGCGAACTCACCGGCACCGGTGATCCTAAACTCGACGGCAAAGTAGACAATGCCTTGGAGCTGATCGAACGCGTCGCGAAGTCGGATCAAGCAAGGCAATCCATCATCCGCCACGCCTTCCGCTTCTACATGGGCCGCAACGAACTGCTTTCCGACTCCCCGACCTTGGTCGCTGCCGACAAAGCCTATTTGGAAAGCGGCGGCAGCTTCAACGCAGTCATCGTTTCCCTACTGACCTCCGACTCATTCCTCTACCGCAAGTAAGATTTATGGAGAAGGGTCTTTCCAAGCCCTTTGCAGAGGATAGGCAGAGAAGACTCCGATTATGCAAAGGGGTTGGAAACACCCTTCTCCTTATTGGGATGAAAAGACTCCGGTTATGCAAAGGGGTTGGAAACACCCTTCTCCTTATTGGGATGAAAAGACTCCGCTTATGCAAAGGGGTTGGAAACACCCTTCTCCTTATTGGGAAGAGAAGACTCCGGTTATGCAAAGGGGTTGGAAACACCCTTCTCCTTATTGGGAAGAGAAGACTCCGGCTATGCAAAGGGGTTGGAAACACCCTTCTCCTTATTTTTGAAAAGATCTGATGACAGCTGCCGTATTGAAAGTGACTGGGAGCGCACCGAATTATTGTTTACCGGTTTATTTACCACATGAGATTCCCCCGCCTTCGTCTCTCTGATTTCGCTGCTGTATTGGCCCTGCCATTTTGCTTTTCCCAGTTGGCTTAGGCCCGCACTTGGACAAGCGCCGACGACTCCTACACAAAGAGACGCACCTATCAGCAATAAAAGCGCCTTCCAAACGACTCACCATTCGGATAATCTGTCGAAGAATGAACAAACAAATTACTGGCATTCTCTTCATAGGACTCACCTTCTGCATCAGTTCAAAAGCCAAGCCGATTGATGGCAGCACGGAACCGGCGGCCAAGGGGATTCATCGGCTGGCAGACACCCGGCTCAGAGTTGTCTCCTACAATGGGTATTGGACATCGATTTTTCCTCGGGACGATGGCGAGGTCAGAACCAGCAAGTGGATTGATGGAGAAGGCATTGATGGGGAGGCGCGCCTGCGCCGGTTTGCGGCCTGGGCACCCAAGGCGCATGCGGACATCTGGGCCATGCAGGAAGTCATCTACAGCGAAGAAGACAGAGCGGATACCACGGCCGATGCCATCGGTAAGTATTTCGGAAAAATCACCGGGCAACCTTGGTATGCCGCTGCCGATGGCGGAGGGCGATTGATACTGAGCCGCTACCCCATCCTCTGGTCCGCGGCCATCCGAAACGCCCGCGGAATGGCCACGCTGATCAATCTGCCGGACGATCTGGGTGACGATCTCTTGCTGATCAATTTGCACTTCTTCACCAAACCCAAGGAGGTGCAAATCAAGCAGGCGACATGGGCTTTGGACTTTATCGAATCGGTCCGCCGGGGCGAGTATCCTGAGATTCCCAGGCAGACCCCGATTATGATCTGTGGTGATTTTAACAGTCTTCCCAACGAAAGACCCTACAACATCCTCGCCAAATTGGCCCCGGATGCGCTGGAGGGAGACGGCAAGCACAGCCCTTACCACACGCCAAGTCCGCAACAACTGCACTCCGAGGCCAGAGGAACCTATGGTGAGGTCACTTGGTCCGGGGAAGTTGGCATATCGAGTCCTCAACCACCGACCCGAACCATTGACCATATCTTGGCACCCAAAGGCTTTATGGAGATTCAACAGGCTTTTATCTTCAATAGTCTGATTCTGCCGGAGAAAACCTTGGCTCAGTATGGTGTCGAGCGAGAGGCCGTCCTGCTAAGCCGAGAAGGCCGCCATGAAAAAATAGACCACCTGCCGGTTTTTATGGATCTCAAGTGACTTTAAAAAGTTGGCATGTCGTAGGGTTGATGACTTCATTTAGCACATTACGTTTCCCACGGACTCCTCTGCCCCATTAACCTGAATGAAATAGGATGGGGCAACTCCCTTTCTCAACGGCGTCAAGGACGCCAGCCCAAAAACAACCATCATGATCCCAAAATTAATTTTAATCGCAACGATCTCAACCGGACTCTTCACAGCCGCACAATCGGAGGTGAAAAGCGATTTCCACCAAGCCGATGTTCTCGAAAAAATTGCCTTCGCTTCGTGCAACAATCCGAGGGATGGAAACTCCCCGATATTTGAGGCCATTCTAAAACACAAGCCCGATGCGTTTGTTTTCCTTGGCGACAACATCTACGCCGACACCGAGGACATGGAGCTCATGGCGAAAAAATGGAACGAACTGGGCGACAGCGAAGGCTTCCAGAAACTCCGTAAAAACACTCCTATCATCGCAACATGGGACGATCACGACTACGGCGTCAACGACGGCGGAAAATCCTACAAGAAGCGAGAAGAGTCACAACAGATCTTCCTCGATTTTTTCAATGAACCGGACGATTCGCCACGCCGCAAACGCGCTGGAATCTACGCATCATACACCTTCGGCCCTCCCGGCAAGACCTGCCAGATCTTGCTGCTCGATACCCGTTATTTCCGCGACGAACTACCACGGGCAGAGGGGCCAAAGGAGAAAGGAACCGTCGGTTGGTATAAGCCCACCACCGATACGTCCATGACTCTTCTGGGCGAGGCGCAATGGAAGTGGCTCGATGAACAACTCCAAGTCCCTGCTGATATCCGTATCATCGCCAGTAGCATCCAGATGCTCGCTCACGAAAAGGGCATGGAGAACTGGGGTCATGTCCCACATGAAAGGAAGCGCCTCTTCGAACTCCTTAGAAAACACCAGGCGGAGCACACCTTCGCGATCTCTGGCGACGTGCACTTCGCCGAGCTATCAAAGGTGGACCTGCTGGGCTATCCGTTTTACGACCTCACCAGCAGCGGAATGTCCGGTGCCCGCAAGGAGTGGGCCGCTGCGGGAAACTCATTCCGAGTGGGTGAATCACATCCCGTGCTGAACGCCGGACTCATCGAAATCTATTGGGATGATAAGGCTATCGGGCTGAGCATCATCAACAAAGACGGCGAAAAAATCCTCCAGCATCCGCTCAAGTTCTCAGAGCTCGAATTTTCAAATTAACCCGTCACCGTGCAGACTCCTTCTGACCGAGGTCAGCCACTGGATTCTCGCAACTGAAGGCGATCCTGGTAATCTTGATTTCCAGGTTTCGGTCAATTCGGCCAATGCCGGATTCAGCGGTAGCGTCGATAAATCGGTGGAAGAGTCCTTCGGCGGTGCGATCGATTCATACAGCTTCTTCAACCAAGCCTCGGCTGGTGTGATTGGTTCGTATGTGAGTTCCGGCACGCGGATCTCGGTTCCGACACCCTTGATCGGCACTGGCGGTCCGAACAGCACCCTTAAACTCTGGACGACCACGGATCCAGACAGCACCCCGGGTTCTGGTAGTCCTGCCATCGACTATGCCACCACCCCGAACTTCACTTCGAACACCATGGTTCAAACCTACGCGGCCAGCGGCAGCATTGACCTCACGGGTCTCACCACAGGGATAATCTACATGTTTTACAGAGCCTATCGGAATACACCCCAGTTCGACTTCACGATGACCGGAGTGGGGCAGACGGATGTCACATTTCTCGATGTCGGCGACAACGACTTTGCCAACCACCACGAGTTTTATGCCTACGCCTTGTACTACGACACCGACGGTTGCCTCTACGACACGCTCGATCATGATTTCTCGATTCCTGAAGTTAACAACGGTCGCGGCCGTCTCGATGGAATCGTGATTGTGCCAGTCCCGGAGCCGTCCACCGCCCGTTTTTTATGGAGAAGGGTCTTTCCAAGCCCTTTGCAGAGGATAGGCAGAGAGGACTCCGCTTATGCAAAGGGGTTGGAAACACCCTTCTCCTTATTGGGCAGAGAAGACTCCGGTTATGCAAAGGGGTTGGAAACACCCTTCTCCTTATTGGGAAGAGAAGACTCCGGTTATGCAAAGGGGTTGGAAACACCCTTCTCCTTATTTTTGAAAAGACCTGATGACAACTGGCGTATGGAAAGTTACTGGGAGTGCACCGAACTATTGTTTACCAATTTATTTACCCCATGAGATTTCCACGCCTTCGCCTCTTTGATCTCGCCGCTGTATTGGCCCTGCCATTGCTGTTTTCCCAGGTGGCTCATGCACGCACTTGGACAAGCGCCGACGGATCAAAAAACTTTGAGGCGGATCTGGTATCCTACGAGGCTGGGTCGGGGACGGTGACCGTCTTGATGAACGGAGTTTCCGCAAGCTTCAAGCAGTCCGTTCTTTCCGCAGCGGATATCGCTTATCTGAAACAGCAGGTTGCCGCACCCGCGCCCGCCGTATCCGAAAACGTCCTCGTCAACGTGCCGAAGGATACCGAACCGACAGCGCCTTTGGAAATGCCGGAGAAGATCGAGTTGATTTTGGAGAATCGCTGCTGGGACTGTCACGACTACGGCACGCAGAAGGGCGACATCCGCCTGGACAACCTGACCGAACTGAATCTGGACCTCCGTTTGGACCTGCTTAACCGGATGCATGAGCAGATATTCATCGAGCACATGCCTCCGAAGAAGGAAGAGCAGCCCACCGAAGAGGAGCGCCGGGATTTGATCGCATGGATTTCAAAAGACCTCAAAGCGCATAATGCCACGAAGCTTGAGGAGAAGCTGCGTATGCCTTCTTTCGGAAACTACGTGAATCATGACGAGTTGTTCTCCGGCGAATACAAGGATCTCAAAGCGTTTACGCCGGACAGGCGCTGGTTGATCAGCGAGTTTATTTTCGACGCGAAGTTCAACAAGCTGCTGGCACACACCCCCTTCCTGAAAATTGATGGCGAGCGGCAGCATGTCATCGGGAGCAACAACCGGTCGCTCGGCCTGACCAATCCTTTCCTACTACCGACTGACAGCGG
>Ga0209390_10011215_pt1 | contig 10328 bp, 17 predicted proteins | sample BON01_FD_187212 | JGI IMG/M metagenome (GOLD analysis project Ga0209390, IMG submission 187212) | Freshwater microbial communities from Lake Bonney liftoff mats and glacier meltwater in Antarctica - BON-01 (SPAdes) (version 2) | ecosystem: Environmental > Aquatic > Freshwater > Ice > Glacier... | reverse complement strand
GGCCTTTTCGGTCGCTTCATGCCCATTTACCTGAGCCTTATACTTCACCATGTCGGCCACCCCCTCTTCAATCTGTGCCTCTGCTATCTGCCGCACGTCTGTTACCTTTCTGACGAAGCTTGTGTCCATCGTGCGCGTGTTGACTGCTCCCTGTTCGCCGAGTCGCCTTCTTGTCGCCGCTCCCTTTTTGATTGGGCGACTCCTGTCAAGCTCTGCAGTATTATATTCTGCATGCTCATCAGTTGCCTTCTTAACCAATTCTTAGGCTCGATCCAGGAAAGAGTCCGCGTCCCATATCGAATGCCTGTCGTCAACGAGCTGAAACAGCAGGTGGTCAATATGTGTCTTTGCCTGTCGGCTATCTCGCTTACTACGTGCAGGCTTAACGATATTTGTAAAGAGGTGTTGCGCTATTTTCTGGACCTCTTTTACGTCGTCTGCACCTGCTCCCCGTAGCCTCATGATCTTTAGCAAGTCGGCGAGAGAATCCTATACGTTAACTCCCACCAAGCTTCTGTGGCAAAACTCCACTGGGCTTGCATCTGATTTCCGCTTGCGTTCGGCTTTTGATGTCATATCATCGGACCCCTTGTCGTCTGACGTATCATTGCCTTTCTCAGTTTGGAACTTCGCGAGAGTTTCCTGTCCACAACAGATTGTAGACTTGTACATCAAGACCCTACGCAGTTTCTCAGTGTCTACACGCGATCCGGGCCCAATCTTCTCAATTCGCGTTTTGCACTCTCTGATGGACCGTGTTGCCGTTGCCCAGCTCATCTTTTCAGGGACGAGCACTGAAGCGAGTTTTTGGTCTATTTTTTCTGCCCATGTGACTGACACTTTTTGACTGTGCAACAACTTTGCCAATCATGACCAGAAGTCTTTGTTTGCTACGTTCCAGTCCCACAGCTCCATTTTGTCAATCAAATCAGTAAATGAGTTGCAGTGCCACTCTGTCGATGTGCGTGCTAACGGCGCTAGCGTTTTTGTTTTACAACATCTTCATGCCGCATGCATTGGTCAACGTGCTGCAGCAAGGCCTGCGTGAGTACTCCTGACGGCAGGGCACTCATGGCCACCCTCTGCAGTTGGGAAGGTGTACAGAGAATTCGCGACTGACCAGGGTACGTGCCATGCGTTTGTCGCCATGAGCATCCACAACAGAGCGTTGATAAAGATATTGAACAGTTGCGGGGACGTGATGCTTCTTTGTGCTACACCTGTATCAAATGTGATTGTTGCACTTTCTGCGTCGTTTGGAGCCAGACGGACTGTTGCGCTGTCGTGAATCTGCTCCAGTAAGTCAACGTCTGGTATATGAAACATGTTCATCACGTGCCAGAGAGCTGCCTGTGAAATTGCATTGAAGGCATTTCAGAAGTCGATGTCGACTCGATAGACTCGCTTTCCTTGTCTGCAGGCTTCACGCGTGACAAAATGCATTTTTTGCATGTTGATGTTGACACCTCGACCCTGCCTGCCCCTGCCCTGTCGTGGTCCTAACACATTTGTCTGTTCCACAATCCTTTTCAGCCGCTCGTTGATGATGTAATTGAGCAGTTGATACCAATTATTGAGCATCACTACCGGTCTTTGATCAGACGTTTTGTTGGTGCTGCCTCCTTTATGGAGTTGAGAGATGGTGCTATTCATGGTGGATCGACTCTGGCGCGCGGTGTCAATGGTTTTCTCGGGTAGAGTCAATATTTCATTCACCCACGCGTGCACAATCAAGAATTCCTCATCTGGCATTGTCTTCAACAGCTCATTGGGGCACTTGTCCGGGCCTGGCGCCTTACCTGGTTTTAGACAGTATTCAACGTACATTGCGATCTCTTGACTGGTGAGTGCGCCACGCAACCTGCCCTGCGTGCCACTAGCGGTTCTGTATGCGTCGATTTTGAGCTTGGTCATCAGCTCCAGTGCTGCAATTTTTCCTTTGTTGTGCCGGAAATCTGCGAAGTGCCAGCATCCTTTGCAGAAGGCAACTAGCTCTCGCCTATTATGCTCAGCTGTGTCCTGCGGGATACTTGCACAGGTTTTGCTCGCATTGCCCCAATTTGTCATCGTAGGCTCAGGCCGCCGTCCTCGTGCACGAAGGCAGCCTTCTGGCGAGACACATTTGAGGCAGCACCACGATGGCGGCGGGGATGGGGGAGAGGGTGGAACCTCAGTAGGCGTGAGCAACGTAAGAACTTACAGCTTCTTGAATCTATATTCCCTACATGTTGCTGTCAGCTTGTACCCTTGCGATTCGTAATAGTTTTCCCATGCGGGTTCAATTTCTCCGCCGGTCCATGGGCCATCACTCCAGAGAGTCTGCCTACTGGCCGTTGCTTGAAAAAAATGACTATATCATGCTGTCGAGTGATTTTTGTAGTTGCAAGTCTAATCACGCCCCCTTGGCTCACCTGTGTGGTGATGAACTTGGAGAGGGGGCATGAGGGGGCATCGTGAGCGTCTTGACGCTTTGGTTGCGCGAATTCCAACACCGTTTGCCACTCTTGTGCTTGCTTCAATGCTCGTTGCCCTGTGAAACCCCATTTCACACAGTCATGCATTATGGCTCCCAATGTCCTCGCTGTGTAGCCACGGACACTGGGACTTTTTGAAGAGGCTGCAGCGGTAGTAACTGGAGCAGCTGGGGTAGCATTTGCTGCTAGGTTGGAACCTGTGGGAGCAGCAGCTGCGCTTGTTGGGGCCAAGGTTGTATCAGTTGAAACAGCACCAGCTACTGATTGTCCAGCCTCTGCTCCTGCAGAGACAAAGGTAGTGCCTGTGGGGAAATTTGCAGCGCTGAAACCTGGTGGGAGGGCGGCTGTGTTTGCTAATGCTAAGGCAGCACCTGTTGAAGAGCCCTCAGCACACAAAGTTGAAGAGGCATTAGCTGCCTCCGCGAAGTGCAAGACAGAGCCTGGTGATGGGTCTGCAGCACGAACGCCTGACGGGGCGGTAGCTGCATTCGCTGACACTGCGGCAGTGCCTGTTGAGGGGATCGCGGCATTGGATAATGCCGTTGGAAAGACTGCAGCCTATAAGACTGGAGGAATGGCAGCTGCGCTTGCTAAGTCGGCTTTACTGTCCCAGGTAGAGCATGTAAAAAAAAGGAGATCCATTCTTGCATGGCTCCCCAGTCCTTCTGATTGTAACTCATGTTGAGAGTTTCTCGTGCACCTTGTATCTGATGGACTATAGTGCTTGGCCAATCTTCAGAGAACTCCTCGATTGCAGCATTCCATGCCTCCGAGAGCATCAGGTCGTCCTTGTATTCGAGCCAGGAGCCCCAGGGCATTCTCCAGACCAGTTCCGTCTACGTTGGCTGCGGCGCATACTTACTGGAGAATCTGCCAGGTCCCTTGTGCTCTTCCAGAAAGGCCTTCTCTGCTTGCCTGTCAGCCTGTCTGCTGTTCCAGCATTCCTGTTTGGAGGTCATCGTAGATTCCAAATTTTGCTAGACATTGCATGGCTGCTGCTGATGCTTGTCCAGGTTTCCCCACAGATATCAATGCCAGGTTTCCACACAGATATCACACACAGGTGATGGAAGAGCAGCAATTCGAATTGACATGCAGCACCAAGGTAAATGAGAAACAAGTTGACAGCAACATGAAGAAGTTAGAACGCGTTGATGGCGGGGAGATAAAGACGGACAAAGTGGACCAGACACGAGATATAAATGGTACAACAACATCAGACAGCGACAAGAATCGAGAACCTACCATTAGCGGGGAGCCTACAACAATCAATGTGACAAAACAAATAGGGCAGGAGCACGCTACCCTCACACGGTTCACAGGTAGCCAAGGAAACAACATTAGCGGGGAGAATGCAACCAAACACACTAACTCAGAAAAGATTGATGCAGCACATGAGACTGTCACCCAGCATCAGGCGCACGGATCAATGCATAATGGTGAAACTACAAAAGGGCAGAAACGAACAACGACAAATGCAACGGAGCTACACTTGGTGCAGCATTGCTTTGAACGCTTGGTTGCCATGTGGTTTGGCATCTTGAGTATATGCTTTGCATATAAGGGACCCGACTACGCATATACAGGCCTGATGAAGTACGTTCAAAATTTCTGGGTGGGCACGAAAATCATACTTGGAAAACTAATCAACACACGGTTTGCTGACGTATTTATTGGTACTGGGTCTGTGGTAATAATGACATTGTATCTCGACATACTAAATGACAAGATACATGGACTTGGAATGTACGCCTTGGAAAACTGGCTCAAAAGTAAGGGCGCCTGGTATGATGGTTAGAAGTATGGAAACAGTACGACCACCGGGGTCAGCGGGGACACACACGCGGGAGCCTGAACCGCGAACTAATTCACGGGCGCATATAACACCTATAAGAAACATAGGAACAGTGTGAATGACAGTGTATACCCATAGCTGAAATCAACTCAATTCAAATCTGCATGCACACGCACATATACATATATGTATACACGAAAACATGAGTATGCGAATTTTGTTTCATGTTCTACATCAGCGAAAGAGATATCATAAAAGAAAACATATTTATATACATATACGTATATATGTACATATATATATATATATATATATATATATATATATATATATATATATATATATATATATATATATATATATATATATATATATATATATATATATATATATATATATATACACACAATTATAAACGCATCTACATATCATACGTAATACACACACGACATGAGCACACACTACACGTGTACACACTACATACTTTAGTGCGTCGCACGTACATGTTGAATGCGTATGTGTACACAAGTGTAAGTCACTACATGTGTTGTGTATCGAAAGAAAGATAGGACCAACTAACTCTTACGCCGTATGAGCATCAGCGGGGATGATAGGACAAGGTGCTCAATATGAGTCTTCTACTCCGTACAAGAGTCAGCGGGGATGACCGAATCTGGGGACGTGACTCGATACTAGTAACTCGTGACAGAAGACACTCAAATTATATTGAGAACTGTTTCTATGAATAAGCATCGAAACTTGCACTGTCGGCACCGGTGATGGTGATGACACGCCTCTGAGGGGATCGCAGTCCGTGACCGTGACACCTCTCCTATCAAAACGTGTCTGATGTCAGCTTGTGTTTTGATTTTTTCACAGCTTCCCGAGGATGTTGGATTTTCTCTCTTTTTCTTTCACATTTTCCAGCGCTGCTATCACACTTGGCTCGCTTGCCTTTACTTCCACCCTGCTCAGCGCCAGTCTCGCCAGGTGATACCTTCCTGACGTGGTTTTTTGCACATTTAGGGCAGGAGGGAGCTGGCCGTCTACCCCATTGCTCGTAACACTGTCACACTTGCACCGTTCCAAGCTCACTGTTTCCTTAGTTTCGTGACATGCTGCTACCATCTAGTTTCGTGCGTTGTTGATGTGAGATTATTCGACGAAGTCAATTGACCATTCTCTCACCGCATACGTTGAGCTCAGTACTGTATATATGCCACATGTGAGTCTAGTGGCATATGCATTTTCGAAATTATTTTGCTGGGGCGTCACAGGTTGCTCTTGTTCTGTCCAATTTTGGCAGGAAGGATCAGAAAATTGGTCCCCGGCCGGACATGGGCACACGCCTCTCCGTTTCCATCTTGCAACGATGCAATCATCTACTGTACTAGTTATGCTGTCGACAGTCACATCTTTCTGCTTTCTGAGCGCCTACACAATTACTGGTGTGAGTTCTGTGAGTCGTGTGTGCAGCGACGTGATGTCCACCCAGGAAGGAGCTGGGGCATTGGCGTTTTCGTGGACTGTCCAGGCTATTCTGTAAAATTTCCACAAAAGCATTTTCTGCCGTGGGAGTCTGCAGGGCTGTAGGCGTGGCTCGAGTCCAGAAAACTTGTGCATCGGGATTTTACGTGCATGTGCGCTGGAAACCAATGGGAATCTCGGACGTGTATTGGAATTATAAGATGATCGAGTAGGTGATGGGCACAGGGAATTTAATCTTTGCGATCATGTGTACACATTTCCTGGAATTTGAGAAACTTTCCGGCGTCATATAGAACCCAGCTTTGTCTTTGATGTAATCATTGGTCATGAGCTGCAGTCCTTGCAGGGCACTGTTTGCCGCGTCTTGTCTTGGCAAATCAGCATGCATCAGTGGAGTTTCTCTGCTCTGTTGCAATAAGACAGGAAACTCAAGGGCTGCCACCGTCCGTCAAGTGTCAAGGGCAGCAGTTGATCTTTCGTTCATCACTTCATTATCCCACACTGGCTCTTCTTTCATACACACCCACTTGATGCTCTCGGCTAGCAATCTTTGATGGGGGTCGTTGTCCTTAACCCAGGACTGCCAAAAAGACCTGCCAGCCAGCCACGTCTTGCTTTGTGACGCTGGTAGGCCTTGTTTATTTTAGCCAGAGAACCCATAAATTGTCCATTCTAGCAAGACCATCGGTGCCTCGCCATTTATCATCTTCCCCGGATTGAGGATGTCTCAGCAGACTTGAAACGAGTTTGTTGTACGCTTAAGAACCATGTCGCCAAAGAAACCAAGTTCCTGTAAAAACAAGCAATGGGAGTTCGCATCAAACACAAAGTAGCTCTCATCCACTGTCATTTCGCTGTTTTCAAACTTGATTGTTACAAAGGTGCCGGTGGAAATCTTGATATTGCTGACCCTCCATTGCTGGGCAACGCCTCCTGTTTTTACTATCACCAATGCTCTGACCTTGGGCGTCCTTATTTCCGGGAAAAGTTGCCTCGGTGCTGCTGCCAGCCTCTGGAGCATGGATTTTTGCCCATGGGGCTGACACAGGCCAACGTGAAAGTAACACTCAGATTCAAAGATCTTTTCCAAGTGTTCTGATTGATCACTGATTGATCAGTATACTGATAATGAATGAATTCACCGGGCTGGATTGCACGTTTTCGCTCGTAATACTGCAGCCACGTCTGGTTTGATAGTGGTAAGAGCGTTGCCATCGTCATCTTCCTGCATCACTTGCACATTGATGAACTGTAACTCGACGTTTTGGTGTCGCTGCGTCTTCACAAGGTACTACGTGAAGGTTACATTGGTTTTCTGGATTGTCCCCACTCACGTAGAACTCAAAATTTTGTACATCACTTTCAGTCTCATTTTGCTTTGACATAACACATTCGAACTCGCGGACGTCGTCTTCAGACCATATTGTCGCCGTCTCTCCGAAGACTGCGACGATTTCACCTTCAGTATTTCACCTTCGGTGATGCGCGTATTTGAGATGAGTTCAGCATTGCCACTTTTTGATCCATAGTCCTTGACAACCCTGGATTTTTCTGCGAGGCGCGGCAATGAGTTTTTACAACCGCAGTTCGCTGGGCACAGAAGCAGTTGTGCTTGTCTCTCTTCACACGTAGGACTGGTAGACAGTGGGCATGTGTGCTCGCGGATAGTCACTACCCCTTCAAGCAAGTACATCAGGAGTCGTATCACCCCATAATCTCGCACTACAATCTTTTGGAGAGTAGTGAATAAACCAACTTCTCAGAATCTTTGGCCCCGAATTAATTTGAATTAATTCATTAATTAAAAGCGCGCAAAGCGCGGTATCAAAAAACCGCGGAGCGCGGTTTTTTTTTGCGGCGTCAGCCACGAAATTTAGAAAACGTGACATTAGTAGCGCGTCAGAAAGAGCATTTCTGAGGGGTTTTAGCCGTTTTTTTGGTTGCTCAACTCCCTCCAAAAAGAGGTGTTTTAGTACACAAAAATTCACTCGCTTCCTGTAAACGGTCCGGGTGTCGTTACGTACGTACATAACGATTCCCCAATATCGGTTTAATAAAACAAATCAACACACACACACACAGCGTCGAGCCACGCGCTCTGACGTGTCCTTTCAAACAAAATAATTTCAATGCTTGGTCACTGTTGAGTTGACACCCCACACGTAAATACTTTTGAGACAGACTCAGTTTTCTTCAAATTTGTTGTTTGCTCTCCACCGTCACGGTCACGCCTGCCGAGACTCGGATTATGTCAACGCAAGCTCTTCTCTCAACAAGGGTTTCGTTTAAAATCCACACCAGCCAATAAAGTATTGGTAGACAGAATAAAAAACTTCGAATAAAATGCATCCCCGAATGATCAAGAAGATTTCTTATATAAAACTTGCGCCGCAGGCTAGATTTTTTGTGTAACAAAATGCACCGCAAGCAAGACTTATCAAACAAAATGCGCCGCAGGCCAGATCTTTTGACTAAGTCCTCATGAGAACTCTGTCCTGTAAATGCAGTATGTAACTTTTCCCCCACGAATCACAGCTCAGAATCTTTTTATTTTAATTATTAATTCATTTATTAATGAATTGATTAAATTATTAATGAAGTAATTAACCTTTGGCCGGCCAATAGTACGTTTGTTTTACCCACTGCTGGAGAGAGCTCGCTGGGTGTGCTTGTTTCTTATGTCAAAAGACAAGTAGTGTGTGTCGACACACGTAGTTGACATACAAAACAGGATTGCCGCTTTCTTTGTGATGTCCAGAGCTGTTGTGTTTGTGTCCACTGTAATAAGTATGGGGGGTCTTTTTTGATGAGGTGGGCGGTACATAATCAGTCTGAGAGGGCTTGCCGTGTATTCCTCGCCGGTGCCGTGACCGGTGTCAGACCATGCTGAATCCGACTTGACTTCAGTGCTCACCCGCATTTCAATCGTGGCCGACTCGACCGGGCCAACGACCCCGCCGAAATCCGTTGAAACCCTGACTGGTGCAAAGGACGCCTGGCCTGCTCCCAGCTTGACAGGAGAGCTCGGCTCGTTAATTTTTTTTCCCAAGGCAAATTCGACATCCTCGAGCACTGCAGGAGAAGCAAGCACCTCAACATCTGCACCAGCGGCCTCGAGCAGTAGTACGTTGTCATCGTCAACGGCGGTCAGCACGAGCGTGCTGGCTGTGACATTGTCAAGCACAACCGGATTCATAGGAACGTCAACACATGTGCCCTCGAGCACTTCTGCCGTAGCTGAATCGAGCAGCTCGTCTCCATCCATGATTGCAACCACAACTGCGACCTCAGACGAGTCAGAAGCGACATCCTAGAGCACTGCAGAAGATGCAAGCACCTCCACGTCAGTATCAGCAGCCTCGAGCAGTTGCACGTTGTCCTTGTCAAAGGCGGTCTGCACGAGCGTGCTGGCATTGACATTGTCGAGCAACCGGATTCATAGCAATGCCAACACCTGTGCTCTCCATCACTTCTAGTACTTCTGCCGTAGCTGAATCGAGCAGCTCATGTCCATCAATGATTACAAACACAACTGCGACCTCAGACAGGTCAGAAGCCTGAATGACATCCTCGAGCACTGCAGGAGACGCAAGCGCCTTCACATCTGCATCAGCAGCCTCGAGCAGTAGCACGTTGTCATCGTCAACGGTGGTCAGCACGAGCATGCTGGCTTTGACATTGTCGAGCACAACCGGATTCACACAGGAACGTCAACACATGTGCCCTCGAGCACTTCTGCCGTAGCTGAATCGAGCAGCTCGTCTCTATCAATGATTACAAACACAACTGCGCCCTCAGACGAGTCATGAGTACCCAGCCCAACAACTGCTGTGTGCCAAAAAAATCCACCACCCAAAAAGATCCACCACCATTACCAGCGTCTTCATGAACACTGCCATCCCTCTCCACTATACCACTGTCTGGGGCCTGAAGCACCGACACCTCCAAGTTAACAAACTTGAACGTCGCACCCTCTGGAGCAGGCAGCAACGATCCGCACCAGCAAGGGGTTGCCATGCCCGACACCCGAGCAGGTGCGTTCGAGCCACCAGTCCGTGTCGACACATGGCAGAGGCCTGCTGCAACGCCCAGCTCACTCCCTTCAAGATCGAGCACCGTCAGCGTCATTAGGACATAGAGGATCGCTCCTTCCTGCTCCAGTGGAATGGCGTCGTCTCCCCTGCCTTCATTGACAGTAACTGGTGCGAGAAAACCCAGCGCACCCTACGTGGGAGCGGCTCGGAAAGCCGTGTTGACTTTCCCCCTTTTTTTCCCCCTTCACCTACTGTTTACATGCTTGTTTCGAGCGACGTCTCTCGCGGCCCTACTCACCGCTGCCCTCATCTGTCGCTTGCTCCGTTCCTTCCACTGGTCAAACAATAACACTCTTTGTGGCCTCTCAACTGCTGTCCATCCCGCAACATTGGCCCTTTCTGCAAGCACCTTCTTACCGTCAGCTGCACTGCTCACATACATATATATAGATTATATATGTAAATACTTCACATATATGTATATATATATGTATCTACATACATCTGTGTATATGTTTACATATATTTTCATATGTA
>Ga0209390_10011210_pt1 | contig 10331 bp, 10 predicted proteins | sample BON01_FD_187212 | JGI IMG/M metagenome (GOLD analysis project Ga0209390, IMG submission 187212) | Freshwater microbial communities from Lake Bonney liftoff mats and glacier meltwater in Antarctica - BON-01 (SPAdes) (version 2) | ecosystem: Environmental > Aquatic > Freshwater > Ice > Glacier... | reverse complement strand
GGTGGGTCCTCTGTGGGGCCCTCCCCTCTGTGTGGGTCCCCTGTGTGGGTCCCCTGTGCGGGTCCCCTGTGTGGGTCCCCTGTGTGGGTCCCCTCTGTGTGGGTCCCCTGTGTGGGTCCACTGTGTGGGTCCCTCGTCACGCTGCGTCATGTTGCATCTACTCGCGTGATGCCTCCCGCTCGTTCACACGCTCCCACTTACAGGTGGAAACAAAAATGGTAATGGTGAACAATACAATAATATCTATCCTCCTACGCGAGATCTTCTGCTTCTGCCCGCGCTCGGCGGCATCGGCGCCGATGATGGAAACGGCTTTTCTTGTTCTTGTGTGTAGTCGTGTGAGTGTGAGTGCGCCGACGACCAAAAGCAGAAAAAATACTATAATTATATAATATATATATATAACAAAATTACAAGACAAAATCAGAATAATATATATAAGAATGCAGTCGCAGTCGTATGCAGCAATGCGAATGCGAACGCACATACCCATTATGACATACCAGTGTCACAGTGTCACTGCCAGTGACTGTACCAGGTAGACAAATAAATATATAATAATAAAGGTAAAGGCCCCCAGCAATAAAAGCCACCTACGGACGACCTACGCCAGAGCCAGCGCAACCGGCCTGCTGCCCAGTTGCAACACCTGGGTGATGTCGTCCCAGCAGCTGGCCACGTACAGCCCCGGGCGCAGCGAGCCATCCTCGGCCGCGGCCTCGCTCAGCGCTCTCAGCGGCATCGCGCCGTCGACGGCGGCGAGCGCGGTGCGCATGAGCGCATTCTCCCCAATCAGAATCCCAATATCCGCGTCGAGCATCGCGGTCAGATCGGGCAGCGCGTCGCCTACAAATACGCAGGCGCGGCCGTCTCGGCTCGCGGCGCTGCTCTCCGCGCGCAGCCGTGCGAAGCAGCGGGCCTTGTCGGCGGGGCCGACAATGGAGCGCTTGAGCCCGCCCGTGCACACGCCCAAGCCGTCCATTTCGAGCGCATTGGTGTGGATTCCGGACAGGGCGTCGCCGCACTCGAACAGCGCGCCTACGATCCAGTCGGGGCTCCAGTTGGCACTGCAGATGTGCACGCCCACGCCGCTCGCCGCGGCGGCGCGGAGCGCGTCCGCAGCACCTGGGAGAAGAAATCGAACGACCAAGAACACGTCAGTTGCGCAAGGCGCGGAGCAAGCGCGTCCGCTGCACCCTGGGAGAAGAAACTGAAAGACCAAGAACACGTCAGTTGGGCAAAGAACACGTCCCGCCGAGGCAGTACCTGGGCGCAAAGGAGTGGGGCGGGACGCCTCGGCGATGGCGGCCCTCGAGATGCCCGTGAGCATTCCCGCCTCAACGACGAGGTCGATCGACGTATTCTCCACCTCTTCCGCGCGTGATAGCGCCTCCTCCACCTTGCCCGCCTCGACTAGCGCCTCGACCTCCGCGAAGCGAGCAGTGTACAACTCCGACGCCTCCGCGAACCGCCCCGGGTCCGACGCGAGGGCGACGAGCGAGCCGAGCGTGTCCTTTACCGTAATCGTCGAGTCGAAGTCGGTCACCAGCAGGGCAGGGGGCAGCTTCAGCATCCGCGTAGGCAACCCGTTGGTTACCGCTGCCAGCACCGTCGAAGTTGCCGCGAAGCAGACGCCCAGCATTGGCGTGAAACGCAGCGGCCGGTATGTTTGGCTGTGAACGTGAATAACCCATTTTTCGTGTCGGCCTGGCGGCTACCTCTGCCATGGTGCGCTGCGCCACGCTGGTCATCGGGCCGGCCGGCAGCGGCAAGTCGACGTACTGCAACTTGATGCGCTCGCACTGCGAGGCGGAGCGGCGGCGCGTGCACGTCATCAACCTGGACCCGGCGGCCGAGCACTTTGACTACCCCGTCGCTGCAGACATCCGCGACCTCATCTCGCTCGAGGACGTGATGAGCCAGATGACGCTCGGGCCCAACGGCGGGCTGATCTATTGCATGGAGTACCTCGTCGACAACTTCGACTGGCTCGAAGCGGAGCTCGACGACCTGGGCGGCGACGAGTACGTCCTCTTCGACTGCCCCGGCCAGATTGAGCTCTACTCGCACGTGCCGGCGATGAGCCGCGTGGTGCACGAGCTTCAGCGAATCGGGTTCAACATGGTCTCCGTCTACCTCCTCGACTCGCACTTCATCGCCGACGCGCCCAAGTTCGTCTCTGGCGTCCTCTGCTGCCTGAGCGCCATGACGTCGCTCGAGCTGGCCCACGTTAACGTGCTGACCAAGTGCGACCTTCTGCCCTCGCGCCGCATGCTCGACGACTTCCTGGAGGCAGACGCGATGACCCTGCGCCACCGCCTCGACTCGACCACCCGGCCCGGCTTCTACCGGCTCAACTCTGCAATCTGCGAGCTGCTCGAGGACTGGTCGATGGTCCAGTTCCTCGCGCTCGACCCGCGCGACACGGTACGTGCGCCCTACCCGGAAGGCATTGGAAACTTTCTCTTGGGGTTCTCGAGGTCTTGTACATAGGTGCTTGCGCGCTAGCTAGAAGATAACCTCACCATCTCTGATCAAACCCCGTCTCGTGGCTTCTTTTGGTTATCATGTGAACAGGACTCGATCGACGAGATCCTCGCGCAGGTGGACAACGCGCTCCAGTACCACGAGGACGTCGAGCCCAAGGATCCGGACGAGAGGGAGGAGGACGACCCGGACGACGATGAGCGGGAGCAGGAGTACGATGGGGAGCACTACGATTGAGAGTAGGGGTAGAGGCGGTTTGCGCTGTGTGGTTGTGTGTTAGTCTGTCTTTTAGTTTGTTTTATTATGTGAAATGGAAGAGCCTCGTTTGGAGCCTGGCGCCGTACTTGTCTCGTCTGTGAGCGTGGTGCTGGTCGAGCTCTCGGTCTCGAGCGCGGGGGGGTGAGTGGGGGCGCGGGGGGGCGGGCGGGCCCAGCAGGCAGCACGTGGCACGTACACGCGTACACTTACACTGCACACTGCACGCGCTGTGCTGTGTAGCTGTGTGTCGCTGCTCCGCGCGGCTCCTCCTGCCTATCTCTTGCGCTGCTGTGAAGGCGGACCCGCGCGGGGCTTCTAGCTTCTCCGCCAGACGACGAGAGCGCGTGAGTCCAGCGCGCCAGCGCGTTGCCGGGCGCGTTCAGCGCATCGCCGGGCGCGTTCATTCCATCACGCACATTTACAATACTACGTACGCGTACGTCGGCACGGTATTCGTACATTCGTACGCGTGCGCGTTCTGTGTGATGTGCGCGTCGCGCGGGGCTTCCGCCCGCCCCGCTCGCCGCTCGCGCCGTGGCCGGCTTATTAGTTAGGCTCCAGGGAACAGATCAGATCATATATCAGTGTCAGTGGTTAGTGGTCAGTGTCAGTGGTACATTCTAAGAGGTAGTAGAAGTAGAGCGCTGCGGCTGCGTAGACCTTATTTTCCTATAATAATACTATTACTAATTTTATTGATTATTGGATAAAAAAGTTTTTTTATTGAGAGGTACCACCAGGATCAGGATATGTAGACCGTAGAAGGGCCATAGCTCTAGACGTGGTAAACATACGACGAGGCTCCCGTCGTCAGTCTTCAATCGACGCGAGACTCGAGCGGTAGTTGTAGATCACAGAGTATACAGCTTCGCTTACGCTTACACGGTTACACGTGAGCCTCCGCCTCCACTACGAGCGTGCACCCGCCCTTGGAGAACGAGCTAACAGCCGCGCCACCATTTGCAGCATCTTCTCTCCTTCCATCGGCAACGTCCTTTCTCCCGCCGGCCAGCACCGCCCCCTCTACCGCATCAACGCTTCCTCTGCTCGCCGCGTCGCGGTCGCTACCCTCCGCCACAGACGCCAACCGCGTTCCCCGCATGCGCAAACCCCGAAGCCGCCTCCACCACGCGCGCACGGGCGGTGGCCCCAGCTGATAGGCGGCCGCGGCGGCGATCGCGAGGGTGACGCCAGCGATGCGGCGCGGCGAGGGCGGCACGGCGTCGTAGCCAAAGGCGCCGACGCTGTCGAACGCGAGCGAAGTGCAGAGCTGGGCGGCGATGAAGAGGACGGTGAACCGGGCGGCACCAATGATTGGCACGCCGAAGACGTGGGCCGAGACGACAAACCCGCCGCACGCGCCGCCCGTCCACATCCACCAGTCCGTGCCAGAGGGCCCGGCCCCCGCGGGCTCGCCCTCGGGCCAGCTGGCGAGCGCCGTGTTTGATGTGATGGCCGTCGCGATCCAGAGGACGGAGGCGCCGCCGGCGAAGGAGAAGCTGGCGGCGCGCAGCGGCGTCTTGACCTGGCGCACTAGCCTGCCGTTGATGCATGCCTGCACGGGGAAGATGCACCCCGACGCAAAAGCGAGCACGATAAACCCGACTAGCGCCAACCAATTGCCCTCGACGCTCACCCCTTGAATGGACATGCCCGTCGCGCCGCACATTGTCGCCAGAGCCAAGAGGCGCCACCGAGTCGGCTTGCGCTTTGGAAGAACGAGGAAGCCGATTGCGTCGCAGACGAGAGAGCAGCTCAACTGACCAAGGGTGGCGGCGAGCTGGAACGTGGCGAATCCCAACGAAACCGACAGGAATATCGCAGCGACCACGTAGCAGCAGCCGAGCGGCCCGCCGAGGTAGGCGTACCAAGGCGCGCCACGGAGCGACGCGCCGTCATTGCAGCGCGGGCGGTGCGCCATAGCCGCAGCAAAGACGCAGCCGAACCCCACGCTGAACGAGACGGCGGCGGTCTGGAACGGGTTTGGGAAGGCCGCCCGGCGCAGCGACGTGTTGAGACCGTTCTGGGTGACGAGCAAGAGGCCGGCCAGGACCGACCCGCCGCTGCTCAAGGCCGCCGAGTAGACAGGCGGCCGAGTCGTTGCCATGGGGATCGTTCTGCCGTGCTCCGAGTAGACAGGCGGCCGAGTCGTTGCCATGTGGATCGTTCTGCCGTGCTCCGAGTCCCGGTCCACGTCGAAACTGAAATTTCCGAACTTTGGCCTTCATTCACAGCACAGCCGTTAACAACACAGCGACTTACAGTGCGCCCGTCGGCGCGCCTTGAATTTCATACAGATCAAGGCTGTAGAGAGACTATACGCATATAATTATGACTACACTACTGCGTCGTGTACGTAGTGCACGTGTATAAATAGGACTGTAGCACTGTAGCACAGATGGTTCATATATATATATATATTATATTGCACAATCGTTCTCTCCTCGGGTACAGGGTGCTGAACTATGTGACGAGGTTTTGAGAGTTGGCGGGTTCTGCAGCGGACGCCTGCCTCTCTCCCATCGGTCCAGCCCTCCGCGGCACACTGCACCTCCATGCCCCGTTTGTCCTCGTGTCCCCCTATAGCAGAAGAGTAGCAAGAAGCAGTTCACGTGAATTCGGGCAAACGCGACGCCAATCAATCGCTCGACACTTCAAGCGTACGCTGTGCGCTGACGCTTCAGCATGGCGCCTACCGCTGCTGCGGAACCGTCGGACCTGATGTCTAGCCTGGACGCGCTCGACACGGCCGAGCCGATCTCAGCCGAGGACGACCTGGTTATCCGGATGAACGCCGTTTCTAAGGTCAAAGATCGGAAAGGCAGCGCCAAGGAGAAGCGCAAGGGCAAGGTCCCCGCGAAGGGCAAGAGCCCCGCGAGTGCGGCGAAGCCGAGGCAAACCATCGAGAAGAAGCGGATACAGCCGAAGCGGGACGTTGCGATGCGTCCTTGAGCGGAGCGGCACATGTTGCGTCCCGCGTGTGACCGAATACTTGATAGGTGCAGGGGGTGGTGGTGCTGCGCGCGGGCGGCACGCACCTCCTTGGTGGAAGGAGGAGCGCGTGGACGCGCCTGCGCTCCTTGAATGTCTGGTGTGGCGCAGTCCAACTCGAGCGACTTCGTCGTCCGATCTGGCTAATAACGCTCTGTGGCCTCTCTGAAAGCTAGTCCCAGTATAGCCACGACACGCGAACACACGCACACACACACACACTGTCGAAAACTAGTAGGGCGGGTTCCCCACTAGGCCAAGTACCAGCGGCTGGTACTTGGCCTAGTGGGGAGCCCGCCCTACTACGCTGGTACTTGGCCTAGTGGGGAACCCGCCCTACTAGGTTTCGACAAAACAGGGATTCGATAACCTCGGGGTACGTAAAACCCCGTAAAACCCCCCGGGCGCGAGTCGTTCGCGGCGGGCAGTTTGGGAGATCTAGTAGGGCGGGTTCCCCACTAGGCCAAGTACTAGCGCTGGTACTTGGCCTAGTGGGGAACCCGCCCTACTAGGTTTCGACAAAACAGGAGTCCTCGCGGCCTGCGATCTCCCAAACTGCCCGCCGCGAACGACTCGCGCAGGCTGTTTTGTCGAAACCTAGTAGGGCGGGTTACTCACTAGGCCAAGTACCAACACACGCATAGACACACAGCACACCCAGTCTATCTATACCTATACAGTCTGTGTAGACACAAATATATATTACATACACGCACCACACACCACACACACACACACCACTGTCAGCACTGTATATTATTGGCTTGCCGCGTTTGCCTTGTCCTCGTCGCAATCGCAATGTCAATGACCGCTGTATTAACTCGTTCTTGTATATGTATATACGCCCTCCCTGGCATGTACGTTCGGAATCTTCCGCTTATATTTCACCTGTATCCTGCTTGTATCACACCGCGTATCTTCGGTATCCCGGCGGTATCCCGAGCCAGGGCCAGGGCCTATAGAACGAGGGCCTTGAGTTTAACATTAAACCACGATTTTCGGCGCTTACGGTATAGTCAAAACTTGGTGGTAAAGGTGTCCTTGAACAGTTGCCTCAACACTTCTTGTGTTAACGACTGTTAAAGACTGTTCAAGGTGTTCAACTGTTCCAACACTGTTCAACTAGAGCAACATTTCTCGAATATCTGATAGCCCTCCCCTGGAGAGTGTATTTTTGGTTATATTATGTTATATCCCGTTTTCGAGGCGGTGGGATACGGTGAGATACAGCGGGATACAGCGAGATACAGCAGATACAGCTGGATACAGCTAGATACGTACGAATACAGCTGGATACAGTGGGATACAGCGGGATACAGTGGATCTGCTGCAGAATGGCTAGATACAGGAATACAGCGGGATACCAAGGATATGGTGAGATACAGGCAGGATACAGGTGAAATACAGGCGGGCGACGATTCCAAAAACACATGCCAGGGGAGGGCTTCGTCTGTTTTTCTGGAGAAATTCTGGAGCTTCCACTTCCAGTGGAAATTTCAACTGTTCGAATGCAGTTGCGGTTGTTCAAACCAACTGTTCAAACTGTTCAACCTGAGCGAATCGCGTATCTCCTTGAACAGTTGCTGGGTAGAGGTGTTAAACAACCTTGAACCCCGCTCGGGAAAGTGGTGTTAAAGGAGGCGCCGTTAAGACACACTTGAACGTTAAACGTTAAACTATCCCGAGCTGTATATCCCTGTATCGATCTATATCTACTATAGCCATTTCCATGTTGCAGCAGATCCACTGTCCACTGTATGCTGTATGCTGTATGTGTATGTATCCCGCTGTATCGTCTCACTGCCACTGTATTCAGCTGCAGCTGTAGCTGTAACCATACATACGTATCTCTAGCTGTATCTAGCGAGCCGTATCTGCTGTCTGTATCCCGCTGTATATCTGTATCTGTATTTTACCGTATCTCACCCTCACCTCGAAAAGCGGGGATGTGCCCCAAAATACACTCCAGGGGAGGGAGTTTATTATATTATATGTATAGCTTGTAAATATTTTTGTATTTGTCTACATAATTAGTATTGAAATTGTGTCGCGGGGGTGGGAGTGGGGATGAACTTTTTTTTTACAAATATATGTAATTAAACATATACATGTAGGTTACAATATTAATATTATAGTTGAATTGGAATTGGAATTGAAGAGACCATATTCATATAGCTGTAATAGTAATAATAACAAATTAAAGTTAATAAAGTGTAAAGTCTGGGTGTGCTTCAAGATTTCAGGTTTTAGTACGTGCTTGTGGTGTGTGTATACCGAAGCAACTTTAATTTCATAAAAAGGCTGTTATACCTAATATAAAAAAACTCAATCTCTACCATTGTCCATTGACCATTGAGAATAATAAATTATTTATTAATAAAATGAATCATCATTATCATTATACTCGAATCTTAATTCAAATATAGAGGCGAGGCGACACACGCGACGCGACACGCGACCTCCAACACGAACACGACATCCCCTTAGTTAGTGACACGTATACCCACTTATCATCCTGAACCCCATTCTCTATCTCCCTATTCTTTTATATTTTTTAGTTGTTCAGCATTATATATATATATATATATATATATATATATATATATATATATATATATATATATATATATATATATATAGTACTATTATAAGCACAAACTCTAACTCTAATCTAACTAGCACGACTATAGGTAGTATAGGGAGCAATGGGTATCATACAACGTTGTAGAACTTCTTACCAGAAGCAGAAGTACAAATACAGCTTCCAGCAGCCAGCAGTGGTAGTGTGAGCCCCAGCCTATCTCAGCAACAAACTGGAATATGCAGGCAGATTGGGGTTGCTCTGGCCCTCGCCTAAACACCCACACCCTCACCCACCTCGCTCGCCCTCCCCACGCGCCGCATCAGCGTCGCAGCAGCAGCAGTCGCAGTCGCTATCGCGAGCCTCAGCCAGAGCCCACCGCCCGCTACCGCCGCCGCGCCTCGCGGCCCGCGTCTCGCGCGGCTCAGGGGCGTACGTACACACACGGCGACACGAACAATCAATCAATCAATCAAAGGTCCTCACAAAGCCACACACGGGCAAGGAGAAGCCACATGCCTGCACAGCCACAGAGGGCCTCGCGCCTCGCGGCCCGCGTCTCGCGCGGCTCAGGGGCGTACGTACACACACGGGGAGACGACACGAAGAGAGCTCACAGCACAGCAGACAGCACGCGCGCCAGCGAGCACACAGCCCGCAGGCGCCCTCCCACCGATATCGTATACACGCGCAGAGCGCAGAGCGTGCAAAAGGGCATGCTTGTAAACACGGCCTCGCAATGCACACAACCAGCAGTAAAAACATCAGTCCACCACCTCGAGTGAATCTCTATCTCTGTATTCCGCCTCACGGGTTACGGGGTAAGGGTGAACCCTAACCCGAGCCTCTCACCGCCAATGCGTTTGACCGTATACCTATCTATAGCTATATCTATCTATCTATTTCGACCTTTATATATGTGTATCCCGCCTCACGCGTCGCTGCCTCGCACCGCCAACAGATATAAATATAAATATATATATATATATATATATCCATCTATCTATATCTTTATGTGTCTATCTCTATAGGTTAAAGGGTTAACCCGATCTCTGATCTCTATCTTCATGTATATATGTGTATCCCGCCTCACACGCTGCTGCTGCCCCGCACTGCCAATGCGTTGACCGCCTCCCTCCCTCCCTATCTATCTATAGCTATATCTATCCATCTATCTATTTATCTATATCTATATCTCTGTATCCCGCCTCACGGGTTCAAGGTGCCCTGTGCGCCTAAGTGATTCGACGTTGAGTTTCCTACAAGCAAAACGACGAAACTCTGAGTCGAAACTCGCTCATGTACATGAGCAAAGCGAATTTAACCATGGCGAGTTCATGAGTAGCTGCAGAGCACCTTGAACCCTAACCCGAGCCTCGCACCGCCAACTTGTTGACCGCCTCGGCCAGCGCAGTGCCGGGTATATACATATATATCTACATGCATATCTATCTTTATGTATATCTATCTATCTATCTATCTATTTATCTATCTCGATCTCTGTATCCCGCCTCCCGTCGAATCTAGAATTAGACCAAATGAGGGTTTCGGAGAAACCCCGGGTAAACTCCTAACTCTCAAGTAAAACTACTGTTACCCCAAAGGGGGAGGTAGCCCAGCGAAGAAATTACCGTGGATTACCCCGGAGATAAATTCTGTGAAACCATTACGGTAGATTCGACGGCACGGTGCTGTTGCCTCGCACCGCCAACTTGTTGACCGCCTCGGCCAGCGCAGTGCCGAAGCCGCCCTGCACGCAGCGCAGCACGGCGCCGGCCACCGATGGATCGCCGTGCAGCGCAAGCATGTAATCCTTCAACCAGGCGGGGGAGGGCGTCGGGTTAACGCGCTGTGGGACTGTGCTCCCCCTGTTAGTCGGATTAACACGATATACATATATACATATATATGTATACATGCATGAATACATGTATATATGCGCATATATATATATATATATATATATATATATATATATATATACATATATAAATAAATATATATATATAGTAAA
>Ga0209390_10011207_pt1 | contig 10333 bp, 8 predicted proteins | sample BON01_FD_187212 | JGI IMG/M metagenome (GOLD analysis project Ga0209390, IMG submission 187212) | Freshwater microbial communities from Lake Bonney liftoff mats and glacier meltwater in Antarctica - BON-01 (SPAdes) (version 2) | ecosystem: Environmental > Aquatic > Freshwater > Ice > Glacier... | reverse complement strand
ATAGACTGAACCACTCGCTAACCTTGGACTGCGAAAGTTCAAAAAGACAACCGTGGTAGCTCTGAGTAGGGTTTTCTTTCAAGTAAAGTAACATAAAATCCAACTTGGAGATACTGCCATAAAGGCTACTGTTTTTCGGTTCTTTGAAACTCGGAATCAAACGCTGTTTGCCTTTCAAAGTGTATTGAGATAAATACGAAATTACGTGTCTGTCAAAAACTTCAAGCAAACGCCCGTAACAAAATTGGTTTAGACTCGTCAATGCCCTAAATTTTGGTAAGGCTGCACGGTGTTTTGGATATATTTGTTTCATCGCAACAAATCTAAAGCCCGGCAGCCTAAATTTAAGCAATGAATTAAAATTCGTGATAATGTCTATTTATACCATTTAATTTAAATCTTTAATTTTCAATCCTTTAAGACTAAAAAATTAAAAAAAATATAAAAATACCCAGAACAGGGTATTTTTTTCTGAAAAAAAACTTCTTTATTCCAACTATTAAATCCTTTTCTATTATACCAAACAGACTAATTTTCTTTCTTCCAATTTTAATGTTCTGTTCCATTATAATGGCTTGTGAGTCAGAGGGGAAAAGAAAATTTCGTTTAGAGATAGAAGCAACAGAAATAGAAAGTCGGCGAATTGAAGATGAAAGAGTTGAGCGCGAAAAAAATGTAATAAAGCTCAAGGAAGAGGAAGAAAAGAGAATACAGGGAGAACTGGAAAGAAAAGAACTTGAAAATTATAATAAATTTATTACTAACTCTTTGACTACCGGAGCAACTCCTTATTCTTCTTGTTTTGGCAGAAATGGATTGTGTTCAGATTGGGGCTGCTCAGAAATAAAAGTGAATACTCCCAGAGATTCAGATGTTGTAGTTACAATAAAAAAAGATGGTGAAGTTTTTAGGCATGCGTTTATCCGGTCTAATTCCAGCTACACATTTCAAATCCCGAACGGTATATATCAGACATTCTTTTATTATGGCGCAGGTTGGGATCCCGAAAAAGATATGGATTCCCAAAATTGTTCTGATTTGAAAGGAGGCTTTATTTCTGAGGTGACATTTGGGAAAGACTCTCCACAACCTCTGAGCAATACGGTTCTTTCGTATGAGCTGATATTACAAAAAGACGGTAATTTTTCAACTCAACCAAGTAACTCGAGCGAAGCATTTTAAATAATAAATGATAATGGATTTAATTCTTAAAAACCCTTATCGGGTAGTCGGATTACTTGTCGGATCAACGGCTAGAGAACAAGAGAGGCAAATAAAACGATTAAGGAAATTTACTGCTGCGGATCAAGAACCCCAAGATGACTTTAGCTTTCCTGTACTTGGAGGTATTCAAAGGAGTGACAGCGCCATAGATATGGCAGTTTCTAAATTGAACCTTGACATTGATAAAGTAAATGCGGGCTTGTTCTGGTTTTTTGATGGGAATACTATTACTGACGAGCCTGCCTTTAATGAAATAAGGCAAGGAAATTTAAAGGAGGCCGTATCAATTTGGGGTAAACTCGTATCAGGTAAAAAGATATCAAGCAAAAATGCTTCTGCATTTTTTAATTGGGGTACTCTTTTTCTAAACTCTGCTTTCAACAATCCTTCTCTCGTGGAGAAACACTTAGAAAAAGGGCTTCAGCTTAAACTTAGTTTTCTGGAAAGTAACTACGGAAATATTTTCCTCAAAAAAGCATCTGATGAGACATTTCTTATTTCAAAAAAGGATCTACAACTATCCTTTCTAAACTTATTACAACCATTCTTAGAAAAATCAAGTGCCATAACAGTAAATAACTTTCTAGATATTCTGTTGAAGATCGAATTTTCTGCGAGAGGAGTGTTTTTGAAAAACTTTTCGCAAAAACCAATTGAACAAATTGAGAAACAAATTGAAGAAACAAGGAAAAAACAAAAGACCAATCCCGGAAAAGCAGGTGAGTATGGTAATGAGCTATACGAAAACACAAAACTGCCTTTAACCACAGTAATTTCAATACTTGGCAATTCTGATATTAAAATAATCTCGATTTGTGATAAACTTGCGAATGAAATTTTGCAATGTAGTATTACTCTTTTTAATCATTTCCACGAAACTAATACGGAAGTAGGAGAAATTGCTTTGGGTTTAAATATGAAAGCAAAGGCAATCGTACTTGGTAGCGTAGTAAAAGAACGAATAAATGAGAGTAATCCTATAGTTGAGAGATATGTAAGTGGTAGATCTGAAAGAGAAAAAATCAAATCTATTAAACCTGAACTTGAATTTATTACATCCAGACTGGGAAGCTTTGAAATTCTTCCTGATACTGTTACAAATGCGAGGGATTTGATTGACAAATGTAAACCTAGAATCTTGAAGATTAAACAAGTTCTTGGTTCAAGAGATGAATTCTACTTAAATGTTAGTAGCTCGATTGTTCAGAATGCTCAAAATATGCTTGTTCAAGTAGTTAATAAAGTACTTGACACGCCAAATTTCGGCTCATACGATTCTACAATAAAATCGACTTTGAAGACTGCGCTTGACGCTACTTTTATGCTGGGCACATTTGATATGAATACTGCTTTAAAATCTCATTATAATAAAAACTTAGAAGGCATCAAATCACTTGCTAAACAATTAAATATTTCCACTTTAACACCTAAGGAGGAGCTTCAAAATGAATTGAGACTGGCTGAAATAAAGTTAAGCGGAATTCAAAATACGACCTTTTTCAAATCAGATGTGTCTAAAGCCCATGATGAAATGAAAAATATAAAAGAATGGCAATTTTTAAGAAGTGATTCAGATAGAATGAAACAGATAAATAAAAAACAGCAACAAATTAATACCATTATTAAAAATGCAGATGCTGAAAAATTGGCTCAGACAAACAGGCAGCAAGTATCAATCAGCGATATTAGATCAAAGATTCAAAAAGCTGAATACTAATATGAAAAATAAAATAATACTAGCAATAATTCTGTTTTCTTCTTTTGGTGCTTTCGCACAAGTAACCAGAGAAGAATTTGATAAAGAAATAAAGCCTTTAACAGAAAAGATTAAAACACTACAATTAGAAAATAGTAATAGAAAGTCTCAAATTGGAGTACTTACCATTAAGCTTAAAGCAGCATCTGATAGTATTGAAACTTTGAACCAAAAGACTCAAGAAAACACAAATGCAATAATCCAAACAGCAAATCAACTTGGTGTTCAAATCAAGGAAACAAGTGATAACACTGAAGGTAAAATCACCGAAGTGTCTAAGTCGTTAAGCAAAAACTCCCTTTATGGGATTATTGGCGTGCTTTCAGCTATCTTACTTTCAGGACTTTTGTATTGGTTATTGAGTAGAAGACAACAAACAGACAAAACAGATATAATAGATCAGTTAAGCAAAACAAAATCGGCTATTGAAGAAAGTTTGATTAAAGAATTTGGGAAGCAGACAGTTTTGATGGAGTCGCAACTTCAAATAATAGAGAAACAAGCTTCTGAAGTTAAATTTGTGTCGAATGTTGAACCGGATCATTCCTTAGCATTGAAATTGGCAAGTGAAATCAACTTAATAGAAAGGAATATTAGTTTAATGGATTCTGCTACTAAGGGACTTAAGCAACTGTCTCGGTCCGTTGGGAAACTAAAGGATAACCTTGGTGCAAATGGCTACGAAATGCCTGAACTTTTAGGAAGACCATTCAACCAAGGAATGAAATTAATTGTGACAAGTTCTATTCCTGATAATAATTTGGAAAAAGGGGCAGAAATAATTACAAAAATTCTAATCCCTCAAGTAAACTTTCAGGAGAAAATGATTCAAGCTGCACAGATTGAAGTGTCTGTAGGATTTTAATAAATAATTAAAATAATGAGAAATAAAATTGACTACGGAATTGATCTTGGTACCACTAATTCAGCAATTGCAAGAATGGAGAATGGTAATCCTACTATCAAAAAATCAGATACCCTAAAAGATACAATTCCCTCTTGTGTCCATTTCAATAAAAAGCAAGATGGGTTGGTTGGAGATACGGCTTTTAATGTCATGAAAAATGAATACGTAAGAGCTCTTAAGACCTTTCAAAAAGGCAAAACTAGTACATTTATTGAGTTCAAGAGGACTATGGGGACTACTCATACTTATACTTCTTCAAATTTAAATAAAGAGCTAACACCACATGAATTGTCTGCAGAAGTACTTAAAAAGCTTAAGTCTTTTATTCAGGATGAGAATCTTTCGTCTATTGTAATAACTGTTCCTGCTAAATTCTTAAATCCACAAAATGAAGCGACCATGAAGGCAGCTAAATTAGCAGGGTTTAAGCATGTACAATTGTTGCAAGAACCAGTTGCAGCTGCCACAGCTTATGGACTTGACTCTGCACAGAAAGATGGATTTTGGCTTGTATTTGATTTTGGAGGAGGAACATTTGACGCGGCTTTAGTGAAGGCGGATGAAGGGATTCTTTCCGTTAAAGATACTGAGGGAGATAATTGGTTAGGAGGAAAAAACTTAGATGAAGCTATTGTTGATCAAATCATAATCCCTAACATTTCGGAAAACTTTGTTATTGAGAGTGTATTAAGTGATCCTGACAAAAAACAAATGCTCAGAGATGCTGTAAAGCATAGGGCAGAAGAGGCTAAAATTCAACTTTCTTTTAAGGATTCTCATAATATTTTATCAGATCTTGGGGACTTACCTTTCGAAGATGATAATGGTGAAGAGCCTGAAATTGATGTTGAAGTAACCCAAAAAGATATGGAAAGGGTGCTTGGGCCAATTTTTCAAAAAGCGATTGATATTACAAAAGACCTTTTACAAAGAAATAACTTGAAAGGCTCTGATTTAGGTACATTAATTTTAGTAGGTGGGCCAACTTACTCTCCTATCTTGAGAAAAATGTTAAAAGAGCAAATCACTGAAAATGTAGATACCTCCGTTGATCCGATGACGGTGGTGGCAAGAGGAGCGGCTCTTTTTGCATCAACAATTTCAGTTTCAGAGGAAGTTCTTGAAGAAACAAGAGATAAAACAAAGTTACAGTTAGATATCAATTATGAATCGACTACAGTTGAGTTGGATGAAATGATTAATATCAAAATGCTTAAAGAAAAGACCATTGGTACATTTCCAGAAAAAGTATATGCCGATGTTGTCCGATATGACGGAGCTTGGTCAAGTGGAAAAAAACTTATTGGTGAAAAAGCTATAATATTGGATGTTTTACTCGTGGAAGGAAGATCGAATTCTTTTGAAGTTAATGTTTATGATGAAGTTGGTAATAAATTAGATTGTCAACCCAATCAATTCAGCATCCTTCAAGGAATAGGAGGTTTAGATGGGATGCAAGTTTTACCCTATTATATCGGAATTGGGAAGTTTTTTAGAGTAGATGAAAAAGTGTTGTTTTTGCCAGTAAGGGGATTAGAAAAAAACAAGAGGTTTCCTGCCGTTGGTGTTGAAAATGGTCTTAAAACAACAAATGTAATTACCCCAGGTAAAAAGACAGACATCATTCGAATTCCAATTTATCAGGGTGATCATAATGCAAAAGGGACTAACCCTGTTTTTAACAATTTAATATATGAAGTAATAATTACAGGAGAAACCATTCCTTCGCTTCTTCCTGAGGGGAGTGATGTGGATATTACTATTAAAATTGATAGTTCACAAATAATGCAGTTTTCGGCATATTTTCCCCTAATAGACCATACTGAAGAGTTAAAAATTGAAATAAAACAGACAAAACTACCTACTGAAGAATTTTTAGCTAAAGAAATTTCAAAATCTAAATGGACTGCAAAAAATATAAAAGCCTCAGATATTTTTGCTGAGCTTGAAGATCTTGAGATTCAATTGAATAATGAGCGAGGAAGTGCTGATGGTAGAATGAGGATTCTTGATAATCTTAGAAAACAGTTATTGAAACTTGATATTGTAGAAAAATCTACAGTGTGGCCAAAAGTTGAAGAAGAGTTGAAGCAAGTTTTTCATGAATTAGAGGACTTGATAGAAAAGATAATTGATAGCAGTTCTGATGGTGATCTAAATATGGACATGATCAATGCTCAAGTAGAAGAGTTTAGAAGAAAAACTGAGCAAATTCTAACTGAAAAAAATCTGAACGATGGTAAAGCATTAATAAAGAATATTGGCCAAATAGACTTTGAACTTCGAAATGCTGCATCGGGAAATGCGATGGATGTTGAGTTTTTATACAATTTCAATAGTAATTTTAATACATTCCATTGGAAAAATCCTACTAAAGCAAGGCAATTGTTAAACCAAGGGATGGCGATGGCCGCAGCTGGGAATACTTCCAGTATTCGACCTGTACTAATTCAATTGGTTAGTTTATTGCCAGAAGGCGAAAAACCTACAGCTGGGGAACTTGAATAGAAATCAATGATGGTTTATAAGGGGATATTACCTAAAAATTTTCTTCTTGATGAAAAGTATAAAATTCTGCTTTTCATCAAGCAAGGAATTAATGCTGAGACTTATAGGGTCAAAGGCAATGATGGGAGATTGTATTTCCTAAAACTATTCCAAAACACCAAACTTCACCGAACTGCCTTTGACAATGAAAATAATCTCCTAGAAATTGAACTACTAAAGTCAATCGAGCACCCAAATATAGTTTCCTATAAGGATAGTGGAGAGTTGATTTATGAAGGGAAGAAGTTTGGGTTTTTGGTATTGGATTTCATTGCTGGGGAAACGATTGCAGAGCGAATCGTAAGGGAACCGACATTTTTACAATATGATATAAAGGAAATTGCCTCAGAGATATTAGAAGGGTTAGGTTATTTACATCAATTGGCTGATCCGATAATCCACAATGAGATTACTCTCCAAAATGTCATGCTTGATTTATCAGGGGACATTCCCCAAGCTAAAATTATTGATTTTGGTTATGCACGTTCTTTCCATCAATCGTCCAAGTCATTTTCAAAAGAGGGACTCAATCTAAATTATTTAGCATCAGAATGTTTTAATAATTTGTACTCTCCTCAATCTGATTTATATGCTGTCGGTGTATTGATTTATCAAATACTATTTGGTTTACCTCCTTGGTTTAAAGAAGTTTCAAAATATAAAGCTGAAAGAACAAAAGCTGAGGACGTAATTCTTGAAGAGCGGAAAAAGCCACTTATTTTCCCGGGAGACTCTAATACTATAATGGAGGTGGAAGAGTCCTTGTTGAAAGTATTAAAAAAAGCATTGCAGCATGATCCTGAGCGGCGTTTCCAATCTGCGCTTGAATTCAAGCAGGCATTGAATGGAGAAATTGTTTTAGATGATATTGATCAGTTCCAGAAAGCCAAAACAGATGAGAGACCTGGAAAAAAAATCCATGTAGCAAAAGCTAAAGGAATTGGATTTGCTGCTGTAGCAGGTATGGAAGAATTAAAAGAGCAACTTAGACTTGATGTTATTGATGCTCTTCATAATCCAGAAGAATATAAAAAATATGGAATTACTATCCCTAATGGGATGCTATTATATGGCCCTCCAGGCTGTGGGAAAACTTTTTTTGCAAAAAACTTGGCTGTTGAAGTAGGTTTTAATTTCATGCTAATTACTCCGTCTTTCTTAAAAAGTAAATGGATTAATGAAACCCAAGAAAATATTGCTAACATGTTTGCAGAAGCTGAGAAGAATGCGCCTACAATTATTTTTATCGATGAAATAAATGAGCTATTACCTAATCGGAATAGTGATTCACATGAAATGTCAAAAAGTGCAGTAAATGAAATGCTTGCTCAAATGGATAGAACTGGGGAAAAGGGGATTTTTATTATTGGAGCAACGAATTATCCTAATCTGATTGATCCAGCGATGTTAAGAGCTGGAAGATTAGATAAAAAGTTTTACTTACCTCCTCCAGATTTAGAAGCGAGAAGGCAAATGTTTGAAATGTATCTTAAGGGTAGACCCCTTGATTTTGGAATAAACTATGGGGAATTAGCAAGAATAACTGAAAATTTTGTTTCTGCCGATATTGAACTTTTGGTAAACGATACCGCAAGAATTGCTTTGAAGACTAAGAAAAGAATAGCAATGAATCTCTTAGAGGAAGTGATAGGCAGGTCAAAGCCTTCTGTTTCTTTAGAAGAGTTGAAGAAGTATCTGGAAGCACATATTAGAATGGAAGGGAGTAAGGGTTCTGAATCAGATGAGCGCAAAATTGGATTTAAGTAACGAAATCTTAAAAATATGGATAGTACAGCCTTTTGTTGTACAGCTTATGATGGCCATATTGATCAAAGATAAGTTGAATTGATAAATCTCTTTGTGAGAATTCAACGATGTTTGAAAACTTGGATTTCCAGGAGCATATTAATCTTTTTATCACAAGGATTAATTCAGATTCAAAAGGCTTCATTCAGAATTGCTTGAAAAGATAGAACTTACTGATCCTAACTGCTTAAATAACTGGACTGATTTTGCTGCTTTTATGAATGTATCACGAATGATCTGTTTAAGTTTGATTCGGTGAGTGACAAATGAAACACGTCCTGTGGGCTATATATTTTATCATCAGCACTGAACCTATTGATCTTATCTTTACCTGAAATTCGTGAGATCAAATCTTCTACAATTGGATCCGGATTGGTTAGTTTTTTTGGAACCAAAAGATTAACAGAGTGGTCTCCCAAAACGCTATTAATAAATTCATCTCGTCCTGGATTTAAAAGACCGTTTTGCATATCTCAAGCGTTATTTCGGTTATATCACTTGATTTTTGAGTTAAATAAATGTGTGTACCAGAACTATTGTGACTTATTTTATTTCGAATAAATTTCAAGAGATAGTTGAATTGGTCATTATTGGTTTTCTCTTTTTTTTCAGAGTGGTCTTAAGAATGGGGTCGAACCAAAAGATCTTACTTTCATTTCCTCTAACTTCGTTTTAGAAAATAATCAAGACTGAATGAGCTCAAATTCAAGTATCAATATTTTAGGAGGGATGTCTGACTGGAACTTGATCATTCATTTCATGAAATTGAAGAAAAAGGATTTTTCAAACGAAGTGAAAGAACCACATCACGCTTTCACTTACATCAAAACTTCTCAGGCAGTTAAGCGCTTTGAAACTGCGATCACAGATACGTTCCTTCATTTTAGAACAGAGGGTATCAAAAAATTGGTGCAGACAAGCCTTTTCAAAGACGAACTTTCAAAGGATAACTTGATACTCCTTTTTTGGCACGGGTCCTCTAATAATTTTCTGTTGGAATACTTGAATGAAAACGTGTATTTCCCAGCTTATTATACTGGTAGAGTCTCTATGACGGGTAAGGAGCCGGAAGCTTGTTTACGAGATTCTGGCTTGGATGAAGTCAAAGGATGGTCTGACTCTACATTGGACATGGTTTCAGCAAAATATCTTACCCTACTAAAGAAATTTGGGTTGATGGAAGGGAGGATGACCAAACAACTAATTCACCCTTTCCTCTCTGATAGGATGTTTGTGGTTTTTATCCTCTGGCTGACACAAATCGAAACTAAATCAAACCTTTTAAATAGTAAATGGATAAAATATTCATTCATGGAGCAGCAATTTTTTATAGAAAGATTGCTTCAGAAGAAATTCGTTCGTTTTTTTAATGTAATCTACACTGGGGATAAATTATCTATTGAACCCAAGATCGAAATCAATACTATTTTTAATGACCCAATATTCGCCTGATTATTTTGTCTTTGGAATCAAAGAACTTGTTGATCCCGAGCGCCGCACTGAGATTCGCTTAAATGCGAATGGAGGAAATTCAATCCTATTAGTATGTCCACCTTCTCAGGAAATGGATTTTATTGAGTCTCTGCGAAACAACTTCGAACCTGAAAAATTTGAGTTGATTAATTTGGATGAGGTTTTAATGGAGTTTGTGGAATCTAACAAGGAAGAACTTCCCCAACTTTTCGATCTTTTGAGAGGATCGATAAATCAAATTTTTAAAGCTCCGGCTGGTGAAGATTCGCAAGATTTATTTAAGCTGATCTTGTCTAAGATAGAAGCTTCTTTTTCAAGAAAAAGGGTTCCGGTGCTGATTAGAGCTGGAGTACTTTATGGTACTGGTATCGACAATATTCACATTATGGAACATCCATTAGTGATGGATTCACCTTTACCATTACTAGTTCTTTACCCGGCGTCTATGGAGGGAGAAAAGCTCATGTTTCTTTCAAAAAGACCCGCTTCTCGCTACAGGTGTTTGATTTATAAAGGTTTTTGACATGCAGATTAAGGATATACTTACCATTGATTTAACGGTAGACATTAAGAATGTCATCGATTTGGAGAATATTTCTGAAACAGAGATTCTGTTGGAA
>Ga0209390_10011206_pt1 | contig 10334 bp, 18 predicted proteins | sample BON01_FD_187212 | JGI IMG/M metagenome (GOLD analysis project Ga0209390, IMG submission 187212) | Freshwater microbial communities from Lake Bonney liftoff mats and glacier meltwater in Antarctica - BON-01 (SPAdes) (version 2) | ecosystem: Environmental > Aquatic > Freshwater > Ice > Glacier... | reverse complement strand
CTCTCCTCCCTCCCTCCCTGCCCTCCTCCTCCTGACAACGGCAACGAAGCCGAAAAAGAAGAGGAAGAAGATGAAGAAGGGAGGGGAGGAAGGGGGGGAGGGTGGGACGTACGGTCTCTCTCCTCCCATTCCCCTCTCTCACGCTTGGATGTCGCAAGGGGATAACGTCGATAGTCCTCTGCCTCTCCTTTTTCCATGTGTGTCGAGAAGCGAGCCGAGGGCCTAAAGGCATCGTCTTCCTCCAAACGCTCATTCAGGACACTGACGCTGCTGCTGCTGACACCTCCACCAGCACCAGCACCAACACCAGCACTACTACTGCTACTACTGCTACTTGCTGCTGCTGCTGCTGCTGGGGTGCCACCCCACCCTCCCGACACAGGTCCTCCTACCATGGAGGGCACTGCCTTGGCTTCAGGCGCTGGTGCCGATGCTGGTGGTGGTGCTGGTGGCATCAACTTGTTACCCCAACCTCCCTCCGCGCTTCCTGAGGCTGCCGTTAAAACCGTCGCCATCATGCCTCCCGCGCCCGCCCCTCCCCCTGCCTTGCCCCCGTGCCCCGCAACTTGCGCGGCCGTCGGTGCCACCATCCGCTCACTGCCCACCGCACCACTGCTGCTGCCCGTCTTGAGCAACGTCAAGCGATGGCTAGCGGCGGTGCTGGCAGTGCCACTCCCCCCTGGACTGCCGCCTGTGAGGGGGGACGAGAGGGCGGCAGCAAAGGAGGAGGAGGAGGCCGCACCCACCGCGCCAGCAGCCGCGCCGTGGGGAGAGGAGGAAGGATGGTGACCTTTACTTCCCAAGCTCCCCTTCACGCGCGAGACCAGGGCTTGCGTGAGGTTCTTGGCCGCGTAGGTCTTGCGGGGAGGGAGAGGAGCAGGGGAGGAGGCAGAGGAGGCAGAGGCAGGGTTAGACGACGCCCCACCGGCGGCTGCTGTTGCCGCCACTGCCTCCTTTTTCTCACCCCCCGTGTCCGCCGTGGTCGTGGCGGTGGGTCGCCCCATCCTGTGTGGTTGTGTGTTGGAAGAGGTGGGAGGGGTGAGATGTGATTGATGGCTTCGTCATGCTTCTTCTTCGTTCGCTTCCCGTCATCAAGAGGTGGAGAGGCGGAGGGGACCAAAGCTGTGGCCTGCTTCTCCCCGGCACCCCGTGGACTTGCCGCATGTAGACCTAGTCGTGGTGCGAGGCGGCGCGTGTGGGTTTGATTGGGAATGGTTGAGATGGGAAGGGGGGAACTAGGGCGCGCGCAGCGAAGGAATAAGCACAGTGAGCGAAAGGCGGGGGGTTGACACGGAGCTGTTGCTGCCGTTCCTTTGGTAAGTGAAACACAATGCTTGTTGTTTGTATGTAAAAATGTAGGGCATGCACGCACGCGCCCGCAAGAATGAGAAGCGGGCGTTCGGGCGGTGGGTTTGATGTTGGGGGTTTGGTTGTTGGTAATGGATGGTATAGAGAGGAAGGGGTAAAATAGGGCATGGGCCCGGGATGCCGGGGATTAGAGTTAGAGCAACAACAACATCTAACGACGTGAAGGCACATTTTTTTGGGGTATCGCGTCGTTTACTTTGATTTTTGGTTTATCGTGTGACCGCATAGTGGATTCATTTAACCCCACTTTCGTGAACATCTCGCTCTCTCCCTCTTGTCTCGGATTTTATCGTTTTGTGGTATCAGCGGGCGGTCCCGTAAGTGGCGTTGCCTTGAATATCCGCACGTCTGTCAACGGCCTGTTTTTAGACGAATAGGAATAAGTGAGTGTGTAAGGAATCAAAGACTGAAAGTGAGCTGTTACCACCTGGCCCCCATCTCTCCAAACCCTCCCCTCCCTCCCTCCCTCCCTGCCTCTCCCTCCCCTCCTTCTTACTTACCTGTCTCCGTCCCCCACTTTGACCAACCCCAACTTCTGCACGATCGGCATGCCCTGTGAGACACGCCCAAAGATAGTGTGTTTCCCATCCAGCCAGGGCGTGGGGGCAAGGGTCAGGAAGAACTGACTACCGTTCGTGTTGGGACCAGCGTTTGCCTAGGGAGGGTAGGGAGGGAGGGAGGGAGGATTAGGAGGAGTTGGAGGGTGGAGGATGAGATACAGAGATGGCTATGAACGTACCATGGAAAGGATGCCGGCGCCCGTGTGCTTGAGGTCCCGTGTGATTTCGTCTTCAAACTTGCCCCTATATGTGTGTGCAGAAATGGGTGGATAAGTGGATGTGATGCTTCTCCCCTTTCCTGTTGCCTCCTTTCATCATGCATCTCCCTCTCTCCAACCATTTCCTGAAATCGAGAACTTACCCATAAATAGACTCGCCTCCACGCCCTGTGCCCGTGGGATCTCCGCCCTGAATCATGAAATCCTGTGGGGGTAGAAGAGGAGAGCGAGAGGGAGAGGGTGAAATCACGCATCTGAAAGGCAAGTCGCTCCTTCCATCTGCACGACCGTACGAAGCCATTCCTCTCTCAGTGTTTATTTTTACCCTTTCCACGTACCTTTATGATGCGGTGGAACATTGTGCCGTTGTAATAGCCGGAGCGGGCGAGCTCTGCAAGGGGTGGGAGGGAGGGAGAAGGAGGAAGGGAGGGTGAAAGGTGGATTGGGAGACAGAGGAAAGAGAGAGCAAGCGGCCGCACGTACCAGCAAAGTTGTGACATGTCCGCGGGGCGTGTTGAAAGTAGAGCTCCACGGTGAAGTTTCCCTGTTGTATTATGTTGCGCGTAAGACACGGCACCCCATCGCATCATCACCTGTCCCTTTGCTTCGCCTCCCTTCTTTTCCAACCCCCTTCTCCCACTTACCACCGATGTCTCGAACCGCACGTGCGTCCAGGACATGGCCTAGCTCTTTTTCTTCTCCCTGTCCTGTATCGTAAGTCGTGAATAATAGAATATGTGAAAGGTGTTAGGTCCAGGTGGGGAAAGATGCTGAGCGGGGAAGTGCGCGAAGGAGGTCTGTGGGGTAATGAGTAGAGCTGTCTTTCGTCCTTAATTTCGTTTTTTTTGTGCCACACACACGGCCAAACGTAGGTTCCCGGCCACTGTCAGAGGGCGAGGCGGCTTATGGTGCTTGCATCCTCTGCCCACAAGGCTCTGGACAAGAGGAATGAAAGCCAGGGGGTAGCAGCCGCCACATGGTTGCTCCTAGCTAGCATTACTCCTCAGGCTGGCTGTGTGTGTGAAGGGGGTAGTTCGAGGTGTGTGTGAGTGTGCTGTGGGTGGATGTCTCTCTCTGTGAGTGCAAGAGCTCGTCGTCCCCCCAAGGCAGCCCCGTCTCCGCTCTCTTTTCCACCGCGTCTTGCACCACACGCCCTGAGCGACTACTGCTGCTGCTGCTTCTTCTTGTCAAGCCAACTCAGGCTGGCATGTCGCATCAAAACTCGCAATCATTGGATAGCCAGGCACTCACCACACATGCCTTCCCCCTACACACACACACACAGCATCCCGCCCGCCGGCAAGGGCCAAGCTAGCCTAGGGGGAGGCGCAAAGGCGAGGGCCAAAGGGCCAAGGGGGCTTGCTTGTGGTGGAAGGCCAGCACCAAGCAACGGCTCAACCGACGTCCACCCACACAAAAAAGGTGCGTGTGGCATTTCTAAACCCTCCACCCTGCATGCCCACAGCCCTCCCTTGCCCGTTCATGAGCTATGTAAAGATGTGCCCTTTGTGTCCTCGTGCCCTGATTCGAGAGCGCGTCCCTCCCTCCCCTCCTCCCCCTAGGCTAGCTTGGCCCTTGCCGGCGGGCGGGATGATCTGTGTGCGTGTGTAGGGGTTAGGCATGTGTGGTGAGTGCCTGGCTATCCAATGATTGCGAGTTTTGATGCGACATGCCCGTTGGATTGACAAGAAGAAGCAGCAGCAGCAGTAGTCGCTCAGGGCGTGTGGTGCAAGACGACGCGGTGAAAAAGAGTCCTCTGGAGACGAGGCTGCCTTTGGGGGACGACGAGCTCTTGCACTCACAGAGAGAGACATCCACCCACAGCGCACTCACACACACCTCGAACTACCCCCTTCGCACACACAGCCAGCCTAAGGAGTAATGCTAGGAGCAACCATGTGGCTGCGACTGCTTCACGGGACGCGGCATGCAGGGGCGGGGACATGGAGTGGAGGAACCACCCCCCTCGTCTGTCGTCAAGGTAGGTGCGAAGGGCATCCATGTGTGTGCGTATCAGTGTCTCTCTCCCTCTCTCCTCTGTCTGTGATTGTCTGTGTGTCTGACAGTGTCAGTACGCTGATTGTTGCGGCTCACGGTGGGGGACTGTGTTTTTCCGGGAGCCTTCAACATCTCATCACACATACACACGCACGCAACCACACGTAATAGCAGGAGGCGGAAGGGGCTTGTCGAGGCTGTCCGGGAAGGAAGTGACCGACGCGAAGCAGGTGCTGGTTGTGGAACTTGAAGATTGGAAGGTCCTGGGCACCATCGTGGGCATCAGCAGGCCAAAGAAAACCTTCGATCATCTTTTCTTACGCGTGTATCTGTTAATAGTGCCTATCACCACACACTGCAGCTTCTTTGCGCCGAAAGAGGGGACGACCTCTTGATTTCTTTTATCTGATGCAGTACGTCTACACTTAGAGAGAGCGTTGACTGTTTGGCGACCTGAGGAGTCGACGAAGAGGCGACGACCTGGGAAGTCGACAAAGTGCGAGTATACCGTCTACACAACGCAGCCCGTGGGCGCGCCCTGAGCATCAGGTGGATTACACAACGACTTCGCGCGTGGATCGAAATGTTGCGCTATGCACGGCCCAAGACTTGGGGCAGGTGGAATGATACAACGACGCTGATGGGATCGAAATGGTGCGATACGCACGGCCTCTCCCTAGGAGAAGGGTAATAGGATCAGACCATCTAGACCAATACGTAGCAGTGTACACGGCCTGCACCCCGAAGGGGAAGACATCGGGGAGGCATCCCACACCAACAAGTATTGACTGCAAGGAATTGACACAGTACAACAGTCAATTACGGTCAATTACAGGCAATTACAGTCAACACGAGCTCTCTCAAAGAAGTGCTGTCATTTTGTTGATCTCCAAAGAAACTTCAAAGATATTTTCTTCCTCTCTTCCTGTGTGATGGTGTGTGCGCGGCGCTTTGGTCGCTGGTACCTGAATTAGTTGGTGGCCGGGCCGTCGTTGGCGTTTGGGGTCATCAATGCGGTATGTACGTCCTTCCATTTTTCCTTCCTTTCTTCCTGTCTGCTTCTCACCCTCCTCCTTTTCTCACCTCCCACCCTCCCCTCCTTCCCCCCACCCTCCCTCAGATAAACAATATGGTGATCATGGTGCTGGATGTGTTGATCGGCAGAATTCTCGACGAAGGCAAGACGTACGAGCAAATTGTGTAGCCCATGCTGGCGGGTTTCGCGTTTTTAGGCCTCCTGACGACGCTACCATTGATGAAGCTGCTGGCGGGGAAGGTCAGATTCGATGCGACGGCAGCAGCAGCGGGGGGAAGGAGAGGAGGGGGAGCAGTGGTTGGGCATTAGTGATGGGTGTAAAAAGGGAGGAGGGGAAAGGAAAAGGAGTGTGAGGATTCTTGGAACTACCCCCCCAAAAAAAACTATGATTTTAGGTTATATCACAAATATTTGAAAGCAGAAAGAGAAAGAAACGAAGAAGACGGGTAGGGCGGGGCGACTTCGCTGAGGAGTGTATTCGGCCGCTCGCAAAGCAAAGACCAAAATGGGAAATGACTGATGTATCACAATTACGGGTAAAGTGCAGAAAGAATGAAGAAACTATGGAAATGGTTGGTTTTTCGCTTCTGTTCTTCGTTTTCTTCCAACCCCCCCTATGATGGGTAGAGAGGTGCGGCGGCGATGGTGAGGCAGTGGCAAGGGGGATACATATTTTCTAACTGGGGTTGAAGGCGTGGGAGGGGGTCAAAATGAGTTAGCCAAATCTCCACCCACCCCCACACTATGGAATCCCACCAAACTTGGCCTGTGTACTCGTTGAATGTTTCTCTTTCGATTCATGTGCTCAGGTCCCGGTTTGGTAGGGGGTGTGGGTGTGGTTGGTCCGAATGTGGGTTTCAAGCCTCGTGTGAAATGTCTTGAAGATCGGCAATATGTCCAGGTGAGGATGACTAGACCGCCCGCCCTGTGTCCTTATCGGTACAGGCTTACGAGCGAGACACCCTATCAATGTACGTAGCATAAATAGGGAGGCACACAGAGGCCAAAGCGCCTCCGCAGGCACCACCACGTGGCCCGCAAAAGGCTAGGCGGTGGTTAAACAAGACGGTGTCCGACGGACTGCTGTGCAAGCTACCAAATAGCGGCCTCTTTTTTGCGCGACACCACAGGCGCCCGCCGTTAGTCTTATAAGTTTTGAGACAAAGTAAATATTGGCTCCATATTATAGTGGACGGCCCACACCTGAATGTATATCTGGTAATGTTCACCGCCAGCGATAGAGACACGAGGGGCTACCCTCACTATGAGCTTACGCGTCCTGCGACTTCTTTCCATGGTATGATTCAGTATTTCGTTTTTCATTGGCCCCAGACAATTCATAAAAATGTCAGGTCAGGCAATGGTCAATGAACAATGAAGTCATACAATTTTGCTGTTACCGAGGACCCCGAGGAATGTATTTATATATCAACACATGTTGCTTGGTTGTCAATAAAAGATGCATGTGCAGATATATATCTAGACACAGGGTGTCTCAATGTGAATGTTGCGATGCTTGATCAAGATGACAAGCTACTACGCTTCTTGTTGAACGTAACGAAAGACTGTCTAAAGTGGTCGTTCCCTTTCATGTGGCTGATTACAACCACACCCCCAAGGATGAACCCTGACATAACGCACGGCACAGGGACGTGCAAGACGGCCCGTTGGTTCCTCATCTGTTACATTGTCTTCTTAAATGCAGATTACCCGAATATATGTAAGGGAGTCAGTGCATGCCCTGCCACACTAGCCTGTTTATTACCTTCAATACCGTCTCATAACGCTCCAATAGGAAGGCTTACTTCATACAAGCTATCGGGGACACTTGATCGGGGACTAGGTCGGTCTGCGGAGCGCTTCTCCGGGCTTTTGGATCGACTTGTTGCACGCAAGGGCACTCACCTCGTCGAGAGGCTGCCTATATATTGGAGGGGGAAATTCTATTCAGAGAGCAGGGGGCAGGCAGGCAGATTTAACGAAATGCTGGTTTGGGAAAGCGATTCTCTATTTTTTGGAGGGGTCCAAACTTTTTTCCTTGCCAAACGGTGTTCAACGGGAATGATCATTTCTTCCCCTTCCTTCCCTTCTGCCCGCCAAAAAGAGAAAGGCGCGCGAAAGAAGGAGGGGGACACACAACATAACGGTGTTCAACGGGAATGATTAGGAACGAACGAGCAGGCTGCCGTCGAAAGCCCCACTTCTCCCCTATCCGCCGAACCCTCGCGGTGCTCGTTGGGCTTACAAAGGAGGAAGACGTGGAAGAAAAATCAATCCCATGCCCTCATTGGGACCCTCTGACAGTACCCAAAAAAAGTCCAAGCACTCCATTCACTACCTATGGCTCGTCGTAGACACATATACACATTCACACACATTCACAAAGGTAGAGTTGATGGGGGGTTGGGGGAGCTCGCTGACGGCACGCACCTTTCCCCTCGGCCCCTTTCTTGGCGCCCCACCCTTCTTCTCTCCCTTCTTCCGTCGGTCTCTCACGCATCATCTCGCACACACACGCACAAATCCCATACACACAGCACAGCGCATACCTTATCATAAATGTCCCCAGGCCAGCGTACCAAGAAGCCAAGGGTAATTTGAAGTAAAAGAAGCAAGGTCTGAAGGTAATGGGCACCAGCAGCGGCAGCAGATTTCAAGCATCACAAGCCTCCTTTTGGTCTACGCTCACACCGCCCCTGTCGTCCGTCTTTCTCCATCGCCCCCAAAAAGAAGAAATAGAGAATGAGCGAGGGAGGAAGGGAGGGAGGGAGGAAGACAGGAGGGCAAACAATTCATTCTTGGAAGAAGGATATCATAGAAGAGGGGAATGCTGTAGTGAAAAAAGATTGGAAAGTTACTCGAAAAACAAACCAAGATCAAGTCCTCCCTTTAAGGGGAGGGAGAAAGGGGGAAGAAGAAGGGGAAGAAGAAGGGGCGCAAGAGAATGCAGTCCTCGTTTCCGCGTCTGGGGAGCAGCTGGCCCAAGCCCAAGCAATTCTCTCTGCCTTGAATCTGTTGACTTCTTTTCAGTCATCAAATCGTTGCTTTATTTCTACTGTCTTTACTGAACCACTTGTTCCATCGGCTGTCTTTACTGAACCACTTGTTCCATCGGCTTGGGGTCGTGGGCGTCAGGGTTCGGGGGGGGAAGCGGTCTCCGGCCGTGGCCATGGGCACCTGGTCACCTGGAGGCTTTGGGTGTGGTCGGCGGGAAGGCACCTGTTGTTTTTCCTTCAAAGGATTGTTTTTGTTTTTATCTTAATGTCTTTATTATACTGAAAATATAGCGAGGAATCGCTCGCTTCCTCGTGTTGCGGCCCCACGTGTGATCTTTGCCACTTGCTTGAATCTGCCTTGAGGGGGCAGCAACGCCCAGGTTATATGCTCCCGATACACACGGAGCTGGTGGTGAAAGGTGCCGTCCTCCTGAGCTTGTGTGCGTGGAGACATGGACAAGACTTGATCCTTGTCTTCTTGGCATTGATATGACAGCTGCTTGCCTCCTGCACGCACTGCACACACGCAGAAGCATTTTCTGTCCCCCTTTTTTCCTTTCCTGGACACGCATGGCACTGCCACTCATTCATTCCACCCCTTCCCACGCCCAACCTTTCAATCCACAGGTAGTTCAGCGGGCGACTCAGGGGCGCATCCCTTCTCCAACCCAAAGAGCAGAATTATGGCCGCGACGGTGATGCCTTCAATGTCTGTCTTCGACCCGCCTCCTGTGCAGAATCACCACCACGAGAACGAGGACGGCAATAACTTGCAGGAAGAGGAGGAGGACGAGGAGGACGGGGAAGAGGGCCTGATGGTCCCATGGTGGGCGCAGCAGTTGCAGCAAGCTCCCCCAGCGGAAGAAGGGGGGAGGTCAGATCAGCAGCAGTACCAGCACCCGTACCAGCACCACCAGCACCACCACCACCAGCAGCACCAGGGTGGTTGGAATAAGGGGCCGTGGACTCACTCCCTCCGCCAGCTCTTCTTCCCGCTCTTGAGGCCTCTGTCCGCGGCGCTCAAAAAGGCGCAAGGGCATGCAGTAGGACAGCAGCAGCAGCAGCAGCAGCAGCACCGCCACGATCATGAAGTGGAAGGAGGGGTGCGTGCGAAGCAGCAGCATCAGCAGCAGAAGAAGAAAAAGAACGAGAAGGAGGAGGAGGAGGGTGGGGTAGTGTACCTGGACGGGCCTTTGATTTACTCCTGTGGGGTGTGCCGCACGCATTTGGCCACGGATATGGAGGTCGTCTCGCGGGTAAAGAGAAGAGAGAGGGAGGGAGGGATGGATGGATGGTCGTTTAGAAAACGAGAGGGAAAAGGTGTTGGTGTCTAATATCTGACTAAATCAACAACAACAAAAAACACCCACTCACAGGCATTCCAAGGACGGGGTGGACGGGCCTTTCTCCTCGACAAAGTGTTAGTACTTCCTTCCTGTCCCTTCCCTCCCTCCCTCCGTCCCTCTCTACTTGTTTTGAGGCTCTGTCTCTCTTTCACGAAAACGCGATACTGATTTCCATTTACGTTATTCCCTTCCTCCCTTACCCCCTTCTTCCTTCCTTCCCTCCCTCCCTCCCCCCTCCAGCGTCAACATCAACCCTGGCCCCTCCGAACAACGCATGCTCATGACGGGCCTCCACTCTGTCTGCGACTTGAGTTGTGCCAGCTGCCACACCGTGCTGGGCTGGCGATATGTAAGCAGGGAGGGAGGGAGGGAGGGAGGGAGGGAGGGAGGGAAGGAAGAAGGGAAGAAAATGACGGCCAATGAGAAATGTATGCTCATGACAGGCCTCCACTCTGTCTGCGACCTGTCCTGTGCCAGCTGCCACACCGTGCTGGGCTAGCGATATGTAAGCAGGGAGGGAGAGAGGGAGGGAGGGAGGGAGGGATGATGAGAGGTTTACTCTGTGTGACACCGTGTTGGGTTGGCTCTATATTAGAGGGGAGGAGGGAGGGAGGGAGGGAGGGAGAAAACAAGAGGCCGACAATGAGATTGCATGAGGAGAAGAAAAGTGAGAGGGAGGGAGGGAGGGAGGAAGGGCAGAAATGACGTCTAAGTGATCCCCTCCCTTCTATCCCCCTACACGTACACACACAGGACAAGGCCTTTGAGCCCAGCCAGAAGTACAAGGAGGGCAAGTTTATCCTGGAGAAGGT
>Ga0209390_10011197_pt1 | contig 10338 bp, 10 predicted proteins | sample BON01_FD_187212 | JGI IMG/M metagenome (GOLD analysis project Ga0209390, IMG submission 187212) | Freshwater microbial communities from Lake Bonney liftoff mats and glacier meltwater in Antarctica - BON-01 (SPAdes) (version 2) | ecosystem: Environmental > Aquatic > Freshwater > Ice > Glacier... | reverse complement strand
GAACACTTGAAATGCTTCTAAATCGGTAGCTGGTTCGTTGGTTGATGAACTGAACGAATCATCCGATACGTTCACAGTCTCCTGAGATTCAATGCGCGCGCGTACGTTACGCTCGGGAGACGTCTCGTCGCGCGGGCGTGTCGCACGAAGCCCAGACACGTGGCCATCAAGGCGCGGGATGACCGTTGCGTAGTTGCTGGTGCGTGGCACGTGGTCGGGTTCCGCCCCCATTTGATTGCCGTACATACCGACAGGAGACTGATCTTCACGCTCCTCGTAGCCAGGAGGCATCTGCTGCGCGTAAATAGACTCCCTGGGCTCGTCCTCAGGATCTATGCTCCAATCCGAGTCGCTCATACTGCTTAACAAGAGGGTGAGAAAATAATATGACACTGACCGAAGCCTCGTTGAGAGTATATTTCATGCCAAATCCATAAATAGAAGGGGGACCAAGGGGATGGGGGGGAGAGGGTTTTGGATGAAAACTCTTTTGTATATAGAGGGCTTAGGAAGTTTCCTTTTTAAGTATATAGAAACTTCCTATTTGGGCTCCTTCTACAAAGGATGTATATTCCTTATCCCCTCTATCCCCTTTGTCCCCTTCTTCTATATTATTTTTAATTAAAAAAATATATAGTATAGGCTACTATACTATAGTAGATGATAATCTACTATAGTATAGTCATTAAATCTAATGAATATTGTAAGTTTCATGGAACGTTCCTTCGAATGCCTTCTCCAATATCTCCGGGGAGTAGCATTATTCTCGTGCTGCGTGCCCTCGTATCTCGCTCGTGGGGCGCGCCCTAAAACCCCCCTGAGCCCGCAGCTCCTTAGGGAACCCCCACCTAACTGGCCCCCCCCGCCCTGGACAGATGCGTTGGGCCCGCGGTATCGTCCTCTATTTATACCGTTCTAAAATAGAACAAAATATAATAAATTAAATCCCAGGTCAATCGAGGTCAACTCGAGATTTAAAAAGACATTCTTCATATATACATATATATATAATATATACATTTATATATATATATAATATACATTTATATATATATAATATATATATATGTGTGTCCGCCGCGCCCCAAAAAATAGTCTCTGTATATATATATATATATATATATATATATATATATATATATATATACACACACACACGTATATGTATGATTTATATAGATCTAGATACATGTTAAGATGGATATTTACATATGTGTGCGTGTTTAATATATGTATACATAGATACAGATATAGATAGATATGGGTATATACACCATATGTATGGTATTTGCAGAGGGCACACGGCAATCTGCCAGATGTCCTCTAAGCTGATGATGATATGCTTAACCCCACAGGGTACTCCCCCCCCACACAGCAGCCGATATGGCCCACAGCACACACAGCACACAGCCAGCACTGCGGCCCCACTGCACTACCCCCAGGGCAGAAGACAAACCCCCGCAAACGCACCGACCCCACTCAAACGGTCTATGCTCACCCCTTTCGGAGGGCCCAGACCCAGGTTCGGCGCAAAGGCTCATGATATCTGGGAGTCGCTGTTTCGCAGAGGATAAAACCGCAGCTCTGCCAGTTGTCCTCCAAGCGCTTAGAGAACCAATGGCGGAGCTGCCAGTTGGTCCTCCGCTGTTTTTGGTGCACGAGGATGCTCCTTCTGATTAGCGGGCTTTAGTTTGCGCCAGTGAACTGTGCGATAGGCTAGAGAAGAGCTCTCCCTCCCCTGCGGTATCTACCACGTTGCCGCCGCTCTTTGCGACCCGCCGCCAACCCGGCTCTCGGTCGAGATGGCGCCTGCAGTGGGACCACCGGAAATGTCCTCCATCCCTCCCATGTGTCGCGTCCGTTGGATGGACTCGAATATCGGAGGGGGGCACGGCTTCCGACGCCAGGGTGCTCGCCCTATGGGGACGCACCCACCCCGATGTATGCTGGATTTTTTTTTCTGCTTCTGTAGTGGGTTGATGAGTGATGATGGGGGCCGGCCCGCGGCAATGGTTTTGTGTGGATGGACTTCTATGCAGTTTTGTTGTTGTTGTGTTGTTGTTTGTGTCATTGATTGTTGCGCGTCCCTGCTGTGGTGTCTGGTGTCGTCTACTTGTTGCTTGTGCTTGTGCGTGTGCTTGTCGTGTGATATTGCTTCCTGAGAAGTCGGTGTGTCTGTGGTCTCGCGTTATTATTTCTGTTTCTGTTTGGGTGCCGGTCGGTGCGGTGCAGTGCTGTGCGGTATGGCCTTGTGCCGCGTGCCATGTCCATGTGCTTGTGTTTGTGTGTTATTCGCGTGGCGCGGCAATTTCAGTTTCAGTTTTTTTATTTTTCATAGTTCATAGCAATCAGCAAGCACAAGTTGTCGCACAAGCACAAGGAAAAATTGATTGGTGCTGACCCCCGGCAGTGCCCCCACCCCGCCCCTTCTTCTCCTCCCCCTCTTCCTCTTCCTCTTCCTCTTGCCTCGCAGTATGCAGTATGTATATGATATTAAATGTATATGTATGTAGTAGTCATAGTCACTAATAGCTAATATCTAATATATTGCTAATATAGTCAATCAAAATCAATCTTATAATATCTTAATCTTGAATCAATCATATCAATCAATCAATCGTCATCAATCGCGAAGTCCTCAAAAGCTACACACGCACAGCTAAGAGAAGCCTATATCCCAGCACCGGCGAAGGGACCACGCGAAACACGGGCCGTCCCCGCCGCGCGCCCGACGGAGAGCCGGGACAGCCGCTGCGAATGAATAAACGGCGGCCGTAATCAGGCTTAAAACAGCTTTGCACCTCACACAGCACGCTGGAATGGAGCTGGAACGGAGCCCCGGCGGCGCCAAGGCGCGCTCCACACATCGGACGAAGGGGCCGGGCGTCCGCGCGCAGGCCGTCCCCGCCGCGCCCGAGGGAGCCTTTGAGCACAGCTGCAGATGATACGTCGATCGCAAACCGCAAACCCAGAAGATAGCGTTGCGCCCCACACAGCACGCTGAAACCGAGCTGGAACGGAGCCCCGGCGGCGCCAAGGCGCGCTCCACACATCGGGCGCAGGGGCTAGGCTGCGTGTGGGCCGTCCCCGCCGCGCCCGAGGGAACCTGAACAGCTGCAGATGATACGGCATACGCGACGAGCCGAGCAAACCAACCATGGCCGGCCGTCGCGGTCACGATCGCGCTGGCCGGGGACCAATATGGTATCTAGCGCGACACTCTCCGTGCGCCCGTTGGCGCCCTGTGCACCGTCAGCGCCCGCCATCCTGTCGCCGGCTGCGGCGCACGAGTATGCGTTTCAGCCGGCAAAGCTGCGGCTTTGCGCGCGGCTCAGCCTTCGGCGCGCGGTCCGCCCGTGGTGATGATCGAGCTCACCCGGCCCGTCTCGGTGCTCAGGGGGCGCCAGTCCAGGACCTAATCCGCCATTGATTTTTTTGCGACCCACACAAAATCAGAGCAACGTCGCCCCGCAAATGTAAATTTTCGGCTTCGCCAGCGCCGTCGCGCCTGGCCACCGCAGGCCTTGCCGCGCCGAAAGCCGACTGACCGCCCCGCTCCTGCGCGCGCGCGAGTCGCCAGCCGCTGACGGTGTCAGCCGCCGCACCTGCCTGGCAATGCTTCTGGCGGCAGATGCGGACGCTGACGGTACTGACCAGAGCTTCTCTCTCCCTGCTTTGCAGAAGCCACCATGCCGCCGAAGTTCGACCCGACCGAGGTGCAGGTGGTCTACGTGCGCGTGACCGGCGGCGAGGTGCCCGCCGCGTCGTCGCTCGCACCCAAGGTCGGTCCGCTCGGTCTGTCGCCGAAGAAGATCGGTGACGACCTGGTCAAGGCGACCCAGGACTGGAAGGGCCTGCGCGTGACGGCCAAGCTGGTCATCCAGAACCGCCAGGCCAAGGCCGAGGTTGTGCCGTCCGCGTCCGCGCTGGTCATCAAGGCCCTGAAGGAGCCGCCGCGTGACCGCAAGAAGGTCAAGAACAGTGAGTGATCCGCCCCTCTGCGGTTTTTGCGCCAGGCGCCGCCTGGCTCTGACTGGCCGCTGCAGCGCGGAAGGAGATGCTGGCCTGGACTGGCGACAGCCGCCCCTGCCTGCGCGCTGGTGGCTCCCAAAGCCGCCCACCCGAGGACTGCAGCCCGCACTCACCCGTCTGTTGCCCGTTCCGCAGTTGTCCACTCTGGCAGCATCCCTATGGAGGACGTCATCCGCATCGCCCGCATCATGCGCCCGAAGTCGCTCGCGAAGAAGTTCGAGGGCACCGTGCTCGAGATTCTGGGGACCGCGCAGTCGGTCGGCTGCCAGGTGGACGGCGAGGACGCGCACGACGTGATCGAGCAGATCCACAACGGCGAGGGGCCGGAAATCCCGGAGGAGTAGAGTTCCGTAGTTTCGGACCTGCACACTGCAACGACGTTACTGGCGGCCACACATGGTACCGCCCCTTGGCGCCCTCCCTCTTCTGTTATCTCTAGGGTAGTAAGGGTCGCTGGCTATCCTTCGTTGAGCTGTCTGATGTGGATGCGATGTGTGGATCTGGCTCGCTGCGGCCGCGTGTGGGGGGAGTATCAGATAGTTAGATGGACCATTGTACGACTCTATTTTGTGTTGCGCCGGTTCGGGGGAGAAACTGAAGTATGTTGTATGTTGCTAAAATCGGGATGTGGATGTGGAAGTGGAAAAGCTTTTGAAAACACACAGACGAAGAATAACTTATCCATATCTACAACATATTATGCCATGGTTAACCGTAACCGTAACCAGCCATAACCCAGCAGTAGCAGTATAACCCACAACGAAAAAAAATCAGTTTATCCTGTAGAACGTACAACCTTAGAAATCGCTCCCGTCTCCTGTGACGAAGGGATAGGCGGGGCTGCGCTCACGAGGCACCGCCGCTGCCACTGCCACTGCTCTACGCATGCTCTCTTCCGCCCACCGCTACCGGCTACCGGGCTACCGCTACTGCGAAACAAACTCGTACACAGACAGCAGCGACAGACATACAAATAAATACATATTATACATGATGCCGTATCTCAAAACGAAACATCCAAGGTACAATATTATAACACACCACGCACCCACACAGCTGCTGGTACTGAAGCTAGCAATGAGGGAGACGAGTGGTGCAACTTACCCGAGCGACGCGTAGTCGAGGGCCAGTCTAGCAACAGCCGCCCGACTAGCCCCGACCGACGGCCCCGCCCCCCCCGGGTGGGCGCCGCTAGTCGTTTGGGCTCGGCTCATCCTCCCGACCGCTGTGCGCGCCGCACCCGCGCGCCCGCCCGCGCCGCGACTCGCAGCGACAGCCCCCGCACCGGTTCCCCGCGCCGTGCCGGCCAGCGCCCCTCGCCCCGGCCCCGCCGCCTGCCCCACTCCTGCGCAAGACTGCCTTCGACCCGCTGGGCCAGCTGTGTTGCCGTTGCTGGCGAAGCAGTCCTTGCTGCACCACGGCCTACCGTCGAGCAAGAGCCCCTTGCTCAGCTTCTTTTCGCACCCGGTGCAGACGCGCCCAAACTTATGCGTGTGGCAGGTGGGGCAGAGCGGCAGCCGGCCGTCTGCGTGGTAGGCCCCGCCCGCGAGGCCGAGTCCGCACGAGTGGCAGGTGAAGCATGGCGTGTGGAAGGCGCTGCCGATCGCCTCGATCACGGAGCCGCCCTGGACGGGCTGGCCACACGCGGGGCAGATTCCCAGATTCCACTGCGTTCTGACGCGGTTGCCAACAACCTGCGTGGGCTCGGGCGGCCCAGCCACCTCGCGTCTGCGGACTGCAGTCAGGTCGTCGCTGTAGTCCTCCGCCAGCTCGATCGCAACGCACATCCCAAACGTCCGGTGCGGACCGCAGGAAGACCCGACGATTCGCATCGCTGGGTCCAGCAGCGCCCTCCTGTGGCCGCGGTCGGGCACGCCGTCGTCGATCAACAAATCCGCCACGACCGTTCTCGCGCTGGCGCTCTCCCTCCCGAACCAGAGGCACTCGGCGGTCTTGCCCCGGAGCTGGCCGTACCGCCCCACACGGTCCACCGCGCGGGAGCCGTCGGCGCCGCAGTGGCCAATCGCGCCGAGCATCCCTCGATCGTGCGCATGATCGTTCGCGGCGAGGGCCAGCCCACGTCCAGACTCGGCGACGATTTCGCCCAGCGGCACTTGGCTCTGCAAAGCCCGGACGGCGTCTCAGACGCCGGCCAGCCCTTCCTTTGTCGGTACAGCCACGGCGGTGGTGGCCCTTTGACGCTCGGGCGGATAGTAGTCATTGCCCTTGAAGAGACTGAGCCGCGGCGCGATCAGCTGCGCGTAAGCGGCCGGGTCCTGCCGTGCGAGTGCTATCTCGGCAGTGAGCGCGGACTCGAAGAGCTGCGCGTCGGACATGCGTGTAACAGAGCCCGAGGCTGTATTTCAGGTTATTGAATGGTCAGTGCCGCCATGCAAGAGCAGAAGGCCACTTGATGTGTAGGAGCTTGCTAGCAAATGAAACGGCAAAATTTAATTCATGTGAACATCATCATTAAAAATAACCCACACAAGTGATTCCCAAGCGCGCCGCTGCGCAGCAAACGACTGCTTACCAGCGCGGCCGGCCATGTCGGGCTCCCACCTGAGCAAAGACTTCTTCGAGCTCATGTACGCACGCCAGCGACCCCGTTACACACAACTCTGCACTCACACGAAGTGCGTGGAAGCGTGCGTTGAACCGAACTCCCCCTACCCGCCTTTTGTGCGCAGTAAGAGCATCGGCGAGTGCAAATCCAAGCAGGAGGAGGACAAGATCCTGCAGAACGAGGTGGCGGTGCTGCGGCAGCGCTTCACCGAGCAGCTGAGCCCGAAGAAGATGAAGGAGGCCATCGTCCGGATGATGTGAGTGCTCTTCCGGCTCCAGCGGTCTGCGCGCTGGGCGCCCTGCGCGCCAGGACCCTTACGCTCCCTGCCCCGCTGACAGGTATGCCGAGATGCTCGGCCACAACGCTGACTTTGGTCACATCCACGCGGTCAACATGTCGCAGCAGACCAACCTGGTGGCGAAGCGCGTGGGCTACCTGGCGTCGTGCGTCTGCCTGCACTCTGGCCATGAGCTGACGACGCTGCTGGTCAACACGATGCGCCGCGACCTCAAGTCGTCCAACCACGTGGAGGTGTGCGCGACGCTGGTGGCGATCCCGAAGCTGGTCAACCTCGAGACGCTGCCCGCGCTGATGCCGCCCGTCGTGTCGTTGCTGGAGCACCCGCACGAGGTTGTCCGCAAAAAGGCCGTCATGGCGCTGCACCGCTTCTGCCAGCTGCAGCCGAGCTCGATGACGGAGCTCTCGGAGAAGCTGCGCCGCGTGCTCTGCGACAAGGACCCGGCAGTGATGGGCGCGTCGCTCTATATTCTGCATGAGGGCGCCGAGGCAGACCCCAAGGCGCACAAGGATCTGGTGCCGTCGTACGTGTCCATCCTCAAACAGATTACCGAGCACCGGCTTCCCTCCTCCTTCGACTACCACCGCATGCCTGCGCCCTGGATCCAGATCAAGCTGCTCAAGGTGCTCGCCACGCTCGGCACCGCCGACCAGCGCGCCTCGGAGGGCATGTGCGTGTCTCTCTCTCTATATATATATATATGTATATATATGTATATATATGTATGTATATATATATATATATATACATATATATATATATATATATATATTTATATATATATATATATATATATATATATATATATATATATATATATATAAATATACATATATATATATATATATATATTTATATATATATATATATATACATAAATATATGTATATACATATATAATAGTTCTCTAGTGTTTCAGTTAGGTGCGTCACCGAGGGCGCCGTCGCCACCGGCCTATATATACTGCCCCAGCATGCTGCGGTCTGGTTTTGCCGTTTCCTCCGCCCTGTTTCTTCACAGGCGCCAGCCGCCCACGGCGGCCGCAGCCTACACTGCGCCGCCGGAAACGGCGCACTTCTATCCGAAACGGCGCTTGTCAACCCTAAACACGACCCACTACTAACGTGTCGTGGTATTTATACCTATAGGGTTGTTCACAGCATGTCTCCTGATATCTCTTATCTAGGATGCGTTCGTCCTTCACAGGTGGCAACGGCGGCTGCGGCAGAGGCAATGCCTTTGTCATTCCACAGATGTACTCATTCCACAGTTAGATTTTTATAGAGCGGCACCTGGGCTACGGCGGGCACCGTCTGGGGATTCTACATTCACAGCGACTTTGCATTCACAGCTACGGCCCAGAATCGCGTATCCCAGCATTCACACCTCCTTTGTATACACCGGAAGGGTTTCTATATCACAAGCACACGCGCATACACGCGTTGGGAGCTGGCCAGAGAGTGGGGTCGGGGAACCTTGGGACTCTCCCTTGGGATTCTAGGTGGTAAGTCGGCGCCGGCGGAGACTCTAGTGGCGCCCTCCGCCCGTTCACACCGGTTGTTCACACTGTGTATGCCCAGGGCTGCTGGCGACAATGCGCGGTCCTTCCTTATGACGACGAGGGCGAACTCTGTATCCACTGTGAATACCACCTTGTTTTTGGTCAGCCTTTTCCTGTTTCATAGGGACGGTACGGTGTATAACTACCACACGACGAGCACGCACGCGTTGAGAGCTGTCCAGAGAGTGGGGTCGGGGAACCTTGGGACTCTCCCTTGGGTCTCTAGATGGCGAGTCGGCGCCGTCACGTGTGTGTGTATGTATATATATATGTATGTATATATATATATATATATATATATATATATATATATATATATATATATATATATATATATATATAGATATATATATATATATATATACAAATATATATATATATATATACAAATATATATATATGTGTGTGTGTGTGTGTGTTTGTGTGTGTGTGTATGTGTGTGTATCGGGTTAACCGCCCTCTGCCTGTCTGCCTGCCTGCCTGCCTGCCTGTCTGGCTGGCTGGATGTCTTTTGTCTGTCTGTCTGTGTGTGTGTGTCTGTGTGTGTGTTTGTTGTGTGTGTATTTGTGTGTGTTAACTTAGATTTGTTGTACAGGTATGAAGTACTCTACGAAGTGTGTGTTTGTTTGTTGTGTGTCTATTTGCGTGTGTTAACTTAGATTTGTTGTACAGGTATGAAGTACTCTACGACCTGTGTGTTTGTTTGTTGTGTGTGCATTTGTGTGCGTTGTTAACTTCAGATTCGTTGTACAAGTATGAGGTGCTATGCGACGTGTGTGTTCGTTTGTTGTGTGTGTATTCGCTAGATATATTCAAGGGAGCTCCCCTTAAGGCTCCCAAAGCCACTCTCGGATCAGTTCCCTGTGCGTGTGTGCTCGTTTCCCCTTTGAATATGAACCGCCTGTTAACTTCAGATTTGTTGAACAGGTATGAGGTTCTCTACGATGTGTTTGTGTCTTTGTTGTGTGTGTATTTGTGTGTGTCTATTTGTGTGGGTTCATGTGTGTAGAGAGATAGAGAAAGTGATGAATATATATATGTAGAGAGAGAGAGAGAGCGATGTATATATATATATATATATATATATATATATATATATATATATATATGTATATATGTATATATATATATGTATATACAATCCATATATGTGTCGGGTTGTATAGAGTGAGAAAGAGAAAGAGGGAGAGAGGGAGATAAAAAGCGAGACAGATAGAGAGAGATACTATATATATATATCATTACTTGGACCCCTTCTGGCAGGGCGTTCTTCTCCAGCAGCAGCTGCAACGCATGCCATGCAATCGCGTCACCTGCCCGATCAGGGTCTGTGGCTGAATATACATGTATACATATTGTACCTATTTATGTATGTATATATGTATATATATACATATATATATATATATATATATTTGTATACATATGTTAAGCTATTAATATATGTGTATATATGTATATATATATAGTTATTAAATATGATTACCTGGACCCCCTCCGGCAGAGCATTTTTTCGAGCAGCAGTTGCCATACATGCCACGCAATCGCCTCGCTATATATATATATATGAACGAATACATATACACATGCATAGAGAGAGGAGGGGAGTGAAAGAGAGAGAGAGGGAGTAAACGCGAGAGTGATAGAGAGAGAGACTATATATATTAGCATTACCTGAACCCCCTCCGGCAGAGCGTTTTTCTCCAGAAGCAACTGCCAAACGTGCCAAGCAATCGCCTCGCCCTCCCGATCCGGGTCCGTGGCTAAATACACACGTATATATATATATATATATAGAGAGAGAGAGAGAGAGAGAGAGAGAGATTACAAAGATATAGATATAGATATAGATATACATGTACAGATATATGGATATATAGA
>Ga0209390_10011192_pt1 | contig 10342 bp, 6 predicted proteins | sample BON01_FD_187212 | JGI IMG/M metagenome (GOLD analysis project Ga0209390, IMG submission 187212) | Freshwater microbial communities from Lake Bonney liftoff mats and glacier meltwater in Antarctica - BON-01 (SPAdes) (version 2) | ecosystem: Environmental > Aquatic > Freshwater > Ice > Glacier... | reverse complement strand
GAGAACATCCCGGCACTCATGGGTCTCTTCGGCGTGTGGAACCGGAACTTCCTCGGCTGTTCCACTGTTGCAGTCTTGCCCTACGAGCAGTACCTAAAGCGCTTCCCGGCGTATCTGCAGCAGCTAACGATGGAGTCCAACGGCAAGCACGTGACTTTGTCTGGCACGGACGTTACATACGAAACCGGACCTGTGTATTGGGGTGAGCCAGGAACGAACGGTCAGCACAGCTTCTATCAGTTGATCCATCAGGGCACCTCGATTATTCCGTGTGACTTCCTCTACTTCACACACCCGTTGAACAAGGTCCCTGCCGTTGATGCGCCGGATCACCACGATCTGCTGGTGGCAAACGCGCTGGCACAAGCCGCAGCCCTGGCATTCGGTAAGACCGCCGAGGAAGTCGCCGCCGAAGGTGTCGCCGCCGACGTGGTCCCACACAAGGTGATGAAGGGGAACCGACCCTCCAGCATGTTCGTGGCCGACAAACTCGATCCGCGCACGTTGGGCAAGCTTGTCGCCATGTACGAGCACGCAGTCTTCACCGAGGGCGTCATCTGGGGGATCGACTCATTCGATCAATGGGGTGTCGAACTCGGCAAGGTGCTGGCAAAGAAGATCGTGCCGGTACTGGTCGACGGAACCGAAGATCCGAGCTTGGATTCTTCAACTCTCACACTGGCGGCTCTATACCGCGACGCTCAGTAACTCGACGCTCAGTAACTCGTCGGCGCGGGGATAGCTCAGAGCTACTTCTCGCGTCGGCGGAGGTACCGCTGGAACTCAGCGGCGATTGCATCACCACTCGTGGCCGTGAACTCTTCACTGTCGCGCGCGCGCTCCAGCCTCTCGATGTACTCCGCGATCTCGCCGTCTTCAGCAGCCATCTCCTCGACACCTCGCTGCCATGCGGCCGCCTCGTCGGGAATGTCGCCGAGCGGAATCTGCGTGGCAGTTACGTCTGCCAGCCGGTTGAGCAAGGCTAGTGACGCTTTAGGGCACGGACTCTGCGCGACATAGTGCGGAACTGCTGACCAAATTGATATCGCCGGGATCTCAGCCAAGTCGCACGCATGCTGAAATACACCAACGATTCCGGTCGGTCCCTCGTATCCGGATCGTTCGAAACCGTGGTTCAGGATGAGGTCAGGTGAGGTCGCAAACGCGCTGATCGGAACCGGCCTGGTGTGTGGAACATCCGCGAGCAGTGCGGCCAGGTTGATGACGAGTTCCACCTCAAGGTCCTCCGCAACCTCAATAATGTCACTGCAGAACCGGCGCCAGCGCATATTCGGCTCGATGCCGTGCGCCAAGACAAAATCGCGATTAGGCGCGTGCGCGACATAGAACCGCGTCGTCGGCCACGTAACTTCCCGGGTGTCTCCATCGAACTTCACATGGGGCCGCGTCACCTGAAAGTCATAGAAGTCATCAGGTTCTAGCTCTCCGAGAGGCTCTGCATCCCACACCTGGCGTAGGTGATCCACTGCATCTGTCGCGGCTTCACCTGCGTCATTCCAACCTTCGAAAGCAGTCACGAGCACGGGCGAGCGCAGCTCTGGTAATTGTTCCCACTCGATCAACGCCGACTCCAAGTGCTAGAAAGTAATGAGCAATCGCCAAGACGCAAGCGTAAGCCTGAATCTAATCGCAGGTAGCCTTGACCACACTATGACTGACCGCAAAGAACGTCTGCTCGAAGCCCTAAAGTCCCGAGTCCTCGTCGCAGACGGTGCGATGGGAACGATGTTGCAGGACAACGACCTGTCGCTCGACGACTTCCAAGGCCATGAGGGTTGTAACGAGATCCTGAATGTCACCCGTCCCGATGTGGTGCGGGCCGTCCACGATGCGTACTTCGAAGTTGGTGTCGACATGGTTGAGACCAACACTTTCGGCGCAAACTGGGCGAACCTGAACGAATACGACATCACCGAGCGGATCGAGGAGCTTGCTGAGTCCGGGGCACGGATCGCTCGCGAAGCAGCCGACGCTTGGTCTACCGACGAGCATCCGCGCTACGTCATCGGGTCAGTCGGGCCGGGGACGAAGCTCCCGACCCTGGGACACGCGCCGTTCGCTTTACTTCGCGACGCCTACGAGTTGCAGTGCGTTGGAATGCTTAATGGTGGCGTTGACGCGATCCTGATTGAGACCATGCAGGACATCCTGTTGGCGAAGGCTGCGGTCATTGGCGCGCGCAGAGCGATGGAGAAGACCGGCAAGTACGCGCTACTCATCGCCCAGATCACGGTTGAGACGACCGGCACGATGCTCGTGGGCACCGAGACTGCCGCGGCGTTGACAGCGTTAGAACACCTCGGGATCGACATGATCGGGCTCAACTGTGCGACCGGGCCAGCCGAGATGAGTGAACATCTGCGTACCTTGTCGCAGCAGTCCGGGGTAATGCTGAGCTGTATGCCGAATGCCGGCCTGCCACAACTAACGTCCGACGGCGCAAGCTACCCGCTAGGACCCGACGAACTCGCCGACGCCCACGATCTTTTCGCGACGGAATACGGCCTGAACATCGTCGGTGGATGCTGTGGAACGACGCCCGCGCACTTGAAAGCGGTCGTGGAACGCATTGCAGCGCGGGCACCTGTCGTACGGGTTCCTGAACACGACGCCAGTGCATCATCGATCTACTCAGCCGTACCATTTGGTCAAGACGCGAGTGTCTTGAATATCGGCGAGCGCACAAATGCTGTCGGCTCTCGGGCCTTCCGTGACGCGATGCTGGAAGGTCGCCATAACGACTGTTTGGAGATTGCTAAAGCGCAGGCTCGCGATGGTGCGCACCTGCTGGATCTTTGTGTTGACTATGTCGGTCGAGACGGCGCCGACGACATGCGCACGCTGGCAGGACTCCTGGCTACCGCGTCGACCTTGCCCATCGTGCTGGACTCGACGGAGCCTGCCGTCATCGAAGCAGGCCTTGAGATGCTTGGTGGTCGATGTGTCATCAACTCCGTCAACTACGAGGACGGTGACGGCGAGGGCTCACGCATGCGCCAGGTGATGCCGATCATCCGAGAGCACGGTGCAGCCGTGGTTGCCCTGACCATCGATGAGGAAGGCCAGGCTCGCGATAAGGACTGGAAGGTTCGCATCGCGACTCGACTGATTGAGGACTTGACCGAGAACTGGGGAATGGATGTCGCGGATATCTTCGTCGACACGTTGACGTTCCCAATCGCCACTGGTCAAGAAGAAACTCGCCGCGACGGAATCGAAACGATCGAGGCAATCCGAGAACTCAAGGCGCGCTACCCCCAGGTTCAAACGACGCTGGGCATCTCGAACGTCTCGTTCGGGCTCAACCCGGCCGCCCGTCAGGTGCTGAACTCGGTATTCCTCCACGAATGTCAAGAAGCTGGGCTTACCTCGGCCATCGTGCACGCATCAAAAATCATTCCGATGAATCGGATTCTTGATGAACAGCGAGACACCGCGCTAGACCTGATCTACGACCGTCGCACATTCAACGAAGACGCAACCGTTGACTACGACCCATTGACCCGTTTCATGGAGCTCTTTGATGGCGTCGAGGCTCGAAGTAGTGCCGAAACCCGCGCTGAAGAACTAGCGAAACTTCCCCTCTTCGAACGGCTAGAACGCCGCATCATCGATGGTGAACGAACTGGTCTCGACGAAGATCTTGACGCGGCCTTACTCGAGAAGCCCGCGCTGCAGATCGTGAATGAAACGCTGCTGTCCGGTATGAAGGTCGTTGGCGAACTCTTCGGATCGGGACAAATGCAGTTGCCGTTCGTCCTACAAAGCGCCGAAGTCATGAAGGTAGCCGTTGCCTACCTCGAGCCACATATGGAGAAGACCGACGAGGACGGTAAAGGTCGGCTGGTCCTGGCAACAGTCAAGGGCGATGTTCACGACATCGGTAAGAACCTCGTCGACATCATTCTGACCAACAACGGCTACGACGTCGTGAACCTCGGCATCAAACAACCCGTGAACGCAATCATCGAGGCCGCCCAGGAACACAAAGCCGACGTCATCGGCATGTCAGGTTTGCTTGTCAAATCCACTGTCGTGATGCGCGACAACCTCAAGGAACTCAACCAGCGTGGCCTCGGTGAGAAGTGGCCAATCATGCTGGGGGGAGCGGCGCTGACGCGGTCATTCGTGGAGCAGGACCTCGCTGACCTGTTTGACGGTGAAGTCCGCTATGCGCGCGACGCGTTCGAAGGTCTGAGCCTGATGGACGCGATGATGGCAGTGAAGCGAGGCGAGGAGGGCGCTGCGCTTCCGGAACGACGAGAACGGCGCGTGCGAACCCGCTCGGTCAAGGCCGCCGATCCGGCGGATATCCCAAAGCGCTCGGCGATCGCTGATGACAACCCGTTACCCACGCCACCATTTTGGGGAGACCGAATCGTCAAGGGGATCGGGCTGGCCAACTACACGACCTACCTCGATGAACGCGCGCTCTTTCGTGGTCAATGGGGGTTGACACCCTCACGCGCCGAGGGTGGGGCGAGCTACGACGAGCTCGTCGAGACTGACGGCAAACCTCAACTCCGTGCCTGGCTCGATCGCATCAAGACGGAGAACCTGCTGGAGGCTGCCGTCGTCTACGGGTACTACCCAGCATGGGCGGATGGCAATGACATCGTCATCGGCGACGCAGCCGAGATGGCGGACTTAGCCGATGGCGTCCGTCCCACCGAAGTCGCCCGACTGAACTTCCCCCGCCAGACACACGGCCGGTTCTTGTGCCTAGCGGACTACATCCGACCGCTGGAGATGCTCAAACCGGGCGAGGTTGATGTGCTCGAAATGCAGGTCGTCACGGTCGGATCACAGATCGCCAAGGCGACCGAGGTCCTCTTCGCTGACAATGCCTACCGCGACTACCTGGAGCTCCATGGCTTGTCGGTCCAACTCGCGGAGGCTCTCGCCGAGTACTGGCACTCGCGGGTACGCGCGGAGCTGGGGGCTCCCGACCCCACCGACCTCGAGATGGCGGCCGTCCTCAAGCAGAAGTACGCCGGTGAGCGGTTCTCGTTTGGGTACCCCGCATGCCCCGACCTGGAACAACAGACGGTGATGTTCGACTTGTTGGACCCGAACCGGATCGGGGTGGAACTGAGTGAGGAGTACCAACTACACCCAGAGCAGTCCACCTCCGCGATCATCTTCCACCATCCTCAAGCGGGCTACTTCAACGCTACGTAGGCCAATCAAATAGGCGACAATCAGCAGTGTGACTGAACTAGCTGCGGTGCTCTTTGACATGGACGGGACTCTTGTCGAGTCAGAATCACTCTGGCATGAGGCAGAGGTGTCGACTATGGAGTTCTTCGGATCGACCTGGGATGACGAGGACCACACCTTCTCCTTAGGTGGACCGTTCGGCCGCGTCGTCGATTACATGGCTGACAAAGCGGGGGTGACGCCAACCGAGATGGGGGACCGACTCGTCGACACGATCGGTGAGTTGATGCGAACTCGGCCATTCCCTGTACTGCCCGGGATTCGTGAACTTCACGACGAGATCACTGCCGCTGGAATCCCGACCGGCCTCGTCACCAACTCGTTTTTGCATCTGGCGGAACTCGTACTGGAATCAACCGGATTCACTTTCGACGTCGTCATCGCCGGTGATCAACTCACCGAAAACAAGCCGCATCCACTGCCATATTTGACCGCCTGCGCGAAGCTCGGAGTCCAACCTCGCTCAACAGTGGTCTTGGAAGACTCGATGACCGGCATTGCGTCAGCGAGTTCAGCCGGGTGCTACGTCGTCATTGTTCCGGGCAAGCTCGTCATCAAACCAGAGCCGCGACAGAGGATCGTTGATAGCGCCGCGCAGATCAATCTGGCTGATCTCAGGGCCCTCATCACCGCAAACTAGGAAGCGGCCTCCACCGACGACTCCTTCAGACGAGCGGCCTGATCGAGGTTCTTCATCTTCTCGAGCACGGACGCGGCTGTGGGATCTCGCAACTCGTCCACGATCCGCCCATCGGCGAGGAAGATGACTCGGTCTGAGTAGGAGGCTGCATTCGCGTCGTGGGTGACCATGACAATGGTTTGGTTGAACTCATCGACGCTACGGCGCAGGAAGCCAAGCACCTCAGCACCACTTGACGAATCGAGGTTTCCGGTTGGCTCGTCAGCGAAGACGATCGCGGGACGCGACGCCAGTGCCCGAGCGCAGGCCACACGCTGCTGTTGGCCACCGGAGAGCTCAGTTGGTTTGTGTCCGAGTCGATCTCGTAAACCCACGGTGTCGACCACAATGTCGAACCATTCCTGATCGACCTTCTCGCCAGCAATATCTAGCGGGAGGGTGATGTTCTCTTTGGCTGTCAACGTCGGAACGAGGTTGAAGCTCTGGAAAACGAAGCCGACCTGGCTACGCCGAAGCTTCGTCAGCGCCTTGTCAGATAGCGAGGTGAGCTCGGTATCACCGATGAATACCTCGCCACCCGTGGCCTGATCCAGGCCCGCGAGGCAATGCATCAGCGTGCTCTTACCAGAACCTGAGGGGCCCATGATCGCGGTAAATTCCGCTGCGGCAAGGTCGACGTCAACGTGATCGAGTGCGACCACTCGCGTGTCGTCTTGGCCGTAGATCTTAGACAGAGTGCGCGCCCGCGCTGCTGGTTCCACAATGTCAGGTTACTGGTTTGGTGGTCAGCGTCAGATCAGTAGGCAGGTTGGGGATCGTCCCGCCCTTTGTCGGGCACTTGTCATGGTGGTCGCACCAGTTGCACATTCGGGAGGGGCGCGGTTGCCAATCGCCCGATTCTGCCACCGAGGTGATGGCGTCCCACAGTGCCCGCAGGGTCCGCTCAAACGCGACAAGCTCGTCCTGAGATGGGTCGTAATGCAGAATCTGCGCGTCGCCCAAGTACATCAACTGGAGTCTCTTAGGGATCGATCCATGGAGCCGCCACAACATGAGAGCGTAGAAGCGCATCTGAAACATCGCCCGTTGCTCGAATCCTTCACCAGGGGATCGGCCCGTCTTATAGTCAACGACGCGCATCAAATCGCCCGGCGCGATATCGACCCGGTCCACGATTCCGCGTAGTGGGGGGCCGTCAGCCAACTGGACCTCGATTCGCAGCTCACGAGCGTGTGGCTCTAGCCGTTGGGGGTCCTCCAAATCAAAGTATGTTTTGAGAAGTGGCTCGGCGCCTCGGATCCAGGTCGCGAGTTCCTGCGCAGATACCTGCGGGGGATTATCGAGATCAGCGGGTTCCTCTGGTGGGATCGCCGCTGACGCCTTACGTCCCGCGCCAGCGACGGCAAATGTCAACGTTGGCTGGTCGCGAACCATCTGCTCCCACGCTGGCTGGAGCAACTCTGTCGCCGCATCAAGAGTTCGCTGAGCTGCGGGCAGCTCAAAGAGATCCTCTAGTACCGAGTGGACCAGCGATCCCCGTGCTGCTGCGGAGCTCGGCTTCTCGGGGAAACGGTCGATCGCCCGATAGCGAAACAGCAGCGGACAGCTCAAAAAGTCCCCAGCACGAGACGGCGACAACGCGATCCCGCGCGGTAGTCCAGCGGGAGGACCATCCAACGGGAGGACCACAACTTTTGGCGTAAGCGCCTGTGTATTCGTCACAAAACGAGGCTACGAGGTGGCGCTGACAATCCAGGCTCAACGCGCGCAGACTATGGTCCCTACCCATGACTGCCATTGGCGCTGCGCTGCGTTCTGGACCACTGCGGCCAGGAGACCTTGTCCAACTCACTGATCCGAAGGGTCGGCTGCACACCATCACGCTGGAGCAAGGAAAGGCGTTCCATACGGCTAAGGGGGCGATCGCCCACGATGACCTCCTCGATGGTCCCGAAGGAGTAGTGGTCAGCTCCACAAACGGCACCAAGTACCTCGCTCAGCGGCCGCTGCTGCGTGACCTCGTGTTGTCCATGCCACGCGGTGCGACCGTCATCTATCCCAAAGACGCGGCGCTGATCGTCGGAATGGCGGATATCTATCCGGGCGCCACAGTCATCGAAGCTGGCGCAGGGTCTGGGGCGATGACGTGCTCATTGCTACGAGCAGTCGGCGATTCGGGGCGCGTGCACTCATTCGAACGGCGGGACGACTTCGCCGAGATCGCTGCCTCAAACGTCGAGCGGACGTTTGGCCAGCCGCATCCTGCGTGGGAGATCACCGTCGGCGACCTTGTGACTGAACTCAGCGATACGAACGTCGACCGGGCGGTCCTGGACATGTTGGCACCCTGGGAATGTGTCGATGCTGTTCATGGTGCACTACGGCCCGGGGGAGTGCTGTGCGTCTACGTCGCAACGACAACACAACTGTCTCGAATCGTCGAGGCGCTGCGCGGCAATGGCGGCTGGACCGAACCAGAATCGACCGAGACGTTGCTGCGCAGTTGGCACGTTGAGGGGCTGGCAGTTCGCCCGAACCATCGGATGATCGGCCATACCGGCTTCCTCGTTACGGCCCGCCGCCTCGCAGACGGCGTCGAGCTACCGCCAAAGCGTTCTCGGCCATCCAAAGGAGCGTACGGCGAAGATTGGCAGGCCCATCTAAAGAAGCAAGCCGATCACGCAAAACCAACCCAACGCACGGAACAAGAAAGCGCGGGCGAGCGCGCCAACGAAACCAATGCACCAACGGAAACAAACTCAGAGTAGGGTCGGAGAACTTAAGCAGAGACCCTTTGGCTGCTCACTGCAGCCAATGTCCGCAGCGGAGGTCAGCGATGCCGATTGACGACGGTTACGGTTCCCAGCGCACGCGCGCCGGCCCGCGTGTCACCGAGGGCGATCTCGACGAACTGCGGCATCAGCTAAACAATGCTCAGCAGCGGTCCGAACGACTCGCCGATACTCTACGCCTCGCTCGCGAGCAAATCCTTGAGCTCAAGTCCGAGGTCGATCGCCTCGCTGAGCCGCCGAGCGGATACGCCGTGTTCCTCCATGGATACGACGACGGAACGGCAGATATTTTCACTGGGGGCCGCAAAATGCGTGTCACCGTGAGCCCCTCCGTCGGAGTCGACACACTGCTTGCTGGCCAAGAAGTCATGCTGAACGAGGCCATGAATATCGTCCAAGGATGCGGCTTCGAGCGCCATGGCGAGATCGTCATGCTCAAGGAAATCCTGGAGGACCGCGAACGCGCACTGGTTGTTGGTCGCACGGACGAGGAGCGCGTCGTTCTACTCGCTGCACCCCTGATCGGTGAGCCGATTCGGGCCGGAGACTCGTTGCTGATGGAATCCCGCTCGGGCTACGTCTACGAACGGATTCCCAAGGCTGAGGTCGAAGAACTTGTCCTCGAAGAAGTGCCCGATATTGACTACGAAGATATCGGCGGTCTCGGCCCCCAGATCGAGGCAATCAGAGACGCCGTCGAGCTTCCCTATCTACATGCCGATCTCTACGCCGAGCACAAACTGCGAGCCCCCAAAGGCATCTTGCTCTATGGTCCACCCGGCTGCGGTAAAACCCTCATCGCCAAGGCTGTGGCGAACTCCCTCGCGAAGAAGGTCGCCGCGCGAGAAGGAACAGATCAGCACCGTTCGTACTTTCTCAACATCAAAGGACCGGAGCTGCTCAACAAGTACGTTGGCGAGACTGAGCGACATATCCGCCTCGTCTTCCAACGTGCTCGGGAAAAGGCCAGCGAAGGTATGCCCGTCATCGTGTTCTTCGACGAGATGGACTCCTTGTTCCGGACCCGTGGAACAGGGGTATCCAGCGACGTGGAGAACACGATCGTCCCCCAGCTACTCAGTGAGATCGACGGCGTTGAGGGCTTAGAGCACGTAATCGTCATCGGTGCGTCGAACCGTGAAGACATGATCGATCCTGCGATTCTTCGCCCTGGCCGCCTCGACGTTAAGATCAAGATCGAGCGACCCGACGCTCAGGCCGCGGCAGACATCATGGCGATCTACCTCACGTCTGATCTCCCCTTGCACGAGGAGGACCTGCGAGCCAATGGTGGCGATCCAGACCTGACCGTCCGAGAGATGATCCAGTGCGGCGTTGAGCGGATGTACACCGAAGATGACGACAATCGCTTCCTAGAAGTCACGTATGCCGACGGCGACAAAGAAGTGCTCTACTTCAAGGACTTCAACTCGGGAGCCATGATCGAGAATGTGGTGTCTCGGGCAAAGAAGTCCGCGATCAAGGACTTCCTCGATACCGGCCAGAAGGGGATTCGCGTGAGCCACCTGCTTTCTGCCTGCGTCGATGAGTTCCGCGAAAACGAGGACCTCCCGAACACCACCAACCCCGACGATTGGGCACGTATCTCCGGTAAGAAGGGTGAGCGGATCATCTTTATTCGGACGCTCATCCAAGGCAAGAAGGGTAC
>Ga0209390_10011191_pt1 | contig 10342 bp, 15 predicted proteins | sample BON01_FD_187212 | JGI IMG/M metagenome (GOLD analysis project Ga0209390, IMG submission 187212) | Freshwater microbial communities from Lake Bonney liftoff mats and glacier meltwater in Antarctica - BON-01 (SPAdes) (version 2) | ecosystem: Environmental > Aquatic > Freshwater > Ice > Glacier... | reverse complement strand
TCAGTGGTGAAGAGCGTGGCACTTAAGAAATCTAGTTATCCGCAGGTGCCAGGTTCGATTCCGGCCGAATACACGTCAACTCAGATTCACATGGATTTGAGCAAATAGACCCTCAAGCAAGGGTTCTAAACTACTGTTTCGAGTAATAAAAGCAATTTAAATCAAATCAGGGGGCATCTGCTGCCTCCGCGAGGTGCATGACAGCACCTGGTGATGGGTCTGCAGCGCTAACGACTGACGGGGTGGTGGCTGCATGTGCTGATACTGCGGCAGCGCCTGTTGAGGGGTTCGCGGCGCGGGGGTGCCAGTGGGCGATATGGCGTGTGCGTGTATGCCAATACATATATGTAATTGCACGTCTTGCGGTTGCCAATACATATGTGATTGCGTTCTGCATGCATGCATGTGTGTATGCAAATGCGCATATTTAAGTAGAGCATGCTGTATGCTATTGCGCATGGTACAAACAGCACCAGAAGTAGCTGAATTGATCTTTTCTCTTCGTATGCGCAAGGCGCCTCATCTCGGCTCAATTGCTTAATAATGAACACTTGTCAATCTTGAAGTTCTGTTTGAAACAGAACCCCGCGTCACTTTGCAGATTCAAGTAGCCTTAACATTTTTTTGTGTCTTGGTATTACAAACGACATATTAACACTATCAGCTGTTGATATAGGGGAGTCCTGATTTGAGGGAAAACCTGAGCTGAATACGCGTGGCGAGAACTGCAAGGCAGGACGCTAGAGGGTCGGGAAATGAGGATGCGAAGCTTACATTGTTTCAAGAAGAATACCTCTTCGAATTTTTACGTGGAACACAATAGTAAAAATAGAAAGGGGTCTTTTGGAGACGTGACGTGCAGGGGTCTTGTAGGGACGTGACGTCTGATTCGTGACTGAAATTATCTACTAACTTTCCGTGTCTCATTCGAGAAACCTGCAAGGCCAGAGCACCCGAAATAGATCCAAGTCAGGCAGAAAAATTATCGAATGAATACATGCAGAAGAAGATACTAAATAGAAACAGATCCTACACGGAAACAGAAAACAATACGCTCCCATGACAAATTGTATCTGGAGAGGACTGTAGGGACATAACAAAAATAAACCACCAGGCAAAAAATGTGAAGGTTGTGACAGGTGTCTCCCGAAGGTCAAACCGTGTTGGAATCATCCAAAAAAGGGTGGTATTGTAGTCTCCCGAAGAAAAGAACGCGCGAGGATGGTCTACGAAAGAAGGTCTTCCGAAGGTCAAAATCAAGCAGGAAGGGGAAGGGCGAGCGAAGAAGATCGCTGAAGGGTCAGACGCGCGCACAAAGTAGGGCGTGTCGCTTGCTGTCGACAGTAGGGGTGACGGGCATGCCGGTAGCACGTGAGTTGTAGTATCGCAATCGGCGAATGTGGGGTTGAAGATTGATCATTGGAGGTTTGGCTGCAGGCCAGAACGGATTGGTCCATGTCGGTCATGTTATCACCGTGGTGAGGATCCAGACAGTGGGCCAAGACGAACAAGCAGAGAAGTGCGATTTCGCTTGAGTAACAATGGGTAGTCACAGTGTGTTAAATCAAGGTATTGTGCTAGTAGGAAAAAAATGCAGAAGCGTCCCGACAAAGAGGGTTCTGCCGTAACAGCGTCGGAGAATAGCGTTGTAGCTCAGATATAAAGCAGTCTCCCGGCTCCAAAACGGGGCAGGTGAAAAAGTCTCGTGAAACAATCCTTCCGGTCCGCAAGGAGCATGGGAAAAGAGGTCTCCCGACTAGGTGAACTGGTCCTTACTGAGGCGTGCGCGCTGTTAAACAGTGGGCAAGCATGGGCTCATTCCAGGGAAAACCTCAGCTGAATACGCGTTGCGAGAACTGCAAGGCAGGATGCTAGAGGGTCGGGAAATGAGGATGCGAAGGATGCATTTTCTTAAGAAGAATGCCTCTTCGAATTTTTACGCGGAACACAATAGTAAAAATAGAAAGGGGTCCTTTGGAGACGTGACGTGCAGGGGTCTTGTAGGGACGTGACGTCTGATTCGTGACTGAAGTTATCTACTTACTTTCCGTATTTGAAAATCCATTTTGGGTTCCATCGAACGGTGTACAAGTACTCTGAAATGCGTACATGCAACATATCAATTTCATATCTAGATGGATTCGTGTTGGCAGCTTCTTAAAATACAAAAAGTGAATCATCTCTATGAAGTGAGCACCAAGGCCAAGCAAGATTTGGACTCCGGGGGCTAGCAGATAGCGAGAAACAGGGATGCGCTTCGCGAAGGAGATAGTATTGGGAGTTGGACTGGTGGAGACTGAGGTGGAGGTGCGACTTCTGACACGCAGAATGGGGGGGGGAGGGGCAGTATCTAGAGGCATGGAGACGGTGCTGGCGGTGGTGGTTTAGGTGAAAGAGAGAGAGGACGCCCTCAACCTGAGGGCGTGTCCCTCCTCTTCCTCCTCGATCGGACCCACAACTACACCGTTGACGACCATGGGCTTTGCCTTGATGGCTCCGTTGTCTGGGCGAGTCCAAAGTTCGTTCGGCCTCATTGGTGAGGCTCCTAAGTGAAGATAAGATTTCTTGGCGACTGTGGTCCCAAGGTCTGCGAAATCCTCCACCTCCCACGACTAAGCAAGACTAGGCAAAGCAACAGATATTTTCTTAAAAAAAAAGAAGGAAAAAAACCTGAAGGAGAGAGACCCGCGTCTTTTACATTTGAGAGCTACTCAACTGGGATTTTGACAAGTTTAGACTCAACTGGGAGTTTTTGTAGTTCTAGCTGCCACTTCCGAAGGCTGCCGGTGGACCCGCTGGTTAAGCCCGGAACTGTCACATGAACAAGATAGCCCACACAATCACAATCGCCACAATTAAAATAGAATTGTCAGGGAAAGGGGCAGGCGGGTGATATAGAAGAAACAGTGGGGGAAACATTCGTGTCGATAGAAGGAGCTCTGTAGAAGGAGCTCTGAATGCAAGTCGGCCTCACATGATGTTGCATTGCTAAAGAAATTAGTAAGAAGGTGCCATCTGTCGCCTTGTAGTTGATATGGTCCTCTGGCAGTGATGATTGAGGTGGTAAATTGAAATGTAGAGGATGTGATAACAGAATGTGAGGTGTTGATGCTCTCTGTCATGTGGTGGAACCGGACGGCCCCGACATTCAGGGGGTGGCGTATCATTCCTTGTAGCTCCTCGCTTTCGAGCTCGATCTCATCGACCTTGTTTGGGTCTCTGGCTGTATGCAGGGTCGAGAAACGTCCTGTGTTCTTACGTAGATGCTGATTTGGTATGGCCCTACCTATGTCATTATCCCCCGCAACGTAATCTACCTCCCAATCTTGACTTGAAACATGGAGTGGGCCAACATTCTGGTGTCACACAAGCCTGTGTGGAGATGCCCCATCTCATCGTCGTCGTCGTACATTCTCTCAAACCTGGATAGTTGTCTGCGGAGGAACGGGCCCATCAATGGCTTTAAGGGTCTGTCATGCCACAGTTGTCATCGATGAGAGGATGGCCCATTTCCGGGGCTGTGAACCACAGACGTATGGGAACTAGAGTGACCAGACTGGTGGGAGCATTCGGATCGTCGATATCCCGATCTCTTGCATCATGTCCTCGAAACTAAACTGAATATGCAGCAGTGTAAGGGTACAGTCCGAGTTGAGATTCTGATGGAATATTTTTTCGATTTCTTCCGGAAGGGCCAATTGCATCATTATACCCAACGTCTTCTGGTCTAGCCTTTTTTTTTTGGGCAAGATCTGTCTCCGGTGTTCGCTTTGCAGTCAGTGCAGCCCTCCTTGGCCAGCTGGTGGCCCGGCAGCTGGCCATATTCGCCTGCATTTGACGCACTTCGAAGTGAGTTCTTCCGAGAGAGCTCTTACCCACCAGCATCCTCGGTCTGTCTGATGGCTCCGCCCCTCCCAGAAGGAGAGGGGAATGCGCAGGAGGTCCTGTGTCTCGAGGAGGTTGCGTATGAGATGGGAGGGGTTTCTTTTCTTAGCAGAGTTCAAGAAGGTTCTTTAGTCTGTCTGGGGATTTTCTTGTGCAGAGTTCAAGAAGGTATTTTAGTCTTTTCTTTGCAGAGTCCAAGAAGGTACTTCAGTCTCTCTATTCTCCCAGTATCAGCCTGTTCTTCCCGGTGCACACCAGTTTACACCGGGTGAAGCATTCCAGAAGACGTCTACGCAGGCCAGAGATGTCTCTGATCAGGTTGACTCCTGCTTTAAACCGGTTCCAGGCCACCTGTTGAAGCCTATAAGGTCTGGAGTATTTCTCAGACGGGCCTCAGGACGGTCCCTGATATATCTGAGGTCCAAGAGGATAGATGGCCAGATTGGGTGCTCTCAGCTGTCCGCCACCTCTTGGATTGCCACGTCACGGGAGTCGGGCCAGCTTTTGCCCTTGTTCTGGGCTATTTTGCAGCCTGAGTGCAACCATGATCTCCCACCAGGACCTATGTGCGTCCTTCTCCAGAGGATGTCAGCTGCATGTGTTATAGAGACGTCTCATAAGAGCTGGGAGCCGAGTGACTCTGGAATCGGCTCCTTGTCTTAGTATGTCTGCTGAGTTGCAGAGAGAAGTGGCAAGAGCAGTGAGTTGGATCAGGGCTGCCGCGTGAATCTGGGCAGTTAGGCGCGGCCAGTGGAGTTGTTGTCTATACCTTTCAAATCCAGGTAGGCTGTGTTCTATTACTGCCAAAGCAGCTCGCAGTGCAGTAGTATTTGATTTAAATTGCTTTTATTACTGGAAACAGTAGTTTAGAACCCTTGATTGAGGGTTTATGTGCTCAAATCCATGTGAATCTGAGGTGACGTGTTTTCGGCCGGAATCGAACCGGCGACCTTACAGATTACTAAATTTCTTAAGTGCCGCGCTCTCCACCACTGAGCTATGGTGACGGATGAATCACCGAAATCCTTTAGGACCCTCCTTAGCATTGTCGTGTTGGTTCCTTGCGGATCATCGATTTTCCCTGCATATCGCGGATTGGCATTGGTGACAACTATGCTGTCCAGTCTTTCACCTTTGGTCTGCAATTGCCTCTCACACCTATGACACTTGTTACTTTGAAGACTAGAATTCTCTACAAAGCCACATCAACAATGCCTACACTTTGCTCGCGTTTTTGGCATTTGCACCACCCTTCAATTTCAAATTCCGGCAACGTGTCAGGCCACCACCTGGCTGGTAGTAACAAGACCGGTTGCTGGTCATCCTTCGTCAGTTTTGTCGCAAGCTTTTCATCATTCCAATCTTGCTCTGTCTCCTCATCTTTGGTGAGGCCCTGTGGACTTCTCATGTGCCTGTCTCCTGTCTCTGAGAGGTTTCAGTTCTCGGGCCCAACTGATTTGAGGTGTATTGGAAGGGCTTCTCAAGACAGAAATAGTCTGTACAGCTCCCCTAAGATCGGAGAGGCCCAGGGAAACTGACGTGTATTCCGGGCCTTGCAGAGCTCTGTGAAGATCCGCATGGTTCATGGTGTTGGTTGGCAACGAATCTATATGGGTGATGAATTCGCACACAAGAAAGTTGCCATTGCGAGCTGCCGCTGACCCCGTCTGGATCGAAATAGTGGTGTGGAAGACCCTGTCTATTGGTACCAATACCAAGACCTCGATATTTCAGGATGATTCCGACCCCCTCGGTCTACTGGATCTACAATCATGCCCGGGACCTCATGGAGCCAGCGGGCCTGCCCATAATTGCGGGAAATACATTCACGAAGGGAGGGCAATCCTGGGATTTTGCACAGGATGGAGTGCTGTCTGTCTCCGGCCACGATTGTCATTGTGAGGTCAGATTCAACCTTGAAACATACCGCGGCAGTCATTACCTCTTCGATCTGTGTGAACAGTGGGAGCTTAACTTGACCTGCAAGAGCTGCCAGAGTAGCATTTGGAGAGGATGCAATGAGGTCTTTGTGGAATGGATTCCATTCTACCCGTGTACCGAGCTTGTTGGCCAGATAACAGGCAAAAATGACCTCATTCGTGCTAGTTTTCTTCCAATTGAGATATTGTGCAGTGTCTTGAAGCTCCAAAAGATTGAGGCAGCCATTCTCTTGCAGGACCTTTCTGTAGCTGACTGCGAGCATTCGTCTGATGCCATCGTCAAATTCACTGCATCGTTCGAGGTTGCCCCATATAGACGTAAAGAGCGTGCTAAGCGGGAACTTGACCTGGAGTCCACCGTTCTCCCTGGAAAAGGTAAAGAGACAATTAGCTGTACCTTTCCCTAGGTTTAACGGGCCAGGCGTTCTCGTACGCTCTGACCCAGATTGTGATTGTGGTGAGTATCTTGAGGTCGGATTCCGGCCAGTCGATCAGTGGAGCTGAGAAGGAGAAAAGGGAGGGGAGGCACATCAAGATATCCTTGAGTCGTTGGTCGATTCTGAGATTGTCGTTCTTGTAGAGATAGGCTGCCACTTCTACGGCTGTGTCAATGACTTTTTGTCGCTGGACCTTAGCGCCTAGCCACATATTGTGGTGGATGCCTAGGAGCCGAATAGGAGTTTTGCCATGGACAGTCTTGAGATCTTCATCCTGATAGCGAATGCCGCTGGGAACCCAGGATTTGAAACATCAAGTGCATTGAGTTTTAGATTTAGCCTTAAAATGGTGTGGACTCCGGTTCCAGCCACACCTCTCGCATCTTTGGAGAAGTCTACGACTAGCAAGTTCATCGCAGGCCGTGCAAACCTCCTCGTCAACCAAATTCAGAGCATCAACGGAGTCAGAGTGTATGTTTTTAAGATCCTGTGTCTCCTGCAGGACCACCTTGGAGGTTCGATACAGTTGCACCAGGGGTCACCGGCAAAAGCTTGGTGATTCCAATTGGGAACACCGCATGAAAAAAGCCCACAAAAACCATGGCGAGAACAGAACTTTGTGGAGGATGAGGTCCGCAGCCAAGCGCGAGTGCGAACCATAGACAAATTGGATGAGGCCTGCACCAACACGGATGATCGAATGATGCTTGTGCGACACCTCAGCGGCAACCGCGTCATGAGCTAGCGTGGATTTGGATGGATTTCTTGAGCGAACAGCGTCGGGCGACGGGTTTGGTCGAGACAGCAGGACAAGAGGCAAGAGCGGGTGGCAAACGACAGACTGCACGGTCGCACAAGATCGTGACTCAAGATAAGTTCGCAATAGCTTTCATGGCAAACAAGCTTCTGCACCGTTGCATAGGCGCGCATGCACGAGTGCATGTGCATTTTTTGCGGACAGTGTGCATGCATTTCGACAGGTGTTGTGAGCAACATGCATGAGCAACTGCAGGTGTGTACGTTAAACAGGTGTTGTGAACATCAGTTTATACATTTGCGTACACGCTCGCTACAGGAGGTGCATATGCGCTCATGTATGTGCAGTTTGTTCATTTAGCGTTGGGGAACTATCATGGGGGGATTCAGCTAGTCTATGAAAGTACTTGTTGCTTGGCGTGGGGGGTTATTTTTGACACAAGGAAAGATAGGGGTGTTGTCTGTGTCTTCTCTATTTTTAACGCGGGTGGGAGTGTATGTGGTTGTAGGTGTGTGTATATGCACACACACACACACACTGCACAGATGCGGTACTCTATTGTGAGCCCAGGAGTCGGGATGAGACACCTGGAGGGCCCGAAGAATCCAGATGGACTAAATCTTAGCATATATACATTCGTATATGTGTATAAAGTACACACGTGTATGTATATGCTAGGAGGTGGGATGAGATCTTGGACTAACTACCTTTTTCTTTCATATATTTTTTCTTTCGAAAAAGAAAAGCAAAAGATGTGAACGCAAACCACCAATAAGCTCAAATCTAAAATATAAGATTAGAGCGCATAGATTCTCAATCAAGGGTACTAAACCACAATTTATATGAATAAAAGCAATCATCATCAACTCAATGGGAGATACCAGTGGAATCTAGGAGTCGCAAAAGAGCGTTAATGAAGAGATCGAACAGAAGGGGACACAGGGCCGAGCCCTCCACCGTGCCTGTGTCCAGCTGGATAGCAGCGGAGGACTTGTCTCCGACTAGAATCCGCATAGTGGAGCGCTTCAGTAGTTTAAAATCTGGTACACCTGTACTTGTATACATTTATAATTATATGAACGTATTTTTCATCTCTATACCGAGGTATACCGCACAGGAACGAGAGGGGGGAATTAAAAAGAAAGGTTGTGTCTTTTTTGAATTCAGAGATCGTTTAATTAGAAAAATTTCCGTTGTAAAAAAGAAACACAAGAAAGGTTTACAACAACAGTGCTGACTCCACATCGAATTTTACCACGATACCAGTGTGCATGTGTGTATGTGTTGGGAGAGGGTAGGAGAGTAAGAGGCAGAGAGGCTTGAACGTCCAGGTACGACTGGTAGGTGTCGATGATAATGAAATCTAAGAGTTGGACGAGAAGGAGGGACGAGAAAGAGGGGCCCTTCGAGAATTTAGTTGTTAAATATCTTAATGGTGCAAAGTTGATATTTTTCGAAAGCTTTACAATGGGTTTCTCCAGAATGTGCAGGTAACTACTGCTGACAAAATCACTGGTCAATCAGCACTTGCTAAATTGGTTCAGCAGGCTGTGGTCCTATCGGCTCGACTGTTGTTTTTATTTGCTGGGTTGTTTGCAGTAGACATCCTAACGACCTGATATTTCGAATCTCTTTATAGTGTCTCGTGTGCACATGACACGACCTCACTGAAATTGGGTAATCTATTCAAAGAAAATACAACTAAACTGCAGAAAGATGCAACAAGGAACACCATGATCAAACTCAGGAAAACAAAAAAGGAAAAAGTCTGGGGACATGTTCAATAAAGCTTGTGTTTTTCATAATCGTGAACAAAGCCAAAAACGTTCTCAAATTCAAATTCCCTATTTCACACGACACACCTATCCCACGAAATGTAGCAGCCTGAGTTTTTCCGGGTATGAAACAACAGAAGTCGATTCAGCTAAGGGAGTCGTTCTCTTCGCGCTGGAATGGCGCAAGGATAAGAAACCAAATACAGGAAATATTCTGGGTGAAGTTTTCTTCCAGTTTCTAGTTTGTAGGAAATACATCTGTTATATATACACATGTATAAATATATATGTGTGTATACCCGTCAGGGAAGTTAGTCGGATTGATCGTAGAAAAATACGGGTGAACCCCCCCCTCTGTGGTTTTGTTGAACTTACTACGTAACGTGAGCCAACAACATTGGGGATTTTAGCGACTTTTCACTACACCCGAGAGAAAAAAAGAAAGAATCTGTTCCTTGTGTCGAGATATTTTTTCATGCTGATTTGCCGCAGTCGTTGAAATCGTAAAGAGTGGGAACAGGGTGGAAGGGTTTGTGTTTGTGTGCGTGTGCTTGAGCGTGTACGTGAAGAACGATTCAAATTGTGAAAAGTGTCTCCGTAGGAGGAAGTGGTGAACAAGGCGATGCGTGAGGTGAGGCTTGGGGGTAGAGCGAGAGAGAGAGAGAGATAGAGACAAAGGAAAAGATGTGTATACACTCGACAAGGTGGGGAAGAGGAGCAACATTTTTAATGATTTACTGGAAGATTGATATGGTTAGTCCGGAAGGCCATCATCGCCCGTCTTGAGCTTCCATTCTGGGTCGAACTCTGCCAAATAATAGAAGGGTTAGACTTGCTAATACTAGGTGTGTGCTGTAAGGCTATTTTCCGAAACAGCTCTATGAAATTAAGGTGCATGCGAGGAAAAAGCATATATATGTGTATCATAAATACATATATATATATAGGTCAATCAAGTTCCATACATACAATAGCCTTTCCAAACCAAAGCTTGCGCAGTCGATGTAGCATACACCCATCTTCTGCATACAATTTTTGTGGAATTCCCCATATATCTCGTACATTGTAGTGCAATTTGCTATGTTGCACACCAATCACTCATCAATTTGTAGTGCAATTCACTGTATAGCGTACGGCATCGCAAGTCAATTTGCCACAACTCGAGCAAAGCTTTCATGCCCCACGAGTTGATAGAATATGTCGTATCTCAGGCTAAGCCCCCTTTTTTCTACGAACTTGTTGCCCACGAGTAGATAGCATGTGGTGTATTTCAGGAAAAGCCCCCTTGCTTCTGTGAACTCGTTGCCCAAGAGTAGGTAGCATATTGCGCATTAAATATCTATCTGGATACTCCATGTCGTTCTTCACTCGTCATGGAGAGCCGGTTTTTCAGCACGATGCTGTGCCTTATGTGTGTGTATATATACATATATATTTGTGTATATATATATATATATATATATACATATATATTTGCGTGCATATAAATATACATATGTACGCATATACATATACATATATATACATATATACTTATATATGTATATG
>Ga0209390_10011188_pt1 | contig 10344 bp, 12 predicted proteins | sample BON01_FD_187212 | JGI IMG/M metagenome (GOLD analysis project Ga0209390, IMG submission 187212) | Freshwater microbial communities from Lake Bonney liftoff mats and glacier meltwater in Antarctica - BON-01 (SPAdes) (version 2) | ecosystem: Environmental > Aquatic > Freshwater > Ice > Glacier... | reverse complement strand
CGCTCACCGAATCCCATTTAAATATAGCCGCAATTTTCTGCTTTTGTGCCGGAGATGTTGCAACTCCAAATTTAAATACAGGGCCAAAAATCTCCTCTGCGCCTGCTCGGTGTCTATAAATCGTTGTAAATTTACCACCCTGCTTTATGCGCCAGACGCCGAGCTGCATCCCATTTCTCTTCTGTTCGCCAGTAAGCAGTGTGGTTCGGTCGTTGCTTATATGCTTGATATCCTGCTGGTTGAAGAATATACCGAGTACGCGTACAAACTCACGAGGGAACGCGTTAATTTTCTTATTCAATACGTCGGTTCTCGGGCGCCCTACGGTATTTTGGACGCCTATAACCTTGAGTGGTTTTCCGGTGCGGTCAATTACGTCTGGACGCATCGTCATATTGGCTCTCCCGTATAATTTGGCGTGTTCCTTTTCTTCTGCGTCCGACATAGCGCGCGTGGTCACCGCAAACCTCGCCTCTGTGTATAGCTTATCACGTGAAAACGGGTTCGATTTTGGGTGAAAATGACTGTTTGAGCCCGGGTATGTAGTTTGAGCGCCTGGACGCACACTAAGTTTAGTATGCTTCTCTCCGTTGTAGTCCTCGAGGTCTTCCTTGGAGGCGATTGCAATCTCGATTTCTTTGTGCGCATTCGCAGATTCTCCAACGCGCTGGTCTCTCGCGCCCTCCACTCCGTCTAAATACTCTGAGTTAGTTACAATCTCTACCTCTTCCGTAAGCGCGTTTGTCCCTTTATCTGTGTCAGTCTGGTCGTCGTCCATAACTACGTCCACATTCACGGGACTCGCCGGTGCGTCGTATTCAACGTCTTTGCCGTCTTCAAACGTAAACAGCGACTCTGTCGTAAGTTTTTTATCTGTTAACAACGTTTTGGTCCACTTTTGTAGCTGGGCGCGCACCCATACTTGAGCCTTTTTAACGTCTTTTTGTATGTATGGCGGCATACCGCGCCATTTTGGGTAAGATACATAAGCTGATTTTGGTTGTGATATATTGTCCAAGGTAGTAATTTGGTTCAGTGGGCTATTGCGATGTAGCACCATCTGAAATCCAAAATCTAAGTCGGTTCGACTCCCATCCGTGTCATCGCGCGGGTGGTAAACTAACATTCCAAAAGCCTCAAACATTGTAGAACTCCGGGTGCTAGAACCCCCAATTAAAGAATGAGGTATGTAATGATCAAGGTCAACACCAGACCCCATAGGATGTTTACTAGTAGTTGTAGCCCTAGAACCTTGGACTTTCGACTGGCTGTCACAACCACACATCCACCCAACCAGTCGAAATTTATTTTTTATGAATAGGAGGTTTCTTACGTTGGTTTCGTACTTCTTCACTTTAGGGAGGCTGATACCGGAGTCTCCGCCCATGTATGCACCTCCTCCGTTGCGCTGATCTGCAGACACCGTAGTAGACAACTTTAGCAGCATCCGATAGGACGGGCCGCTGTAGCTCGGGTTGAACATACGCGTTCTGATGCCATTCACGGACCAGTTATTTACTTTATCGTTGCAGCCTTTATACCAGTATAGCCCAAACAACTGGGCACAGAAATTACCAACTGCGAGATTTCCGAATTGTTCGCCCATGTTAGCCTTGTTCGTGCTCGAAGTGCCGTCCGTCAGAAATGACATCGCGCTCGAATGCACGCCCTCCCCTCCAGCGTTCGTAGGGGTTACACCGGAAGCTAGTAAAAAAGAGACTTGAGAATAAATATCGTGGGATACATTTATCTCTATTCGATTCGAGTTTGCACGGTCTTGGGGCTTTCCATGATACTCGAAAATTGACGTTGTGTTATTGCTGCGATTTCCCAGGGTAGCAGAGCGAAATTTTAAAGTTGTAGACCGCGCCGTCTCCGATACGTAGTAAGCTTTATTTTGATTTCTGTCGACTGCGCCTACATCTTGTACTTTTAGGATACTGTTGCGTGGCCATCCAATACTTGCATCATAGTATGCTTTGGTGAAATGTTGCTTCTTTTTAATAGCCTGTTCTAATGTTCCAAGCGTCGGCGAACTACTGTCGCTCAGTAAGAAGGCCATAAGCGCCTGAAAATCTGATCTACCGTCAACTTTGCTTACGTCAAAACTCATCAGAGAACACCATGCTTCAAACCCGATTGTATCGGGAAACGTTTTAGGATATTTTTTAAACGACTCTCGCGATGCTTCCCACGTACACATATTTTTTTTGCCATCTTCAGATACCGGCACACCTAGCGGCGCTAACACGACGCGTGCTTTCGTGCTCATCTTCATTCACACATTCAGAAATACTATACTATACACTCATTACACTCATTCCCTTCTGAATATACGACTTCATAATAGACGTCCAGTTCGACTGCGGCAGGAGGCGGACGTGCACGTAGGGAAGCTTGGTAATAATGAATTTGTTGTCACTTCTCATATGGCGCCGCTTCGTGAGCTCCGACGCAGGTGGAAAGCTGACGTCGTTTCCCGCGTAGGCTTCGTTGTACAAGTGCCGAGCCAGGTACTGTAGCTTATGCACGTCGATCTGGACCTGGCTGTAGTGTGTAACCGTCAACCACGCATGCATGTGAGTGCGCCCCGCCACGCCGCCCATCTCAACACCAGCCTTCCACTCGATGCCAGAGATGACCTGGGAGTACGTATCGTCTCCGTACACCTCTGGGTTTTTAGGCCCGTATTTCAGGATATTCGCAACTCCAGTGTCCGTCCCGAGCTCCCTCGCCATAGTCTCAACGGCGGCGGTCACCTTGTACACGTCATCCACACTCCTTGGCGCGAGGTTTGGATTTATTGTCATAAAGAAGTTGCTCTCCTGGCGCCTCCGCGGCACTTTTGTACCGGTACTGTCAACTTTATGGTCGTAGAGGTGCGCGCCACCCAGCATGACGCTCGGCGCGCGGTCCACGAGCCCGCCCTTGTACTTCCAAGACTGGTCGTTCTTCGAGATCACGTTGCTCTTGAAGTCCACCGTCTCCACCGCGATGCGCACCGAGGTCTTGGCCTTCACCATTGAGATTGGTTGCGCGCGATGCTCGTTCACTCTGTAAAGTAGTCTTGTGACACTCTGCTTCTGCTCTGCTGTATGTTTCCGTGGCATCTGTACTAAGTACCATAAAAGTTGGAACTTTTATCGTACTTGAAGCCTTAAGGTGCGGCTGCCTCAGGCTGCGTTTCGGCGGGTTCTGCATCAGGCTCCATCTCGGCCGGGTCTGCCTCGTCAACCTCAGGGTCGGCGGTTCGAGCGACGTACGCCTCGTGGTCGGCCCGCCCACAAAACTTGAACGCATGTAGGGTCTGATTGTCCTTGCCCTCCCATGGAATAAGCGCGACTTGTACGCGAACCGGCCGTTCTTCAGCACGACGACTTCGGGATCCACGACGTCAAACTTCTCCTTCTTGGTCATACACGTGAACGTCACATTCACCATTCTAGCGATGACACTTAGTCATACTTCAGAATATTTTTATGATACAACTTGCACAGACGATGCTATATTGATACCATTTGGAGGTTATTACATTCTACAACACGGCGTAATGACACAAACTCTGTCCGCTATAAGACACCCCACACGCGCGCTCAGCAAAGCTATACTTTCCAACGACATTGTCATAGAAGAATGGATCCGCAATCTCCGCCCCCCCGCACACCAGACACAAACACCAATCCAGAAATAGAGCGCCTTAGGCGGGAGCGCGAAGTTCCTTTTCTAGAGCCTTGGCCGCGCGTTCGGAAGCGTCTCCGTCGGGATGCGGCAAGCCTCGCAAAAATGCGATCTGAGCAAGCTCCTTTCCGCTTGGAGGGGGCATGACAGTGCAATTCGCAACCTCGCGGGGGCAGTGGGCGTCCTTGGAGCCGCGCGCTTCAAATGCCTTGAACTCGTCTGCCATGTGCGCGCGCTCTTCCTTGAACTCCGCTACGGTTTGAGTGTTTCCGTGAGGACTGGATTCATTCTTGCAGCCTCGGGTCTTGCGCTTCTTCACGGGCTTGTTAGAAATGCATTCCACGATCAGAATGTCTGTGCACCGCACCCGTGGAAAGACGCACTCCTCGTAAACTACCTGAGCGACAACAACGTCGCCATAGATATAGTCTCCGCCGAATATGTCGTTTGCAGTGGTGTTGTATGACTTGGAGTCATCAAACCGAGCGTCACTGCCCCAGTAGACGACTATCTTGCGATTTGTGAGTTTGCCCGAGTGTGGCATCTCGCGAGTCTGTAGCCCGAGAGTACACCCGAAGACAGGAATAGTGTTGAGTATGCCTGGCTTGTCTCCGGGCGGGAGCAGTACGACAACTTTAGCCCCTGTCAGTGCGTCGATGCGCACCGCTTGCAGAGGCCGCGTCGTAGTGCAGCAGTGTTCGTGCCATTCCATATGTGAGAGTGTGCCACCGAGATGATCGAGTTTTGTGATATCCGCGAGTGTGTTGTCTGGAATGATGCCCCCGAGTAGCGTCTGTATGTGCTGGACGCCGCGTGTCACGCCCCCAGATGCGTCTTTGTCCGGCCATTCTTTGTACTGCAGCAGTGCGGCCATCGCGCTCTCCCAGTTGCAGAAATTCCCGCATTTCGTAAGCTTACCGGCAGGGCTGATAACTGGTATGTAGCATGTCGCTCTCTTGAGTGGCACACCCGTGTGGTCGCACACGAAGAAGGAGTGAGTATCAGTCAGCTTGCGTTTTCCCATATCTACTTTTTACTCTTATGTTACTCAATTCATACTCTTCAGTATGTCTGCAATTCCGCCCAATTCTGGTTTTGGCGCGTCTACTTCTATCTGGGTCTCCGCGCCGTCCCTGAGGTATACAAATGCTACAAGCATCCCAAATACGACGTACCACTCCATTCCGCTTACCAACACTCTAGATTTTTTTTCAACGAATACGCCGCGCTCGTTTGCTCTCGGTCGCCTCGATGTTGCTTGCAGACCCCCCAAAAATAACGAACGGCGATCGGATAAGACGGAAAATCCAAGACTCTTTTGGAGATTCACTCTCGATACCAGCCCTGGACGCGAGGGGGTGCTTGATCCAGCTCATTTTTGGAATGGGCCTAAATGTAGTATGTGTACGCTCCCATGCTTCATGCTGTGAGTCGTCCAGTTTGGTCACATACATACCGTGACGGCGCGACATGGAACGTTCGTTTCGGTCCAAACAGTCGACAGATGCATACCGCGCTGGTGGGTCCACTGCTACTTGAACCCCTGGTTCAGTACCGTCAAGAATGAAATGCTGTCCATAGTCGACGCGATTCTGCATGATTGGGTGCTTGTTGACATGCGATTAGAAGAAGTAGGCGTGATTGCACTGACAGCGGGTGGGAGCGGCTCGTGATTTGCCGATTTCTCGGATGAAACGACAGTTCGAGCAACCGGATCCGTTCCACGGGTGATCATGTAGATCACAGCAGCAGCGATCAAATATGACTGCATCTCTGATAGTAGCTAAGAAAATAACTCAGTCACTGGGCGAACACGGCGTGGGAGTGTGTAGTACCCGAGTCCGGCAATCAATGCTAGCGTGACTAGCTTTTCCCACACAGGCTCGTCCTCTTCCACCGTACCAGCGTTTTCTGCCCTCGCCTGGACGTACTGAGCCACGCCAGCGATTACGTCGGCACCCATCTGCAGCGTTTTGAATGGCACTTTCACGGGAGGCTTGCTCGGCACGCGGGGGGCGCCGATTTCGCGTATAACGGCCGGCTTAGTGTGCGGCACGGGCATGTGTGGAGGCTCAGCGCGTCCGATATTACGAACTATTGCATCAACCCCCTTCCCCCCAGTCGCAGTAACTTTCTCTGTGAGCACCGCGACTTTACTGGTAGTCGCGACACCCGCGCCTGTGAATCGTCCGAACTTCGAAACCACCGGGGCAATTGTAGCGCGTTTCGCGGCGTCCGCCAGTGCCGCTGCGTGCTCCGGAATCGCCGCGACTGGCGCAGCTACTAGCTTTGATACCTTTGCAGCGCTCGTGATCTTCACTGCGGAAGAGGCAGCCTCTGTGGCTATGTGTGTTACTACATTTCCTGTACGCGCCGCGCCTCCGAAAATACCAGTAAATAGACTCTTCACCCCCCCGAAAATTGTACCAATCCCCGGAATACAACTCAGCGTGGCGCCCGTTACAGCGAGTGTCATATTCACAGCCCTCCACCCAGCGTCAGGGGTCTGTAACTCGCCACCGCATAATATTCCACTCTCTTCTGCCGTGGTGAGGCCCACGTCTGCGATGGCAGCGCCGCACCCCACGAACGGCACCATGGACGTAACTGCTAAAATTCCGTGTGTACCGAGAGATGCATAGGCGTCTGCCTTTGGATCGCCGGTGCACCCTTGTTTGGGTGCAGATGATCCGTTCCCCATGGTATACCGCTCTCTTAGAAAAGAATTTAACTACGTCTAAGCACAAAGAGTGCTGCTACAGTCCCCACAATTAGAACCTTGTTCCCGTTCTCACTTACCCACCTGAACATTCCAGCTCCTAGACCGGCGCCGAGCCCAACCCCAACCGTCCCCACAAAACCGGCCCGTTTAACTATTTTTGCAATCTTATTTCCAGTGTGATTCGACACCTCGCCAATCGCGTGCCCCGTAGACGACACAATCTTGCCAAAATTCACCGTACATATAACATAAAATTCAGAATTATATTCACAGGTCGATGTGCGCGCTAGACACATCCGGCGCGAGGTTCATTCGGTCGAGTGCCGCCTTCACGCGCGGGTCGCCAGTGTTCGCGGCGTGCACAGTTATAACAAGCGCCCCCACCCCTGGAATTAGACGCGCCTCTGGAGACACGTGAATCCCGGTAGTGTACTTGATAACTAGCTCATCAAGGACGTCCTTGAACTGGTCCGCGTTTTCAGTTGCGATCTTTCCAAGGCCGCCTAGCTGCAAATTGAGCGGGTTGAACATATGCGTGGACATCTCGAGGCTGTTCATGGCAGCGCCGAATAGATTAATTCCCACGTTACTATCGGACGCGGCCTTCGAACCGAGTAGAATCTCAATGTAGTGCATTTCGTCAAGGAGCTCGGCGTCTGCGGACTTCGCGCTGAGCGAGCCGTTTCGCTTCTTGAGCCACGTAACTTTCTCTCGGTAGGCGGTAATCTTATCAATAAGCGCGCTCTTTTGGTCAATCGCCATCTCCTTTTTAGGCGCCGGAGCGGGCATGGGCATGGGCGCAGACTTCTTTGGCGCGGGGGGTGGCTTCGATGCTGCAGCTGCCTTCAAATTTCCAGCGCGTGCGACGCCCTCGCGCGACACCGTGCTCAAATCAAGCGGATCAACATTCTCTGACATGGTGCACACTCATCTATGAATCGGAAAATTAAATTAAATTTAAACTACTTCACACATCAAATCCATATACCGCCGGAAACGCTCGTGCATCTCTGGACGCGCGTGCACACTCTCAAACACAGACACAAATCCCTTAAACATGGGATACTTGCCCGCATCCACCTTGAACTTCTCGGACAATCGGCCCCAGTGACGCGCGGCCACTGCTACCTGCTCTGTCTTAATTGAGCTTGCGATCAGGGTAGCGATCAGCGGCGTGAGCTTCATACTCTCTACAACCAGCCCTTCAGACCCCTCTACCCCCTCCCTCTCTAACCACGCCGCCATATTAAATAGCTTCTCTGCAATGAATTCTCCGATGGTCGCCATTACGTGAATAGGTACGCTGCGACTGCGGCTCCTACTGGCACGACTAGAAAATGTACGTTCGTCGCGCTGGGGTGTGGCGACAGCGCCTTGAGCGAACGCATCTCGCCCTCGTCTGTGAACGACTCTTTTGGCAGTCCGAGCGCGTACATAGAGACTCCCACGATACCACCCACCGTGAATGCACGCGACGACGAGGTCCCGAGCCCCATCTGCACCAGCATACCGCGAATTCCGTCGACCTCGGTAAACGACATTCTCTTGTACACACACTCTTAGAAAATGTCGGTTTAAGGTGTGGCTCGTTGGTACAACTGAGTCTGCGCGCCCCGCCTTTCGTTTGTGGCGTCGGGGCCAGCGTACATGGCCTTTGCCATATCCGCCGTACTGCGACCCGAGGAGAACGGATTCTCTGCACCGGCGAACTTCCACCCTGCGGCGGGGTCTGTTGGCCTGGCGCCGTCCCTCGCACTCGAAAATGGCGCATAAAGGCCACCATTCTTGGAATCGCCATTGAAAATACCAACAAACGGCGATAGTGCTCCAGCTGCATATGTGTCGCTGAGTGGCTTGTGTCTGCCGAGGCGCGGGCCGTCGACCTTCTTCTGGTCCACGAGATACTTGAACATGAGATCGTCCTTGGTATTGATTCCCCACATATCAATCATCTGATTACGCAGCGCGAACTCGTAGTCCTGGTGGACCTGCTCGATGCGGCGCTGCACAAAGTCCGGGTACACAGACATGAGCCACTGAAGCTCACCAGGCTTGCGGGGGTTGATCAAAGAGTTAACGTACACGTCGAAATCCGCGACCTCTGCCTGGTTCTTCATCTTCTGCAGGTAGGAGACCTCCTGGTCCGTGATTGGGTCCGTGCGCATCACCCCCGTCGTCAAACCAGAACCAGCCGTCTTTCGGATCTCCTCGCGGTTCTGCATGTACTGCTCTTGAGGCCCAGGGACGTTGTACTTCACAGGCGCGGGCGCCCGTTGAGTGTTGTACTGTCCAGCTGGCATCCCACCTCCTGAGATTGCTGCCGAAGCATTATCAAACGTAGTAGGCGTCGTGTAGCGCTGCTTCGCTCCCATCTCGGCGCCTGAGATCTCTCGCCCCTTATCAAAATTAGTGCCCTGCCCCGGGCTGAAAGACGGCATGTGACTAGATGCTGATGCACCACCAATAGATGGCATTTTTTCGTGTCTGACCTAAGCCTTATTTTAGAATATTTACAATTTAAACATACTACTCTCTTGTTCTTTAAATTCGTCGTATGCAGACGGTCCGGCGGAGTCAGAGCGCGATGCAATTGCGCGGAGTCGGAAAACCACGGCGGCACAAATTAACGCGATCGTGATTCGAATCATCTCCAGTAATAATGTTAGAAAAGAATACTAGCTGTTTTGGAACCACAACGGGTTCTGGTATACTGACGGCATATGCGAAGACTGCAGTGCGTTGTTGAGGCTGGACATGCGACTCGTGGTGTTTTTGTTCATACGGCGCTGTGGCTGCTGTGTCTGTGGCTGCTGCGGCTGTGGCTGCTGCTGCTGCGGCTGCTGCTGCTGCGGCTGCTGAGTACGCTGTGTGGAACTGCGCACACGCTGCATCCGTTCCTTTGCCTCTTCACTCCCTTTCACAGGACCATTATACTTCCGTTTCCGAATCAGCGGCGACTCCATCACTGTCTTCAATGTCAGAAGAAAATGACTCGTCATCATCTTGTGTTTCATATTCATCCTCGTGCTCCTCGACACCCGCTTCGGTTCCAGAGAAATCGTCGTCTATACACGCAGCAGCAAGCTCATTTTCAGGAATATCCTCTAAGAGTGCATTGAGGTACCAATCGTCTGTGGCCATGTACTCCTCCCAATATGTTAGCGGTTTTTTTACCACGCGGCGGGGACGCTCCATTGCCATAGTGCTACTGACATTTGACTTAGATTTTATTCATATCTCACATATTCTCTAAAAACACCAATGCCACAGAAGCACCGACAGCTCCGTAAAACTGCGGCAGGTGACAACTGAGTGTCTTAGCGCAAGGGCATACGTGTGTCACGTATGCCGCGTACACCATCAGGATTGTAACAACACCTTGACTACGCATGTTCATCTGTATATTCAGAAATAATCTTTTGCAGTATCTCATGTACACGCTCCGATGGAAGACTGCGCAGGAACACATAGTACTTTGGGTCGAGCCTGTACCGTTCCCATATCGCAGCATGGTTCTCGTCACAGAAAAAGTAGTCGATGGGGCCATGTCTCATCATGAAGGCCTTCCGTGGCTCAAGGTCCGCACAGCACAAACGACACCAGTGTCTACTACACATTTTTTACTCTTGTGGTAATCCGATATACTTTCATGCTACTCAATAAATTCGAATCGCTGCAAATCCAGCAACAGCGGCCACGACCATCTCCTGTGCGAGGCGGTTGTCCAGCGCGAACGCATCGCCACGGCAGTAATAGTCCCAGGCGGCCCCCGCAGCCATGCAGCCCGCAGTACTGCGGCATCGGAAACATGCGGTTGTATCCGGAGTACGCCATCGCGGCGCCCGCGAGGATCGAGCCGTAGGTCATGCCCTTGGTATAGTCCATGCTGGCGAGTGGGGTCTTGCAGAGCATCTCCATAATATTTCTTTTTATACATTAAAGTT
>Ga0209390_10011185_pt1 | contig 10348 bp, 9 predicted proteins | sample BON01_FD_187212 | JGI IMG/M metagenome (GOLD analysis project Ga0209390, IMG submission 187212) | Freshwater microbial communities from Lake Bonney liftoff mats and glacier meltwater in Antarctica - BON-01 (SPAdes) (version 2) | ecosystem: Environmental > Aquatic > Freshwater > Ice > Glacier... | reverse complement strand
GTCCCATACATGTCTCCCACTTGCCCCTTGTCTCCATAGTGGTTGCTCACGCTGTCTGTTCTCACTCTCTTTCTCGTTTTGCTTGATACTTCTTTCTGTGTCTGTGTCTATGTTGTTATTTTGCACCTCCTCTGTAGGTTGGCTACGTTGGTTGTTTTCTTTTTTGTCTGTGCATCGCGGTCGTTTATCATTATTCAGCTTTATATTCGGTCCCTCCTCACGGTGCATTGCCTCCGTCGTGTGTCTAGGTTCGTTGTCTGCTACATCACTGTCCCTTCCGTTCTCTGTCTCTGTCACCCTCCTGTCACCTCTATTATCGTCCGCCCGCCCCACCACCTTTGCCTTTGCGGCTCCGCTTTCGTTTACTGCCTCCGTCGCCGTTGTGTCTGTTGAGCCATCTAGTTCTGAGGTTACCTTACCTTCCATGTGTGTATGCTCTTCATCCGTTCCTTCCTTATTTTCTTCTTTTTTTTCAGGTGGGACTTCCACTCGTGGTATCTGCCTCTGCTTATCCCGTTCTACCGCTTCTACATCAAGTCTGGCTGATGCCTTCGGGTTTTCGTCTCTCCATTTCTGCACTCTGTGTATGCCATTCCAGAATCCTATCTTATATCCCATCAGCAGCTCCTCCCCCACACATAGTCCTTTTTTACCCGCTACGATGTTTCCCGTATCTTTGAAGTTTACATTGTTCCCTCTGTTCAGATGATACGCCGAGTTTATGAACTGGGCGCAACTGGCACCGTGCAGGCCATCATCTATCAGGCGGTTTCCTATCCATCGTTTTTTTATTTGTAACGTGTGCTGGCTCTGCCCCTTAAGCGTATTAACTTTTGGTAGTTCGTCTGCCGGCCCTATGTCTTCTCCCATATATACCACGAGGCTTTCTCCCTTGGCATAGTTCCGCGCCGCGAACAGCCCCATCCCTGCGCCACCCTCTACTTCTATTCCTCCAAAATATGGCATCTGAGGGCTGGGTACCCAGCTTCTAATCTTAAAAGATTTTTTGAAGCAGGGTGCCACCAGGATAAAGCTCTAGATTGTGTGTCTAGCAGCACCGGCTCTCGGGGAGAGTAGGGCTGGGAGCGTCGCTTCCCACGCTCATTGGGCTGGGTGCATGCATGGCGGAGCTCGTTTATTGAGCCTCTCGCCCATATCTCCGGCTCGATCTCGCCGAGCTACTTAAACTTAGACTCGAGCTCGCCGGAGCCTCCATAGGCAGTTACTTAGTAACTTAGAATTAGAACGAGTTACATAAACGTAACTTAGAACTTTAGGAATCGCGATTCAAAATCATCGAAAACAGGCGGATCTTATCTTGATCCGTCCAGTTTTGCAGAGGATCAGCAACAGTAATCTTAGCAGCTCTTGCGAGCCTGCTCGAGTGCTGGTCGCTCTCTTTTAAGACTCACCCACCCAATCAATCAATCAATCAAAGGTCCTCACAAAGCCACACACGGGCCAAGGAGAAACCACATCCCAGCACCACCACACGGGAGGCAAACCCTGCATCACGAAGTGATGCAGGCTTGGGGGGCTGTGAGCGAGTCTCGACAGCACTAGTCTGCGAAACTTGTTTGTGTAGCACGCCTTTTGTATTTCAGTGGCGTACAATGAAACTGATAGACGCCAACTCCGCGGGCGTCTCCTCTCCTTGGGGGGAGAAGGAGATGCCCGGGCACGTGGTCCCAACTTATAATATACCTACAATAATGATAGTACATCGATGGACTGCGACTACGTTATGTAGGGGCGTCGTCCTCCCGTGTGCGCCTCGCAACGCCAGATGGCCCATCGCAACGCATCACCCGGTCGTCCCTTCCGTCCACTCCGCCTCCGTCTCCCCAGCCCCTTACCCTCTTGTCACCCCGGTGCATCCCCGCGTCACCGACACCGACACAGTTGCGGCCGTCGTCGTCGCAGTCCATTGCTTCGCCGCCCATACTAGTACTTCCAGCCGCAGCCGGGTGAACCCCCGCGCGCTGCTCAGATGCTCCACCGTTCGTCAACCTAGCACCCGTCGGCAACGCCGAAGGTTTGCTCCTGAGTGCGGCGGCCGCCGCAACCAGCATGACCCCCCGGCGCCCGCGCACTTTGAGGTTGGATGAGACGAGACCGACCTCAATCCTCGGACCCTGCATCACCGCCTCCTCGACCGCGGCACGTGTCATGCCCGTCTCTCGCCTGCACACTAGGAGGGCCTGCCGGTCCCACGCTTGCTGTTGGGCATCGTCGCGTTGGCGTCCAGCGAGGAGACGCTGGTTTTCTTTTTCTCGGAAGCGATGAACATCCTCCGTGGACGCGTGGTGCCACTGGCGCCGCCTGGGGTGGGCGTACATCGAGGTGCCCGCTGCCGCCCGCCTGTCGAGAGCCCCCTTCCCGACGGAGTGATCTCCCCCTGCCTCAACACTTGCGCGCAACCGTTTTGACTCTCCCGCGCTGGCGGTGCCTGTGCCAGTAGGTGCTGACCCCGCTGCCTTGCTGCCCGCCCCCGTCGCGCGCGCCCGAGATGGGACCTTTGCCCTTTGCGGTATAACCAGGTATGTCCCACGCTCTGGCTCGCACCCCTCATCTGACTCCGAATTGGCAGGTGGCGCCCCTGCCACCGACCCAGTGTGTCTCCACTGCTCCATACCCCCCCTGAGAGCGTTGACCTCTTCTGCGCGCATGCGCTTTCGTGCCCGTACCCCTGCCGCCGCCGCCACCGTCGCCGCTAGCGGCACCGCACCCCATCCGCCCAAACGCAGGAAAGCGCGGATCGCCGCGCCGGGGGAGGTGGCAACCGCGTCTTTTACTGCTGAGGTCCTTTGGGGCGTGGTGGCACTCTGGGGTGAGCTGGCGTCGGCTTGCCGGCGGAGTGTGTTTGTCCGCGCCCGACCCCTCGATGGTCGGAGGATGGCTCGCTCTCCTGCTGCCCTCGGGGCGGTGGCAGTGAAGCCTGTGGTGGCCGCCGTGGGCGCGGGAAGCGCCGCATGCAAAGAGGAGCTGCCGGCCGCCGCGGGGCCGGTGTCTGGGGCCGGCGCCGCTGGTGCTGGAGCCGCGTGCCTCGCGATGTGTGCGGCAGATCCTCCCGAGACGCCTTCGGGGTAACCCGAAAACCTAACCCGACGTGGGCCATAACGACGGCCTTTCCTTTCCATTTGGCTGTCCAGGCAGCGAGGATGCCATCAAGGAAGAAGTCCGTACGGTGTCTGTCGTGTCGGTCGAAAAAGCTGATGGCACTGTCGACCGACGAGGATGAGTCAAACAGCACCATGTACTTCTCTTCGCGCTCACGGTGCGCCACTGTTGTGTGGGCCGCTGTCTCGACGTCGTAAGACGAGCACGTGCGTGTCTCATGGCCGAGTGGAGAGGTCAGCAGGAGGTACTCTGCGCCCGATGAGAAGAGTTCGCCGCAGTGCCGGCATCCCGCAAAGCCAGCCGCGCCGGGGGTGTCGCCAGCTGCTGGGCGAACGGAGCCATCCACGGTCCAAACAGCGCGAGTGCCGCAGGCTCGTTCTGCCAGTAGCAGAAAGTCGAAGGAGGCTCTTGTCGCTGCGACACAGACAGCGGTCTCGTTCTTACCCGCCGCCTGCGCGGCATCGCGGGTGTATGAATCGGGATAAACTACCACCTCTCCGAGGGCGATACGCGCCTTCGCAAAGAGGCACGCGACGGGTGAGTCGAGGCACAACGTGTCCGCTGCGGCTGCTGTGTGAACCGCGATGGTCCCAGCCACGACGAACCCTTGGGCGTCTATGCTGAATCGCGTCGCTGTTCCAGCGAGCGGGAGCGTGAGGAGTGGGTCAGTTCGTACGTTCCCAGCTCCTCGGAACCTGCCTCCGGGCATCCGTGCAAACACGCTGGCTGTGCGCTGGAGCTGTAGCCGGGAGTCGCCGCCGTGAGGATACCGTATGAGTCCGACTGGCTCTGCCCCGCCGAGCGCTTGTCGTCACGTGCTGCTCAGAACAGTGGTCGGAGAGCGGGCGGCAGCGCCCCCGCGCAGCTCACCCAGTACTTGCTCGGTCCAGCCGTCTAGCGCGTCCGGGTCGGCGCCACCTGCTCCGATGACCCCTGCCCCCCGAAGGTTGGAGTGGGCTGCCGCTGCTCCTTCGCTAGATAGACGCGCCTGCCGGGTGCCAATGTCCGGTGAGACATACGGGCTCCGCACGTAGCTCCCGAGCGACACTCCTTGGTGTGAGCTGGCGCGCGCAGAGTCAACCGTTCGTCCGTAGTCCGCCCGGATGCGTTTCGAATCGCCGACGCGAGGCCACCGACGGCGGAGAGACTCGAAGTCGAGGAAGCCCTCCGAGGAACGCTGACAACCGCGGATGTCGTCGATGGCGACTACGCCGGTCACGGCGAGCTCGTAAACAAACGGGGCGCCGATGCCCCCATTTTGTAAGGGCTCAAAAAGCGCAGTTGAGGTGTGTCCTCTCCAAAACGGATGGGCAGGAAGAAGCGGATCACCTTCCGCTCCGCGGTACTCAGCGAGGCCGCACGCGCCGTTGGTGGCCTCCGCCCAGACTAAGACCACGTGCTCGAGGAGCGGGCGATGCCCGCGGGGTGCTGCGGATTGAGCTCGAAGTGCCTCAACAAGATGGCCTGCTCCCCAACTCAGCGGGTTGGAGCGACACCCTAGACGGAAGAGCGTGCGCGCAAGCTCGTAGCGCAAAAGACGTCGAGCCGACGTGTCATGCGCGTCTCGTAGGAGCCTGAATACCGAGTGGAGGAGGCTGGACGCCGTCACCGCGTAAGTATGGAGCCGCATGTTCTCGCCGTAGAGGTCGCATCGTGGCGAACCGCGAGCGCGCCCTGAGACGCGATCCATGTGCTGCCTCCATGGCCTTTCGATGGCCACGCACTCGGCCCGACTGACCACGCTTGATGAGCCGTGGTAAGCGACCGTAGCCCCCAACGCTATGTTACCGGCGCGCACTCGCGCACGGACCGAGAGCGCGAATTGCGAGAGCCGCGCCGTTGCCGCTTTTCCGCGGTTGCGGAAAGCTGTCGCGGCGGGAGCGCCGTCTCCGACCATGCGCCACAGGATCCCCATGTGTTTGTAAGTTTCCTCGGCACCCAGTTGAGGGAGCGCCTCTCCGGAGGGGAGATGGAGCGTATTGAGGCTTTCGACGTCGCGACAACCACCACAATCGTCGATTCGAAAGGCCGCGTAAGCCGTTTTTGACTTTGCCTTGACCCCTATCTGCGCCCCTGTAGCGACGGACCAGGCGGCGCAGATGCTCCAGAGGCGCCGAACGTCGTGCCACGCGGCCTCCAGCGTGTCAGCGTGGATGACCGCCGCGAGGTCGTCGGCCTGCAGATCGATAGCCGCGTGATCCCGCGTCCCGTAGAGGTTGACGCCGCGGACATGTCGCAGGATGGCTTCAACGAGCGAGTTGAGCATGATTCGCGCCTTTTGAGTGCTTAAGACGCACCCCATGAGAGCTCCCCAGTCGATAGTGAAGGCCTCGCCAAGACCGCTCTGTGACTCGTACCGCCCCTCCATGACTGCGAAGTCCCGCGCCGCTAGCTGCTGCAAGACGGGAGGAAGCCCGTGAAGTAGTGCTCCGAAATCGATGCCCTCTGGCGGTATCCTCGGAAAGAACTGCTTCAGGTCTAAGAACAGGATAATGACGACGCTAGCCCGCGCGAGCGCCTGGTCGTGGAGCGCTGCAAAAAGAATCGCCGCGTCCGTGGCGCCGTGGGCCTGCATCCATCCGAGCTGCTCGGGCGCGAGTTGTGACTGCAGCTGGTCGTTGAGACCACTCATGCAGGTCTTCTGGATCAGCTTTTGGCCTGTGCAATATAGCGCTATATCGCGGCGCTGCTGCAGAACGCAAATGTCTGCCCCCGGCTTGGGAAGGAGCACGTATATGATGGTCTTGAACTCCGGCGGGAAAGACCTCTCCGCCGCGCAGGCCCGCAGGCTCGCAAAGTATATACTACGGATGGCCTCGGGCACTAGGTGCCCATCCTATGTCCGGGCCGAGAACCACGTGACGTCAAAGCCATCCGCGCCGACGGCTTTGCTGGGTGTCATTCTGAGGGTGGCCTCGAGCTGCTCGTCTGAAAGTGCCTCAAGAACGTCCCATGCTTTTCCGTCTAGGGTGAGTTCCGGCCAGCTCTCGCCGCCAGGTGAGCACGCTGTCCAGCCAGGCCTCGTGAGCGCCCCGGAGAAAGCCCTCGCCACGCATTGCGGCCATAGCGAGCCTGCCAATATTTCCGAGTTTGGCGCGCGCCCCGGCCGGATCGGCGAGAGGTGTAGGGTTTGTCGTCGGATCGTCGTCGATGTAGACGTCAGCGACACTGGAGCCTCCTCGTGGGCGGGCTCGGCGCAGCGCTAGATTGATCGCATAGGCTCGGCCCTTGTCGTCGTCGATCCTATCCGCCTCCTCGAGTTGCGCGAGAACATTCATCCCTTCTTGTCGTCGCGCCTTGAGCAGTGCGTGCGCTAAGGACTTGACGCGCCGGTGCAGGATCCAGCGAATACGGCGGACGCCATCCATTGTGAAGCCTTGGGCGTGCTTTAATAGCCCCACCTTGGAGTGTGCCAAGGATGATGCGCGAAATTGAGCCTCCAAAAAGTGTGCCGCTAAGCCGTCGGCGTAGGCGCGCAGCTTGACCGCGCTTCGGTAAAGCTGGGTGATTCAGTAAAGCTGGGTGATGGCGGTTGTGGCCCCGTCGCTGCCGCCGATGCGCGGCGGCATGGAGGCCGCATGCTGGAGAACCGTGGCGCGGACAGCGAGCACTATGGTGCGCGTGATGCGGGCATGCCACCTTCCGGCGGACTCGCCGTCAACGCGCCGACTGTCGTGCGCCGCTGGCCGCAGGGGCGCGCGGAGGGCATCGATTTCGCGTGACCCCCAGGCGCGAATCTTGACCGTCGTGGGCCGGCGCGAGACTTCCACAGCCGCCTTAAGGGCGCGGCTTGTCACTACTGGAATGTGGTCGCTAACTTCTCCGGCTTGCTCCGCCAGAGTATCTGCTGGGAGCGAGCCATAGCCGTCGCAGGTCGAGCCGTCTAGCTTCCACTCGTAGGCCGCTGAGATAGAGACATAGACCCCGTCGAGGATGGCTGCCGACTGGCCGTTGTCACCGTAGGCGCGCCGAGTGAAAGGTAGTCGTACGTCATTGTCGTGCATGACTCGCTTCAGGGGACCGGCGCTTGCTCCTTCGTCTGCGTTAGCTTGCCCCTCCTCGCCCGCGCGGGCCGGCCTCAAGGCGCACCCTGCGTGGGAACAGCGCGCGCTGTCTAGTTCAAACGAACGCAGCGCGTGGTCTGCCGCATCGAGTGCCCGCTGGGATACGCGCATCTGGTGACAGGAGACTGCATTGAAATTGCCGCAGACGATGGCCACCGGACAGCCCGCCGCGTACTCTCGGGCCGCTCGGAACTGTTCGGCTCGCAGTGAGGGCGCCCCGAGCAAGCCGTGGATAACGATGGCCGCCAGCCCTGTCTGGTCATGCAGCCAAAGGAGGCGGACCCCCGCGGTGCGGCGGGCGAGCGCAAACCCGTCGCCTTGGAGGGCAAGACGTTCAGCACGCCATAGGATGGCGACACCATTGCGTAGGGAACAGTCCCGCCTTGCCTTCGCATCGTCGGTCGCGTCGCCCGTATCTGGCAAGAAGAAAATCTTGAACCCTAGCGACTGGCATAGAGAACCAAGAGCCGCGGGTACTCCTGTCGTGCCTCCGGACTTAGCCCGCCCAGATATCTCTTGAAGCAAGACGATGTCGGCGTCATGGCCCACTATCAGCGCCTCCAGGGCTATGAGTTTAGCGGCGGCTGCGGGGCCGTTGCCGAGCGCCCCGGTGTTCCAGGAAACGACGCGCATCCTGCCGTGCGCCTCTTCACCGCGCGTTTTATCCAGGCCGTCCCCGTCGGTACAGGCGGAACATTCGCGTCCCAAGCAGGGGTTCCACCGCCGCCGCCGCCGCGAGCCGTTGGGCGGCGGAAGCCGTGGGGGCGGGAATCGTTGCGCGAAGGGCTGGGGCGTCGGGGGAGGCGGCGGCGGTGGCGGCGGTGTTGCCACGCTAAGAGGCACCGAGCAGCGGCGCGCCCCCACCATTTCAGGGGAGTCTCCGACCATGTTTATATATCTCTGTAACACACTTGCATTGGCGGGCCGAGCTAGTCGCAACACCCCCATCCCCTGCGACTGCGCAGCAGCGGCGGCGGCGGGTTAACCCGAGGCCCCGGACACCGGCTCCGCGGCGGCCGGCAGCTCCTCTTTGCAGTGCTGTGGATCTTCAACATAGGTGTAGCTTTCCTCGTAGTTCATATTGGTATCGCGCACGCGGCTAAACACGCGCTCGCCAACATCAGCTGCAGCCGCACCACGCGCGCACGCTGGCACACCGGCGCCCGAAGGGGACGCGGCCCCGCCTTCGCCCGGAGGCTCAGACGGGCCGGTCCCCGAGAACGGGTAGGCAATTGGTACCTGGCCGCACCCGCGCGCACGCGAGACAGCCGCCAGTTCAGAGAAGGGGTCCATCATAGGTGATGTGCCTCCAGGATAAAACCGGGTTAAAGTCGTAAGTGCAGCTTCGGCGCAAACGGTTGCGTCAATTATGCGGCAGTTTCTGGGGATACTATTTCCGTCGGTGCCTTTACTCGAGAAGTTAGGGTAAACCCCCCTAACTTCTGGAACATAGATTCACTGGTTTCTATACCCCTCGGAGAATCCCGCGTCTATGCGCGCCCTTTCTCAGCCAAGAGGATGTGTATAATGGCGACGTCGTAAATGGCGTCATCACCTGGAAATACCGGGGTCCGAGTTTGGTGGCCTCGGCTGTATCCCGCTAATACTATATGTAGATTGAGTGGCCGTGGTTAGCGTTCGGAGGAACGCCAGCTCGCGCGGCACTTGACCTCTATATAGGATATAAGACATATGGCTAAAACGGCAAATTGCGTCTCGCTTCCCTGTCCCGTACCTGTACCTGTTCCTGTTCCTGTTCCTGTCCATCGAGATGGCCTCGGTCTGGTCGCCTCGTCATGCCTGGGCCCGTAGTCGGCCTTAGTATCGTAGCGTCGTAGTGTCGTCCCGATGGCGGTATGGCTTGGTCGGCTATCTACTATCTACTACACCGCGCGCTTGGAAGACCTGTTCAGGATCGACCGGGGCTGATTTTCTACTTTTTATAAAAAAAGTCGCGCCGCTCATTGCCGCAAACATGGCGCTCTACCTGTCGTCATGCAGCGCGGCAACCCGGGCTGGAGCCCTCAACGGTCGCAGCGGGCCGGCGGCCGGCGAGGCAACCTGGACGCGGCGGCGCTGGTCGTTGACCCGGTCAGCGGCCGGTCATATGCTGAGCTCCTTGAAGACGCTCGTGCGGCGCGGCGCATTTCCTTGAACAAGCGCAACGCGGAGGTGGTTCGCGGCAACGCGCAGGCGGCTCGCGCCAACGAGCTGGCCGCCGAGCTTGCTGCGTTGCAGCGCAAGATGGCATCCGAGGTCATCCTCCGCACCGGCACGGGCAACATCCAGATCAACGAGCACGGCAAGACGCTCTTAAAGTATTTGCTGCCGCAGTTTGCGCCTAAGTCGGTGGTTGGAGTCGTCTTGGTCTTGGCCGTGCTCGGCCACTTCCACAGAGACAAGGAGAACCAGACCGACATCCCCAAGGAGGCATCGAAGTGGCCGTTCTTGCGCAACATGTTGAAGAAGTACAAGGAGGGGGTGATCGAGGAGCGCGACAAGCAGATCTACGACCACCTGACCACCAACGTCTATAACAAGAAGAAGGGCATGCTCCTGCGCAACACCCTGTCTTTGCGACTGCTGACTGCTGATGTATGGCATATCGGCGAGGCTTCGGTCCAAGCTTGAGACGGTGCGTGCGTGCGCTGAGGCCTAGCTGAGTCGCGATATGCGTGACGTGCGTGCGCCGTGGGGGTGCCGGGCATATTTCTGCGTGTTTTTTGGTTTGCACCTGCGCCTATGTGTGCGGCTTTGTGTGAGTTTTGAGGCTGTGACGGGTCTATACAAGCTGCTGAAGCCGCAGTGGCTACCAGTAGCAGCCCCAGTCTCAGCTCGGTGGAGCACACCACCGCTCTTGTCGCTAAACACCTTTTTCTATGATAGAAAAGCGTTTATTCACAGCTAACATATGCCGGACTGGCGGTGATTGCAGTTTGATGAGGAACTCTTGGAGAGGGGGGGGGCTGGTCAGAGTAGGCAGTGAGATAGAGATAGATATATATACTACATATATAATATATCGATATCTGTTATCTGACCTGGGGGACGAGCTGGAGGCGCTGTTGGCGCCGCTGCTCGCGGCTGCGAGCGACGAGGGCGAGAGCGCGCCTCCGGCCGATGACACCATGGACGACGCCGCGGCCGCCGCCCTCACCACGCCG
>Ga0209390_10011184_pt1 | contig 10348 bp, 15 predicted proteins | sample BON01_FD_187212 | JGI IMG/M metagenome (GOLD analysis project Ga0209390, IMG submission 187212) | Freshwater microbial communities from Lake Bonney liftoff mats and glacier meltwater in Antarctica - BON-01 (SPAdes) (version 2) | ecosystem: Environmental > Aquatic > Freshwater > Ice > Glacier... | reverse complement strand
GGGGGGGGGGGGGGGGGGGGGGGGGGGGGGGGGGGGGGGGGGGGGGGGAGGGAGAAGGAGAGAGGGAGAGGAGGACAAATGAGACAGCAGAGAGAAATGACCCGACAGACAGGGAAGGGAAAGAGAAGTGAAAAATAACTTCAAACAACGCTGACATGATCCAAAGACAGTTATTGGAAAAAAGGTACAGGAGACTCCTCCGCCTGCCCCTCTCACTGCTGCTGCTGCTGCTGCCACACGACATTCTGGTTGAACGCCCAAAAAAAAACCGCACGCACACATTTGTGTCTGTTCAAGCAATACCAACACCGAGCTTTGCTCCGAGTCTTCACCTCGAAAAAAGCTCCTTCGCGCCTGGCTAGTCGTTGTGTAAGGGATAACCCGCATCACGCAGCCACGCGCCTCCTCATCTTATAAATCAATGATCAGAAATGGAGACACGCGGCTGCTTCGTGTTGTCGTCGCTCACAACAAGCAGCGGGGGGGTGGGCGAAACCCGAGGATGAAGAAGGAGTAGGCGAGCAGAGTCCGGTGTGGTGCGACTTGAATAGATAAAGCCTGCACTTTATTTACTGGAGAGACGTCTTGCAGCAGCAGCAACAGCAGCAGCAGCAGCAGTTACATGAAAAAGGGAGAAGGGACAGAGGGAGGGACGATGTCTCTCTACATCGCAAAACACCCCCCTGCAGTTGCAGCGGTAAGGGGTAAAAGGCCCCAAAATGGCTCTCCTGCACCCAACAAAATCAGGTCGCCTCATCGTTTTCTCCTCTCTCTCTCTCTCTCTCTCTCGCTCTCTCTCTCTCTCTCTCTCTCTCTCTCTCTCTCTCTCTCTCTCTCTCTCTCTCTCTCTCTCTCTCTCTCTCTCTCTCTCTCCCTCAGCCGCGTGGGAAAAGAAAGTCCACCACAACTTACCGACATGGCGGCCATGAAACACACCAGATAACTCCTTGCGGCAAACGTGGACGTGGAAACACAGCGCGTCCTTCTAAGAAAGAAGTGCTGCATCCTTTCATACAGAAGCGAGGGTCTACCCGGCGTGTTTTTCCTGCGCACAAGGGTAAATCGTGGCGAACCTTCATCGTCACCCCCAAAAAGGAGGAGAAAAATCATGCTGTCGACGATCACGCGAGCAGCAGCAGCAGCAGCAGCAGCAGCAGCAGCAGCAGCAGCAGCAGTATGCAACAGAGGGAGGGAGGGAGGAAGGGAGGAGAGACTTACCTTGCGTGCGTCGTCCTCCTTCGACAAGTCCCGGCGGATGGAACGAAGCTTCATTCCTAAGGCCCACCCCACGAAAATAGTCAGCACGCCCAAAACGCAGAGGATGATGCCGATGACAAGGTGCAGGGTCGAGAACCAGAAGCCGAGCTCGATCTAAGGAAGAAAGGAGGGGGGAGGGGAAGAGGGAGGATGTGAGCATCATATTTGACATGTCGCCTGTCAGCATGCCAGCTTTCTATGCATGCAAACAAAGCTGAAATACACGTCCGCTCCTCCTTCCCTCCCTCCCTCCCTCCCTCCCCTTCTTCCCTCCCTCCCTTACCGTGCCGATAAAGCAATAAAACAAGCCACGCCCAGTCATGTACGTCAGAATTTTCATGTTCTCGTTCAACCACCGCGACACCTTTTTGGAAAAGAAGTTGGTGCTGCTGCTGGAGGCCTCGAGTAGCATCATCATCAGGCCGAAGATGGCGAGCCAGACCTGCGAGGGAGGGAGGGAGGGAGGGAGGGAGGGAGGGAAGGTTGTGAGAACGTGTCATTCGGTAGTACTTGCATGCTATCGCAGAATACCTATGTTAATCGTACCCTCGTCTATTTCGTTTTCCTTTCACAAAAAATTGTGCCGACGACGTGCACACTCTTCCTTCCCTTCCTCCCTCCCTCCCTCTCTCCCTCCGCTCTTTTCCTCACCTGGTTGATAGCCCCGACGACATTCAAGTCCAGGAGCTTGGCAGCGAAGGTTAGGCAGGCAATAGCGGTCAGAGCAAGGCCTAAGGGAAGTAGAGGGGGAGAAAGGAAGGGGGGGAGGGAGGGAGGCAGGGTGTGAGTGTTGATGTAAAGGAGGAGGCAGGGCATGCACGCGTTACAATTCAGTCATCCCCATCCTCCGTCTCTCCCTCTCTTCCCCCTTCTTCTCACCACTTTCTTGGATTACGCACCGGTAAAGAAGCCGATGGTCTTCATGGGCAGGCAGCCGTCTCGGCGGAGTGTGTCCAGCCAGGTCATCTGCCTCACCTAAAATTGGAAGGGGAGGGAGGGAAGGGAGGGAAGGGAGGGAAGGGAGGGAGGGTTGGTTGGTACATGTAGAAGCGCCCGCAAGAGGAGGGGAGGCGTGCGTAGATGTGGCATGGCGTGCAAACATACCGACGAAAGGAGGGAATGAAGGGAGGGGTAGTGTTCACGCGGCCTCATGCATGGCAAGAGAGGAATTGCGGGCCCGTCGGACAATCATGCTACCTAACAGCGCCCCCCCCCCACACACGCAAAGACCAGCCATCCCCTTGAGATAGAGGAGAGGGGAGAGGGGGTGACTTGCTGTCGTAGAAGCTGCACGTACCTTGGCTGAGGTGCTGGGCTTGCCTAGGTTGCTGGCGCTTCCGGCCGCGACGGTCGCAGGCACCTTTGTTTCTTCAGAGGCCATCATTGTTGCCGTACGTACAGCTGGTGGCTGTGTTGTTATGGTGGGTTTTTGAGAGTGCGGAGGTGTGAACGGGTTGACTGCGTGGCATCAAGAAAGGGGTGAGCGTGCTGCGTGTGTGCTTCTCTTCAGCCCCCTTTCATAATGGTCGTGTGGTTTGCGGCGTGGAAAGAGAGGTTGGCAGAACAGCGGCTGCGACTTATGCCCTACTTTTGTATTGTACAATAAATACGAGGACGGCCCATGCGCCGGCAAATGACTTTTTTGGGGAGTGTCTGCCTGCCTCGTTTCATCGTGCAAAGTGCGTGTGGATGTTCAGGGTAGGGTGCTGTTTGATTTGTCGTGGTTGCACTCTCTTTGTTGATGAGGTTTGGCAGAGCAAACTAGACACAAGCCGGGATGGGGCAGCGGGGGGTGGGGAGGTCAGACTAGCCCATTCCTGTGTGAGAACAGTGCACGCCTTGCTGATTGCGCTTGAGAAATGGAAGCGAAAAAGAATAAAATGACGGAAATAAACTCAAGATGCGGTATTAAGCACTCTGCCCACTATTTGTACTGGCCAATTACTACCCCCAATCGGTCAGTCAGACGCCCCAACCAAAAAGCAATGAAACGCACACAGCAAAATTCCTGGCACATTTCCCCTTTCCATATGTTCATTGTTTCTTTCTACAAAATGGCTTTCTCAGTTTCAGTTCTCTACTTCTCCCCCCCTATTTCTCGCCCACGCGGGGCTGCAGCAGGGCCGAGTCAAGCCACTCAGCCGTGTCCTGTGGTGAAAGGTGAGAAGAGGAGGTGACGTGAATGAGTTTCTTCAACAGTTTTTCTTTCGCTTCTCCTTCCCTTCTCCTCTCCCTTTCTTACAACTTTTCTTCGCCATATTAACTCCGAGAATGTACAAATCCATATTACACCCCCACTCCTCCCTCCCTCCCTCCCTCCCTTCCTCCCTCCCTTCCTACCTTGGGCACAGCACCCCCCTCTTCCCTCTGCCACTGCAGCAGCAGCGTGGCCGCAGGCGCCGTCAGCCCACAGGCCTTGAGCGTCAGATTCATTGTCGTCGGTTTCCAATCTCCCGCAGACAAGCGTCGAGGCCCCATCCCTCCTAGGTTGAGAAGGGTGAAGAGCGGAGGGAGGGAGGGAGGGAGGGGCGCGAGCGAGAGGGCGGTGCGGAGAAGGGCGAAGACGTCCTGTGGAGTGAGAAGAGGGAGGAAGGGGGAGGAGGGTGGTAAGGCCGAAGGATAAGTAAATAGAAATCTGCAGAAAAGAAGCAGACATCATGCTCTTCTTGACGCAGTCCTCCTCCTCCTCCTCCTCCTCCAAGTCCTTCCTCCCCTCCCCACCAGCCTCAAAACCGACTTACGTACCGCCACGCGCTCCCCCTCGTAAAACCGGGCTGTCAACAGGGCTCCGTCCGGAAACTTAATCCGCAGGAGCAGCAGCGAGGTCGTTGCTGCTGTCGTCGGCGGCGGCATCATGGTGGGGTGAGCGAGCTGTGGGTGAGTGGAAGGACGGGAAGGAGGGAGGGTAGATGTGCGTGAGTCTGTGTAAAAACACGGGAATAAGAAAAGCTAAGCTCTTGCATTTCATTTCAATATTCTTCTCTCCTCCCTCTCACTGCTTTCCCGCAAGGGTAAACTCCTACCTTCCCGCCATTCCTACTCGCGCCACTCCTCTGCTTTCCCCGCCGCGACCGAAACTGCGAGAGCTCCTCCACACGTGCCTTTCGTGCCTGGTACGCCTGTCGCAGCAGCTGTCCATCCACCGCCGGCGTCACGTGCTCGTCGGCTGCTGCTGCTGCTACCCTTGTAGATGTCTTGGCTTGTCCTCCTCCAGTCCGTTTTCCGCCCTGCTCCTCCTCTTCGTCCCCTGCCGCTTGTCTTGCTTTCCTTCTGTCTACCGAAAAGGAAGAAGACGAAGACGGCGTGAATGAAATATGCCGGTCGAGTGGGCGTCGGACGCCCGAAGCATCTACCTCCGTCTCGCTCTCCAGGAGTGCTTGGGCCGCGGCTTCTAGCTTGGCAAGTGCTCGGAGTTCTTGCTCCTTCAATAGACGGCCGAGGTCCTGTGTTTTCCTTTGGGGAGGGAGGGGAGGACGCCCAGAACCAGAGGTAGAGGAGGACGAAGAGGAGGAGGAGGTGATGGATGGAGGCGCGAGCGCGTGGCTTTGTGTTGGCAAAGGGAGGACAAGGACGAGGAGGACGAGGGCGACGGCGAGGAGGAGGGGAAGAGGAAGGGGCGTGGGAAGGCGGGAGGCGAGAGGGCAGCGGCACATTTGTTTCTGTCCACCCGCCGACGGCATGGCTGTGAGGAGGGGGCTGGAGACGGAGGCGAGGGTCTGGTAAGTGACGATGTGAGACAAGGTGGCCGGGTGCTTTGGTCTTGGTGAGCGTGGTATGAGTGGAATGAAGCACGTCCGCCGTTGCATCATGATAGCGGCCTTCTTGCTTTTTTTGCTTATCTTGTTGCTCATACCACACATGCACGAACCACTCACACGCACCCCACCACCCACCACCCCACGCACAGGCACAGGCACACGCCCGTCGTCTTCCTACGCCTGCCATCGCGCCGTAGCTAGCAGCATGGTGTCCACGCGGGCTCAGCAGAAGCGCCATGCCAATGCATCATCATCATCGTCCTCCGCCCCGCCCGTCGCCGCGGGCCCCACCTCGCGCTGGTCTGCGCTCTCCTACGAGCTGCAAAGGAGATCTGTAGTTATTTGACAGTCTCCGACTGCAGAGCTGTTTGGCGAACCACGAACGCATGTCCAATGGAGGTCAGGGCGTACCAAGAACGCGATGAGTGGCTGAAAATCAAAATCCGCCGTCCTGCGCCAGGCTCGAGGAACGAGGTTTTGACCAGCCTCATCCGTAGGTACAAATGCGCCCCGAAACTGACGGTGCATGTGCAGGACATCCGGAGCTTGACGGCGTTGATTCATGCCATCAGTGTCGGTGCCGCGTGCAACGTGCCGCGCCTCTGCACATGATTTACAAAGCGTACAGTATCGAGGCCTGTGACGACCCTAATCACTATGCGGCGGCAGCACGGGCAATGCAAATGGCCCTAGATGCTGGCTGTGCGCGGAGGGCTTGAAATCTATCTTTCTCTCCACTACTTTGCAAGAAGACCCTACAATTGCGCCCCTTTTGGCCATGGTCATGCCGACTCGCTATCTGCTTCAGGGATTGGCTCGGGGCGGGGCCCAAAACTTGCAGACCATTAGTTTGAGCAACGTGTTCGTTGAACCACACTCGCCAATCTTTATAGCTTTGGGGAAGGGGACTCTCCCATTCCTCAAAAACATGTGGCTAAGATACTGCGGCATGGATGACGACAAGGTTGAGTTTCTGGCTTCTGCTCTGCTGGCGTGGCGCACGGGCAAAGGACTGAGGTCTCTGCATATCCAAGGCGACCGGAACGTGGGGCCTAGGGGTTGCGCGGCGCTGGTGGATGCCTTAATCAAGGGGGCCTCGCCGGAATTACAGGAGCTGGACCTGTCGGGAACGTCGGTAGGGGATGAGGGGTGCAGAGCAGTGATTTGGTGCCTGGGTGGTGGGTGGGCTGCGTGTGCGCGGACGCTTCGAAGGCTTTCCTTGAGGGACTGCGAAGTGACGTCACGGGGCATGGATGTGTGGCTGCACGGAATGACAACAATGCCGTTGCCCTTGCCGGCCTTGCAGACGCTGGACCTGGGAGACAATGCCCACTTGGGGGATCCAGGGCTAGAGCACTTGGTCGATGGGTGGGTTTAAGAGCTGAGGCAAGAAGATTTTCCAACTGTACAAAGTCAAATTGGATGGATGCAACTACAGCGCAAGGGCGGCTTTGTCACTATGCGAATGTCTGAGACTTGCCCGGGCTCTCGGTTCTCTGGATCGACCACTTGGAGGACTTGCCCGGGTACCAGGAACCTGTCAGGAGATTTCTTCCCTACCAAGAAGCGTTGACGGGGCGTCGATTTCTTTGCGTGGAGTCGGGACAAGGGATTGATTGAGGAGGTGTGAGGTAGAAAAATTGAAAAGTAAGCATTAATTTGGACCAAGGCTTAACGATATCCCTGTCGTGCTTGCTTTTCTTCTTCTTTCTTTCTGGTGGTTTCTTTTCGATGTGATTGTGCGCACGTACACCTCCCGAACCACGGCCCCTCCCTCCTCGCCCCTGTCCTTGTTAACATCAATCCCGCATTTCATACTAAAATTACGTCACACATCACCGTCGTTGTATTCCCCCCCCCATTCCCCCTCCCGTTCGTTCCCCCTCGTTCCATTTTCCTGTCGATTCAGCCCTCCATGGGCATCGCCTCTGCTTCCCCTCCCTCCACCACCACCGGCACCGCCACCCCCGCGGCCGCCGCCGCCGCTGCTGCTACTGCCGCCTTGTTCTTGGCCTCCCAATACGAATCCATCTCCGTGTCCAGCGAGGCCTTCTTGCGTTCCGCCTGGACAATCTTCGGGTCGGGGCCCTTGCCAGCCTTGAAGTGGTACTCGTCCATCTGCGCATCCAGGTCATCCTTATCCACCTTCTTCACCTCCCCCCGTCCTCCTCCACGGCCACGGCCACCTCCTCGCCCACCACGGGCGCCCCGTCCACTGGTGCTGCCGCGTCCTCCCCCTCGTCCTCCCCGCGCCACACCCCCACGGCCCGCCAGACCCACACCTCGGCCTCCACCACGTGCCATCACACGCCCCCCTCGCTGTTGCTGCTGCTGTCGGTGTTGCTGGGGCTGCTGCTGCTTGGGCAGGACGTTCTGCACGGTCTGTCCTCGGAAGGATGCTTGGGCCGCATTCCGCTTTTGTTGCTGGGAGGTCTGCGTCTGGATGCGCCGGTTGTCACGCGCAGCTCCGCCAGTGAAGGCAGCCGCGGTCTTGACGTGCAGGCGGTTGAAGCGGTCGGAAAGGGTGCTGCTGTGGAAGGGGAGGGAGTGGTGGTGGCTTAGTGCGGTGCTGCTGCTCCTGCTGCTGCTGCCTGATAATGATCATGATGACGCCCTTTTCTTGGGTTGTATGCAAAGCGGGGGGTTGGGCACCCTGGAGAAAGGGCTGCGTACGACGCTTGTGTATTACTAGCTGGTTGTCATCGCACGCCGCACGGTGGTGCCTAGAGCTCGATGCGATGCGGGGAAGGGAGGGCGGGAAGGAAGAAGGAGACGCGGGGCAAGACGTACCTAGGAGCTGGGGCAGCAGGAGTGCTAGCGATGCCCGTGCTACGGCCTCCACCGCCGCGGCCACCAAAGAGGACCATGTTGCTTTGCGTGGGGTGAAGCGGAGAGGGTGTCCTGTGGTTGGGGTGGCGTGTGGAGCAGGGCAGGCTGAGACTCTTCGGGTAAGATGGAGGGAAGACGATGCAAGAGGGGAGGTCGACGACGCGCCACAACAGACGTTTGCAGCAGGCAGCCGACGACAGCACGAAAGCCTGATTGCCTGTCTTATGGTGGTGGGGTGCGGTGCGTAAGTTGGCCTTAGAGGTGGACAGCATGACCACAGACACGAAGGGTGGGGCAAGACATGAAGAAGAGGGAGGCAGGGAGGGAGGGGAGCGGAGAGTGCGCGAAGGCAAAGTTTCAGACAGAAACAGAACGACACTTCTCTCCCAAACACTCACGCCCCCAAACACAGATCAGCTAGCTGCCATCATCAATGCCCGGCACAATACACTCCAAACACCTTCAGCAGGCATCCAGCGCATCGTCGTGCTCTTCCGCTACGCCCAAATTGCGTCCTCCCCCGCCCTCCCCATGAAGACGCCGCCCAGGGCATACCTCTCCGAGAGGCGGGCCTTGGTGAGGCGAGGTACTGCCGGATTTGAACACAACCATCACTTGGATAGGCAGCCTTCCTGCCTACTTAATGTGCCCTCGCAGCTTGGCCACTTCCGCGGGTTCTTTTTCGACGCTGCAGGCCGCGCCTTCGAGAGCGTGGGAAACCCCGCTTGCCGACTGGAAGGACGGGGCGACGAACCGCAGACGGCCAGGTTGATTCGATGCTCGCTAACTCGGCGGCCATGGTGGGGGAGCCAGTGCGCCGTGGCAGTGCCTTGTTGTAGCTAGCACTGCTACGACGCAACGGCTCCTTTTCGGAGCTCTGGATGCTTCAGCCCAATCTACCTGGTCGTCGTCCGGCGGCTCACACCTTCCCAACCTTGGGGCTGCCCTTTTCGACCCCTTTGTGGGCTTATGAGAACGCGACATGTAGTGTGAAAGGAGGCAGGGGACGTGGTCACACTTTTATGATGCATTATCGTCCTCCAGGCGTTCACGCATCCCATGGTGGTGGCCAGCACGCCAACGTCACCCTGCCACAGGCCCGCGCCTCTTGGAGGCCAAGGTATGTATTTAGGAGGGCTAAATTTCCACATATACGACTACTGTGCACGCGTTTGACGCGCTTATTTCCTTGTTATTTCTTTCGTGGCGCATTCATCCCCTCAGACTTAGAATATTATACCCCTCCCTCCTTTTTCTTCACGTCCCCAAATACATGCAGCAGATGACAATTTCCTTGCGGTATTGGACAGTAGAATATGGCATAGTGATTGATTTTCATCATTGAAATTTTTCTTGATAGGGCACTTTTGTGCTTAGGCCATCCATAGACGACTGTGTGTGTGCGAAAGAGAGACACCCGCGTCGAAAGCACCCCTGATTTGGTGTGTCAAATCACCAGCCACCGAGAGCAAAACCAACGCTGTATGAAAGTAAAAAAAGAAAAATTACAGACAAATATGTGTTCTTACTTCTTTGCCTGGTCATGCTGATACTTTCTTAGGGCCTTTTCGAGTATTTGACCAGGCCTCCGAACACACGCGTTGCCTTTCCCAGGCCCATGCTCAAACATTCAAAACGTCCGTGGGGTGGTGTCTCCGGCCTGCAAAATACACGACGCCCACGTCCACAAACCCTGACCACTCCACATTCGGAGGCCTCGTACAACCCACGACGATAATGCACCAAGAAACAAACGAGTTGCGGCCAGGCAAGGGAGCAGTATGGGGGCAAGGGGTCGCATGACGCCACACCAGGACTGCTGCCCCGCTGCCCCAACCGTCGCGTTGCCCGTCCTTGTGCGCCTCCCCCTATTCCTTTTAGCCCCACGTGCGCCTTTGTTACGCAGTGAGCTTCCCTGTTTTTCTTTCCGATGCGCTTTGTATTGACATAAGCATTAGGAATCCAGGCCCTGCAGTCCTTGCCTGTCCCTTGTCTTCCCAGGGAAGTGCGTTTGCAGGGCATGCCGCCTCCTCGCTCGCTCGGTTTTCCCATCAAGCTTGCTTATCTAACCTCAACTCCAACACCGCCAACCCCTGGGCCAGTCTGACCCCCTTCCCCCCCCGTAGCGGTGGACAGTGCGAGGGCGCGGCTGCAGGGTGCACGTGCAATGACATTGGCTTGCATGACGTCGAGACTGCGCGTGGTGTGCGTCCCTGCCTTCCCTGCCTATCACGCAAAGCATGCGTCTGTCTCACCTCATTTACCCATCCTCCCCACCCCACAGCCACAGGCCACTCCGCCACCACCACCATCTTAGCCAAGCAACATGCCTGCCATCAATATTTTTGTCGTCCTCGCCGCTCTCACTGTCAGCGTGGCTTCCTTTGCCGCCTCCTCTGCGCCTCCCTCCACCCTGCGCCTGGGGGAATGTCTGTCGACGTCGCCCCGGCTTCCCTTCGTGGCTGCCCCCATGCAACTCAACCCGGCCTACCAGGCAATCTACG
>Ga0209390_10011182_pt1 | contig 10349 bp, 5 predicted proteins | sample BON01_FD_187212 | JGI IMG/M metagenome (GOLD analysis project Ga0209390, IMG submission 187212) | Freshwater microbial communities from Lake Bonney liftoff mats and glacier meltwater in Antarctica - BON-01 (SPAdes) (version 2) | ecosystem: Environmental > Aquatic > Freshwater > Ice > Glacier... | reverse complement strand
ATATCTTGTTTTGCGCCTGCGGCATTAACAGAATCTGCTGCCATCTGAGATGCAACATTAGATTGAGCTGGTCCTGATTGAGCAGAACCGGCTTTACCTGTTTGCATTGTACGCATTTGTTGAGTAACATCTCCAGCATCCGTAACTGGAGTAGCTCGTGCTTTCTTACGTTGATTTATTATATCTAGTAATGCCATGTTATCCCATCATCTTTGCTAGTTCTTCTTCGCTTAGGCTATTTAGATTCTTTACGGAGTTTGTATTTTTTAATATTTTTGCGTTTATTTGTCCTATGTCAGACATAGCCGACATCATTGAGTTAATTTCAGCCACACTGGGGACTTTTGTGGACACTAGAGTGGTTGTTATTTGGTCGGTATACTTTTGGATATCTGCACGTGCTTGATTTTTCTTGGACTCAGCCCCACTTTTATCATACTTAACAAGAGCATCGTTGGCCTTTTTGTATTGAGCCATTGCTGCATCGGCTTGAGGAGACCCTTGCCCATACTTATTTCTAGTGCTAATATATGCATTGTACGAATTCGTTTTATTTGCCGTTAATTTACCCTTGTCTCCGTATGTATTAATAAGTCCAGACAATAGTCTTTCGCTTTTTTCAAACCTATCTATAGTATCCCTAGATTTTCTTAGGACATCATAATCTCTAATAGTAATGTCAGGAGACATCTTGTCTAATTTCTTGGTTTCAATATCGAGTTTTTCAGTAAATCCTTCTGCCTCTTCGTTCAGTCTGGTGCTTATTTCCAACCTAGCGCCCTGCTCAAATTTGCCATCAACAACCTTTCCTTCCAACTTCTTAATAACATCATCAAAGCTCCACTTGCCGCCCGAAGCTATTAATGATTCAGTACTACCACCTAGGCCAACCGCACCCTTAGCTCGGTCTGGATCTATGTTTGCGGCTTCTTCGTCAGATATCTTTCCATCTTCATTATCATCAAATATGTCAAGCAGTAAACCCGCTGTTTCCTCGTCAGAATGTTGGATTGCCCATGTGACATCTCTTGCGGAATATCCTGTAGACCCAAACAGTTTGGTATCTATCATAGCTCCCGGATCGTTCGATGTAAGAATATCCTCATCCCATTTAGTAGATATTCTTTTACTATCTACAATGTTTGCGACAACTGCCTTTGGGACAGGAGATGCTCCTATCGCCTCGAGGTCGTCAAGCCCGAGTTCTCCGTTTTGAGCCATGTTCTGAATATCTGTTGTCATTATATCTGGATTAAGCTCTTCATATCTCGTCATATTGTCTTGTAATGTATTGTATTCCTCGATGGACTTTGGAAGATCTCCGCCTACGAGAGCTGCTAGTGTTTTATCTCCCTCTTCATCTCCAAATCCGCTGATTCGTTCCATGTCGTTGAATACATCTTCGATCTGTCCTGCATCTAGAAATTGTGACACTGCTCTTATGTCTTCTAACAGTTCTGGCTTATTAGCTGCAAGTCCAGCATATTTAGGAGATGCCTTAAGGAATTGGTATCCTGTGTCAGCCTCGATGGTAGCCATTCGCTCTTCGAGATCTCCACTCAGTATAGATCCAGAAAAGTCAATATCAGGAAACAAGTCACTCAGTAATTGTTCGTCTTTTAGAGATCCCTTGAGTTCTGTGTATGTATTTTGAGTAGTTAAAAAGTCTTCAGTAGAGTCCTCGAGTTCTCCCGTCAATTCCTTGAGAGAGTCACGATTAGTTTCAATCCAACCAGCTAATGCTTCGTATCCGGGAACTCCCTTAAGATCTTCTAGAAAATCAGGATCATCTACTGCATTTGCAATAGTTCTAGATATGCCTTCGTCACCAAGAGCTTTTTCAAGACTCATGGTTTCTCCACCAATGTCAATTTGTCCTGCTGCTGTAATTTGTTCGTCTAATAAATCAACAGCTTGTTCTGCTCCAGTTACACCTTGGCCAGATAACTGGTTCAATTCGTCCAGTAGTTGTTGCTTTTGTGCAGGTGGTAATCTTGAGTCTGCCAACTTGGCTTGTATTTGCTCGTATCTGTTTAGTTCATTTGCTTCGACTGCGTCTATTGCTGAATCGAGATCATCCAGAGACATTGACATTACTTGTTCAACGGGTACTCCAAGAGCAGATGCAAGATCTTCATAGCTTGTGCCGAGCTGTGTAATGTCCATCTCACCGAGATTGACAGCTCCTTCTAGAGCACCTTGAGCTGCACCTCCAATTACGTCTGATTGGTTGGCCAGATAGTTATTAATTCCTCCGCCACTCAACGAGGCTTGGGCACCCATGTTTGCTTGTTCTAGGATATCATAGAATGTTTGCGCATTCGCTTCTTTGGGTAATCCAGTTGCAATATCTAGGTCGTTCTTATATGTTTCGAGTGCTGCTCTTGCAGCGACTTGGAACTCCGCAGGAAGTGCTTGTATTTGTGCGTCATTGATTTCAAGCTGAGTTTGTTGTGCGCTTACGTCTTGTACGCGTTGTTCTATAAGAGCTTGAACACGAGAACGTACTGGTCCCATTGAGGCCAGTGTCTGTGCTTTTTCTTTAGCAGCTTGATCAGCAGGAGTTTGATTTATCTTTTTATCAGTACGTTGTCTGTTACTGAGGGACGCATCGGGATTCTGCTCGATTGCATTTTGTTCCCTGAGATTCTGTGCATTCTTTTGCTGATTAGGAGTGCCAACGGCATCTTGTTGCTTATTAGTCACGCGAGATACAACAGACGCACCAACAGGAGAACTCGGTGTTCCGGTTCCCTGATCTATAGATTGCTGAGTGACTGACTCAGGTACTAGCGGATCTTTAGAATTTGCTTGATTGATTGCCATTGAGTTCCCATTTATTGGATCTACCTCATATTATACACGAGGCCAACCCATATGTCAAGTTTTATTTACTTAGTTTCCGAGGCTTGCTTAACACCAAGAGATCCGAGATCTTTGACCTGCAAAGTAATACGAGATATTTCCATCGACTCGTCTTTTACTCCCGACTTAATAACTTTTATTCTCAAGAAGTTACCTTTACGTTCAGCTAGAGAATAGCGTACAGTACTGTTTTCATTGGATATATCTACGTTTGCCGAGTCAACAAAAGTTCCCGAAAGCGACTGCTCAGTAGACACAATGATATCCGAACTAGGTGTCTGATATTGGATGATTGCTGCTGATGTCGTTTTTCGGTTGGCCGGTAAGCCATAGCTGATGCCTCCAGTTGTTGCTAGTTGCTGAGCAATTGGTTGATCATCATCTCTGTAATCTGTCAAGTTACTGTTGTTTCTGATCTTATAAACCAGTCCTGTGGTATTTCCGTAATACGCATCTATTGCTTGGTTTGCCCATCCAGTAACATTGTGGTTGGTATATTCATTCCATGCACCCATTTGTCCAAGCTCTTCTCGAGAATGGTCATAGTTCACAGTTTCAGACGGGAAAGTACCGCCCAAAGGAACAACCCCTAGCTTATACTTACGTCCTTGCTTGTAGTTGTGTCCACAGAACTCAGCAATTTTACTAAGGTCTATCTCTTCTTTCCACAACTCATTTATCATACGGCCAACCCAACTTACCTTCATGTCCCAACCGAGCTTGTAAATACCTGATTCGTTTGCAAAGATGATACCGTCTTTAGTTACCGTGACAGATCGTGGAGCAGTACATCCTTGTCCTTGGGAATGCAGCTTATTCTTGTCACCATTGAGCACATTAACTAGGTATATGGAGCTGGTCTTAAATACAACCACACTCTGGGCAAGATTAGCATTACCGAACGAGGACTGTCCAAAGAAGGGTATAACAGCAGTTATATCTTGTCCATCTGCTGGATTAACATCTATAATACCATCTCCAATACCAGACTGATTAAATGAATCATCGAATATCTCAGGAAAATTAGGATAGCTTGTGACCAGACGGGAATTAAACTGTCTTATCTCTGACCTCTCTGTGCCACTAGCAATCAGGTCATTTACATATATGTCCATATTAGTGAAGTTATTGGAACGATTGATAGTTATACCACCTGAGGGATCATCCACAAGTTGAATCTTCACAGATCCAGTATTAAAGCTGAGGCCCGCTTGAGCAATTAACCAAGGACTTGGCTTACTATCGAGGCCAACCCAATATGCGTTATCACTGGGATCTACTGACATTGCTGAATTTATAGCAATTGCCAATCTTGTAGAAGCTCGTGTTTCGTGGTCAGCAGAATTTGCAAACACTTGGTTAAAGTTACCGTCAGTATCCATATACACAGGTATTCGCAATGGAGCACTCAAGGTATTTGATTGAGAAAGAACATAGGAATCAGGATCAGTTGATCCCATAAGTCCTTGCGCTCTGGAGTGTTTTGTGTCTATTATTACGTAGTCTCCGCTGACTTCTGAAATTCTGTAATATCCTGCAAAGTCAAGAACATACTCCTCTAGCTCTGTCAAAGTAAATGTATCGTCTGTTGAAGCAGATGCGGAAATGCCTATTGCAGTTCCAGCAAATGCAAGTGCTCGTGTGGAACATATTTTGAAAGTATCGTCATCAATAACATATATATAATAAGTTGACCCAGCTCCGAGTCCCACAGGAACTTCATCTCCACTTGAGGACAGAATTACTTTTTGTCCATTTATAAACCCGTGGTCTGCCTTGGTTACTATGTCTGTTGTATAATTTACAACACCATCTAAAAAAGATACCGAGGTCTTTGCTTTACTGTCGAACAGATATATCCAAGACCCTGCAATTGCTGAACTGGAACTGATGTTAGAATCATTGTATACAATATGCGCAGTATTAACAAACACTGTAAAGGTGCCAGTCCCTGAAGCAGATGCGGAGATGACTATTGCAGTTCCAGCAATCGAATGGACGAGAGTAGCACACAGCTTAAACTTATCTATGTCTACACGATATACGTAGTAAGTTGATCCCTTCACAAGTCCTGTGGGAACTTCATTACCGTCTGCTCCTAGAACTACCTTTTGTCCAGTTGTGAATCCGTGTCCGTCTATGTTAATTGTGTTGGATAAGTACGTTACATTGAGATCCTCGAATGATTTTATATAACCCTTTTGTGCTATACTAGCTTGTGATGCAATCAAAGTTTCCTTCTGAGCCTCTGCCTCAAAGGATAAGACCATGGAATTATTGGCATTCTCTTTTCCAGATTCTACATCAAATTTCTTAAGAGTTATCTCTCCGAGAGAGAAATCACTTGTTACAAGATCCTGAGACTTACGATAAAAGGCCAAGTCCATAGTTGGTGGGCTGGTTATATTAGCTAGGACTAATCTATCTGAAACAGTTGTTGTTGCCTTAGCTCGTGGTGGGTTGGCCCAAGTATTACCTAGGTTTTTTCCCAACAGTCCCGACATTGGAGTGTCAGTCTGAGCGTCTCCTAGTTGGTCATCTACTTTCGTATCAAGGTAATTGACATATCCGGCATTTGCTGAATAGTCTATTCGTCCTCGGTATACTCGGTAAAATAGTCCTGTAGTATTTCTCTTAGTTCTATATATCTCTATTTCTATTCTGTCGTGGTCAATCTCTTCAAATGCAGGAAATCCCAATGCTTTTATATTAATTGCACTCGATTCGAATATCTCTGCATATAAGTCATCAGCTCCAAGAGCTGCACTTGCTACAATGTTTCTATTACGATCTACAGCATTATATCTGATATAATACCTATAGCTGCTCGATAATGTCAAAGATCCCGTTGCGCTCTCAACTGCGCTCATGTCTTCAACTATATAAACCAGAGTAGCTCCAACAGAATCTACCTCTACGCTGGATACAGTGTATATATTTCCATCAGATGATCTAAATCTTTGGCCGATACTCATGATCGGTGCAGATATTGTAAAGTACTTTTTAGTGACATCTTTTGACGTGTATGGGATTGCCTGTCCAGCAGTTAATGCTTTTGTACTTGTATCTACCGATAGGTATGCAACTCCTTGGAAAGGCACAAGCCCTGCATTAGTTATATTTACTCCATCGAATTTCTTAGTTTCGTCGATACCGTTTGCCAATACCAACGAGTCTCCTACAATAACGGATCTCAAATATGGTTGATCAGTTGCTTCAGATTCATCCCAAGTTTGTCTCTTAGTTGATGTCGGCCTCACCGAGGATGTCTTAGGAATCTCTACAGGTGTCCATCTTCCATCTACAGTTACTGCAACTATCGAGGGACCAGTTGTAATTGGTAAAGATTCGTCGATCTCTACGGTTTTTCCTTCAAATGTTGCTGTATATGTTGCATCTGCTGCATTCGGAACCAATATGGTAAATGTACCTGAATCTACTACTGTTATACTGAATTGGCCAACCACAGACGCAGATGCCCCAGCATATAAGTTAATCAATTGTCCTTCATTCAGGTTGTGAGAAGCCATAGAAATCGTACCCACTCCAAGGGACACGACAACTGATACACTCTGGGTGGCATTTGTGTTCACTCTTTTTACCCGAGGTCTACGGTTTATTCCAGTAACGCGTACTGAATCTCCACGTACCATCCCTCCGTTGGTATCTTCTCCTACAGTTTCTATGGGTATATCTTGCAAAGGCAATACAGAGCTGGTGCGGGTTACGTATAAATTAATCCCGTCTCCCAGTTCAGTGGCTGCTATGACAGAATCTACGAAGATTGTGTTGGCCTGTGTGGTAGCCATAACTTGGTTGTTATTGAGAACGATAGAACTCAGCTTGTCACCAACGTGAAACACAGGTGTTCCTGTCAACAATATTCTATCAGTAAATACATTGGCTTGTGCGAATATTCCGGATTCAGCTTTGGAGGTAGAATTAACACATCGTATAACAGTTTCTGTTGTCGAGTCAGACACGATGCTTGATATCTGGAATGATCCGTTATTCACGTCTCTAGTGCAGTTTCTCAGTGTAAGCTTATCATGAGTATCTACTGTAAAGCCAGATGTAGAGCCAACTGCAACAGTTCCAGTTTTGTTTGTAAACTCCAAAGTATAATCTGTGTATGCGCCTGCTGGTACAATCTGAGATACACGTGCGTATCCTTCTGTATCTATTGACGCATCTGTTACGTTTCCGCGACTGCGGGTATATGTGATTGAATCATTTGCAAACAATGGAGCAAGAGTCATTGCGCCACTGGTTCGATTTGACCCTCGTACCGACAGGCTGGGCATCTTGTATGTGGTTCCAAAGGAGTCAAACGAGCTGGCTCGCATCAAGTTACCTCCTAGGGCCGTAACCATGAAGTCACTTGTCTCTGATTTATAATTATCTAGGTGGTGTGTATGTCCTCCTCGAACTGCGGATGGTTTATATATTCCCTCGTGTCCAAGACCCCATACAACTATCTCTGGGTTATTTGTAGTAAATGTTTCAGACACAGCATTTGTGTCAGTAATTTCTATAGAGTTGGCCAAGTACAAAGCGGGCACTCGGAATAAGTCCACATTCTCTACTGATGGGCCAACATATCCGACACTCAAGATGTCATTGTTCCACTCGATTGATTCCGGTACTACGCAGATGCGCTCTGATCCAACTGTTATCCAGAACTCGTAATGATTAAAAGGGTCTGTAATTCCAGTGAATGTCAATACCTGACTTCCGCCTATTGCTGGCTTGGTCTGAGCAAAGTCTGAGGTAACAGCATATATTATAATGGCACCAGTAAAGGCATCATCAAAGGTTACATTCAGATCACCTGAAGAATTAATTGACATTGTGCTGGGAGTTGACTCAAATAAGTCTGTACCGTTATCTGTATAGCATCTTACAATAAAATTAGTAGTATTAAGTCCGTGGGTTGCGGATAATATGTTTACACTTGTTTGGGCAGATACTGTAGATATATGTGTTACCCCTGCTTTGGCAGGAGTAGGTAGGAATGTAAAGTATCCAACAAAGTCAGACTGTGCGGTATATGACATCTCCACTTGAAAGTCTGATTTATCTATTTGTACTTGCTCGGGAACAAGAACAGTACTTTGATTAGTCGTTGTAGAATCTGCTGAATGCAGTCCGATAAACGCATAAGGTTGATTCAGACCTGTTTGAGTTGCGGTCTTTGTTTTTGTTAGATTGTCACCTGCAACGAATGCTTCTCTGAATGTCAAAGAGTACGAGTCATAATAGTGAGTTGAGAATGAATCTGTGAAGTCACCAGTATATCCGGGCCATATATCGGGTGCATCTATCTGGGGTAAACTTCCAGAAACAGTCACAGGACCAAGGCCAACCGTAGAAAGATCTATATTAACGGCATCATCGAATTCTATCTTATACCCAGTACCTGTTTTAGAAACAGTTGTAGCACGTAACGGCAATGAGCCATAGTATCGCTCATAACCTTTACGTGTTCTCCATTGATCATTACTCAAGGGATCTAGGTTCTGTAGCTCAGAACACATTCCTTCAGGAATACGATCAAGCGAGTGAAATCTGTCAAGACCTGCACCCATGTTCTCTAGATTATATGGTTGGTAGAAAACACCCATTTAATTTCCCCTGAAGAAAGGTTGGTATGAATAATTGCCATCCCGAGTACTTCTCTTAATCTTCTTAGTGTATTCACGTCCGAATGGCAAAGAGAATACGCCTTTGGTAATCTCGCCTTTCATGTCTCTATCATTTTCGTCAACTGTTCCCAGCTTACGTTTGACATAGAATACACCTAGTTCAATCAGATAATTAGTCAAGTCATGTGCTAATCTGGGGACACACGTTCCGTCTGCAAGACAGATGTAATCATCTAGAGAAATGTCTGCTGGAATTGCTGCACTGGTTTCATATCCGAATACCACTGCTCGATCTAATCCCGTAGCCTTGATGGTCAATAACTTATCTGAAGTGTTGACTGCTGCGACTTGCATTGTTGCTTTTATCTCACCAGTTAAGTGGCAGATTATATTAACAAATGCTCCGAGATTGTCTATTGATGTTGTAATATCTTGGCCAACCGAATCCAAGTTTACTGTACCTGCGGCTATAGAAAAGTCTGTAATACGTCCTTGTGATTTCACCAACTTAGGAGATCTCATTTGGTATCGAACACGTATTTGAGCACTGGGGGCCGGTGAAGGATACAAGTAAAGATACTTGCCTTTCATTGCATAGTTTAATGGCAATGTGGAACCAGACATGATATCCAATCCCAAAGTCCTGTCAAAAGGAACTTGAGACACCGGAAACCAGCTAGATCCTTGACGGGTATCTACACTATTGATGCTGAATGTGAAACTCGAGGTAGGTATTTCTAGAGCACGTAGTTGACTGTTGGCATCTGCTTTAAGAGCTGCACCTGTAACAATGATCTCTTCCATGAAATAGTTCTTGAACTTACGTGCAACGATTCGCACAAGTTCTTGTTGAGCCATGTTCATTGATCTTAAGATAAGAGCATCAGAAATATCACTGGTGTTTTCTTCGTCGGTAAGATCCCGAACTCGTTGAATTAATTCTTCTGTGGTATTATCTAACATCTATGTTCCGATCGGTCTCTGACTCGTTGGTGTTTTACTAGTGTGTTCTACTAGTGTATTCTACTAGTGTGTTCTACTAGTACTTTTTCTTCTTTTTACGAGGAGGCATTTCAATGTCTAGATCTAAATCAAGGTCTTCTTCTTCGCCTTCCATGTCTTCACTGAGCATAGATTCAAGGTCCATCGGAGCTTCTTCGTCCATCGGCATCTCGTCCATCTCCATGTCCATCGGCATCTCTTCTTCGTCCATATCGTCTTCACCGAATTCGATATCATATTGGTCAACTGCTGCCAGAACATCTTCATCTTCTGGGAATTTCTCTTCTAATACTTCTAGTAATTCACTTAGTTTAGCTGGCATCAAATGCTCCTTTGTTATTGTTTAATAGTATCATATGCGTTGGTAAATGTCAAGTTATTTATTCATGCAGGTTTGTGCGTTCTGTGTTATCAATAAGATGTACGATTTATGTTGACAGGGTGCGTACCACTGGTTATAATCTATTATAGTTACCTAAAGATCTAACCAGTTACTCGAGTTCTAATCCGAATCGTAGGAGAGAGTTCCCGTTAAGTAGATAGATCGGTACTCGTTACTAGGGATACGGCCCAGGAACTCGTTGTTAGATATCTAAGATTAGCTTATCCGGTATCTCTGCTAGTCATCGGTCTTCTTGCGATGACCTCTGAGATTCAGCAGTCCTCTGGATATGGACTTACCTAGGTTGCCACTCGTATCCTCTTCTGTTTCTTTCTTCTTTTTCTTCTTCTCTTCGGGCTTGGGCTTATCCCGTAAAGACCTGAAATAATCTGCAATTGTTTTGCGTTCAGATACACCAGCTTTTTCACTCATTATACTTTACTCCATAAAATTGT
>Ga0209390_10011180_pt1 | contig 10349 bp, 5 predicted proteins | sample BON01_FD_187212 | JGI IMG/M metagenome (GOLD analysis project Ga0209390, IMG submission 187212) | Freshwater microbial communities from Lake Bonney liftoff mats and glacier meltwater in Antarctica - BON-01 (SPAdes) (version 2) | ecosystem: Environmental > Aquatic > Freshwater > Ice > Glacier... | reverse complement strand
TATATGTATATATATATATATATATATATATATATACATATATGTATATATATATATATATATGTATATATAGATACATGTACACATTCGAGTCGTCTGACAATAACGCAAACGCCGGCTGAGCAGGTCGCAGTCTTATGTAACGATTGCCATGCAACCGGCACGACAGCATTCCATGTGTTGGGGCTCAAATGCCTAGCCTGCGGTTCCTACAACACCCGCCGCACTTGATATGCTTCTCACTGCAGCTCACTACAACACACTGCAACACATTGCAACACTCCTCAACACTCTGCAGCACACTGCAAGACACCCGCCGCACTTGATGTACTGTTACCTTACCAGCACAGGGGAGTCTGAGAATGTATGATGCATATATGTCTGTGTACAGGCTGGTTCAAAATTGGGGTTGTGGGTTGCAGAAATTCCACCGCGATTGTTGATTTGTGATGCACCAAGGTGCATCCGGTGGTGGATCGGTTGAAGTGGGTATGATACGTCTTAGTTCATGTGTCTTAGTTCATGTGTTTTTTGTGTGGGAATTGGTTGAGACCACCACATCCAGCACGTCGGATTGTCGTTCACACACTGTATTTGGACGACAGCGCGAGTCACAGGGTCTTGTAATTTACAATAAAGATTTCATTTCGGTGCGGTGTTTCAATCTTGGGTCTCGTTTGCCGGTACTCAAGAACGCCTGATTGTATCACTGCCTGGGCCACAGGTCACGAGATGTCTGCTGCGTTGAAGATCGGCCTGACGATAATATGGCAAAGGAGCTCGAGGTATCAAGGATGCCAGTGTCACATCAGACTACAGCAGATGCATAAACGATGTGAAACTATAACAGACGCATAAAAGATGTGACTTGAAACACAGAGTTGAAGCCAGGACACTCTTTGTGAAGTTGAAAGCTGTTGACCTGTATTTTTCAGGCGGAACCTCCATCCGGCGAAAACATGCCGAGGACATTCGACGCGACATCTTTTGCGACGCGTGACAGCTTTGTCTTGTTGCTTCGTGTGCGCACCAGCCCCCGTTGCACACGTGCATGCGATGCGACGTGCTTTGGTTGTTGAGCACGCTCCGGTCCCGAACACAAGCCCTGCCGCAGCATGGCAACTGAGCATAAAACGCGCTCTGCGTCTGCCAGTTCCGCCTGCCAACAAACGACACAGATTTCACAACATCAGATGGAGAAGGCGTGCAAGCGAGCACTAGCTATTGCCTCTATTTGACGCACGAACTTGCCAACGGCTGACAGCAAGCCGACTGCAACACTAGAGTACACACGCAGCACGACGCAGCACTCCCTCACGCAGCATCCTCACAGGCAGCAACCTCGGGCTGAAACCAACCTGCGGATTGTGAATAACTTCATCAGCTTTCAACGCGTCTTTGGTCGCGACCTCAAGAGTCGGTGCTCCGGTTCTCATGGCAGCTGTCAAGTCTGACTTGGCGGCGGCTGCTAGTGCATCGTACGACGCGGGCCCCACGTGACCTCGATGCAGACCCTGCTTGAAGCCGTAGCTCGCCAAAAGTCTCATTCCCTTTTCAACCCCCATGTGCTTCATGTTGCTACCAGCCAGTTTTGTACCAGCCATTACAGCCCCACCCACAGCAGATCCTTTGACCTCTTGACTTGGGGCCGAGGAGTCGTCTGGCAAGTCGGCAGTCGGCGTTTGCATGGCCAAGTTTTGCGACATTTGCGACATCAAGTCGGACCATTTGTCGTGGCGCACCTTACGGGTCACGCTGCCATCCGAGGCCACTTGATCAAACTGTGCATCCAATGCTGCCTGAACCGTCTCTTTCTCCTCATCCTCAGCAGACTTGTGCTTAGATGCTAGCTCGGGCTTGGGCGGGTGACGGAAAAGATGCGAGGCAGAAATTTCTCTCTGCACCTCAGCTACAACAGGATTCATTCGCTGCAACACGGAAGGAGTCGGGCCGGCTGCTGATGCGGCTGCCGCTATTACACCGTCGCGTTGGCGCTGCATGAATGCTGCCTGCTCGGCTGCCAGTACAGACTGGCCAGAAGGAAGATTGTCGGGGTGTGACCCCGGCACTGCTACATCATCAACCACTGAGAGGCCTGCATGAATCTGGTCCATACTGTCCAAGAACTCGGCCTGCAGTTGTTTTTGCCGCTTCAACATCTCTTTTGTAAAGCGCATCTTTTCCTTGGCCAGCCGTGCCTGCGTGTCTGAGATGGCACCCTCGAGATCCGTGAGTCTTTTCTTGCTGTCTATCTTTGGCGTTGATAGGTGCGTGGGCATGGCATCTGCAATGTCTTGTAGAGGGCCCAAGTCGCCTAGTGACAACACCTTCTTCTTCGCCCCGTTACCCCTGCTGCCCCCCCCAAATGCTACCCTGGAGCCATGCTCTTTATCACCAGCAGAGCGGCTCGGTGGTTGGTCAGCCGCTGCCTTATGCACTGCAGGTGCAGGCTGGGCAGTCGCCTTTGCCTGGCTCCGTGTCTGCTTGCCATGCTCGAGTCTCGTGGTTGCGCCATGTCTTACTGGTGGAGCACTCAGACCGTGATGGCTAGCAGCAAGGGCCTGATGGGTCGACTTTGTGTGCCTGCCCTCTGCTAGCAGCGCATTCCTCTGCGACTTTGTCTCCGTGTCTGCTTTCTTTTCCTCATCCATCAACGCAACATATTGCTTGCCAATGAACGCATATGCCACCAGTTCCTTGCGCGCCTTATTTTCATTGTGTGCGTCACGTATGCCTTGCACATCGCCCGGACTGACAGGTGGTTCCTTCTCGAGCTGTTGCTTCACGGCTGCGCGCGTGATCATCTTGATCGCCGACGCACGCCTACCGCATAGCTCTGCATCCTCTGCCGTCAGACTGCCGTCCTCGCAGTTTTCAAAGAGGTTGTTGGTCTTCGTGTCTGGACCCATGTCTGGATCCTCCATCAGGGCGCTCCTCTCGTCGGCCTGCTCCTGCTCGTTGACCACGGCGGCAACATCGCCACCCGAATCGATACGGTCCGTGCCGAACTTTTGCTCCGTGCGCATCTGCTTTTGCACCTTGAGAATCGACAACTCCTGGTCCATCGGGATATACTTCTTGCGCGGCGGCGAGGAAGCGCGCCGTCTCAAGCCCCGCATTAGATTTGACAGCACCTGCTTGATTGCCGCCCCCTTCTCCGCCACAGCCGCCGAGCCGCCTCCTCCCAGCTGCGCCGTCAGGCCATCGGCCTGGTGCACCAGAGTTTCCTGCTGCGCTGAAAATCTCCGCCAGTCGAAGAGCTCCTGCGTCTGCGGTCGCGCTGGCGACACGCACGCGATGGCGGCGAGGCCCACGACAACAAGCCCAAACAGCAGGGAAGCCAGCCGCATCGTGAGCAAAATTTTGGCGGAAGGTCCCTTTCGACCTTTCCCAAAGCTCATTCTGGCGAAAGGCCCCTTTGAGCTAAGTTCTCTCTCCTCCTGGCCCCTCGCGATCAAATCGTACTCCCGCGGTTTGGCAAAATTCTGCACGCCTTTTCAAACTGAAAAATTCAAAAATCGCAACGACCATTTTGAAGGACAAAGAAAAGTGGAGTGGGGGAGAGGGTCGGCGGAGAGCACCATGTTCGGGCGCAGCACGTCTTCACGCTTCAGTGAAAAGAAAGACTACACGCCTGGCCCTGGCGAGTACAATGCGCAGGCAGTGTCCACGACGTCGCGGCGCGGGGCCAGCATGGGCATTGGCGCGCGCACGCTGCACGCGACCTCGGAGTTTGCGCACCTCGGGCCGGGGGCCTACTCGCTGGGCGAGTCGTCATTTACCGACGGGCGACGCGGCGTGGCGCTTCGTGCGGGCGCGGTCGACTACGAGTCGGCCATGAAGAAGCTGAGCGCCTCGTTTGCAAAGGTGCTGGGCCCTGCAGGCGGCCTGGGAGCAAATCGCGAGTTGAGCCGCGAGGACATCTGCGCAATGGCCGGTAAGCTGATCGCAGACTCTCTGGCAGCGAGCACAGACGCCATGCGTCTCAAGGGCGAGCTCGACGGCATCAATTCACGCGTCAAGGACGAGGTTCAGGCCGTGCTCAAGCCTTCGAAATCCACGGGCAATGCGGGTAATCCAACCGCCTGGAAGATCTACATGCCCCTGGAGAAGGCTGTCGACAACTCGTCGTCGGACCTGGCCAAGAAGCTGACCAAGCTGTCGTCGTTTCTGACTTTGCTCCACGAAGACTTTCCGGCCCTTGCTCTGTGCATGGCCGACGGCGACCGCATTGGCCAGCTCAGCCAAATAGTTGAGGCTCTTGAGGTGGATTTGGACGCCTCGCGTGCGCAAGCGGCTGACTCAGCGGCCGCGGCCGCGGCAGCAGAGGAGGCCAACGCGGCCCTGCTGGGCGAACTTGCGGTCTACAAGCGCCAGCACATGCAGCTTCAAGTGCGTTCAGACAAGCTCGAGAATCTGCTTGAGTCCCAGAAGGACATGGTCCATTCCCTGGAAAACCAAATGGAGGCGAGCCATGCGCAGCAGGAGGCCTTGTGGTCGCAGTTGCTGGCAGAGGCGCAGTCAGCGGCGGGTGATTGCACCTCGCAGCACACTAACTATCAGAATCTACTCGAACAGTGCAAAGAGTCTCAAGATGCTCACGACCAGGCACTTGAGGAGCTGCATGCAATGCAGGCGCAAATGACAGTAATAATGTCGCAGAATGACAGCGACAAGGCCATGATGGAGGAGCAGATGCTGGCTGCTGATGACACGGCTTGCTGCGAGGCAAACGAGATGGTGTCTGAGATTGACGAGTGCCGTGCTCTCCTTATGCAATCGCACCGCGACAAGCGCATTGTGCGCTCTACCGTGACAGCTCTTGAGGGCAAGCGCCGGGCGCTCAAGGCGTGCCTGGCGGGAGTTGCAGTGGAGCTCAACATGCTTCACGCCTCCATGGCCGACAACGACGCTCACGCGCACTGCCAGGCGTCACCACAGCGCTTGTGCCCGGAGGCGCTAGAGGCTGTGTCCTTTCTGGACAAGAGCCTCACTGACGATCTGCTAGCCATGCAATTGCAAGTAGAGGAGTTGACTGAGGCGCTGAGCAAGAGCGAGGAGCAACTCACTCATGCACACCTCGAGCTCACGCAGCTGCATCAGCACATGGCCAATCACAGCCAGCAGGCACACACACAGGGAACCCAGCTGGCAAGTACCATAGATGGCCTCATGCACAGCAGCCAGGAGGCTGAGCAGCAGCTTCGGGAGCAAATTCTGGAGCAGGAGCAGATTGTGCGCGAGGTACAGGAGCAGCTGGTGCAAACGCGCACAGCACGGGATCAAGAGGCTGCACAGGTCAAAGACCTGTCATCGTCCCTGGCCCTTGTGAGCACACAGTTTCAGACCTACACTGAGACTTCCAGCACAGACAAGGAGCAAAGGCAACAGGAGCACGCGTCAGAGGTGCACAACATGCACGCCGTTGCCGCACAGGCTCTGATGCAGCACACGGCAGCGATTGCGGAGGTGCGGCACAAACTCGACTGTGCCAACGAGCAGCACCGCCAGAAATGTGCGGAGCAGCAAGACGCCTTGGTGCAAACCATCGCCGAGTATGAAGCCGACTTCATGGCCAAAGCGCAGCAGATAGATGAGATGGGCGCGGAGCTTGCGCTTCTGGGCACCGAGCTGCAGGCCACACGTGAAGCGTCGCAGACTCGTCTGAGCTCTGTTGCGCATCATGTGACACTGCTGCTGTCGCACAAGAGGCAACTTGAAGACGACCTCGCGCAAATGCAGCAGAGGCTTGAGGAGCTCGAGGCAGACTTGTCGAGCACACGCCAATCGATGGAGTCTGCCCAGCAAGCAGCCGACGAGAAAATTGGCTACCTTGACGCTGAACTGAAGACACGCTCGCAGGATCTTGCAGCTAGCCAGGACCGAGTGATGGAGCTGGGGACTCTGAAGGAGCAGCACAAACAACTGATCGTTCAGATGCAGGCTGACGCTGCAAGCACTCAAGAGGAACTTGACACACGCTCGCAAGACCTTATCGCTAGCCAGGACCAAGTGATGGAGCTGAATAATCTCAAGATGCAGCATGAACAAGTCATTGCACACCTGCAGGCTCACCTTGCAAGCACTCAAGAGGAACTGAAGACACGCTCGCAGGATGTTGCAACTAGCCAGCACCAAGTGATGGAGCTGAGGAAGCTCCAGGCGCAGCATGAACAAGTCATCTCTCAGCTGCATGCTGATCTTGCAAGCACTCAAGAGGAGCTCGCACAAACGCAGCAACACCTAGAGACTCGTACGCAAGAGCTTGCCGGCAGCCATGGCCTGATTACTGACCTTGAGGAACAACTGCAAGTCAGTCAGCGCATGCACAAGCAGCAGCAGGCGGAGGCCGAGAATAAGTTGCACGATGCAGCCACGCAGCAGGCACTGGTGCAGAAGACGCTCGACAGCACGCTCGAGGAGCTGGCAGTAGCACAGAGCGGCCTGGCAGCCGCAGCACAGCTCGAGCAAACACTGCGCCAGAGCCTGGCTGAGACTCAGAGCGCGTTGGAGCAGTCATGCGCAGAGGCATCACGCCTCACTGAGGAGCTGGCCCAAGAGAGCCAGCAGCTGGCGCAAATGAGTGCTGTTGCTGGTGAGAGGCAGCAACACATCGAGACTCTGCTGGAGCAGGCGCAAGAAGCCAGCCACGCCTTGGAACACCAGACAACTCAGCGCAACAACGAGGCGCAGGCGGCGGCTGAGGCGGCACAGGCTGCTGCTGCGCACTTGATGAGTGTGGTGCAGGCCGCGGCTGAGGCAGCACAGGCCGCGGCTAAAGAGCTGGCCCAAGAGAGCCAGCAGCTGGCGCAAATGAGTGCTGTTGCTGATGAGAGGCAACAACACATTGAGAGTCTGCTGGAGCAGGCGCAAGCAGCCAGCCACGCCTTGGAACACCAGACAACTCAGCGCAACAACGAGGCCCAGGCAGCGGCCGAGGCGGCACAGGCTGCCGCTGCGAACTTGATGAGTGTGGCGCAGGCCGCAGCTGAAGCGGCGCAGGCGGCCGCCGCGCACTTGACGAGTGTGGAGGAGGCGCAAGTGACAGCATTGACACACAAGGACGAGCGCCTTGCAAAGCTTGATGACACCGTGCTGCGTATGACGACGCAGCTGGAAGAGACAAAGAGCATGTTGCACGATACTACGGAGCGCCTTGACGCTCGCTCACGCGAGCTTGTGGCAGCTCTAGCAGAGTCTGACGAGCAGCTGACTTTGATCAAGCAAAAGCTGGCCAACACAATGCAGGAATTGTCAGACGTCATGCACAACTTGTCCGACGCCAAGGCTGCGCATGCGCATGAATTGGCCAAGATACTGGCAGAGCATGCGGCTGCTGTCGACACCATGCAGTCGCATCACGCACAGGATGTCGACGACATGCAGGCCAAGCTGAGGTGTGCGCAGGAGCAACATGCAGCGGATCTCGAAGCAGCCAACCGCACAAGCAGCGAGGAGCGCCAGGCTGCCAGCATGCATCACACACAAACTTTGGAACAGCACACGCAGCAAGCCGAGACTGAGAAGATGCGCTTGCAGGAGCACGCAGCTGCAGTCAAGACCGAGTTGTGTGAGAAGATGCAACAGGTTGAGGAGCGTGCAGAGGAGCTGAGTAGCTCTTTGGAGCAGGCGCGTGCTGAGCATGCAAACGCTAGCCAGAATGCCGAGACAGAAAGCCAAGATGCCCAGCGACTCTTGACTGAGGCCACGTCCAAGATCGAGATGCTGAGTAGCGCGCTCAAGGGTACTGAGCATGACAAGGCTCTCGCACTTGCGGCTATCTCCAACATGTATGAGCACACTGACCAGCAGCTTAAGGCCATGGCTGGTGCGAACACAGCGCCGGTTGCTGATAGTGCGTCGCTTTCTCGTCTTGCCACCCTCGAGGTTTGTGTGCCCCCCGCTGTCTTTTGCTCCCCATCAGCCACGGCAATGCCCTTGACTTTTTGCAGTATTGCACACAACGGTTGTGCAAGGGGGGCAACAGTGCTGACACAGAAGTACACGCAGGCCGAGCTGGAGACGAGTATGATGGAGCGCAGCGAGTGCCTGCAACAGCTGCACGAGCTGCAACAGACTGAGCGCCAGGCAGCGGCCGAGGCGCTCAAGCACCGCCAAAACCTTGAAACCGTGCTATCCGAGAAAAAAGGGCTGACAGATCGTCTGCAATTGCTCGAAACTGATAACGCCAAGCTTTCCGCTGAAAATATCCAGGTGTCCTGTCCTTTGTTGTTGCGTTGATCGCCTGGTCTTGTGCTCTCGTATTGCGCATGCCACCTCTGGTGCTCTGCCCCGTATTGCACCATGTGTTTGTCGTATCCACCAGCGGCTCTGCATGTCGCGTTGTGCATAATGAGATGAGTGTCAACAGTTGGTGGGCCATAGCAATTTGAAGCAGCGCATCAACATTTTCAACAACGTCAAAGATGAAAACAACTCGCTCAAAAAGGACAAGGCGGATGCCGAACGGCTTGTGGCGCAGCAGAAGAAGGTCATTGACCGCCTCCAAGTGACCTCCGGCGCCGACAAGGAAAATGCCTGCCTTTTTGCAAAGATTGATCACGAGGAGCGCTTGCAGGTCTCTCTCTGTCCCCTCTCCCCATCGCACACCTTCTCATGGCATCTGTGCTGCATTCGCTTGGTGGTGCATTCGCTTATGTTTTGCGGGCACGTGCGCTTTTTGTATGACTGTGCGCACGTGTGTTGTGTGTGTCTTTTGATGTGCGCCCGTGTGTGTGTGCATTTGATTTTTTGCGACGTGATGCGTGTGACGAGTCACTGTGACCTCATGCTCGCGTGCCCAAGACGCCAATGACGTAAGAGTGTGCTTCAGGCGGCGCTCAAGGAAAGTGAGACGGAAACACGATCACTGCGCAAATATCTGCTGACAGTCGTGCACCACGTGCAAAGCTCGGTCAAGACGACTGCCCTGTCAGACTCGCTCAACGTGGCTTGCGAGCAGCGGCGCCTTAGCACCGATGTGTTGTGCGACAAGAACAGGGGCAAGCGCGAGTGGTCTTCGGACGTCAAGGAGACGGAGCGCATCATCGATGCTCTTACCACCCACCTTGGACAGCAGCAACGCGAGATCGCAGGCGCCAATCTCAAAATCCACTTGCTGGAACAGTCTGCTCGTATCCTTAAACCTCGTCCACAAAGTGCTCAGGCTCAGAGCCTCTGCTCTTGAGATCTCACTGTCTCTGCACTTGAGCCCCATCAGCCTAGTTACCTACGCTGAGACCGTCGATGGAGCAGAGGGTGCAGTCAGATTGGACACACACACACTCATTCGACACACACACACTCACATACTAACTAACAAACTTAACACAGTGTTTCTCTGGGCTTGTGCCGAGTGGCCTCAGGCCCCAGTACGCACTAGTCACGGAAGACTTTATTGTAAATGTCAGCATGTGACATATACCCGCCAGTTGATAGCGCTGAACTGCCCAAGGGAAGGCGCCTGGTATATTGTGTTATACATAACACAACCCTTTGCAAATCGCAACAGCCCATGTGTCCATGACTGCCTGTTGAAATTAACGACACAACTAAGACTAAACAAACATCCCCTCGCCATTAGAGGGGGTCAGGATTCATTGATGATTAAATGCTATAACATGCTACGTATTTAAGACACGAACACGCTACAACCAGATGCCTCCGTTAAAAAGCGCACTCCCCCCACCCGAAGGCTTGCCAATGGCCTACGTAAGAGAGAGGGCACGTAGAGAGGCTTGGCGTATATTACGTATACATATATATATATACATATATATGTATATATATATAAGTAAGTATATATATATACATTACGTAGACAAAGCCGACGTAAGAGAGAGGGCACGTAAAGACTGAAGCTAGAGCAGTTGCTGGTGGCCTAGCGAGCTGATGAGGTCCAGTACCTCTCTTGCTCTCACACGCAATGCGTCAACGATAGCTGTGTCAGCGCTGACATAACAGTCTGCATCCGCATGCAGCATCTGCTCTAGGCGTGGCAGCACACGCGGGAGCCAAGGAGTAAGGTCAATACTCCCATCTGCCACCGCCTCATCGAAAAGTTGCAGAATCACCTGCTCACCACCCACACCATTCAATTTCTGTGGCAACATCGTGCGCACAGAGCGCACACCTTGAAGGAGGCTGAGGGAAGCCTTACCATTAGCGCCGAGCCATACAGCACACACCATGACATGATGATGGCACTGCAAAAGTTTCCCGAAACTCGGCGATTCTAGGCGACGTGCTAACAAGAAACCCCTCCAACCAAAATCGCTTTTTCCAATATCTCTTGTTTGGTTTTTGCTGTCCGAGTGTACAACCAATTCGCGGCATGCCCCTACACGCAT
>Ga0209390_10011178_pt1 | contig 10350 bp, 6 predicted proteins | sample BON01_FD_187212 | JGI IMG/M metagenome (GOLD analysis project Ga0209390, IMG submission 187212) | Freshwater microbial communities from Lake Bonney liftoff mats and glacier meltwater in Antarctica - BON-01 (SPAdes) (version 2) | ecosystem: Environmental > Aquatic > Freshwater > Ice > Glacier... | reverse complement strand
CCATCCCGCCCTCGAGCGTTGGGACAGCCGTCTCCTCCTCGCGGTCAACGCCGAGTTCGCGACGCGCGGGACGCCGCTGAAAGACGGTGACGAAGTCGCCCTGATGCCCCCGGTGCAGGGCGGGTGAGGACGAACGAAAGTCGCTTAGAAAGTCACTTATTGACGGGAGTTTTTTTCCGCAGCAGCGTAAGGTGGCGGAGTTAACATGAAGGGGCGCGAATTTTCTCGAGAGGCGATGTTCACGGGCGAGGCGTCCGGGGGGCGGTCTCGGCGCGAGATCCTGAAGTTCTTCGCCGGCGGAGCAGTGCCCCTGGCTTTCGGGTGCTCCCTGCGCGGGGCCGCTCCCGGCACCCGGGTTGCAGTCGTGGGCGCAGGCATGGCCGGACTCGCCGCCGTCGATCGTCTCTCGCGTGCGGGGATCGAGACGGTCCTCGTCGAAGCCCGTGATCGCATCGGCGGCCGGGTCTGGACCGCAGCACCCGGAGTGGATCTCGGCGCGAGTTGGATCCACGGACCGGTGGGCAATCCACTGGTCGCCCTCGCCGACGCCAGCGCCACGAGGCGAGTGCCTTTTCAATGGAATCGCTACGAGTTTTACGAGGACGGCGAAGCCCTCGGTCCCGCCGAGGCGAGCGGGATCGACCGTCTCTTTGAGCGACTCCACCGGGAGGTGCGGCGGGCCGGGCGGCGCGCCGGGAATAGGGCGCGTCTCTCCAGCGCCATCGCTGATTTCCGCCGCGAACTGCCCACTTCGCAGCGGGCTTTGCTCGATCATGTCGTGACCAGCTACTGGACTCACGAGTTCGGTGCCGATCCCCCGCGGCTCTCGCTCGCCTGGTTTGAGGAAGGGGCGACTCTGCGCGGCGGTGACCAACTCGTGCCGTCGGGCTTCGCTGGACTCTTCGGCGCTCTGCGCGACGCAGATGAGATTCACCTCAGTCGGCCCGTGCATACGATCCGGCATGGCAGCGGCGGCGTGGTGCTCGAGACCGATGCGGGTGACGTCACCGCCGACGCCGCCATCGTGACGGTGCCGCTCGGTGTTCTGAAGCGGGGCACGCCCGTCTTCGATCCTCCGCTGAGCGGGGGGCATGCCCTCGCCATCCGGCGACTGGGGATGGGCACATTGAACAAAATCTACCTCCGCTTTCCCCGCGTCGTCTGGCCCCGCAGGATGCACGCCTTCGGCCGCATCGACCGGTCCGGACTCTGGGCGGAGTGGGTGAATTTTGTCCCGATCACCGGGCAGCCTGTCCTGATGGGTTTCAATGCCGGCCGAGCCGCCGAACGCCTCGAGCAAAAATCCGATCCCGCGATCCTCGCCTCTGCCATGGATGCCCTGCGCGGGACCTTCGGGCGTTCGTTGCCCTCGCCGGTGGAGGCGAGGATCACCCGATGGCACTCCGATCCCTGGTCGCGCGGTGCCTACTCCAGTCTCGCACCCGGCAGCACGCCGAGTGATCGACGGGCTCTCGCGGCTCCGGTTCACGAGCGGCTTCTCCTCGCGGGCGAAGCCTGCTCGGTGGAGAGCCCGGCGATGGTCCACGGTGCCTACCGGTCCGGAGTGGCGGCAGCGGATCGCCTGCTCGCGACTCTGCCTTGAGGCGATCGCTGCCGCCTTGCGCGGGATCGGGGGAAGAAAGATCAGGCGAGGATGCCGCTGACCACTTTTCCATGAACGTCGGTGAGGCGATAGTCGCGTCCCTGAAAGCGGTGGGTGAGCCGCTCGTGATCGAGGCCGAGCTGGTGGAGCAGAGTCGCGTTGAGATCGTGGACGTGGACGGGGTCGCGGACGATGTTGTAGCAGAAGTCATCGCTCTGCCCATACTGAATCCCCGGCCGGATCCCACCGCCCGCCATCCACATCGTAAAACAGCGCCCATGGTGATCACGTCCGTGATTGGTCGCTTCGAGCTTGCCCTGCGAATAGGTGGTGCGGCCGAACTCACCGCCCCAGACGACGAGCGTCTCGTCGAGGAGACCGCGTTGTTTCAGATCCGTGACGAGGGCGGCGGCCGGCTGGTCGATGTCGCCGCACTGGAGGCGGAGATCGCTCGGCAGGTTGTAGTGCTGATCCCAGCCCCGATGGTAGAGCTGGATGAAGCGGACGCCCCGCTCGGCCATGCGGCGGGCGAGGAGACAGTTCGCCGCGAAACTTCCCGGCTCGCGGGAGCGGGGGCCGTAGGCCTCGAGGGTGGCCTCGCTCTCGCCGCGGAAGTCGGTCAGGTCGGGAACCGATGACTGCATCCGGAAGGCCATCTCGTACTGGGCGATGCGCGATGCGGTCTCGGGATCGTGTTGCTGCGCGAGTTGACCGCGATTGAGCTTCGCGAGCACGTCGAGCTGGTCGCGCCGGGTCTCGGGATCGATCCCCGGCGGGCTGGATAGGTAGAGGACCGGGTCGCCGCTGCTGCGGAGCGAGACCCCCTGGTGATTTGACGGCAGGAATCCCGATCCCCAGAGCCGGGCGTAGAGCGGGTCGGCGGGACGTGCCGCGCTGCCGCGCGAGACCATCACCACGAAGGCGGGCAGATCGCGGCTCTCGCTCCCGAGCCCGTAGCTCAGCCACGCGCCGAAGCTCGGGCGACCCGGTTGCTGATGACCGGTCTGCAGATAGGTCACGGCGGGATCGTGATTGATCGCTTCGGTGTGCATCGAGCGCACGAAGCAGAGTTCATCGACGACCGTCGCGGTGTGCGGGAGCAGCTCGCTGACCCAGGCCCCGCTGCGCCCGTGCCGGGCAAATGCGAAGCTCGAAGCGGCGACCGGGAGAGAGGACTGCCCGCTCGTCATGCCCGTGAGACGCTGGTCGCCGCGAACCGAGGCCGGGAGCTCCAGACCGTGGTATTTTTTCAAACCGGGCTTGTGGTCGAAGAGATCGAGCTGCGACGGACCGCCGTGCATGAAGAGGTAGATGACCCGCTTCGCCCGCGGTGCGAAATGAGTCAGATCGACCGCCCCGCGAGCGAGCGAGGAGAAGGCCATGCTGCCGAGGCAGAGGCCCGAGCCTCGGAGAAAATGACGGCGATCGGGGAGTTCGTTCATCGTTTTGTCAGGGTCTCGTCGAGATTGAGAATGACCTGGGCGAGGATCGTCCAGGCCGCGTGTTCGCCCGGCTCTAGTCGCGTGTCGCGAGCCGATGCGCCCACGGAGAGCAGGGCTGTCGCCGCCGCCGGGGCCGCCGCGAACCTCGCCCGCTGCCGTGCCAGTAGTCCGCCGAGGTCCGCGATCTCCTCCGCAGTCGCCTCGCGGACGAGGATGCGGCGCCAGAGGGCCCGCAGACGCGCCGGGTCATCTCCCGGCAGTAGCAGGATCGTCTGCGCGAGCGCGCGCGAAGCCTCGACATGGGTCTCGTCGTTGAGAAGCTGGAGAGCCTGGAGGGGGGTGTTCGTGCGACTGCGGCGGATCACGCATTTCTCCCGCGTCGGGCCGTCGAAGTTCAACATCGCCGGCGGCGGCGACTGGCGTTTGATGTAGGTGTAGAGACTGCGCCGCCAGAGCCCCTCGCCGGTATCGGCGACGTAGCTGTCCTCGGCGTCGTAGGAGACCGCCCCCCAGAGCCCCGGCGGCTGATAGGGTTTCACCCCCGGACCGCCCCGCCTCGACACTAACAAACCGGCAACAGAGAGCGACTGGTCGCGCAGCATCTCGGCACTGAGCCGGACCGAGGGCCCCCGGGCGAGGAGCCGGTTCGTCGGATCATCGCCCCCGGTGCCGTCCGCCGGGAAGGTGGAACTCTGGCGGTAGGTGCGCGACATCACGATGTCTCTCAGCAGCCCCTTCACGTCCCAGCCGCTCTCGCGGAAACGCCCCGCGAGATAGTCGAGCAACTGCGGGTGCGTCGGGGCTTCGCCCTGCGAACCGAAGTCCTCGGGCGTGCGCACGAGACCCTCGCCGAAGCAGTGCGTCCACAAGCGGTTCACCGCGACGCGGGCGGTGAGAGGGTGCTGCGGCGAGACGAGCCACTGCGCCAGACCGAGGCGGTTCGCCGGCGCTCCCCCGGGCCAGGCGGCGACAGCGTTCGGGACGTGCGGCTCGACCTCTTCGCCGCGTTCGTCGTAGAGCCCGCGACCGAGGACGAAAGCGGCGCGCGGGGTTGCCATCTCCTCCATCACCAGCACCGTCGGGATGGACTCGCGCGCCGTCTTTTCCCTCTCGCCTGCCGCCGAGACGCGGCGCCGGGCCTCGAGGGCTTTCGCTTCGCCGTAGTGGTCCAGATAATCGTCGAGGAGGATCTCCCGCTCGCGGGCGCTGCGCGCTTCCGCCGGGGTTCCGACGATCCCGCGGAGACGTTCCCCGCGGCCCCAGGCCTGCACCGCCTCCCGCCCGAGCGCGCCCGGCACGAGCCGGACTTCGTCGAGACTCCCGTAGTAGCCCAGGCCGGTGTCGCGGCGACCGAGCCGGAGAGGTTCGCCATTGCGGATCGTACCGGCGAGATTGTCACGGCGGACCTCCAACGTCGCAGGCTTGCCGTCGACCCACACCCGGACACCGGCGGCGCTTTGCGAGCCGTCATAGCTCACGACGAGATGATGCCATTGCCCCGAACTCATCGCCTCGATCGTGGCGATCTCGATGGCACTGCTGCTCCACTGGTTCACGAGATTCACCTGGGCGCGACCCTTTTGCAGAATGATCTCGAGGCCGCGACGATCGCCTCCGCTCGCGATCTTGGAAAGCGGGCAGCCGAGCGAGCCGTCGGGCTTCACCCACAGACCCGCCGTCCAGGCGCTGTCCGGGTCAAAGTCGGGCAGATCGCGCTCGAGATGCTGCGTCGCATCGAAGGTCGCGGCCTCTCCCAGGACGCCCTTCGCGAAGACCGGCGCATTCCCCGCGACCCGAGTTCCGGCGGCAGGTGCTCCGTCGCAGGCCTCGTGATAGAGGATCGACGGTGGCGGCCATGGCAGGGTCCCGGGGGCCTCTTTTTCCCGGCGTGCCAGATCGGGCAGTAGTGCCTCGCGGATCGGGACAAAAGCCGCCTCAGCCGCCTTCTTTTCCTCGCTCGCCCGCGTCAGCCCGGCCTCTTGCGCAGGGGAGGGGACCGACAGGATCGGGGGCGGGTTGTCCGCTGTGATGAGTCCCTGCTCGGGCACATTGTTGAAAAAGGCGAAGAGCCCGTAGAACTCCCGCTGCGAGATCGGGTCGAATTTGTGATCGTGGCATTGCGCGCAGCCCGCCGTGAGACCGGTCCAGGTCGCCATCGTCGTATCGACCCGGTCGATGACATACTCGACGCGGAACTCTTCGTCGATGCTGCCGCTCTCGTTGTTTGCCATGTGGTTGCGGTTGAAGGCGGTCGCGATGCGCTGCGACACCGTCGGCTCCGGCAGGAGATCGCCCGCGAGTTGCTCGATCGTGAAGCGGTCGAAGGGCATGTTCTCATTGATCGCCTCGACGACCCAGTCGCGCCAGAGCCACATCTGACGAGGTTTGTCCCCGAAGTAGCCGTTCGTGTCAGCGTAGCGGGCCGCATCGAGCCAGGCGACGGCGAGGTGTTCGCCAAAGTGCGGGGACTGCAGGAGCCGGTCGACCAGTGTCTCATAGGCCGTCGCGGAGGTATCCCCGAGAAAGGCCTTCGCCTCAGCCGCCGTCGGTGGCAGGCCCGTGAGATCGAGAGTGACTCGTCGCAGCAGCGTCTCCCGCGAGGCCGCCGGCGCCGGCGAGCGAGAATCCGCCTCGAGACGGGCGAGGACAAAATGGTCGATCACGTGGGCGGGCCAATCCTGTTGTCGAACCGTCGGCACATCGACTGGGGCAAGCGGCACGAAAGACCAATGTTGCTCGTACTCCGCGCCGCTCTCGATCCAGCGGCGCAGAGTTTCTTTTTGCCCGGGAGAGAGGATCTTGTGTGACTTGGGCGGCGGCATCTGCTCGTCCGCGTCCGTGCTCGTGATCCGCGCCCAGAGTTCTGATTGGGCAAAATCTCCGGGAACGATCGCCCGGACCCCGTCTCTTTCCGCCGTCGCCCCTGCGAAAGTGTCGAGCCTCAGGCCCGCCTTGCGGCTGCCGGGATCGGCCCCGTGGCAAGAAAAGCAGTTGTCCGAGAGGATGGGGCGGACCTCGCGGTTGAACGAGACCTCTTTTCCGAGCGCGACCGGGAGCGGCAGAATCAGGAGAATGGAGAGAAAACGGATCATGGAAAAACGATCGTCGCCGGAGAGCATCGCAAAGGAGAGGTCATCCTAGCACCTTTCACCGAAAGCGTATCCGGCGCAGTGCGGCCATAGAGGGAGGTGGCACCGGTTTTGAAATAGCGATCTATTTGTCATGAATCTCGCCTGACGAGTTCCCGTTTGTCGTGTTCACTACAAGCGGGAGGATCGTCCCGGTCGTCCCTCACGTAACGTAGACCAGACATGAAACGCCTTTTGCTCCCCACTCTCGCCCTGATCCTGGTGGCCACGCCCACCCTCCACGCCGATGACTGGCCCCAGTGGCTCGGTCCGCAGCGGGACGGAGTCTGGCGGGAAAAGGGGATCATCGAGACCTTTCCCGCAGGCGGCCCCGAGGTGCTCTGGCGTGTCCCCGTGGCGCACGGCTACAGCAGCGCGGCGGTCTCGGGCGGGTTTGTCTACGTGAGTGACTACGAGATCACCTCGGGCGAGGTCTCCAACAATCCCGGTGGGCGCACCCCCTTGCAGGGAAAGGAGCGCGTCCATTGTCTCGACCTCGCCACCGGGGCCACCGTCTGGACCCATGCGATGGAGCGCCCCTACACCATCTCCTATCCCGGCGGGCCTCGGGCCACTCCGGCGGTGAGCGGGGACAAGGTCTATATGCTCGGGGCCGAGGGAGATCTGCTCTGTCTCGACACCGCGAGTGGCGCGGTCGTCTGGAGCAAAGATCTGCAAAAAGAGTACCGCATCGAGAGCCCCATCTGGGGATTTTCCGCCCATCCTCTCATCGTCGGCGACCTGCTCTATTGTGTCGTCGGGGGCGAGGGCAGTGTTGCCGTAGCCTTTGATAAAAATACCGGTCAGGAAAAATGGCGGGCCCTCTCCGCCGCCGAGCCCGGCTATTGCCCGCCCACCCTCATCAATCACGCCGGGGTCGACCAGCTCCTCATCTGGCATCCCGAGTCGCTCAACTCGCTCCACCCCGGCGACGGTTCCGTCTACTGGTCGCTCCCGCTCAAGCCCGGCTTCGGCATGTCCATCATGGCCCCGCAGAAAGAGGGGAATCGCCTCTTTGCCAGCGCGATCGGCCGCATCGGCGCAGCGATCGAGCTGGATGATTCGACTCCGGGGGCAAAGTTCCTCTGGAGGGCGACGCCGAGGCAGGCCCTCTTTTGCGCCAACAGCACCCCCCAGATCGTTGATGGCGTCATCTACGGATGCGACATCGATTCCAGCACCATGATCGCCGCCCGACTCGAGGATGGGGAAAGGCTCTGGGAAACCTCAGAGCCGATTTTCGGGGACAAAAAGCCGGCAGGCAAAACCCGTCACGGGACCGTCTTCCTGACACGTCACGAAGAGACCGGCAAATTTTTCCTCTTCTCCGAGACCGGCGACCTCATCATCGCCAGCCTCACCCCCACCGGCTACGAGGAGATCGCGAGGGCGCACCTGCTCGAGCCGACCAATGAAGCCTTCGGCAGACCCGTCGTCTGGGCCGCCCCGGCCTTTGCGGATCGATCCGTCATCCTTCGCAATGACAAAGAGATCATCCGCGTGAACCTCGCGAAGTAGAGTCCCGACCCTTCCAAAAATCACAGCCGCCCGCCATCGGGGCTTTACATCGGGGCGGTCCGGTTCAAAACTGGGGACTCTCCTCCCATGCCGAACTGGTTCTACACCGATGCCCTTGCGACCCAACAGGGTCCCGTCGATGGCCCCACCCTCTTGGATCTCAACGATAGCGGCGGGGTCGCGGCGAGATCACTCGTCTGGCACGAGGGCCTGGAGGCCTGGGTGCCCTTCAGCACCGTCGCGGGAAAACTGATCGAGGCGGAGAACGACGGCGAACCGGTCGAGATCGGCGTCTGCGCGCACTCCGGTCGGGTCTATCGGGTCGGTGAAATGCTGCCCTACGGCGAGGCCCTCGTCGGACCGGAACAAAAGGAACCCTTTCTCCAGATCATGATGGAGGGCGCCACCGTCGAGATCGCTGACGCCACCCACCGGGGGGCGGACTACGTCGGCTTCTGGTGGCGCACCCTCTCCTCGCTGCTCGACTACATGATCAAAATGATCCCCGCGATGCTCTGCATGGTGCCCTATTATGTCGTCACCTCCGCGAGCGGCGTCACCGCCGGAGCAGGCGGTGGCGGCATTGACGGCTTCGAGAGTCTCACCGGCTTCACCGCGATGATGATGATCGCCTACGGTTTCGGGTTGCTCGGGGTCCTCGCGGTGAGCATCTTTTACGACACCTGGATGGTCGGCAAATACCAGGCTACCGCCGGGAAAATGATCATCGGGGCCAAGGTCGTAAATCCCGACGGATCCCGGCTCACCTACAAGAGGGCTTTCATCCGCTGGCTCGCGAAAAAGCCGCTCAACTACCTCATCGTCTGGATCCCCTCGGCGATCGGGTTGGGCCTCGTCGTCGCGGTGATCGCCGCGGCGTCGAAGAACAGCGGGGACAATGCGGCGGGTTTTGTCTTTGCGATGATCACCGGGCTCTTCATCTACTTCGCCCTCCTCGCGCTCTGCTCGGGCGTCTACTGGATGGCGGCCTTCGACCCGGAAAAGCGGGCTCTCCACGACCGCATCGCCTCGACCCGGGTCGTGAAGAAATAACGACGCCCCTTTTCCATGTCCGCTTCCCTCACCGAACCTGAAAACGAAGGGCCCGTCCTCCAGTGCCCCGGCTGCCGCAGCCGCCTGAAGGTGGGCCGCGAAATCTCGTTCTTCGAAGAGAAATGTCCCGTCTGCCATCGCGAAGTCAGTGTCACGGTGTTCCCGCGGCTCTTCCGCGAATGGGCCGTGGCCGAGGCGGGGGCTCCGGCGGCCGAGGGAGAGGCGAGTTGCTCCTTTTTCCCCGGCGAGCGCGCCGAGAAAGTCTGTGACGAATGCGGCTGTTTCCTCTCGGCGCGGGCCGCCGTCTCGTGGGCCGCACGCGACCTCTGTCTGCCCTGTCTCCACCGGCTCCGCGAAGTGGAAAAAGACCCCGGCTACATCGGTCGCACCCGCTTGCAGGACAAACGTGCCCTCGCCCTCGTCACCTGGCTCGCGCCGCTCTCGCTCTTCACCGCCCCGCTCGCCCTCTACCTGCTGCTCCGCTACCGAGGCCGGCCCGAGGGTTTTGCTCCCCGCAGCCGCATCACCTGGTGGGTCGCCTTTACCCTCGCGATCACCTGGCTGATCGTCTGGCTCGTCCTCATCGTCGTCTGGGTCTCGCTGGTTCTGGACGGGTTTTCGTGAGGCATGGGTCAGGGGTCAGGAGGCAGGAGAGGAGTGACACAGGTGGCTGAAAGAGGTAGGGCGAACCGTCCCGGTGAGCCGTTGGGCGCGGCGATCGCGGCTGGGGGGCGCAGGATTGAAGATGCCGAACAAGCACGACAGGAGTGTCGTGCCTCCTTGGGATCGATGGAGGCGTAGCGGAACGCGCAAGAGTTCCCTCGTCGTTGGGCGCACAACGGGGGAACATTGGCATGTTCCGCTACGGGAATCGCGTCGTGCTGTAGTGGTCACGTCCACGTCGCCACCGCGAAAGGCTGGAGTGACGCCTTCAGCCGTTTCGTTCGGCCTACAATCTTCCTCGAGTCGCAACCCGACTACTTGATTTCCGGATAGACTACAAATGTGGGGCAGACATTCCTGTCTGCCTGTTCGTCTGGCAGACTTTGACAGATCCTCTTCCGATGCACGCACAACGCCCCGCCCTCCCAGGCTTCAGCAAAGAAGAGGGAACATTGGCATGTTTCGCTCCAGGCACCGCGCCCCGGTAGTGGTGACCTCCAGGTCGCCACCACGAAGCGCTCAAGTGACGGCTTCAGCCGTTTCTTCGGATACCGGACGAAGCAGTGGGGCAAAAAAATGAGGGGCAAAAATATGGCATTCGTTACGGGCGAAGGATCCGATTCCTTTGTCACTCATTCTTTTGACAGCGCCCCTTCGCCCGGGCCCCAAACCCCCTGTTCGGAATCTGCCTCCTCCTCCCCTGCCTGCCCGCGCCACGAGCGCTTCCCACTCTCCCGCTCTCCCGCTCTCCCGCTCTCCCGTATCGACTGACACGACGCTTACTGATTTCCCGCCCTTGGCAAATGCGCTGCTGATCGGCGGGGGCGGAGTGAATGAATGCGGGAAACGATGTCCCGAATGTCACGCCGCCACGCAATCGAGCGGACTCACCACCCCGAGCCCGTGCGCGCCCGTCGCGACGTGCAGGTAGATTTCCGTCGTC
>Ga0209390_10011172_pt1 | contig 10356 bp, 10 predicted proteins | sample BON01_FD_187212 | JGI IMG/M metagenome (GOLD analysis project Ga0209390, IMG submission 187212) | Freshwater microbial communities from Lake Bonney liftoff mats and glacier meltwater in Antarctica - BON-01 (SPAdes) (version 2) | ecosystem: Environmental > Aquatic > Freshwater > Ice > Glacier... | reverse complement strand
ATAGTAAAAGCGAAGAGTTCTGGAGAAGATCCCAGGGCAACTGGAGGCCTCGTTTCTAATCTTCCTCACCCTCGGGTCAATAAAACAAAGCAACACTGGCAAGCCATTCGAAAGTCATGCTAGGAGCTGACTCTGATACTGACAGCACGTTAGTCGTGACAAGTTTCAAATGCGCGACGACAAAAAGACTTGTATCCATCATGAACTCGGGCGTCAAGACCGGATTTGTAACTAGGTTCGAGAGAGTTCCAAACGCAATTACTACATTATTTCTCCAAGAGTGATAATAAAAGCAATCATCATCATAACATCCAGTCTCCAGCCGCCACGGGCGCATTTTCTCACGACCAGACCATACCTCTCCGGTTGACAAGGTCGGGTCAGTGTACAAATGTACTGAAATCGATGAAACGGAGAGCGCCTGGCTGGACGGAACGCAAAGCTGCAGCGAGTTATCTTCAGTGTCAAGTACAAGCCCTGATTGGGCTAAACTTGGATGAGCCTCGCGTGATAGCACTCATGCGGCTGTCGACATGACGTTGAGAAAAAACGCTGGCTCCATGCCGGTAGCCAACCCACGGAACTTGTCTGCCGAAATCACGTCTCAGTGCACATAGTGAGAGGAAATCTTTATAATTATTATCAGTGAGCAGCAGTTGTTTGTACAAAAGGCGATGAGCACACCAGCCCGGTGTGTACGATGCCGACAATGGAACCGATCGAGAGCACTGAACAAACCTGGCGGAGATATTCCCAAGGGCAGCTCTGAATCCAGATTTCGAGAAGCGCTCGCATCATGGGCCATGAAATCATGATGGTGGACTGAAGCCAGAAGCATCAAAGAAAAGAGATGGACACAAGCATGTGGTATGCAGAAGCAACAGCTAGTCGGAGCGCTAGGACTACTATGGAAAAGGGTCGAAGAAATCACACCACTCGACACAAAAATCGAATATTAAGGACTCGCGTTGGCACTCTGCTCGCAAGTGAGTTTCACCAATGCGGAGTGGGCAGCTAAATGAAAAGTGATTCATTTGATTTATTACAGAAGTGATTTCCAGAAATGACCCATTTCAGGAAAGCACTTCTTCAAACCTGCTTTCTCAGAGAAACCAGCAGGGACAGTGGGAGGAGGTGAATCAGAGATTGCTGGATCACTGTTACAAGATTTCTGGGCAGCTACAAAGTATGGCAGAGTGCCCATTTGCTGGTAAAATGCCATGACGTTTGCAGCCCATTCCTCCCTATTGATGGATGGGCGTCGGACCAGGGATAGATCCGCATATGCAACACGTACTCCAGACAGCCACTGGTTGCTGTGCACATGTGGGTATGAGTGAGTAATAGGCTGATTTTGAAAGTCGACATGCAAACGGGACACAGTCATGGATGACCATTAAGAAAACAGAGATTTCGGCCCAGCATGAGTTTCTTAAGCCAATATATCTATGCGTGTATAGAGTTACAATACTCAAATATCTAGACGTACACGAGAAATGTTAGCAAATGTTTCTTAATGCTGGCGTTTCTTAAGGGTCATCCATGACTGTATACCAACAAAACATGCATGACGAGTTACGTGACAGGTGTGTTGCGGGAGAGCAGGGTTTTCGAGACGCACCGATTTTGCCTGTCGCCTCCGGTTTCGTCGCCGGGATTTTGTAGTTGTTGCATCTGGATTATTTGCATGATCACCCAGGGCCTTGGGGCGAGTATGTCCTGCATCATGCCCCCCTGTTCTTGCATAACGCTTTCATGGCTGTACACGAAATCAGGATACACCAATTGGTTGTATTGCTGAATGATGTTGTCGACCGTGATCAGGACCCGCTCCACGTACTCTCGTTTCGTGGAATTGGGTGGGAGGAGGTGGTACTGTGCTTGGAGCTGAAGCAACTGGCCGTCATTGAAAATGGCCACTGCTCGTTGGTCGGCGGCAAAAAGTTCGGGAATTATTGTCAGCCAAAACAACACAGATGCAGATGCGTATATTTCTGCGTTGTGCACGTAGTGCTCGATGTTTCCGGGGCGCAACTCATCCTTGAAATTTGGATCTGGGCAGCATATTGTCCAACGCGCGAGAAATCCACCAGCGGGGTCCCGATTCTGCCATCATCAAAGTACCTTGGTTCTGCCAGTATGAATCTGCCAGCCGCTGCAGCGTGGTCGAATAGTGAACCTTGTGTCCAGTCGTGAGCTGGCAGCTGATGTGCTGCAGCGCTGTCGTCGTGGGCCATTGCTTGGTTCAGCTGCCAGCTCTCCTCGTCATTCCAAATTTGCAGAATTTCAACGGAATGTTGCAAAAATTGGAGCGCCCAGTTGGTCCGATCGGCCCCGCATATCGTGTACGGCGCGTTGTGCGTGAAGACCGTGAAAACGGATGGACTGGTGATGTCTTGGCCCGCAGCACGGGCGGCGTTCTGTGTCATCACTTCGTTGGCCAATATGCATTCTCGCGAGTAATATCGTCTATATCCTGCAACGTACGATACGACTTCACTGCCGTCCGACTCGCCCTCCATGCTGTTGTCACTGTAGTCCTCCAGATCGAGGTTGTCAAATTCGAAGGTGTCGATGATGTTTTCGTGGGCATATTCGTCCATACCCGCCTCGACACCTGCCTCTCTGCCATGTATGTTCAGATCAGTTCGGCAGATGGGGCAGCTCTGAACACAAAACCTGCCGGTGGTAGGGTCGTGTCTATACACGCATTCGCGGCAAAGCCAGTGCACCATGTTGCAGCCGTCAACCTTGTGCGTAACAATCGGTTCTTTTCTTTGCCACAACCGCCAAGGCTCCGATTGTTCTTCCAAAGCAAGCAAGTGCTCGTGCCATTGTTTCCAATTTTCTGCATAATCATCCTTGTTGGGCCCGTCCTGCAGGCCGTACTGGCAAATAGCACATGCTGCCGTTTGCTGCATTTTCACGATGTTTTTGTATGGTGAACCACACCGAGTGTCCCGCCTTTATATGTTTGCCTTCTGGAATGCAATGCAATGTGAGGGTGACAGGGTGACAGGGTGACAGGGTGACAGGCCAAGGTGCTGGCAGAAGACATGTTTGTGGGCGGGACTGTGGGCACTACACCCACCTATATTGAAACCGCAAATCAGAGAGAGCAGCTTATAGTTGTACACAGGCCACGTTTTTTTCGTGTTTTGAAGAAAATGCCTTTATTTCCCGACTTGCTATGCGTGCTATGTCGGGCAGCGGGTGCACTTGCTTTTTTTTAAAAAAAAACGCTTGCCTCCCAATGCTATTTCGGGCAACGTGTGGCTGACGAGGTGGTGTGCACATCATGCTGCATGCAGTGTGTGTGTGCGGTGCAGCAACATGCAGCCAGTGAAGAGCAGCAAAATGATGACGATTACAACACACGGTATGATGACAAAAACGATTATGCGTGCATCTAGTGCCGGCGTGCCAGCAATATCTGATGCTTCTGAATCTTGGCCACGGACCCTGATTGTGATACTCGCAAGAGCACCAGAGTCGGCAGCCTTGCTGTTTGTCTCAGGGTGCCCGGTGTCGTCAAGCAGACGGTGCCGCCTGTTGTCAGTGGGCGCATCCGGATTCGGCGCCAGCGTAGTGACGCCAATGACCTCGAATGTGGTCTTATCGGCGGCGGCCACGCCAAAAAATATCTTGGCACTTGCCATGATCGCATGTGTGTGCTCCTTGGCAAACCACGCCTCCATTTCCAGGTAGAGCTGCATTTTGTGGCGATTTCCGTCGTAGCGGACTTGCCGCAGCTGGAAGCCTGCGATGGTGTCAAACACCGCGTTGTTGCTGTCGCGACCGATCTGGCTCGGGGCAATGCTGTCGGCAACCGAAGTACGCAAACCCTCAAAGACGAGGCACTCTGACCTGCCCTTGCTCGCATAGCTTTCAGAGACGGTGCCTGCAGGACACTGCACGCACTTTTGCTCGAGCGTGTGGCGTATTGGCAAGATGGCTGGTGAGCGAGAGTCTGTCACGGGAGCATGCCCCCAGGACGGGGCGACTTCCACATCGATAAAAATAGCATCGTCAGCGTGCTTGTCGTCTTCTCCGTAGATGTTTGCGATTGAAACCACCACGATTTGTCCCACCCCGCCAAACACAGACCACGTGGCAGCGGTGGGCCCTCGTATGCCTCTGAATTGCAGTATGGGCTCGATGTTGATGGTCACAGTGGTGCCCACATCTACTGCAGCGACACTGCTGTTTGCCACACTGCCGTTTGCCACACTGCCGTTTGCCAGCACGTACACATTGCCCACTAGCGACACAAAGAGCGTGCGTTCTTTTGTGTTGTCCTTGGTAAGTGCAGTGCGCAGTGTGGGACCCTCGTAGTAGTAGTAGTTGAAGGGACAGGGCTTGCATTTTGCCACGTAGAAGAACCCAAACTCCTTGATGATCAGCTCTTGTGGCACGGTTCCTGGTAGGCATTCTCGCGCGATTTCCCCCAAAAAGTACCTGTCCTCCTGTGTGTGACCGCCATTGTGCTCGACTATTCGGGTGGTGTCGTACTGCACCGTGTATGCCCCCACAGTCTGGTGTGTCAGCGCCAGTGGATGGACCGAAATGTGTTGCAGGTCCGACCCAGCGTATATGGTGAACACCCGCCAGAATCTCGCCAACTCTTGGGCAAATTGCTCAGCCGAACAGACCGCCCCGTTGAGAAAACAGGTCAGTACGATCGTTTTGGTGCATTGCTGGAAAGGAAACCCACGCACCAGCATCGTCTTGCGGAAGAGCTCTGACTCACAGGACGTCACACTACCCGACAGCTCCGTCTCGTCCCAGTCGACGCGCCGGCGGAACTTCATCACTCCCATCCCAGACATGGTAGAAATTAACAACCAGACCCAATTGCCTCTGTCAAAGGCAGGGAGCCCCGGGTGGGTGGTGGGGCGCGCACCCATCGAGCGGTCCGACAGGTAGACACACGAGTCGTGCTGTAGGACAAGAATGCATGCGTGCACAAGCGTTTCCCCCCCTTGTGGCCAACCGTCGGGCCTTTTTGGGGTGCGCATGTACCAAAAGCATTCCTTGACGATGGCGCGGGTGGTGTACTGGTCAATAAACATGTCGCCCAGGTTGGTGTTTTGAATCACCTGCCCTACTTCGTGTCGCATGCTCGTGTTGTTGGTATCATTCACTTGCACAACATTCGTGAGCATAGCCACAACGCGCGAGTTCATTGCCATCTCTTCCAGCCTGTACTTGCGCATGACACGTGCAGCCCGTATGATGGTTTCTCTGTTGTCCGAGGGACTTTCTATGTGTGATGAGAAAAAAAGTCCCGGCTGCAGGATGTGCAGGTTCGGGGTGTTGCTGTGGTGCGCCGCTGCCACCGTTGCAACGTCGTCGTACTCAATGGTACGTCTGTCCCACCAGACACATCCAGCAACCCCTGGAGATCCGTACAATGTGATGTGTCAACAAACGTGTGCACGCCACCGATTGGGATTACCAGCGACAACTGTAACAGATAGTACAGCACACCCCCCAGGCCACACAGCGTCGCATGCGTGCCATGCTTGGGGTATCCTTGCATGATAGCCCAGAAATAGCAGTGCTTCCATGACGAGTACACCAACGATTTATATAGTCATGGCGGGGAGCGGTCCGCCCACAAGAGCGCCCCCTAAACCCTACACCATTGCCACCAGTGCCTGAAACTAAAAAATATTAAACGTGGAACAGACTGTTTGTTTCAAGGACCGGTAGAGACTCGAATCCCTCTGGGGATCCACGGCCAGGGGGGCTGTGTGCTCCTTGTCGTGGTCTGCTGTGTTGTGGGCCCTCTCGTGTGCTTGTGCGGTGAGTGGTGGTGCTGTATCAGCTGTGCCGTCAGCAGCGGCAGCGGTGTCTATCATCTCAGGCCCTGCTTCGCGCTCCGCACTTCGGATGTGGCTTTTGATCAAACAGCGGCATTGCCGCCAGTTGACAAAGTGCACGGGTGGGTGGGTGAGCGCAATGTTCGAGGGACCGGCCTCGGCCTCGGGGCTTGCATGGCAGAGTAGCAGCACGCCATAACCGTGTTTTTGCATGGCGAAGAAGCCGTTTTTAAATCAACAAGTGTTGTAAGAAATATCAACCGTCGCAACCATGTCCTCGTGTTTGGAAAAAACCTCCTGGTAGAGCACTGTGACATTTGGGTGCTGCTTTGCGTCCAGTCCCACTGAAATCGCATGCAGTGTGGTGTGTTGCTCTTGTGGAGGTGTTGCGCCCCCCAGAGGGCCCAGCGTGGGTTTCCTATCATAATAGGCGTGGTAGTAGCATGACAGGCTGTCATCCTCGACATCATGCGAAGAAGGCAACCGAGACACGGGCGTCTGCTGTGACCCCTCCCCTTCTGGGGCCTTCTTGTGGGAGAGGGGGGGCAGTGGACTGCAGGTGAAGAGGAGAATGTTGTCGGTACCCCGCACCATGATGCGCCCGTTTTTCCCGCCATGTCGCCATCGCACGTATATCATGTCTACGAACAACATGGTTCAAGTTCCCACAGCGTCTACGCGTGAAAACCCCAAACACAACATATATATGTTGCTGTGTCTTACATTGCATGCAACCACGTGATGAAGGCGCCGCCTGCGAGGTGCACGAAAGCACAGATACTGCGCTGTTACCTGGTTATCAACACTGTTTTGTTGCTTTGTAATTGTACGGATGTACATGCGTATTATATTTCAAGTGAAGAGAGAATACTTTACGGACTCTCTGCAGGCGCGTGTGCTGCTATACAAGTGACTGACCCAACCCACTGTGTAAGTATTGACAGTTGGACGGGAGCGGAGCCTTGGACGATAAGCGACAAATGTTTGCTCTGTGTGTGTGCGTGCCCCAGTGACATGATTGTAGAGATGCGCTGGCAATACGTATCCATCGACGGCTCACCCTTTTACTATGACCCTGCCAGAGATGGTACTGTAGATATACAGGATCTCGTCAGCTCCTACACCTGTACACCCTGTGAAAATGGTTTTCACCTACAAGACCCAGGAGACTCCTCGTGCAGTGCATGTCCTGTAGGAAAATTTACAGGAGCAAGTCCGTCCTCAATCCGCGCGTCCATGTCTTTAAGGTGCCTCACAACATACAGGCACAATGTACATAATATTCGACACATACACCAATCGATCATGAGCCGGCCAGACTCGACGACACGGATACGCAGAACACACGCACCCAAGCTCCTTCGAAACGTAGTGGATCCTACGGGATTCGCCACGCGTCGATAGCCGCATTTACACGCACCCAAGATCCGCTTCTCAATACTACATCTCTCACACAGACTCAAACACCCGCAGTAGTCCGTATCCGCACCACACTACACTTCAGCAGTCAGGTTCTGAAACCTCTGGCTATCGGTAATGCGGCCAGCCAACTTGCAAAGCACAAGCAAGTATATAAATGGGCCGCAGAGCGGGTTCTCAACCGCACAGACTTGTCATGGTCCCGATCAAAGATGCCCACGTTAGCATCATTGCTGGATGTGCAGCACCTCATACCACATCAAGTCAGAGACGCTGTACTAGCAAATTTCACAGCGGGCACAATACTTGAATCAGCCAAAGGCGGACCACTCATTTTGGGTTATGACTGCGACGATATGCCAACGTTGGATGCGCTAACTGAATTCTTCGCCACTCAAGGCTTGCTAGCAGCTCTTACAGAATCAACCCGCAGAGACTACGACAGCGATTGGCGAGGGTGGGTCACATTGTGTGTTGTCATGCGCAAGCCTGAGGCCGTGTTGCCAGCAGACAAACAAGTGTTGATGGCTTTCATGTCACAACTAATACTGTGCCAGTACGATACTGGCACCATCGGAAAGTTTTTATCGTGCATCGTTACCGAGCACAGGCAATTTGGTTACCCGTCGCCATTACAGTACCGTGAAATGGGAGCCTGGCTGTTAGGGCTAAAGAAAAACACCACTAGCGGCGTAAAGACCAAAATGCGTCTAACACCCATTCACATACGACTCATTGCATCCCTGCCAACAAACTCTTTTTTGCATGAACGAGATTCCATCATGGTACAGCTTGGCACACTGGGCGCGTTCCGGCAGTCCAAGCTCATATCCTTGGATGTATGTGACTGGCTAACGAACCGAAAATGTGATTCGCGAGGCCAATCATATGGTGCAATGGTGTTCCTGAAGAAGCAAAAGAATGATCAAGAGGAAAAAGGGAGGTGGAAAAGATCGGGTGGGGCGGAGACCTGTGTCTAGTTCGACGCGAGGAAAGGTGCCTGCATGAGGCACAGCTTTACACTCATGCAGACTACCAGAAATGGAAGGATGTGGCCATGCGCACAACGCCATGTGGCAAGTGCGGTCTGCTCTTTCCAATGGTATACGGCGGCACGCGCTTCAATAACAAACGCGAACGCATCATCCACAAGCACATCACAAATGCAATTGCACGAATTTTGACTGCGGCACACGTGGATGACGAGGAATTCACATCCAAATCAATGAGAAAGGGTGGTCTGTCGACAGCAAAGCGAGCGGGCGTGCCGAAGGCCTTACAGTGCCAGCAAAGCGGACACCAAAGCAATGCGCACAAGGTCTAAAAGCGACGACGATACAGACACCGAAGGTAACCAAGACCTTCCCAAGGATGAGCCAACAAGAGGTTTTCTGAGAGAGCATCTGTACCGTTTTTCGCAAATGTTCAGTCTGTGACTGCCCAATTGCCTGCCAAGACTGCGTTGGGTGTCAAAAGAGTGGACGAATGGGTAGATCAAATCCGATAGCCGCAGGATCTCGATGATACGCAACAGATCCCTTTCTCTGCACTTCTGTGTAGAGAACCCTTTCTGTGATGTGCACGTGCGAGGACTTCTCCACGAGACGAAGAAGAAGGGATTCTAGGTTCGTAACCACAGTTCATGCCAGTCGTCTGTGAGAAAGGTGTTCTGCGTCGAGAAGTTGTTCTGCGAGAAGTCGTTCTGCGAGAAATTGTTCTGCGTCGAGAAGTTGTTCTGTTGAGGGACATGACGCGACTGCGATGCCACCCCTTCGAAGGCGCGCCCTATTCTCTCCACACGTATTGAGAACTATGACCACGCAGTTGGAGGCCTCGATCAAGGACCGATGATCATAATTAATGTATAATAATGAATACCCCGGCAAACGTGGGGGCCACAAGGAATAACTTGTGGTAGGCCCTCAATTGTGTCTACCTACTTTTGCCTGCAGCAAACGCGGCACGACGGTGCGCAAGAGCACACATACAGACATGAATCTGTTGTCGACTTTCTTAAGGAATCAAGATGACTATATGATGGACTTAACAGAATTGACTGTCGCGATGGGCTTTCTTTTCTTCTGATACCAATGGTCACGGATTACAAGCAAGTCATGAGGGATCGAACGACCGGATCGGAGATTTTCGGTGCGTGAATGAAAGACGTCACTTGCCGAACAGTTGCAAGATTCAGAAACCCATGACCCAATAAGGTCCCCAAGGATCGCAGGGGAGCTGGCGTAAGGCAGAAGATAAATCTCTCTAAAACGACCTCCACAAAGGAAATTCGGACAAGACTCAGATTGACTAGTCATGGATCGTCAGTTCTGAATCTGTCAAAATTTGACGAATCATGAACCGTTGGGTTTGATTGAAGTTCAGAGGAACCTCCACACGTGAACACGAGAAGGAAGATCACGCACAAAACAGCATCGACGAAGCAAGAGCTGGGGTTGGCAAGGTGGAGGTCAGCCGTCGGCCTTCCTGAAGTTATTTTTTGACACCCTCACCTGTTCATCTGACCTCGTCGACCCAACCTCTCTATGAAATGATTTGAGTTTCAAATTACACTACTGTGTGATCAGGCAGCGTCAAGGCCGCCTCGTGCAGTTGCAGCGTTCCCACAGCCCTTCCAATACACCTTCCTCACACATACACACGACCTCATGGTCGACGACACAACCAGTCTTGATCCCCCCACATGCACCTCACTCCCACATTCCACACTCTACACAACAACCTCTTCACAACGCAGCAGACAATCAAGGCCTCACGCAGGACAAATTTGTCACGACACCCCTTTCCCCTTCCAATCGCAAACATCTGCCACCACATACATACAATCTTATTCTGTGTGACCCAACCGACGTCGATCCCCTCACATACGCCCTCCCCCCCAATGCCCCCCCTGGTACCTCCTCCCAAAAACGTCTTCGAAATGCAGCAAAAACAGAAATCATAACGCAGGAACAAGTCACGACTCTCGCATCCCTATATTACTCACAAATACATACAGTCTTACTCTCCGCAACCCAACCGGCGTCGATTTCCTCATATCCATCCCCCACTCACAATACATACAGCCTCATTCTCGTGTCCCACCCGGCGTCGA
>Ga0209390_10011169_pt1 | contig 10359 bp, 7 predicted proteins | sample BON01_FD_187212 | JGI IMG/M metagenome (GOLD analysis project Ga0209390, IMG submission 187212) | Freshwater microbial communities from Lake Bonney liftoff mats and glacier meltwater in Antarctica - BON-01 (SPAdes) (version 2) | ecosystem: Environmental > Aquatic > Freshwater > Ice > Glacier... | reverse complement strand
ACACATATATATGTATATATATATATATATATATATATATATATATATATATATATATATATATATATATATATATATATATATATATAGATATATTTACATAGATATCCTTAGAGCTCGCGCGGCATGTCGGTGTCGCACGAACGGATGCAATCGGAGACCTGAGTGGGACGCCCATTATTCATATATATATGCATATATATATGCATGTATATATATATATATACATATATATACATATATATATATATACATACATATATATATATATATACATATGTGTATGTATATATATGTCGGGTTAACCCGAACACGAGTAATTATACGACTACGACTACTTCTACTTCTACTTCTACGAATCGCACCATTTCCGGTAGCCCCATAAGCCCCTCCGGTATTATCGCGCAGAGGGCCTCCCTCTATGCCAAGTACGAATAATTAGACTACTACTACTACTACTACTACTACTACTACTACCACTGCTACTACTACTACTACTACCACTACTACGACGACTACAACTACGACGAAGACTGCAAATCGCACCATTTCTGGTAGCCCCATAAGCCCCTCCGGTATCATTGCACAGAGGGCCTCTTTCTGATCCAATTACGAATAATTATACTAATACTACTACTACTACTACGACGACGACTATATATATACATATAAATATATATAAATATAAATATATAATATATACGAATCGCAGCACTTCCGGTAGCCCCATAAGCCCCTCCGGTATCATTGCACAGAGGGCCTCCTTCTGCGCCAATTATACTACTACCACTACTACTACTACTGCGACTATATGCATATATATATATAAATATAAATATATAAATATATAAATATATATATATATATATATATATATATATATATATATATATATATATATATATATATATATATATATATATATATACATATATCTCGGGTGAACCCGGTGCTGGCGTCGCTCTCAATACTGGCTGGCGTCGGTTACGAGAGTGTTAAAAAAGCAGTTCCAGGCTCAGGGTTGAGCTTGTCGTCGGATTTGTGCCGCGAGCAGGTCGAGTGCTGAAGTATGGGTAAACACTCGTCGGTTGGTGCCGTTGGGGAGAGACAGTTAGGGTTAGGGTTAACCCGAACCCGAACTGTCCTCAACAACCTCGGGTTAACCCGAGGTCCTAGACTGTTGGCGGGTGGGTTTCCCCTGTGCTGTTTCCCCCCCTTGGTGTTTCCCCTTGCGGCTGTGTGGGGGCTGGGCCCCCCTCCGGTTCTTTGTCGCGCGTAGCTGCTAGCTTTCATGGACTCACACGCTGCGCCTTCTGGCGGCAGTGCATCAGACGACTGGACCAAGCCTGGTCGCACGCGCGGCAAGGCGCGCGGCAGCACTAGGGCAGACGCTCCGGCAGACTCTGCCCTACGACATGGTAGCGGGTTACTTGGCTGATGACTAGGCTAGTGACCTCGTTACCAGCCTAGTGACGCGGAAAAACATCTCAAATCCACTACTGCAGGTCGAGGAGAGAGATCCACGCGAGGTGGAGTCCCTTTGACCTGCATACCACGACATCACACCTAAGTAACACATCAGTGAGGGTTGCGGGCGGCACGTAACATGTGTTAGTTGCCTAGTTACTAGCCTATTAATGCGTATTCGCCCAAATGTGGGTTATAACTAGCCAAGTAACTAGGCTAGTAGTTTTGTCCCGCGTACGCTGGCTGATGGCTGGCGGTAGTAGTCTGCAGGTCCTACATATTGAATATGCGGAGCGAATGTGTAACAGTGTTGTGTTGTGCGGCCGTGTGGGTAAGTGGGTCTCGTCGTGTGTGTGTGTGTATGTGCGCGTCCAATTATCAATTATATTTATATGTCTTTACAAGACCAACAACGAACACACTAACTAACTATGGTATAGTTAAAGTAATAATAGATAGAGATAGATTGAGTTAGAGCTGACAGAGACCATTGGGGTTAACCCAAGTTCCCCCCCTCTCCAAGAGTTCCTCATCAAACTGCAAGCACCGCCAGTCCGGCATATGTTATCCCGCGCACGCTGGCTGATGGCTGGCGGTAGTAGTCTGCATGTCCTACATGTTGAATATGCGGAGCGAAGAATGAAATACGGTATTCTATTCATGGTTAACCTGTTTTATGAATGCAGCAACCTTAAAGATGAACATGTTCCTGTCTGATACAGGGTTCATCAGGCGGATACGGTATTCATATTCGTGTGGCTGCGTTCCAGGAATACGTGAATACCTATTCAACACGCAGAGTGCAGGCGCACTTACGGCTATGAGCAGGCCCTAGTTTCACTAAAATTGAAGACAAACGTCGACGCGGGGGTAGGGCGGACATTTGCCGTTATAATTGAAGGCGGCTAAATGGCTAAATAAAATAGGCCAACACAATTAGAGAAAAAAAAAACGGTTTTTCTCCATTTTTCAATGAAATGTCCGCCCTCTGCTCGTGTCGACAATTTTTCTTTCAGAAAGGCAAACTAGGGCATGCTCGTGGGCGGGCTTCGCGCTGTGCACACACTCTGTCCAGCAGACTCCCATACCCCGTATACCTGTAGCCCGTAGTGGCCTAGTTATATCGTTATAATGGTATACATAAGTAGGGTTAACCCTTAACCCCGCCTCCCCCCTGGTATTAAACTCCCATACCCCATACACCTATAGCCCGTAGTGGCCTAGTTATATCGTTATAATGGTATACATAAGTAGAGTCAACCCTTACCCCCCCCCCCTGGTATTCAGGTGAAGAGGGAGAAGGCGCCAGCGGTCTCAAGGCGCACTAAGAAGGCGAACTAGCCTTGACGACGACAGGCGCGGGCTGGCGTTTGGCCTTTACACGATATTGCCACTGCCAATATTGTGTGGTAAAGATCCCAATAACGGGGGGTCGGTGGGAAAATTTGTATAGCGCAATAGTGTGGGCGATGACGGGGTGGGGTTGGCTGCCTAAACAAAGGGTGGGTGCACAGAGAGGTTAACCCGTGGCATATGCAAGATCGGGGTTAACCCATACAGCAGACGCCAGCTTGGCATATACAAGATATTGTTTTGTTTCTGGGCTTTTGTGCACGATCAATCGGGTTCACCCCAATATCTTGTATATGCCAAGCTGGCGTCTGCTGTATGGTCTAGCCATAATTTACGCCAGCGTGCCGTTCGCCATTGTATCCGCCATCTCCGTGAGCTGGCGCACGGCCGCTCTATCCCGCACGCTCTTCCGATAGATTCCCCGTGTGAATGTGAACACAACAATCCTGATTCCCTAGATGCGCGACAGCTAACACCACTCGCATCTAGGGAATCAGGGTTGTTGTGTTCACATTCACACGGGGAATCTATCGCTGCGTGGGGTTAACCCTATATACAGAAAAGTAAAGGAGGTGTGTTGGAGTAATGGCGGGGGCGTTTACTAGAATACGCGGCGAGAGTAGTAACCCCTCGTACAAGTGTATGAATCGTTCGTGGTGATATGTGTTCTTGTTCTGTGTTTGTATCGTGTATCGTGTTTGGCCCTGACCAGAGTTTCGCGAACTCAAACGGCCTACGTTACCTGAATACGCACCCGCCCGTTCGGGTCAAAGGTGCCCTGCAGCTTGGCCTTTACAAGATATGCTTTGACTTATAGGCTTGTGTGCACGAATGAATCATCCTTTTGTTGCCCCCCCTCCACCTGCATTGGCCACACGGTTGCAATAATATTGCAATACCATTGCGCAACATACGACCCCCCTCCGATCTTCGGATTGTACGCTGTATACCACACAACATTGGTAAAGGCAATATCTTGTAAAGGCTAACCTGCAGCTACAGAGTAAGCTCTATGGGAAATACACCTTGCTCTGGTACCTGACAGCGAGAAGGACTCCGAGGCCGTGCTCGGTGTGTGGTTCCCCGCGCCTGCCGACGCCGCGAGCGCTGCCTGTTCGAGGCGCGCTTTGGCCGTTGGCCGTTGGCGTGGAGAAAGATTTGGGCGGTAACGATGTTTGACCTTGCGGTATAGTTTGTTGCTCTCTGTGTAGGTTGACCCATCCGCCGAGCATAGCGAGTTCTGATTAGGAGGTTCGTCGTTTGGATGATTAAATCATTTAGGCGCACAATGCACCTTTGGGTTACATTCGAAGGCACGGTAGCCGTCTGTAGGGATTGCTCGCGTCGGCGTGAACACCTTCGCGCCATAGCGATACAGATTGCAGCCGTCACCGCATTCTCTGAAGCTTAGCCACCGCCTCCGCAGAGAGGGGGGGGGGGGCTGTGTGTTTTGTGTGTGGGCGCTGATCAGTGTCTAGCACCAGCCACAGAGGGGCGACTATGGGTGAGAACGCATAGTCGTTAGCGCGGTCTAAGCTAGAGAAGAGAGGGCAGCGAGCAGGAATCTGCAGGAGGGGGACCGGAGGGACAGGGGCTCATGCGTGGGTCAAGCATCTATGTTGATACATTACACCTATATGTGTGTGTGTGCGTATATATATATATATATATATATATATATATATATATATGTGTGTGTGTGTGTGTGTGTGTGTATATATATATATATATATATATATATATATATATATATATATATATATATATATATATATATAGTGGTTCGCGATGGCGGTCGCGTGCAAGGGCACGAGGCCGACCAAATACGGTCGAGTGACCGGTGTCCTGCAGTACGGACCCCGGGTTGACCCAACGTCGCCAAGAACATCTCCACGGCAACGGCAGGAAAAGCGCCATTGCCCACCATGACGAGAAATCACTTAAAGGTGCTCTGTGTGCCTAAGTAATTCGAAACAGGATTTTCATAATCAAACTGTACTAATGACTTCTCGTTACTTTGACTTTGATGCTGTGACTCATAGCATAAAAGACGTTTCAGTTTCGACACGTCAATCGCTTGCTTCTTCCGAATTGCTCCGGATTCATGGGTAAATCGCGGATAAATTGCTGTCACAACTTGAAACCGAATTTCGCTCAGGTACCTGAGCAAAGCGAATTTACTTAGAGCGGTTACTTAGTAGCTGAAGAGCACCTTTAAAGCGCTCCTTTCGGTTCAGCTGCTTCGTGCAGCCAAGACGTTGCATGCCGTACGTGTTATGCCCCGGCCACAAGTGCAACGCGCCTCGTGGGCTGGCGGTACTGCTGCGTGCTCTAACCCTACGTGGGCAATCCCGGATTCGGTATTTGTTGAAACCTAGTAGGGCGTACTCCCCACTAGGCCAGCATCAGCAAACAAACCTAGAGTTCGAATCCCATGGGGGACGTAAGCTCGGCGCGAGTCGTTCGCGGCGGGCAGTTTGGGTGGTCGCACTCAGTAGTCTCCCCGGTGAGGACTCCTGTTTTGTTGAAACCGAGCAGGGCGTACTCCCCACTAGGCCACCATCAGCGAACACACCTAGAGTTTGAATCCCATGGGGGACGTAAGCTCGGGAAGGTCTGCACCAAGATGTCGTTAGAACACAGGACACGTCCTGTACTTCCGACTCCCAGTTTAGACGCCAACGGAGTGAGCCTTGAGGTTGATGCCTTGGGCATTACAATAATAGCCATCTCTCGTTGGGTGTTTGAGCTTGAGCGCTGCTGCAGCAACAAGAAAACTCCCGGCAGGGGCCGCTGGAGGGTTGTAACTAACCTCACCTCCGCTGTGTGTTCAAGACGCCATTTCATGGCGTCGATGTTTTCGTGTCTATCTCTGCGTGCTTCTCTTCTGTCTTATGTATGTAGTACTAGTACAAGTTCTAGTACTAGTAGCCCGGATTAACCCGAGGCAGTGAGCACTGGCACTGAGGGTAACCCTCTAACCCTCCTGATGTGTCAAGTACGCGCGCGTGTTACCCGATTTTTTTAAATTCTAAAATATCTCGCAACTGTCAACGACAAAAGATATTAAGTGATATTCTAAATAGGTATACTATATATATATATGTTTATATATTAGAGCACAGAGCTAATATATTGTGTATATTATGTATATTCTACTGTATATATATATATATTATAATATATATATATATAATTATTATTTTATAATATAATATATATACATACATACGTGTATCATACGTGCGATTATTATGATTTATGCATGGCGTAATATAAGGCTTTTATTCTAGTAGAGGATGTTTTTGCTCGTGTACTTGCACTTAGGGGTCATCGCCCACAGATGTCAACTGGCACTCCACTAAATCTGGATCACTGCTGGATATTGATAAACTCGGACTTGTACTTGTGCAGTCACAGTAAATATTGACGATATATTGACTCGATATATCAATCTACAAAAAAACACCACTAAATATATCGACGACATTATGGACATATAGATCAGCCAAAACGTCACTGAATATCGATTACAATAGATCGCGATATATCGATATTTCTATTCACATCCTCCCGTTCACAGGCTGTGTGTATGCAATAAGTACTCCAGTTATCCAGCAATCCATGTGTCCAGTCAGTATCCATGGATTATGGATTCCTCTTAACCCTTAACCCTAATTGAATATCGACAGATAACGACGCCTACGGCGCCGCTAAATGTTGATGATGTTGATCGCTCACACCATCAAATATCGTCGATATATCGATGTATTTTTATTGCGCCTTCGGCGCCACTAAGTATCGAATAAATATGTTCGTTATCTGTGGGTATCTTAATACGTGTACTTGTACTCGTCGTGGTTAACCTGAATATCTGTGAGTATCCTTACTTGTACTTGTACTCGTGTCACTCGTGTAGAGATGATACTGTATTCGTAAGATGAGATCTGCATAAGTTGTCTCTGTGTTTATATATATATACCGTCGGATGAACCTCACGTAAGCCTGCGTACGTCGCACCCAGACCCAGGCACCACACATATCCACCCGGGTGCTGCGCGGGTGTGCCGTCGCGGTGCATTGTACTGTGAAGCGGTGCAGTGTGTGCAGTGTAAAGCTGCCCCGACTTCCCGACTGCAGAGACTTCAGACTACGTACCACTGATGTGCCGGTGCCGGTGTTCGGGTTAACCCGACTATGCTCGTCTACTGAGATCTGTGACTATGACACCATGCCCTGCCTGGCTGACGGGCTGCCATTCTGTATATCCTGCTTATGCTTCTGTGGTAAGCCCTCTGAGGCCGTCTGCGGCCTGTCTATGCTCTGCATTGTGCTTATACCTGGTTACATACTTCTAACTGTAGTTGACCTCCAATCATCAACTTCACGATATAATCAACGATCACACACACATACACACATCACCCCCGCCACATCGCACATCGCGCATCATCCTCTTCACTTCTTTACTCGCCACGTATTGCTTATTGCAGCCACAGCCACAGTTGATCTATTACCTATGAAAAAAATGAGTGTAGGTTTTTCGCGGACGGTGAGAAAACTCGCAATGGCCACGCCGATCGCCGTGATGGCCGCATGCACACACACAATTTATAATACATATAATTTATGTAAATACAATGACGTCGATGAGATAATAGTCTAATGTAAAATGTGTTATAGTATATATGTTCACATTTTCATATTAAATAATATTATTAATGATAATAAGACATTATGTCGGGTTAAGGCGAGTGAGTCAGTTACGTCGATTTTGGCAGCTGACCGAAAACAGGCACAGGTGCAGGAGGGGAATTTATTTATTGATTTGCCGCCCTTTGAGCGTTTCGCAAAATACTGATTTTAAACTGTCCCCGACCGGCCGACCAGGTTAACCCGCCTACTTCTACTTTTGTCTCAGTACCACACGAGCCCACACGCACACAGGCAATAACTGATCCTCGATAGTCAAGCAGAGTGGTTTTGGGAGTCCTCCTACATCTGGAGGAGCCCCTTGGACCTCGAGGCGCCTGCGGGGCGAGCTGACGCGAGTGTGTGTCTTTCATCTTGCAATCATGCCGAAAGCGTGCCCTTGGAGCTCGGGTTAACCCTCGTAGGCGCCTGGGGGCCGTGTCGACGCCGAGCAGTATGTATCTCTCAATCATGCCGAAAGCGTGCCCTTGGAACTGGCCGTGGCCGTCGCCCCGACCGCGGCGATATACCACCCTAACGTAGCACGTAGCAGCTATATACGGCTACAGGGCGCTGTATGCATGACGTTCAGCGGCACACTAAACGTTAGGTCTCACGCAATTAACCCGATCCTTAACCCAAATGTACGGCGTTCGGCATTCAGCGGCAATCAATCAATCCAATCCTTAAAGCGCCACACGAGCACAAGAGAAGCCGCATCCCAGCGCAACCACACGGGCGCAGCAAACCCCGCGACGCGAAGCGTCGCAGGCTTGGGGGGCTAAGAGCGAGTCGCGCAAGCGTTAGCGCGCGCTTCTGTAAAAAGCGTGTAAACATAGAGCGAGAATTTAGCGGCACACTAACTCATCAACATCATCACACAGCCTTCAGGGTTAACCCAATCATGCCGAAAGCGTGCCCTTGGAACTGGCTGTCGCCCCGGGGCGGCGCGGCGGGATACCACCCTAACGAAGCAGCTATACACGGCTACAGTGTGCTGTATGCATGACGTTGAGCGGCACACTGAACATTGCGTCCCATAAGTACGACACGAGCACACGCACAGGGAAGCCCCGGGTTAACCCTGGGGGGCGAGTCGACGCCACCCTAACCCCTCAATCATGCCGAAAGCGTGCCGTTGGAACTCGCTGTCGCCCCGGCGCGGCGCGGCGGGATACCATCATAACCCAGCAGCTATACACTGTTGTTACCTAGAAGGGTGGGTGTTCTCCCAACTAGACCACCATCAGCGCTGATGGTGGTCTAGTTAGGAGAACGCCCTTTCTAGGAAACAACAAAACAGGAGTCCTCACCAGAGACTACTGGATGTCGACCACCCAAAGTGCCCGCAGCGAACCACTTGCGTGCGCACCCCCCACGGGATTCGAACCCTTGAATCGGGTTAACCCCACGCAGTATGTACCTCTCAATCATGCCGAAAGCGTACCCTTTGAACTCGCTGTCGCCCCCGCGCGGCGCGGGTCGATAGATCACACCCTACCGCACCAGCATCCAGTGCGCTGCGTACGTATGTACGGCATTTAGCGGCACACTAACTCATCATCATCACTACAGTCTCCACAGACGTTCTTTGATATCTCATCACACGAGTTGGCATTTACACGATATTTTGGTATTACCAATATTGTATGGTGTATAGCATACAAACGGGAGGTCGGAAGGGGAGTCGTATACTGCCCAATAGTCGTGCAATCGTACTGCACCGGGTGGGCGATGCAGGTGGGCAGGGGGGATGAACGCATGGTTGATTCGTGCACAACAGCCTCGAAGCAAACGAATATCTTGTAAAGGCCAACACACGAGCCAACACGCACAGCAGGGAACTGATCCGTGAGAGTGGCGTTGGGAGCCCTACAGGGGGTCTCCCTTGGAGATCCCCGGTTTAACCCTCGTAGGCGCCCGGGGGGGCGTGTCGACGCAGTATGTATCTCTCACTCATGTCTAGAGTGTGCCCTTGGAACTTGCCGCCGCCCCGACCGCGGCGATACCACCCTAACGTAGCACGTAGCAGCTATACACGGCTACAGGGCGCTGTATGCATGGCTTGTAGCGGCACACTAAACGTTAGGTCTCACGAATTCACCCGATCCTTATAAAGGTGCTCTGTGCGCCTAAGCGAAACGACTTCGAGTTTCCTATAATCAAAACGACGAAACTCTTAGTCGAAACTCGCTCAGGTACCTGAGCAAAGCGAATTTAACCATAGCGGTTAATTAGTAGCTGCAGAGCACCTTTAACCCAAATGTACGGCGTTCGGCATTTAGCGGGACGCTAACTCATCATCATCATCATACAGCCTTCAGGGTTAACCCAATCATGCCGAAAGCGTGCCCTTGGAACTCGCTGTCGCCCCCGCGCGGCGCGGGTCGATGGCCACAGCCAGCGCAAGCGCCTTGCCGTAGGCGCGGCAGGTAGCCACAACGAGCTGCCTGGCCGCCTCCTCTGGGGTAGCGCCTATTAGGGATAAGAATCCAGGGTTAGGGGTCAGGGGTTAACCACTAACCCGGTTAGGGTTAGGGTTAGGGTTAGGGTTAGCCCGAGAATGGTGGAAGGCTAATAGCAGTGCCGCGGAGCTGCGAATGCTAGAGAGTAGAGATAGAGAAGAGAAGAGTTAAGATTCAGGTAAAGGGGTATACATAAGAGCACGTAGCCACAACGAGCTGCCTGGCCGCCTCCTCTGGGGCAGCGCCTGTTGGCAAAGAGAAACTAAAGTAAGAATGATGGAAGGCTAGTGGTCGTATTGTGGAGCAGCGAATTCGAAATAAAGAGGATTGTATATGTATATATATATATATATATATATATATATATATATATATGTATATA
>Ga0209390_10011166_pt1 | contig 10361 bp, 5 predicted proteins | sample BON01_FD_187212 | JGI IMG/M metagenome (GOLD analysis project Ga0209390, IMG submission 187212) | Freshwater microbial communities from Lake Bonney liftoff mats and glacier meltwater in Antarctica - BON-01 (SPAdes) (version 2) | ecosystem: Environmental > Aquatic > Freshwater > Ice > Glacier... | reverse complement strand
GACCTGACCTATCGATTATCCTGAAATTTTATCTAAGCTTAAATGAATAACTCTTCCATGCAACGCTGAAATTCTTTGAATTCTTTCAATAAATTATTTTAATATAAATATTCATACATAAATTTAAACGTCTTTGAAATATTACTATTATTTGTATAACTAATTCTAGCTACTATACCTTTAGGTATTACACTAGCACCCAAATTCTTATTGGCTAACATAATTGAATCTTTCCCTAAATATAAATTTCTAAGATTATGAATTGTCATTTGAACATATGAACCTAATGATAATGATATAGGTGATGGTATTAATGTAGAAAATGTATTATTTACATTATCAATAGCAATACATTCTCCTATATTAATGACTTGAACTCCATCACTTATAGTTATTAAATGACCTATCTTTAAATATTGAACTACCGAACTATTTACATTAAAAGTGGTATCTCCTTGATTAATATTATTAATAATATAGCCGATTATTGTATTTGGTGCAACATACCCATTTATTATATCTCCTTCGTTTTGAATTTCAGAAAGTAAATTAATATTCATGATACCTATATTATAAGGCCAAGAATAATCTTTTGTAAAAATTGATTGGGGTAAAATTGTTATGGATTGCCCCTCCGCTCTATAATTTTCATTTGTCAAACCAGCTGGTATTTGTATAATATTTATATTTTGTTGAGACCTTGAGTCTAATATTGTTATAGAAGAATTATCTATATTATGTTGTGAATTATTAGGACAATGTAATGGTGGAGATTCTCCCCAATAATATACTAATTTATCTTCAGTTGAGCAATATAATCTATAATAAAAAATATCTGACATTGTTTTATTATAACTTTTTAAATAAATTTTTTATAAACAAATAGAAATAATTATCTATTTCCTTTTCTATTTACTTTATAATATTTTTTTAAATCATAATTATCAGAATTATTAGAATCATAATCAACATCAGAAATATTTGACTTAGAATCATCGGATGATACACCTGAATAATCAGAAGTATTAGAATCAATTTGGTTTAGTTGAGAGCATAAGCGGAACCGTTGAGCAAAGACTTTGATAGGCAATAAATGAAGTCGAAACTCCAATTAATAATGCTTTCTCAAAGGTAATTCTTCACTCTAGTGACTTAGAATCATCACCATCTGACTTATGACTTTTGATAATCATCTGACTCTGACTTTGACTTAGAATCTGACTCTGATAAATTTGAATCATTATCATTATCATTATCATTATCCGTGTCTATTTGTTTTACTGAAACATCATCTATAGATGTATCAAAAGATTGGACTTTTTTAATTAAATCATTAATTTCTTCTAGTTCTATTTTTAATTTATCATATCTTTTATAAATTAAATTTATTTGAGATAAACAAAAATCAGAATATTGTTTTGCTTTATATATTGCATAGTCATGTCCTGGGTCACTTTTTAAAACGCAATTTTTTTTATATTTTTCTCGAAGTTTATAACAACTATTTGAAGATCTTCTCAAATTATTTAGATTTTTGAGTAATTCAATTAATTCTTGTACTGTCATTTTATCTATATTTTTTTGTATACCGCACGTTATATTTGCATATATATATTTGCAATCATTTTTATACTGTCGTATAATATCTTTACATACAATTGTTTTGAGATGATTCATATAATATATATTAATAAAATAATTTTTATACATGTATCGATTAATTAATAATCTTGACGAAGCTGAATGCAAATTGATTGTTTAATAACTTTTTGTAATTTATATACTTGTAGTTTCAGATTTAAATTTAATAGTATTTGAAATAAATGAAGCAGTGTTCTTACTTGTATATTGTATTTGACCAGATGGATCTAAACTAAATGTAATGCCTGTATTATCTCCTACAAATGAACTATTAAATCTCCAATCGTTTTGTCTTTGAATTCCGATTAATGTAAAAATCGAATATTTATTATTACTACCACCTGTTGACAATATAGTAATAGAAATGGTTGCTCTGAATGATCTTACTGTTCCATTTGCGAAAATTAATCCGGTAACATTAGAGGGTGTACTTTGATTATTAATTGCTGAAAACGTTTGTTCTTTAACAATATCACCTAAAGATGGGGTTATATTAATAGTATTAACAATTAAATTACCAACTGTTTGGTTATCGTTAATTAAATTAGAAAATGTAGAAGAAGATGCGTTAATGTTAGTAAAAATACCAGATGTTATTGATAAATTTACAGAAGTAATATTAGTAGAGGATAAATTATTAATAGTTCCTCCTGTTAATATAGTATTACCTGAAACGGTTAAATTATTACTAGATATATTTGTTATAATTGTATCTGTTAATACACTTGTTCCTAAAACATATAAAGTTCCTGTTGTAATTCCGGTATTAAATAAAATTCCAATTGTACCTATATTTGAAGTAAAAGTATTTAATTTGGTTTGACCATTTATATTTAGAGAACTTGATGTTATACCTGTATTTGTTATCAATGAAGATAAAGTTGCAGAGTTTGCTACAATTGTATTTAGAGTGCTCAAGTTGATTATATTAATATTACCTGATGTTATACCTAAACTTAAAGTAAGATTTGATATAGATCCGGAATTTGCTGTTAAATTAGATAATACACTAAGGCCTGTTATATTAATATTACTTGATGTAAGACCTGTTAATATTCTAATATTTGACGTAGATATATTTGTTGAGATTTGATTAACCGTTCTTAGATTGGATGATGTAATAGATGTTATATTAGCGTTTGTTATAAAACTATTAGATACAGTTTGATTTGATATAAACGCATTGGTAAAAGTGCTTAACCCCGTAACATTTAATCCGACAAGAGTTAAATTAGAAGTTAATGCTAAGTTAGTAGTAGTAATGTTAGTAGCAAATAAATTAGATACTGTTTGGTTATTAGATATTACATTACCAAGAGTACTATTACCTGAAACATTTAGTGTTCCTGAAGCTATAATGTTACCTAAATTAGAACCACCAGATACATTTAATGAGCCAACTATATTTGCACTACCTAATAAAACATTAGCGTATCCTGTATTTGTAATAATGGTATTACCTGGGTCTGTAGATGAAAATCCGAAAACATATAAATTATTACTTTGATTATAATAACTACCGACGAAATAACGTGAATATAAATTAAAAGTATCAATATTTGATGAAGGGGAAGATATTAAAACGCTAGATAAAGTAGCAGATTTAGTTGAGCCAATATAAGAAATGATTTGTCTAATGTTATTATTTGCACTACCTGAAGTAATTTTTATCCACCACCCATTATAAAAATTATCAACACCACTTGATGTTCCAGGAAGTATTACAACACTTGTTGTTGTACCGGTTTGGACTAAACCAGTTAAGGCTATAGGTTCTATAGCGGCAACTACATCCCCAGACCCTAAATTATTATCTATTTGATATCTTTGTATCAAATAACCGCCATCTCTACTTCCTGATGGACCGGCATTTACAACTAACAAATTATCAGAAATATTAGTTGTTGTAGAATTTACACTAGTCGTTGTTCCATTAACGAATAAATTACCTGCAATAGTTGCATTACCTCCTATATTTATATCTTTTGAAACACTTAATCCTCCTAATATATTTAAAGCACCATTACCAACTCCAAAACTATTAGTTGTGTTTGTTATATTCGTAATACCTGATATATTAGTTGTATTTAAAAATGCGGTATCTGTTACATTTAATCCGTTTGATGTTATATTTGTAGACGATTGATTTAATAATATTGATAATCCGGATACATTAAGATTAGCAGATGTAATATTACTAGCAAAAATATCACCCGTTGTACTATTACCTGTAACTAGTAAAGTACCAATTGTTTGTATTAAAATCTTGCCATTTGTACTGTATAAATTAGATATAGTTTCATTCACAACCGATAAATTTAACATTGAACTTGTAAATAATACATTTAACGAACCTGTTGTAATACCTACGTTTGCATTAATTGATTCAATAGTACTATTATTTGCAATAAAATTTCCAAATGTAGAAGACCCACTAATATTTACATCGTTTAAAATACTCGTTCCATTAATAGTTATTGATCCAGATGTAATATTAGTTGAAATAATTGAATTTAAAGTTGCATTTATACCTAGAATATTATTTAATCTTGTATTACCTGTAATAGTTAGATTGCTACAAGTAATAAAATTTAACTTACTATCACCTGTTACCAAAAGACTCCCTATAGTTTCTATATTTGTCAACGCATTCCCTAATGTACTATTTAATACATTTAGTGTAGTCAGAGATAAAATTCCACTAGATAAAATTAAATTAGATGCAGTAATATTACTAGCAATTAAATTTACCGTAGTTGTATTTAATACAGTATTATTTGATACATGTAAATTAGATGTGGTTATACCAGAACTTATTAATAATGATCCCAATGTTCCATTTGATGCAATAATATTTGTTAAATTACTATTTCCATCTACATTAATAGAACCACTGGTAATACTATTTGCGATTAAAATTCCTATTGTCCCAGTGTTTGTAATAAATCTGTCAAATATAGATAATCCAGTAATATTTATAGAACTTGCCGTCAAACTTGTAATTAACGTATTTGAAAATGTTGCATCACTCGCTTGTAAAAATCCTAATATTGATATTCCAGTGACATTTAAATTATTAATAGTTCCGGATGATATTAATGCATTAGATAATGTAGAATTACCATTAATAATAAGAGATTGTAAAGATAAAGTAGAACTCAATGATAAATTATTAGTTGATATTGTTGTAACTTGTAAATTTGTAATATTACTATTTCCAATAGACGCAAAATTTGTATTTAAATTTGAAATAGAATTATTAACACTTGTTAAATTAGATATGTTTCCAAAATTAGAATATAAATTACCATTAATCCCTATACCTCCAGCAATTATTAATGCACCTGTAGTTATTCCATTAGAAATAGTAGTAGATATTATATTAATACCACCATATGTTATTATAGAACCTGATGATGAACTATTGGCTTCAGATGAATCTAATATTACGATATTTTGATTAAAAAATAAAGACATTTATTATTACTCAAGAAATAAATTTTAAATATCTCCAATTGTTTTTGTATAAACTAATTGGATTACATCAAATATACAATCGTCTTTTTTATCAATTACCCTACCTTGTAATTCAAATATTGAAATTGTATTTGGTAAATTTATTAATGGGGACAATGTTATAATATCCAAAGTCTGATTCGTAATATATTCTGATTCATAAATATTTGTTTGGTTAGTTACATCATATAATCTTATTTGATAACTATTGGAACCATTCAAATATGAACCTATTTGTAAATAAGATAATTTTACGTCATCTAAAAATGAATCATTGTTATAAATAAAAATTGATATAGTTTTATATGCTGTTGTAGATATATTGTCGTTTTTTATATTTAGAGTCTGTGTTCTATATATTTCTTCATATTTTTGATCTGGTAAATAATTTAATATTAATAAATTTAGATAGGTTTCTTGCTCATTTGATAATATTTCATTAAATGTTATATTAATATTTGTATCTTTAATTATAAAGAATTCTGTAGGTAAAATATTTATATTAAGCTTTATGTAATTATATAATAAATTTAAAAATTTTACATTATTTATATTGTATGAATAAACTTTTGGCATTTAATTAGTATTACATAATAAATTAAAAATTTTATAAAGAATAACTATCTGAAACTATAAATCGCGTTAAAAAATCCAAAGCGGAACATATTTGGGTCAATAAATTCTTTTCCAAGATCATATGAATTTACAGTAACATTAAACCATTAACCATCGCATTAAACCATCGCATTAAACCATCGCATTAAACCATCGCATTAAACATTTGGTAAATTGTGTTTAATTGAATATATAAGTTTTTTTTTTATATAAAGTTACTAATAATGAGTGACCAAGATACATTTGTAAATGGTATAGAAATAATTGATTCTTCATTGGCTACTAATTTAACTGCATCTTTGTATAGTTATGGTGGACTATCTATATTAAATACAAATGATTCTATAGATTTTAATAATGGCGGTAGTTTTTTAACCCTTGGTGGTATGAGTATATCAAAAAGTGTATTAATTAATGGAATTACAACTATATTTAATACTTCTATATCTACAAATACGAGCAATGGTTCTCTTATAATAAAAGGTGGAATAGGAGTTCAAGGAAAGATATATGGTACTTTTATTAATTTAGATGATTTACAAGTACAAAATTCATCTACGATTCCTAATATATTATCAGTGAATGCTACTATATCTAATGTTTTTATATCAAATATATTTTCTGAAAATATCAGTAATGGAAATATTAACACGAATAATTTAGTTAATATAAATGGTAGTATATCAAATTTAAATTCATTAAATTCATCTATATCGAATATTATAAATACAAATACAACCATATCCAATTTGAATACTATAAACATTATATCAACATTTATTACTACATCAAATTTAATATCTACAAATATTAGCTCTGTGAATTTGTTATCTACAAATATTAGCTCTGTGAATTTGTTATCTACAAATATTAGTACAACAAATTTAGTATCATCTCTTATCAGCACATCAAATATACTATCAACAAATATATCAAGTAGTAATTTGGGTTTAAACAATATATCATCAACAAATATTAGCAACTCGAATTTATTATCAACGAATATAGTATCAACTGTTATTAGTACGGCGAGTTTATTATCAACAAATCAAATACAAAGTCTAAATTTGATATCAACAAATATAAGTAATGTTAACTTGATATCAACAAACATTACTAATAGTAGTTTAATATCATCAAATATTAGCACAATTAATATATCTAGTAATAACTTGGTATTAACAAATATACTATCAACAAATATATCAAGCAATAATTTGGTATTAAACAATATATTAACATCAAATATATCAAGTAATAATTTGGTATCAACAAATGTGTCAAGTAATAATTTAGTATCAATAAATATAGCAAGTAATAATTTGGTATCAACAAATATATCAAGTAGTAATTTGGGTTTAAACAATATATCATCAACAAATATTAGCAACTCGAATTTATTATCAACGAATATATTATCAACAAATGTATCAAATACTAATTTAATATCAACAAATATATTATCAACAAATTCAAGCACAACTAATTTATATTCTAATTATATTGATGTAAATGATTTAATTGTTAATGGTAATTTTACAGTTAATGGTTCTACTACTACGGTCAATTCAACTACTGTTAGTATAGCTGATAATATTTTATTATTAAATGCTGGACCTAGTGGTGTAGCGGATTCTGGATTTATTATTAAAAGATACCAGACTAACAATAGTAATGGCACGGGTTCTATTGTATCAGATTCTATAGCATATAGTGGTAGAGTAGGTGGGACGAGTGGTAATAACAGTACAATAGTATTTGAAAACAATTCAAGCAATGTTGATTCGTATTATCTAAATTATTGGATAAAAATAACAACTGGTTACAATATCAACACAAGTAGTGATAATAACAATAATAATAATGTTAGACAAATTATATCTTATAATGGTAATACACGTACTGCTATAGTTTCTTTACCATTTACTAATCTTCCTTATTATACGTCTTCTACTATGGGCAATGGAAGTGATACTTTTAATTTATATGGGAATGTATATTTAGCTAGTTATTTGAAAGAAAGTACAAATGAATATACATTTAGTTACACTGCTCTTAATCCAAATACTAGCATTACTGAAGTTACAAATGCAAATTTAAGAATAGGTAATTTAAAAAGTAATTTGGTAGATACCATTAATCTAAATGTCATTAATTTTTCCGCATCGAATTTTGCTCTACCTAACTCGCTTAATCTTGTTGGATTAACAGTTACCGGAGTAACGAATTTAGACTCCACAGTCACAATAGGAGGCGCAACTACTATTGCAACTACTTTAAATGTTTCAGGGGCTGTCAATTTTGGAGCAGCTTTTAATGTAGGAGGGGCTTTTACGGTTTCTGGTGTATCTACATTGTCTGCATTAGCATCTTTAACTGTAAATGGAGTAAGTAATCTAAATTCTACATTAGTAGTAAGTGGAGCAACAACTCTGTCAACAACATTATCCGTATCTGGTGCTACGTCATTTGGTGCAGCTGTTAATATAACTGGTGCTCTAAATGTTGGCGGCGTATCTACACTAGGAGCGTTAGCTTCATTAAGTGTAACAGGTGTAAGTAATCTGAATTCTACTTTAACGGTAGGAGGTGCTACTACTCTATCTACTACTTTAGTAGTAGGAGGAGCAACTTCTTTGTCTAGTACATTGAATGTAACTGGAGCCGTCATATTAGGAGCAGCTGTCGGTATAACTGGAGGATTAACAGTGGGTGGTATATCTACACTTGGTGCTTTATCTTCATTAAGTGTAAACGGAGTAAGTAATCTAAATTCTACATTAGTAGTAAGTGGAGCAACAACTCTGTCAACAACATTATCCGTATCTGGTGCTACGTCATTTGGTGCAGCTGTTAGTATAACTGGACCTATTACTGTAAGCGGAGCTGCTACATTATCATCTATATCTATATTAAACGTATCAGGTGTCAGTAATCTAGCATCTACACTCGGCGTATTAGGTGCAACAAACTTAACAACTTTATCAGTAGGAGGCGCAACAAGTTTATCGAGCACGTTAATGGTAACTGGAGCATCAATATTAGGTACACTTACAGCTGGAGATACTATATTAAATAGTTTAACAATAGGTTCTTTGTTAAGTAGTAATATTGTTACAACCAATCAAACTGTAAATAATCTTTTAGGTATTAACATTTCTTCAGCTAACTTTATTACAACAAATGAAACAATAGCAAATAGTAGAATTACAAACAGTTTAATAACTAATCTCACAGTAGGTTCAATGTCAACTTTAAATTTACTAAAAGTAAATTCGATTACTACAGGTAATATTTTAATTAACTCTTCTTTTACAGCTTCAAGTAATATTATATCCATAGATTCACGCTTCTCCATCACTAATCCAGCTATTCTTGTTTTTAGAAATACGTCTAGTGTCGGAGATTTTAAAATTTATAATGATGGAGGAGAAACACAATTACAAGGAGGTGGAGGAAGATCCACGCAAATCGGAAGTTTCCATGAAATTATATTAAGTGGTGGCAGAAATGTAGCAACTCCTATAAATTTTGTCAATGGTAATAATTCAACATTTAATACAGTTATTATTAATACAAGTAATAGTATCGCACTACGTATTATAGCAAATTCTACGCAAACTATGGACCTTACACAATGGGTAGATAAATCAGGTTTTATTGTTAGTAAAATAGATTCGTTTGGTAAATTACTTTTAAATAATACATCCGTTTCAGACTCTCCATCTGTCGGTGGTAGTTTAATTACTCTCGGAGGTGTTTCTATAGCAAAAAATCTTAAGATTGGGGCTACTATTAATTCTTTTAACGTAAGTTCAGGATCTTTAATAGCTTCCGGCGGAGCCGGGTTTAATGGTGATATTTACGGGAAAAATATTTATAGCAATGATATTATTTTAGGTATATTCGGATCAGAATTTCAATATGTAGAAGATTTATCAGTTACCGGAAGCACTAATACAGATTACACTCTTAAATTATCCATGACTACAGGTTCTTTAATTGGTGGAACTTATAATATTGGTGTTAAATATAGATTAGCACCAAATTCTACAACAAATAAAGATAGCCAAATTAGTTGTATAGTAGATCCAATTAATCTAAGTTCAGGTAATTTAATAAGTGACACTATTACTAGACCAGCTTCTATATTAAGTACAGTGCCAATATACGAAAATGTTATTTTACCATTAACTTCAGGTATTCATATAATTACCATAATTTGGAAACCCACGGGTTCAGTTTCAAACATAGATAATTGTGCTATATCTCTCTATAGATTAATTTAAAGATAGCTACGCTATCAAGAATTCTCAAAAAATAAATTTATAATCTCAAAAAAAATAAAAATTAAAAAAAATAAAAATTAAAAAAAATAAAAATTAAAAAAAATAAAAATTAAAAAAAATAAAAATTAAAAAAAATAAAAATAAAAAAAAAAAAAAATTAAAAAAAATAAAAAATAAAAAAAATAAAAATTAAAAAAAATAAAAATTAAAAAAAATAAATTTATAATCTCAAAAAAAATAAATTAAAAGAATATATTTATAAATCTCAAAAAATAAATAGCTACACTAAAATAAAAAATT
>Ga0209390_10011156_pt1 | contig 10370 bp, 9 predicted proteins | sample BON01_FD_187212 | JGI IMG/M metagenome (GOLD analysis project Ga0209390, IMG submission 187212) | Freshwater microbial communities from Lake Bonney liftoff mats and glacier meltwater in Antarctica - BON-01 (SPAdes) (version 2) | ecosystem: Environmental > Aquatic > Freshwater > Ice > Glacier... | reverse complement strand
GTTGACATCAGCGAAGTTGCCACCAAAGTAGGGTTTAGGGCACCTGTTGCCATGACAAAAAATGCATGGGCCGATTGTGTGTGGTGGCCTCAAACCACAGCAAACCAGAAGGTAAACATTCAGACTGAAGAGGGTAGGTTGTGTGATGTGGTGTATGCCGCCATGTTGGCAGCCAAACTGAGCGAGGGCATGTCACGAACGGTTTTTGATGTCTATCGAGTGCCCGCGACCGGTAAAAGGGTCAAGCCACGTCGCACCACACTGGTTATGCAAATCGGTCCTGGTGATATCAAAGAACCTGTCATAACGATCTCGATGCCTGGAGAAATTTAAAAATTGAGAGGGCGTGGTCCGGAAGTAATTTAATTCCGGATCACTTTGAGGCCAAGTTGTCAAAGATCGGCACAGCGCATCAAGCTTCAGAGCCGCCCTTCAACCAGATGTTGGGGGGTGCGGACAGGGGGTAAATTTTGGATCGGCGTCAACAATGTAGGGGGCAAAGTTTATAGGGTTTGGCGTCTTGCATGACGAACTTGGTTGCAATGATTGATAGAATAGTTTTTAGCGATTTAGGTATAGATTACTGTCTCACAGCAGTCTGCTAACTAGCTTGATTTATATATCAACGATTAGCAATAATCGTTGTACGATGTGTATAAGGTGCTATACCAAAATTTTGTTTATACGCTCTTGAAAATGCAGAAGAAGAAGTGAATCCGGCTAATTCTGCAAGCTCCTGAAACCCCAAATTGCTATGGAGCACATAAGATTGTGCACGCTGAAGGCGTAATTGGTTAGCAAAAGCTAGGGGCGACTTTCCAACATGACGCTGAAAGAGTCGTGACAAGTGACGACTCGAAACACCAAGCTCTCGTGCAATTTCATGGATGTTAATTCGAGAATCGTTACGTCGTTGCATGATAGATATAGCAGCGCGAAGTTCTAATGGAGTGTGTTCACCATCACCAGGTATCAGAACCTTTTGTACGTCTCTGGCCGTGCGAACGCGACCATGAATGAATGTATCAGAAACCGCTGTAGCAAGTAGTGGGTTAGTGTGCTGTGAAATCAGATGAGTCATCATGTCCATTGCGGCAATGCCGCCGCTACAAGTTATTCTATTAGTGCTTATTTCATACAAGCTAGATGTGACTTGGGTGCGTGGAAACTCTTCAGCAAAACTAGCGGCATACTCCCAATGCACGGTCGCCTTTTTACCGTCAAGTAACCCTGCGCGTGCAACATGGTAAGTACCCGTGCCAAGTGCACCAATCATTGCACCTGATCTGCTTCTAGATTTAAGAATATCGATCAACCATCGCGGCGTTTTAACTAATGGTTCAAACCCGCCAGTTATAAACAGGTTGGGATATTCGTGTAAATCTTTAACACTACCTACTGTTTGAATTTCAATACCGTTACCAGCAAGAACTGCTTCTCCCTTTTCTGAAAAATAAGCTCTTTTAAATAATTCTTTGTTTGCAATTCGATTAGCCATTCGAAGTGGTTCAGTAGCAGATATAAATGGTAGCAGTGAAAAGCCTTCAACGAGAATGAAAGCGATCATGATGGGTTTGTCTATATTTGGATGATTAAACATCAGAATTTTTTTAACAAATGTCTTAAACAGTCTAATACTAGTCTGAATCTGTCAAATAATAAATAAGCCTAGGTGCTACATTTTAAAGAACAGTAACAATGCTAGATGGATTGTGAGTGTTGCTGGTTGCAGTGTTTTTTGTTTCGTTTTCTTAATTCTGGAGATATGCATGAGCAAAATTACTAAGCAAGGCGTTCTGGGGGTAGCACTTTTGATAGCAGCATGCCAGTTCGGTTCGACCGCGACCGCACAGCAGTGGATAATGGCGACACCATATCCAGATAGCAACTTTCAAACCAAAAATGTTCGGCAGTTTGCCGAAGACGTGAAAGTTGCAACGAATGGAAAGCTAACGATCACTATTCATAGTGGTCAGTCTTTAGTAGCAATGCCACAAATCAAACGCGCAATTCAATCTGGTCAAGTGCAATTAGGTGAAATTCTCTTGTCGGCATACGGAAATGAAGATCCATTCTTTGAAGTTGATAGCATTCCAATGATTGCTCCTGGTTATGTGAATGCTAAAAAATTGTGGAATGCATCTAAACCATATGTTGTTCAAAAATTTGAATCTCAAGGCCTTGTTCCTTTGTATTCAGTTCCGTGGCCTTCTCAAGGTTTTTACACTAAAGTCCCAGTAAATTCTTTAGAGAATTTTAAAGGGGTAAAAATTCGAGCTTATAACGCTGTGACAGCGCGTATGGCAGAGCTAATGGGAGCAGTTCCAACAACCGTTCAACAAGCAGAAGTTCCTCAAGCCTTTGCTACCGGAGTTGTTGACGCTATGCTTACTTCAGCTGCAACCGGTGTTGATGTAAAGGCTTGGGATTTCGCCAAGTATTACTATGATGTCAGGGTAATTAATAATAAAAATTTAGTTCTTGTCAGTAAACGTGCACTTGATGGTTTAGAGCCTAGCATTCGTGAAGCTGTAATGAAAGCAGCGGCACAGGCTGAGATAAACGGCTGGATTGCAAGTGAAAAAACTATGGATGAAACCACCAAAAAACTTGCTTTGGAAGGCGTGAAGGTCGAACCAGGTTCTGAATTAATGCGTCAGCAGTTAGACAAGATTGGAATAGAAATGGCTCGTGAATGGGTCACAAAGGCTGGTGAAAGCGGTGAAAAAATGCTGCAAGGAATGAAGTGAATGGTCACTGCGACTTCTACTAAATAAGCACAGTGAGGTTATACAATGTTCAGAAAATATCTTGATTTGCTGTACGCTTTATCAGGTGCAATAGGCGCTCTATTTTTGGTTATGATCGGGTTGCTTATGCTTTCACAGATGTTAGCTAGAGCATTTGGATTTCAAATACGTGGTGTTGATGACTTAACAGCATGGTCTGTTGCTGCAACAGCTATGCTGTCTCTTGCTTACGCTTTTCGTAAAGGTGCACATATACGTGTCACTATTTTGATAGGCGGAAGATCTGCTAATGTTCGTAGAATCTATGAGCTAGTTTGTCTTCTCGTGTCGGCTGTTATGGCATTTATTCTTGCCTATGCCTCATTGAAGCTGACTTACGATAGTTGGCAATACAAAGAAATCGCTATGGGCTCGCTAAGAGTGCCGTTATGGATTCCACAGACATCAATGTGCGTTGGCGCGTTCATTTTTTTCATTGCAATTATTGATGATTTTTTTGCAGTCATGTGTGGAAAAAATCCTTCGTATAGTGGGAACAATGATGGAATCTGACTTAAGCACAATCATTATATTTCTAGTTGTTTCCCTTACATTGATTCTGGGTGCAGGTATTTGGATTGGCCTAGCTTTAATGGTTATCGGCTATCTAGGTCTATATTGGTTCACCCCAATCCCTGCAGTTAATGTTTTGGGTACAGCAATCTGGACAAGTATTTCGTCTTGGAGTTTAGCTGCCCTACCGCTCTTCATTTGGATGGGTGAAATATTATATCGAACTCGAATTTCAGAAAACTTATTTCGTGGTTTGGCACCTTGGGTGAATTGGATACCTGGGCGACTTTTGCACGTTAATGTAATTGGTTGCGGAATTTTTGCTGCTGTTTCAGGCTCTTCTGCCGCAACCACTGCTACTGTTGGGCGAATGTCATTACCAGAGCTAAAAAAACGCGGGTATGACCAAGGCATATCTATTGCGAGTTTGGCTGGTTCAGGAACACTTGGATTGCTAATTCCACCCTCAATCATCATGATTGTTTATGCGGTTGCAGCCGAAGTTTCTATAGTTAGGTTATTCATTGCAGGTGTGATTCCCGGAATAGTGCTGATGCTTTTATTTTCATCATACATAGCGGTTTGGGCATTGATGAATAAACATCTAGCACCTCCTCCTGAACCAAGTATGCCATTCATGCTGAGGGTCAAATCAACAGCTGAATTAATCCCAATTATCTTACTGATACTTGTAGTGATTGCATCGATATATCTGGGTTGGGCCACAGCTACAGAAGCAGCTGTCGTTGGAGTGGCGGGGTCGCTTGCAATTTCTTGGTTCACAAAGACATTGACGTGGTTAAGCTTTAAAGCAAGCCTGATGGGTGCTACCCGTCTTTCCTGCATGATTACATTAATTATCGCAGGGGCAGCATTTTTGACATCAATGATGGCTTATACAGGTGTTCCTAACAGTCTTGCCGCTGCAGTCATTGATATGGATGTTAATCGTTATGTATTGCTAGCTTTTTTGGTGCTGCTTTATTTGATTTTAGGTTGTTTTATTGACGGTATATCAATGATCGTTCTGACTACCGCAGTTGTTCTTCCAGTTATCCAGGCTTCAGGTTTTGATCTCATTTGGTTCGGTATTTTTATCGTAATTGTGGTTGAAATGGCTCAAATTACCCCACCTGTTGGTTTCAATCTTTTTGTGCTTCAGGGACTAACTCAAAGAAACATCTTTTACATAGCAAAAGTTAGTAGTCCATTTTTTATTTTGATGATCCTTCTAGTTGTTGTGATGACAATGGTGCCTGAAATAGTTACATGGCTACCATCAAAAATGCTCAACCGCTAATACGTTTTTTTCATTTGTAGGAGAAGTTTATGCCTAACGCAAGAATTGGTCTTGACATTGGGGGTACTTTTACGGACGTAGTCCTTGAGATTAGTACTGAGAGGTTTACTGCTAAGGTTCTGACCACACCAACAGAACCAGAGATTGGAGCAATGCAAGCTCTCGATGTCATTTTGAAACTGTCGGGGGTTAAACCGTCTGATGTTATTGAAATGATTCATGGAACAACATTGGCGACGAATGCTCTAATTGAACGAAAAGGTGCTCGCACAGCTTTACTGACAACGCAAGGCTTTCGAGACGTAGTTGAAATTGGTACTGAGGGCAGGCCTGACCAATACGATGTTCAACTCATTAAACCCGATCCTCTCGTTCCGAGGAACTTACGTTTTGAAATTAATGAGCGCCTTGATGCGGGCGGAAATGTTCTTATTTCGCTTGATAAATTACAAGTTAAAACTATCGCAGAAAAATTACAGCAACAGGGTATTGAGTCTATTGCAATTGGTTTTCTGCACAGCTATGTCAACCCGACACATGAAGAATTAGTTGCGGAAATTATTCAAGCGGTTTTACCTGATATTCCCATTACGTTATCAGCTCAAGTATCGCCGGAGTTCCGAGAGTTTGAAAGATTCTCGACAGCATGTGCAAACGCTTATATTCAACCTCTCATGGAGGGCTACCTTAAGCGTTTTGAGCTTTTGCGTCGTGAAAAAGGGTTTAATTGTCCAATGCTCCTGATGCTTTCTGGTGGGGGTTTGACCACAATTGAGACTGCTCAACAGTTTCCTGTTCGATTAATCGAATCGGGTCCGGCAGGTGGTGCAATATTTGCTTCAGTAGTTGCCAAACGTTGTGGTTTGAATGAAGTAGTATCGTTCGACATGGGTGGTACAACAGCCAAGATCTGTATGATTGACAACGGCAGTGCACAGACTAGCAGAAGCTTTGAGGTGGCTCGTGTGTATCGGTTTAAGAAGGGAAGCGGTTTGCCCCTTCGAATACCCGTTGTTGAGTTGGTAGAGATTGGTGCTGGTGGTGGTTCGATAGCGCATCTTGACGGATTGCGACGAATAGCAGTTGGTCCTGAAAGTGCTTCGGCCTTTCCTGGACCAGCTTGTTATGGACGTGGAGGTTTAGAGCCAACGGTTACAGATGCAAATTTGGTCATGGGTAGAATCGACCCAGAAAAGTTTGCAGGCGGTGATATTAAGCTGGACGCCGATGCTGCACTGAAGGCATTTGGCTCTAAAATTTCTAAAAAATTGGGTATTTCAGATCAAGCTGCTGCTTACGGCGTAAGCGAGGTGGTGGATGAGAATATGGCTGGAGCAGCCCGTGTACATGCTATAGAAAGTGGCAAGAGCATTCCCGCGCGAACACTTATCGCTTTTGGCGGATGTGCCCCACTTCATGCTGTGCGAATAGCTGAAAAGTTAGACATAGCGCGAGTGGTTATTCCTGCGTCTGCAGGTGTCGGTTCTGCCGTAGGTTTTTTACGTGCTCCCATTTCATACGAGATCGTCAAGACCCAGTATCAACGTTTAAATAGTTTTAACTTCGATCTGATAAATTTGACATTGGCTAAAATGGTAGAGACTGCTAGCGAAATTGTGAAGCAAGCTACGAAAAACACAACACATGTCGAAAGACGGGCTTACATGCGCTACGTTGGTCAAGGCCATGAAATTTTGATTGATATTGGTACCGATCATTTTAATTCGTTCTCGGCTGAAACGCTTCGTCAGACGTTTGATCACGAGTATGAGCGTGTTTATGGTCGTTCTTTAAGTGGGCTAGCCGATATCGAAGTTGCAAGTTGGGTCGTAACTGTCGCTACCGACTCAACGCCAGATATCAATGTTCATAATCAGTCTAGTTTAATTAATTCCAAGCAGATAGTAATGAGCAAATTGCCTCCACGAGATGTCTTTGATCCAGGGCAAAAGCAATGGTTGCCCCACAACTTGTTTAGTCGTTCAGAGCTTGCACCGGGTTCAGAGATTCAGGGTCCTGCTGTAATTGTTGAGCATGAAACATCAACTGTTATTAGCCCCGGTTACAACGCAATAATTAATACGTTTGGCGATATTGAAATCAATAGGAGATAGACTTAAATGAACACTCTTCAATGTGATATTAGTGCTATTTCACACCAGATAATGTGGAATCGTTTGATCGGTCTCGTCGAAGAACAGGCACAAATACTTATTCGTGCAGCATTTAGCGCAGCAGTTCGAGAGTCTGGTGATTTATCGGCTGGTTTTTTCAACTGTAAAGGTGAGATGGTTGCGCAGGCTACAACGGGAACACCTGGTCACGTTAACTCTATGGCGATATGCATAGTGCATTTTTTAAAACGCTATCCAATTGAAAATATGAAGCCTGGGGACGTTTTTATTACAAACGATCCTTGGCTTTCTGTTGGACACTATCATGACGTTACCGTCGTATCACCAACTTTTCATCAGGGTAAAGCTGTGGGTTTATTTGCCAACACTATACACATCATTGATATGGGTGGGCGGGGGTTTGGTCCGGATGCAAGGCAGGTTTATGAAGAAGGAGTCAACATTCCAATTATGTATTTGGCTCGTTCAGGGGTCTTGAACGAAGACTTACTGGAATTGCTTCGTACGAATGTAAGGCAACCGATTGAGATGGAAGGCGACTTACACTCGCAAATGGCATGTAACTCAGAGGCTGGCCAAAGATTGTCTCAGATGCTCATTGAGTTTAATCTCGAAAATATTGATGAACTCTCACATTACATTATTGAGCAGTCGCGACAAAGTGTTCGTGAACGCATTCGTGCTTTACCTAATGGCAATTTCAAGAGCAAGTTAACAATTGACGGCTATGACACACCAATTGATTTGGTGGCAAATGTATCAATTGATAATGATCATCTTCATGTGGACTTTGACGGTACATCGCCTGCCAGCCCATATGGAATCAATGTGGTATTAAATTTTAGTACTGCGTACAGCGTTTTCGGTATTAACTGCATCATTGCACCTGATGTACCCTGCAACGCAGGCTCACTGTCGGCGATCACTGTGTCGGCACCTGAGGGCTCAATTTTAAATGTTCTTCGTCCTTATCCCGTTTCAGCTCGTCACACAGTCGGGCAAATGCTTCCAGATTTGATGTTTGGCTGCTTAGCTCAGATACTGCCCGAGCGAGTGCCTGCCGAGGGGGCTGGAACAATGTGGAATCCAATGATTCGAGGTGGAATGTCTGCTGTAGATCCTGAATCAGCGATGAGCGGTCGTGTAACACGTGATTTTGATTACATTTTATTTAATACTGGTGGAACTGGAGCACGACCCAGTTTAGATGGTTTATCTACTGTAGCGTTTCCTTCTGGCGTCAAAACTGTGCCAACTGAGGTGGTGGAGAGCACAACACCAATCATTATTTGGCAAAAGAAATTTCGCGAAGGATCCGGTGGTGCGGGCAAGTTTCGGGGTGGGCTTGGTCAAGTGCTCGAGATAGGTATGCAAGCGGAGGCAGCATTTTCACTTGCAGCTATGTTCGAACGAACGAGCCACCCTGCCCAAGGTCGTTTTGGAGGTAAAGATGGCGCTGCTGGTGTTGTGATGACTTCAAAAAATCGAAATCTTCCACCGAAAGGTCGGCATTACATCATGCCTGATGAAAGAGTTTTATTGAAACTTCCAGGTGGTGCTGGCATTGGGGACCCGGCAGAAAGATCATTAGAATCAGTGCGTGAAGACGTGATCAATGAATTAATTACGGTAGAACAAGCCGGACAAGATTACGGGGTTGTCATAAATCCTTTGGGTCAAGTGAATATAGAGCTTACTCAAAAGCTACGTTCTCAAACTGAAAGGGGCTGAAGGTGACTCAATTCATTTATTTAAATAATTGGCACGAAGATCAGCCTCAAACTCGTTTCGAAGAGGCATTAATGTCAAGCAAACTTGATGTTAAGGTATTTAGAACTAATTTTGAGGAATTTCCGGATCAATCTGATATCGATTCTACTTCAGGTGTTTTTGTGAGTGCGAGCGTGTCTGGCGCTTATGATGATGAGAAATGGATTGAATCGCTGAGTACGTCACTTAGAAAACTAGCTATGCGTCGTGTACCAATGCTGGGGTTATGCTTTGGTAGTCAAGTTCTAGCTTGGGCGCTTTTAGGTAAAGATCAAGTATTTAAAAGAGGTGACCGCGAAACAGGATACTCTGAAATCGACTTTACGTTGGAAGGTAAGCAAGACGAATTAACTAAGGGTTTTTCCCCAAAAGTTCGAACATTTCATTGGCACGGAGATGAAGTCAGAGCGGATCACCCGGACATGATTATTTTGGCAAAAAATAATGCTTGTGCAAACCAGATTTGGCGTTGGAAGCATGGTCCTGTCTGGGGAATACAACCTCATCCAGAGATGGATAAAGGACAAATCTGTCGATTTCTTGAACAGAATAGAGAATGGTTTGCTTCAGAGGGAAAAGATGCTGATGCTTTGATTCAAGTTGCTGAACCAAACGATGAGTTAAGCCCGATCTTCAACCGGTTTTTGAGTTTGGTTAAGTAGAGTAGAAAGCAATATTTAATTTTTTTCAATACTCTTATTCGTTATTTTAAATTATTAATTTTTGAGGTTTTGATATGAATACCATCACCCAAACTATGCCTCCCTTTCATTTGGCATTCCCTGTCCACGATCTTGATATCGCTAGGCATTTTTATGGCCAAGTCTTGGGCTGTTCAGAGGGTCGAAGCTCATCCGATTGGATTGACTTTAATTTTTATGGTCACCAAATTGTGGTGCATTTATCACCTGAATCTTGTAACTCGACCACTACTAGCGCAGTTGACTCCCACAATGTGCCAGTGCGTCATTTTGGTGTGGTACTGTCAATGTCGGCCTGGGAATTATTGGCTGAAAAACTAAAAGCAGCTGGAACGAAATTTATTATTGAACCGTACATTCGCTTTAAGGGTGAAGCGGGCGAACAGGCTACGATGTTTTTTAAAGACCCCTCTGGTAATGCAATAGAATTTAAAGCCTTCCAAAACATGACGTCTCTGTTTGCAAAGTGATTCGTGGGGGGAGGTACGGATTGGCGTCTACAGCTACTTCCCTTTTGGCGCCAATATCGTAGTACAAATTGCTTGCTAGTCACTATCACAGCCGGCTATGTGTTCCCAGTCGAATCCTTCGTCTATCACCTGTTGATCATCGTGTTATTAACGTCAATACTGAATAACAGAAGCAATTCTCTTTGCCCGGTTTAACGCAACGTATTTAAGTCGTTTGTTTGTATCAATAGACAGGTCAAAGTTCTTTTCATTTTTGGGTATTAATAATACGACCTCGTCGAAGTCAAGGCCTTTAGCCCTGTGCATGGTGGCTATACGTATTGATTTTGAATCAGGCTTATCTCTTTCATCAGGGCCCAGAATTGTGGTGGAAATATTGATTGATTCAAGGCTTTGGCGAACGGCAAATGTGTTATGTTTTGATGGCACTATGATGCACAACGATCGGTTCTCATCAATACTTGTAAGAACAGTTTTATGCAAAGCATCTAATGCTTCTTCAAGATGGTCAAAATTTAATGTTACGGGCGCTGGGCTGTTGGCGCCGATTGAATATTGACCACCGAGGGGTGCGGACATAAAGTTGGACTACTTGGAGGTAGTTCATGTACTCATACGATGATCGAATTCGTGCAGTTAAGCTTTATATAAAACTTGGTAAACGCATTGAACTGACTATTAAGCAATTGGGT
>Ga0209390_10011155_pt1 | contig 10371 bp, 14 predicted proteins | sample BON01_FD_187212 | JGI IMG/M metagenome (GOLD analysis project Ga0209390, IMG submission 187212) | Freshwater microbial communities from Lake Bonney liftoff mats and glacier meltwater in Antarctica - BON-01 (SPAdes) (version 2) | ecosystem: Environmental > Aquatic > Freshwater > Ice > Glacier... | reverse complement strand
CCCTCCCCCACCCCACCCATACCCCCAAGACCCACGCCCGCCGCAAAATAGTCGTCATGCAAATCTGAGGGATTCAACACTTTCAACCCCCTCCTTAGGCTGCGTCGCTGTGGGTGGGGCTCGCGGAAGACTTGGACAAATCCAGGGTTTTTATGCCCGCGTGCCAAGAGCCGTTGACCTGTCACTGCATCTCCCGTTCGCAACGGCACATTTTTATTCTGCACTGCTGCTGCTCCTTCGAGGCAATGGCCGAAGGTAAGATCGATCCAAGCGTGGAGCCGCGAGGAGACTTGTTCGCTTTCGAGGAGCGAGCGGTGGTATGTGATGAAGCTGCAGGCGTCCGCACACCAGGAAGGGAAGGAGATATCAGCCATTCCGTGGGTGTCACGATGCAAGGAAGAAAATACGCTTGGGTCGAGATAGAACTCGGGGATGCATTCATCAGGTGTCCATTCGTAGAGTCTAGCCATGTGGGAAGGATAGTGTTGGGGAACAAAATCTGCGCGGACCACCCTCCTTAAGACCGCCAACGGCGTCCGGCGTGCTAAATAAATGTAATAAGTAATCTCACTTAAACTCTCCGTAATATGATGAGGGGGACTCGAATGCCAATAAGCACTATCCAGCTGTGCATCGCCTTTGGTCAGCCTAAACTTGGTTTTTCCTAAGTCTCGCCAACCGCCTTGCTGCACCTTGAGGTCACTGACCCAGGGGAGGACGGGGTGGAAGGTCGCGTCGATCATGCTTCGACCAGCAGCAGCGTTGATGGCCATGAGGTACTCGAAATTGTCGACTTGGCCGTTCATCCATCGGAGGGTTAGGGGGGTGTCGTACCCGGGAGGACGAGGGATGGAGGGAGGGAGGGAGGGAGGACTGGTGGTGGAGGTGGTTGGTGGTGGTGGTGGTGGTGGAGAGGTGGAGGGGGGGAGGGAAGGAGGGGTGGGCAGGACGCGGAGCCAGATCATGTCGGTGACGTAGACGGATTTCATGGATAGGTTTCCGAGGGATTGCCCGTGCTGGTTGTGGTAGAAGGCGAGGACACGCACCTAGGGGAGGAGAGGGAGGGGAGGGAGGGAGGAGGGGAGGAAGTGAGGAATGGAGGGTTTGGTTGATGGAAGAAATCGCAAATATATACACACGCCGTGCTTTCTGTCTTTCCTTCTCCCATTTTATTCCGCTCTCCTTCCTCCTCCCATCCCCGCACTTACCAGCTGATAGAAGAGGAAGAACAACCGGAGGTCCATGACGCTCTCCCTTGACATGCGCCCCAACATACTCGACTCCAACAATGACTGGCTGCTAAAATGAAGCAACGTCAGCAAATTATGCGGGAAATACTCCGAAACCAAATACAATCGTCCATCAGGGCTTCGACACACCGCCAACAAAGGGAGCAAGCCGGGGTGCCGTGGGTTCATGGGCAGGCCAGGCAAACGTTGCCATACAGCAGAGCCGCCCGGCGTGGCCTCGACGACCTCGCAGGTATCATAAAGCTTGCCCAGAGCTTGCAACAGCGCCGCTTCAATGCCTCGCGGGCAGGCCTTGACCACCACTTCGCGCGGGAGAGATGGGTGCGTGGAAGGGGGCTGGCCCTGGCCTGGGTCGCCCGCAGCCTTGTGGGACTCGTTGCTGTCGTCGTCTTGGTCCTCGTAGAGCAAGCAGCGGGTGGAGTGTGCCAAGGAGTCGCTGGACGGGTAGGTGTAGCGAAAGCCCAGCTGCTCCGCCAGCACTTGTCTAACTTGCTCCATGGCTTTGAGTGGTGTGCTTGGGGCGAGGTGCGAGGTGGCCGGCAGCGGGCAGCGGACAGCGGAAGAAGGCGGCGAGATGGGGGGAGGTCAACAGGAGGACCTGGCTTGTTGCATGGACTTGACCGCCACTGAGCGAGGCACCGGCGGCACGATTACCCCACGGCTCAAGAGGGCAGGTCGCGCTGCCTGTGTGTGTGGGGTGTCGTGGAATGCGAAGTGGGTGAGTATGTGCGTGCGTAATGGTTTGAGCGATGATGCGGTAACGCTTTCGATGCATGCATGCAAAAGACACTGAGCCTTACTCCACCTACACCACACAGGCCAGTCAGCCACGCCACCATGACGACGAGGAACGGAAAACTTGGGCGGGGCGCTAGCGGTTAGGGGAGCTGGAAGCGATGGAAATGAAGGGCAACGACGAGGACATGCAGCAGCAGCAGGAGGAGCAGCAGCAGCAGCAGCAAGCGCGTTTTGGTCAAGCCCACGCCCACGACGACAGCGTGGCGTTGAGAGGGGGCCATGGGGAGGAGGAAGAGGAGGAGGACGATCTGTTCTTTACGCAGACGCAGGAGGATGGGGACGAGGAGTGGGCGCCGGAGCCGGGGACGGACGCTGCTTCACTGCCTGCCTGCGCGGCGGCCCCGCCAGGCGAGCTGGGTCTGAAAGAGGAGGCGTCGTCTACGGCAGACAGGCTGCATACGGACCACCACCAGCACCAGCACCAGCACCAGCACCAGCACCAGCACCAGCAGCAGAAAGAGCAGTACAACCAACACCAGCAGCAGCAGCACCACCACCACCACCACCACCACCAGCAGCCTGCGCCGCTTCCTGCTGCGAATGTCACCAGCCCTGCTTCCGCCTTTCCATCTTCCGGGCATGCGGACTCCTCTGCCCAAGCCTCCACTAAGGTCACCGCCGCGTCCACCGCCCCTGCTGCAGCTGCAGGCAACACGTCCGACACGCGGCACTTCTACACCTTCTTGGGCGACAAGGCAGGGATGGACGGAAACAAACGCTCCAAGGAGGAAGTCGAACGAATTGTGCACGAAGCCTCCAAAAACAGCAAGTTTTTCCTGGCCCAACAGAAAAACGACGTCAAGATCCAAGAGCGCATCCTAGCGATCAAAACCAAGCTCCGCACCTTGTCAGAACCCCTCCGTCGCTCCCTCGAAATAGAAGCAGACAAGCGTCTAAGCGCCGCTGAACAAGCCTGTCGTTCCACCACGCAAGTGTGTGTCGTCGTGGATCTGGACGCTTTTTTCACTTCCGTGGAAGAACGCGATGAGCCTTCGCTCAAAACTGTCCCGTTCGCTGTTGGAGGGGGGGTGGTGTGCACAGCTAACTACGAAGCCAGGAAATATGGAGTGCGGAGTGCGATGCCTGAGTTCATTGCAAGAAAATTGTGTCCGCAGCTGGTGGTGAGACCGACGAGGTTCGAGACTTACTCTCAAGTGGCGGAGCAGACCCGGGCAATTTTCAAGGAGTACGATCCGCATTTTCGCGCAGGCAGCCTTGATGAAGCTTATTTGGATTTAACGGCTTTTGTGCAGGGACGGGTGAGGGAGAGGGGGGGGGAGGTGCCATTGGGTGGAGGGAGGGCGGGGGGAGGAAGGATGCCTTTGTTTGAGGAAGCGGTGCTGGGGCAGGAGCAAGACGAGGAGGAGCAGGAAGAAATGCAAGAGAAAGGGGAAGAGAGAGATGTATTTTGTTGGTCTGTAGCGGAGGAAGTGGTGGCAGAGATTCGTCGGCGTATTTTTGAAGTGACGGGGGTTACGGCTAGTGCGGGCATTGCTACTAGCTTTTGTCTCGCTAAAATTGCATCGAATGAACGGAAGCCTGATGGGCAGTCTAGAGTGGGGGATGTGGGGGGGTTCTTGAGAGAGCTGCCTGTGAGGAAGGTGAGTGGAATTGGACGGATTACCGAGAGGTGTTTAGTGGCTGGGTTGGAGATTGGGACTTGTTTTGAATTGTGGGCGAAGCGGGCGTTGCTTTATCATGTGTATACCCCACAGACGGCGCACTGGTTGGTGTGTAAGAGCGTGGGGCTTGATGGTGGGGGGCCGGATGATAGTAATAATGAAGAAGGTGGAGGAGGAGGAGGGGGAGGGGGAGGGAGGAAGGGGATTAGTCGTGAGAGGACTTTTGCAGCACTAAGTCGGAAAGAAGATTTGCTGGAGAAGCTGCGGTTGATTTGTGATTCACTCGCGGCGGACATGGCGAGGGAGGGGTTAAAGGCTAAGAGCATCACACTTAAGTTGAAAGGCAGCGATTTTGCAATCACGACTCGAGCCAAGTCCTGTGCAATTTATGCGTCCACCTCTCAAGAACTGTACCAGCACGCCCTCTCCTTGCTCCTTCCCCAGCTACCAATCACCCTCCGACTAATGGGCGTCCGTGCATCCCACTTCCAACCCAAGCCGCAAGCCCCTCCGAAAGGACAAGGCCTCCTGGAAGGGTACGTCGTTACCAGCGCAGCAGCAGCAGCACCACCACCACCAGCAACAGCAGCAGCAGCAGGAAATAGCAGCTTTTACTCCTCTTCTTCCTCCTCTTCGCCGGCGGCGGCCGCACGGTCTAAGGCTCCCATTGTCCCACCTACTTATTCGTGTCCTTTGTGTGCTCGGCGTCTATCTGTGGGTTTGCAAGAATTCAACCAACACGTGGACAACTGCCTTAGAGCGTCCGACCCACATTTTAGTAGGCGGGAGAAGGAGGAGGAAGAGAAGGAGGAGAGGGAAAAGGAACGGCGGAAGGACTCGCAGCCTCCGGGGGCTAATAAGAAGGCGAAGCGGAATGGGGCTGGGGGAGGGAGGGAGGGAGGGGGGAAGAAGGGGGCGACACAGCCTGTGGCTAGGCCGCTGGAACACTTCTTTCGTTCTGCTGCCTCGTCCTCATCGTCGTCGTCGTCATCGGCGGGGAATGCTAATGGCAAGAAAAAGTAAATAGAATGCATATCTGTACAGGAAAAGCGAGACTCAATTTGTTCTTGCTGCACAATCATTTCTTCTTTTTGCTTTGCTTTTGTTTGTTTTGGGGTTGTATACACAGAGGTATCGTCATCATCATCATTGCTCTTGTTGTTGTTTTTACATCTGCTCGTGTTCTGTGTTTCTCCAACCATCAGTACATCTATTTTACTCATTCTTCTTCGTCGGAACCTTCAACAGCGAGCTCGAGGACATAATCGGTATTGACCCACCCACCACCTCCTCTTCCTCCTCCTTCCCTCCCTCCTTCCCCGACACACACACACCCTTCCCTCCCCCCCCCTTCCCTCCCTTCGCTGCCTTCCTCCCCACCTTCCCCTCCTCCACAAGCTCCATGACCTTACCAATGAAATCTCTGTAAGTCCTATAATAAGCAATCCCCCCCCTATGCCAGGTATCATTATGCGTGCCATCCGCCACTGTATACAACTGAGTCCAGACACTTTTCATTGCGCGTTCTTTCAACTCACGCATATGCGCCGGAGGGACCAATTCGTCATTCAGCCCCGAAAGAAACAGCATGGGCTGGGACAAGAGAGCGACCCGTCGATCACTGTGCCACCCGATTCGGAGGATTAGCCCCTTGAAGATTTTGACGAAGGGCATCAGCACGTCCACCATGGCGGGGATGCTCAAAAACGTATTTTCTACCACCAATGCAAGGACATCATCGGGCCTTTCTTCTGCTACTGCTAATGCGACTGCTCCTCCCAGTGATTTGCCGTAAAGGACGATTAAGTCTGAGGCCACACGAGGGTGAGCTTGGAGGGCTGCAAGCACTGCACGACCGTCGGAGAGAAGTCCGTCCTCACTTGGCGTACCCTTGCTGGAGCCATACCCTCTATAATCCATTAAGAGGACGTTGACACGACACTGCTTGAATAGATTGCTGCCGTGAGGGAGGCGGAAACCCATATTGCCTGCATTGCCGTGGAAGTAGACGATGGTGGGGAGGGAGAGGGAGTTGGGGTGCAGGAGGAGCCAGGCGTGTATGGTCGCCCCGTCGTCGGTCTTGATGAAATGCTCCTCGTAGTCATGGATGCCGTGATCGGCGGGGGAACGGTAGCCGGGTGGGTTCTCGCGAGGGGTTTTTGGCATGCCGGGGATGGAGGGGTGGTAGAGGAGTTGGTCTTGGAAGTAGTAAAGCGCGCCGAGGCCGAGGGTGAGGAGGCTGCCGCCTGTCCATATTAGGTTGGAGAGCCAGGTGGAGCGAAGGAGTTGGGAGAGGGTGCCGCCCATGGTTCTGTAGGAGGGAGGGAGGGAGGAGGGTGGGGGGAGAGAGAGGTGTTGGTTTTGTTTTGGGGAAATGGAAAGAGGTTCCCGCTGCTTGCGTGGGTATGAAGGGGTGGAAAAGCAGGGAAATGACGTGGAAATCAATGAAAGAAGGACGGTCATACGCTTTACACCCCTGGGTCATCTCATCCACTACTGCTGGGTTTCCAAAGTCTCAGAGACAAAAGCTTCATGTTGAAAATTACTTGTGAGCATCACGTGCACTGGCTCGTAAGCCAGCACACTTTCAGTCCAGCTCCAATGCATGTATTTTAATCCTTAGCTTTTGTCTTGTTGAGAGAGAAGGGGAGGAGGGAAGGAGGGGAAGGAGGGAGGGAGGGAAGGAGGGAGGGAGGGAAGGAGGGAGGGAGAGGCCCAGGTTGGGAGGCATAGACATTTGTGTCTCCACTGCGCCCACAACTGCTCAAATACAGCCCAGCACACAAAGACACATTTGAAGGGTGGCCTGGGTCACGCGTCGGCAGGAGCGCTGTCACGCTTTGTACTGAATCAACCGCACAACACGACGCGGGGGGCCGCACATCACACAAACAGAGAAAGAAGGGAGGAGGCAGATCTGAGATCCCGCTGCCTCGTGGGAGGAAGGGGCGAGGTGGCTAGCTTCTCGTTGACTACATACCTGTGGTGGTGCCGCGTGGGCTGGAGAGGACCCTAAGCTGTGTGCGGGCGGCTACGGTCTTCTTCCCACTATCCTGAGGGAGGCGATTCTGTGGTTGTGGTGGAGAAGGGGAGTGTGAATGTCGTCCGCGTTGGGGCTTTGGGAATCTGGTGGGGGAGACGGGGCCAAGAGAGAGTCCTTCAAGCCTTTCTGTAGCGGCTGGCAGGAGCCTCTCTTCCTCCTGTCCTTTTGGTACTCTCTGCGGTCAGGGAGGCCCCTCCAAGGGTTTGGCGCCGAGATTGGGAATACCAATCGGGGCCAGGAGGTCGATGCCCTCGTTCTTAGCCGTTGCAATTCTTGCTCGCTTGGTCGCTCTCTCTTGGGGGCGGTGTGATTGTTGATCCAAGACATCTGTGTCTTTGTGCGTATGAATTTGAGGCGGCGTGGCCTGCTATATGTTGTGCAGTGCTTGCTTGAGCTCCGTGCCTTCCGTGGTCACGCTTGTGTGAGTCCTTGCCATCCTTTGACGACAGCACTCCGCCTCCTCCTCCTTCACCCCTCACTCAGGGCGGAGGATGGTCGTCCAGGACAGACACCAGGCCCACCACAGCCCACGCACTTCGACGGAAGGCGCGTCGATGCATTGTGTGCGTGCTAGTGGTGTGCTCAAGGCGAGGCGCGCCGCTTTTGGCGCCGCCGCTGCCCGTCCACCAACCACCTGTGCTGCGACGAAAGTGAAACCCCTCTCCTCCCGGTGCTGTCGAAGCACAGCACAAACAACCACTGCCACATGCACACACCACCACCCATCCACCCCTCACACGCTCACCCTTCGCCTGTCCACACACTCCACCAGGCCAAGCCAGCCGGTGCACCTTTGCCTCTGACCTTGTGACCCTTGATTGGACGAACTCCGCACCATCGAAGCGACCAAGCAGCAGCAGCAACCAGCAGCAGCCACCACCCCTTGTGCGCCAACCAATAAAGGCCTCTGCACCCCACGCACAACATTCTTAACAAGGACGAGGCGCGTGCCTTTGCCGTGCTTCACCCTTTTGTCCGTGAGCTTGCGCCCCTGGTGTGTTTTTGCCTGGCTGCGCCACAGGAGCAACCACCCCAGCCCTTGCCCACACACGGCAACCAGAGGCACACACCATCTCACCACACACGCACCTCCTCCTGGGCATGTCAACTCCTTCTCACTGCTTGCTTTGCTGCACATCACGGCACCCCACCATCAGCACCTGTCTTTTGCCCTTTGGCGGCTGGTCGCTCTCTTTGGTTGCTGTGGCCCCACTGCCCTGCCCTCCACACACCCCAATCAATCGACACTCATTCTCACTCCTCCCCTCCCCTCCCTCCACCCCCTCTTTCACAACACAGCAACCAAACACCAAAACCAAAAACCAACTCTCAAGACAATGAGCGCCATCAAGAGCCTCAACGTCCTGACCAGCAACGGCAACGGTGCCCCCACCCGCGCCACGGACATCGTGGAGATGGAAAGCCTCATGTCGCTGGACCAGCCCTTCGAGTCCAAGGTCATGCCCCGCTGGGAGCGCAAGAAGCTGCAAAAGCTCGGCTCTTCCTCGGGTGCTGGCCTGGACGGTGACAAGGCTGGCAACCACGACCGCTTCATCCCTAACCGCTCGGCGATGCACATGGAAAAGGCCCACTACGCCCTCTCCAAGGAGAACAAAAACTCCTATCCGCAAGGCGACGGGGACAACACCCCCAACAACACGGACGGCTCCGACTCTCCCTCCTCTACCGCTGGCGCGGGCAGCATCGAGGAAGACGAGCTCGCCTCCTCCTCCACCGGCAGCATCACCACCCAAGAAGCCGCCAGCGTCCAAAAGAAGGAATACCACCAAGCCCTCGAAGCCCAACTGCTCGACGGCAAGAAGGAGCACCGCGTCCTCGCCTTCCGGAACAAGGCCCCCTTGCCCAAGGAGGGGTTTCAAAACCAACTTCAAGTCCTCTACAGCCAGAACAAGGGTCCGGCCCCCAGCAGCTTGCGTAGCTACCGACACATTCCCTCGGCGCCTGAACGTATCCTTGACGCCCCTGATCTGCTGGATGATTACTATTTGAATATCATGGATTGGGGCGCAAGCAACATTTTGGCGATTGCCTTGTCGCAGACCCTGTATTTGTGGAATGCGGCCACGGGGGACATTACTGAATTGATGTCTGTGACGGACGCCGATGATTATATCACAAGCGTGTCCTGGATTCAAGATACCGGCTCTCATCTCGCTATTGGTACCGCCTCGGCCCAGACTCAGCTTTGGGACGTGGCGGGCCAGAAGCAGGTGCGATCTATGGGGGGGCATTCGGCGCGTGTGAGTGCGTTGTCGTGGAATCGGCATGTCCTTTCGAGCGGGTCGCGGGACTCGACTATCGTCCATCATGACGTGCGTGTGCAGCAGCATCATATTGCGACTTTGGCTGGGCATGAGCAGGAGGTGTGTGGCCTTTCTTGGTCCCCTGATGGCTCTTTGTTAGCCTCGGGCGGGAATGACAATTTGATGTGCCTGTGGGATAATGCGTCTATTTCCGGTGGTGGGAGCAGCCGGGCTTCTCAGACCGTCGCGCCGCGTTACAAGCTTGCCGAGCACCAGGCTGCCGTCAAGGCGTTGGCTTGGTGCCCGTTTGAGCGTAATATCTTGGCGACGGGCGGGGGGACGGCGGATCGGTGCATTAAGTTTTGGAATGGCGCTAATGGTGCTTTGCTTAACTCGATTGATACCGGCTCGCAGGTCTGTTCCCTGCTCTGGAGCAAGCACGAGAAGGAGCTCTTGTCCTCTCACGGCTTCTCGGAGAACCAGCTTTGCTTGTGGAAGTACCCGAGCATGGTCAAGCTTAAGGAGTTGACGGGGCATACCTCCCGTGTGCTGCACCTTGCTCAATCCCCGGACGGAAATTCGGTGGTCTCGGCCGCGCCTGATGAGACTATTCGCTTCTGGAATGTCTTTGGCGGGGCCGCGGGCGGGAAGAAGAAGGACGGAGCCGCAGGAGCTGGACCGGTAGAGCAAAAGCTGTCGCGGGCGATGCACATTAGGTAAGTATGTTGTGTGTGTCTGTTGTCGTCACGTTTTAGAGGGAGCCCTTGTCCTTTTTTTGTTGCCTCCAACCGGTTGCTATACTGCCCAGGTAAGCATTTTGCACCACCACACATTTCTCCAGTGTTTTGATCTCCCGACTCCTCCCCCCCCCATTCTCCCCCGTATTCTCCCCCTCCTCTTCCCCTACCCCCCACCCCCACCCCTCCTGTTTGTTCCGAGTGGTGATTGCATTGTTATGCATGAACTCCCTCCCTCCCCCCTTCATCAAAAACACACATTGTGTGAGTGCCCGGTTGGACTTCGTGTCCGGCACACCAACCTTTTTCCTGCGCAAGAGACTCAATGCTCGCCTGCGCTTTGCTTATTACTCCAAGTAAAAGGCTTTGTCAAGCCTCTTTGTTGATGGTTGCTTTTTGTCTTGTCTTTTCTTGATGTTGCTTGGGAGGGGACGCCGGGGGCCAAGGACGACGAGGAGACAAGGCGGCGCGGGGGGCAAGCAGCAGGCAAGGAAAAGGAAGCAGCAGCAGCGACGGCTAAGAAGGGCGGGGGAAGGTAAGCGGATACAAGGAATGGGGTGGGGGGGTGGGATGGGGAGGGATGTTTGAGAAAATATCGAAGCAAGCAGCATGCAGGGTGACCAAGCAGCGCGGCAAGGATATGGGAGAGCGGGGTGG
>Ga0209390_10011154_pt1 | contig 10372 bp, 7 predicted proteins | sample BON01_FD_187212 | JGI IMG/M metagenome (GOLD analysis project Ga0209390, IMG submission 187212) | Freshwater microbial communities from Lake Bonney liftoff mats and glacier meltwater in Antarctica - BON-01 (SPAdes) (version 2) | ecosystem: Environmental > Aquatic > Freshwater > Ice > Glacier... | reverse complement strand
ACGAAATCTCCTACCGCCAAGAGCAACTCCGTAAGCTGCAGGATGAGGTCATCGAGATGGAGGATCTCAAAACCGGCATTTCCATCACCGACCTCGGCCTCAACGATTTCCGCATGGACCTCGTGAGCTATATCAAGGATCACGGCGACCCCTCCCGCACGCCCAATGGCATGCACGCCATCGTTCCTGCCGATCCTGTCCGTGGCCTCCATCCCGGAGCTATCTTTGCCCTCCGTAATCGCGAGAGCGGCATCAATGTCGATAAACTCAATCGCCTGCATCCCTATTACTTGGTCTACATCGGAGCGGATGGAGACGTGCTCATTCAGCATACCGAACCCAAGCGCCTCCTCGATTTAGCCCGCGTAGCCAGCAAGGGCCGCTCGGCTCCCATTGCCTCCCTTTGCCAAGCCTTCAATTTAGTCACCAAAGATGGCCGTGAAATGGGCCACTACTCCGACCTCCTCGATCAGGCGATACGTTCGATGGTGGCAGCCAAGGAAGAGGGAGATATCGAAAGCCTGTTCACGCCCGGAGCTACGACTGCGCTGGTTGATTCCATCAAAGGTCTTGATGACTTCGAGCTCATCGCTTTCCTCGTCGTCCAGAACCCCAGCTGATTTCGTATGTTCGACTTCCCTCCCAACACGATTGTTAACCGGGTGGTTCCCAAGACCCGGATTGTGGAAAAGTCGCGTCCGTCTAGCCGGCTCAAGAATCTGCTCACGCAGCAGATCCAGCAGATCCGCTGGCACGCCAAGCTCTCCTCGGACACGATCAAGATCCCCGCCACTCCCCAGGTCCCAGAAATTCAAATCTTCCATGTTATCCTCAAGGGTTCCGAAATCCATCCCGACCTCCTCGGCCTACTGGACAAGACCATCCCGCAGCCCATGCTCGTGACCATCGAAACCGCCGATCAAAGAATAGCTTATAGCGCCGCCTACAAGCGCCCCAGCGAGGCCGACGCCTCACAATGGGTCGTCGGTGCCCGCTTCACCTCGAACTACGCTCCAGCTGACTCAATCACCCGCCAACCGCTCCCCGTTGCCCTCGATCTCGCCCGACTCTACACGGCCCTCCTGCAACCCCTTCTTCCGCTCACTGCCCGCAGGTCGGAACTCCTACCCTCCCTTATCGAGCGCTGCGATCAGCATCGGACGCTTAGTCGTCGGCTCGACCAGCTTGTGGCAAAGGTGAACCGCGAGAAGCAGTTCAGCCGCCGCGTCGCCCTCAATCAGGAACTCAACCGGCTGAAAGCAGAGCTCGCGAGCTTCGCGAACTAGTCCCTACATTCCGGTGGTGATAGCAGAACGAATCTCGGCTCCACTGCCGACTAACTCATGAAAATCGAAACTATAAGAGTCAAAAACTTCAAATCGCTTCGTGAAGTCAACCTCACTGGTATTCCGTCTTTCTGTGCCTTTGTTGGCCGAAACGGCAGCGGGAAAACTACCCTATTTCGAGTCTTTGCGTTCCTGAAATGCTGCCTTGAAACCAACGTGCGCACCGCCCTCAACCGCGAAGGGGGGCGCAATGGCTTTGCCGAAGTCATCACCCGCGGGCATGAAAAGGAAGCGATCGAAATCGAGATACAGTTTCGTATGGAAATCGCGGGTAAGAACCGTCTGGTGACCTATGCGCTCCGGATAGAAAGCAAAGCAGGCATCCCGGTCATTGCGCATGAGGAATTGCGATACAAACGCGGGCGATACGGCAGTCCTTACCGGTTTCTGAATTTCCAACATGGCGAAGGTTATGCCATTAGCAATGAGGAGGAATTCGACAAGCCGGACGAAGAACTAGATCGCGAATATCAAAAACTCAGCTCGCCCGATACCTTGGCGATAAAAGGCCTCGGCCAATTCGAACGCTTTAAAGCCGCGCAAGCGTTTCGCGCCTTAATCGAGCAGTGGCACATTTCAGATTTTCATATCGGCGATGCCCGCGGGGTGAAAGAAGACGATGATACGCACCACCTTTCGGCTTCCGGGGATAACCTGCCTTCCGTGGCCCGTCACTTGATGGAGCACCACCCGGAACTGTTTGCCCAAGTAAAACAGAAGATGCGGGACCGCGTTCCGGGCATTGATGATATTGAAGTAAAACTCACCGAAGACGGCCGCCTACTCATGCGTTACAAGGACGGCGCGTTTACTGATCCCTTCATCGATAAAAATGTATCCGACGGCACCGTCAAAATGTTCGCGTATCTGGTCTTATTACACGATCCCCTGCCGCATCCAATTCTCTGCGTTGAAGAACCCGAGAATCAACTCTATCCTCAATTGATGGAAGTGCTGGCCGAGGAATTTATCGAATATGCCAACCGCGGCGGTCAGGTCTTTGTCTCCACCCATTCACCTCAGTTTCTGAATGCTGTCCCACTCGAAAGCATCTACTTAATCGAGAAAAATGAGGGCACCTCTTCAATCTATCGCGCAAGCTCGGATAAAATCCTGGGAGAGCAAATCGCGGAAGGTTGGAAGCCTGGCTCGCTTTGGGAACAGGGCCAATTTCGAGGCATGGCCAATCGGCTCAAAGCGGGGCTATGATCGTTATACTCTCCGAAGAGCGCTCCATGAGCGAGACGCTCACCACGCTGTTCGACCGCCACTACCCCAAACAGGTTGAGGGGATTGATTGGCAGATCATCCACTTCAGCGGAAAAGCGGATCTCGAACAAAACTTCGTTCGCAAAATGCGAGGGTGGAACCATTTGGCCCCGCACTTTATCATCCTCCGCGACAACGATGGCGCCAACTGCCAGGACCTGAAGCAGCGACTGGCTCAGCGAGCGACCACCACCGGTAAACCCCATCACATTCGCCTCGTGTGCCAAGAGCTCGAATCCTGGTTTCTCGGTGACTTAATTGCGATTGAAGCGGCGTATCCCAAGTCTCGCGCCACAACCTTCAGCGGGACCGCCAAGTTTCGTAACCCCGATAAGCTCACGAACGCATCCCACGAATTGCTCAAGCTCACCTCCGTGAGCGGGAAAACCTCTCGTGCGACGACCATCGCCCGGCACCTCGACCCTACTCGCAATCGATCCCAAAGCTTTAAAGTCCTGCTCCGCACCTTGGATTCACTTTTTACCTAATATCTCCCCTCTTCCCATGGAAAAACTCAAACTCCACTCCAAGGACCTCACTGCCGAGAACATCGCTAAGCTCGCCGCCCTGTTCCCGAACTGTGTCACGGAAACCAAGTCCGAGGACGGCACCCTGAAAAACGCCATCGACTTCGACCTCCTCCGCCAGGAACTCTCCGCCGACCTCGTCGAAGGCCCTCAGGAACGCTACCGCCTCGACTGGCCGGGGAAACGCGAGGCACTCGCCACGGCGAACGCTCCAATCGCAAAGACGCTGAGACCTTGCCGCGAGGAGAGTGTAAATTTTGATTCGACGAAGAACCTCTACATTGAGGGGGATAACCTCGAAGCGCTGAAGCTACTTCAGGAGACCTACCTGAACAAGGTCAAATTGATCTACATCGACCCGCCGTATAACACTGGGCATGACTTTGTTTACGAGGATGACTTTAAAGAATCTTCAGGTGATTACTTAGAGCGTTCAAATCAAACTGATGCTAGAGGGAATCGCCTTGTCGCGAACACAGAGGCTAACGGGAGATTCCACTCAGACTGGCTTACAATGATGTTTTCGCGGCTTAGGATAGCGAGAAACTTACTGTCAGATGATGGTTCGATTTTTATTTCGATAGATGATGGAGAAGCGCAAAACCTTAGGAAGGTTTGCGACGAAGTCTTCGGAGAGAGCAATTTCCAAGCTGATATTTCTTGGCAAAAAAGATACACGAGAAGCAATAACACGATCGATTTCACAACGGTGGTTGAGCATTTATTCGTATATTCTAAAAGTGATGACTTCGAAGTAAACCTACTTCCTCGATCAAAGGAGGCGGATGCTAGGTATACCAATCCCGATGGAGACAGTCGCGGCCCGTGGAAGGGAGCATCTATGCTGAACCCCGCAACCCCCGAAAAGAGACCCAATCTCTGTTATCCGATTATCAATCCCAATACGGGGACCAGCACCGCCCCAACGACGAACGCTTGGAGGAGATCAAAGGATGAATTCGAGCGCCTCGGTAAAGAGAATCTTCTCTATTGGGGGATCGACGGGCGTCTTGCGGTGCCGTCGATCAAAATGTTCCTGTCTGAAGCTCGAGGGTTGACGCCCGTAAACTTCTGGGAACACACTTATGCGGGAAACACAGATCAGGGGACAGCAGAATTGAATTCACTGATGGGCGGGAAATTCTTCGATAACCCCAAACCTACCCAGCTGATAACTCGTGTTCTCGAACATGCATCGAAGCCGGACGACATAATACTCGATTTCTTCTCCGGCTCCGCCACCACCGCCCACGCCGCCATGCAGCTCAATGCTGAGGATGGAGGCCGTCGGCGCCACATCATGGTGCAGCTCCCCGAAGCCTGTGATGAGAAGAGCGCAGCCTTCAAAGCCGGATACAAAACCATCGCCGAAATCGGCAAGGAGCGTATCCGTCGAGCCGGTACGAAGATTCGTGCCGGTCTTGACGCCCAGCTTGAAGGCGAACTCCCCGGCACCGAAAAGCACACCGAGATCACCGCCAAACTCGCCAACCTTGATACCGGCTTCCGCGTCCTCAAGGTCGACACCTCGAACATGGCCGACGTTTACTACCGCCCGGACGAAGTCACCCAGGACGGCCTCGGCATGCAAGTGGAGAACATCAAGCCCGACCGCAGCCCCGAAGACCTCCTCTTCCAGGTCCTCCTCGACTGGGGCGTCGATCTCGCCCTACCCATCGAGCAGCAGTCCATCGCCGACAAGACCGTCTTCTTCGTTGATGGCAACGCCCTCGCCGCCTGCTTCGACACCGGTCTCGACGAGGACTTCGTCAAGGAACTCGCCAAACGCGAACCCCTCCGCGCCGTCTTCCGCGACGCCTCCTTCGCCAACGACGCCACCAAGATCAACATCGAGCAAATCTTCAAAGCCCTCAGCCCGCACACTGAGCTGAAATCAATCTGATCCCCGGATGATTGTCGATTTACTCAAGGAATTGAACGCGCTGGACGAGCATCCGTCGCTGGAGGCCAAGGCCTGTCGCGGTAACGAGCTCGGGGTGTCGTTTTTCGAAACGGTCTGTGCTTTTGCCAATGAGCCGGGCTTAGGCGGTGGGAGGGTAGCGCTCGGGGTCGCCCGGCGAGAAGGGGATATGTTTGGGGGCTATGAGGTTTGTGGCGTCGGTGATCCCGATAAGATCCAACAGGATATTGCGAGCGGCTGCCAAGGGATGTTCAACGTGCCGTTACGGCCCCGCCTGACCGTTGAATCGTATCAGGGGCACACGGTGATCATCGCCGAAATCGATGAACGGGCTCCGAATGACAAACCCGTCTTCTTCGTCAAGCAGGGACTGCCCGCGGGCGCGTGGCGTCGGATTGGCTCGACGGACCAACGGTGCACGGATGACGACATGGTGATTTTCTACGGCAGTCGCCAGGGCGAGAGCTACGATCGCACGATTCTGGCCCAGACCATGCTGGCGGATCTCGATGCTGATGCCCTCGAGCACTACCGCACCCTGCGCCGCAAGGTGAACCCGCAAGCCGAAGAACTGAGTTTCAGTGACGATGAGTTGTTTCAAGCTCTCGGTGCGGTCCGCCGCGATGGGGAGCGCTGGCGGCCGACGCTGAGTGGCTTGCTGCTCTTTGGCGGGCGACTGGCATTGCGTCGGGAGCTGCCCATGGTGCGAGTCGATTACATCCGCGTGGCGGGCAAGGAGTGGGTCAGTGATCCCGACCGCCGCTTCGAATCTACTATCGATATGCGAGGCCCCCTCTTGATGTTGGTGGACCGGGTGTTATCGGCGGTCATTGACGATCTACCCAAGGGATTTGAACTCACGGAAGGCGAATCGCAGGCTCAGACCCCCACACTGCCCGCCCGGGTGCTACGGGAGGCAATCGTCAACGCCCTGATGCACCGGTCTTACCGCGAGCATCAACCCACCCAGGTCATTCGTTACAGTAATCGAATCGAAATCAGGAATGCGGGATTTTCCCTGAAAAACGAAGACACTCTCGGAGAGCCGGGATCGGAGCTTCGTAATCCGACGCTGGCGGCGGTTTTCCACGAAACTAATTTGGCTGAGACCAAGGGCAGCGGTATCCGCACCATGCGCCGCCTGATGAAAGAGCATGGATTTAGCCCTCCCACCTTTGAGTCCAACCGTGCGGAGAATTTTTTCATTAACCGCCTGTTGCTGCACCATTTCTTGTCGCAATCTGATTTGGAGTGGTTGCGAGGAATGCCCGATACGCTGAATGAAAACCAACGGATCGCGTTGATCTTCGTGCGCGAGCAGGGGGCCATCGACAATCAAACCCTACGGCAACTCACGACCAGCGAGGTTTTTAGCGCGAGCAATGAGCTGCGTGTGCTCCGGGATCTCAAACTGCTGGAGCCCAAGGGCAAAGGGTCGGCAACCTACTACGTCGCCGGCCAGGCCTTTCCCGCTGCCCAGCATACGTCTTTACCCGCCGCGCATACGTCTTTGCCTGCCGCGCATACGTCTTTACCCAACGAACATGCGTCTTTGCCTCCGGAGTTGAGCGATAGGATTGCAGCCCTAGGAGCCCGGCCCCCGGCGGATGAGTTGAGAGCGGTGATTGCTGGCCTGTGTCGAATCGGCCCTTTGAGTGCGACCCAACTTTGCGCGATGCTGGATCGTAAAGGCGTAGACCGCTTAAAGCGGGACCACCTTACGCCGATGCGCGAAGGGGGGCTTCTCGACTACCTCTATCCGGATATGGAACGTCACCCCAAACAGGCCTACATCGTGCCTGACCCCCGACCATGAAACTTCAGTTTACGCACAAAGCTTATCAGGCTGCCGCTGTCGATGCCGTCGCCGACTGCTTTGCTGGCCAACCCAAGGCTGAGGGGATTAGCTACCTCCTCGATCCAGGCATGCTACCCGCCGCCCGAAAGCAGGCTCAATTGGACTACGGTGAAGAAGCGTTTCGCAACGCACCAATAAAGATTTCAGCAGAGGCACTTCTCGCTAATATCCAGCGGGTCCAGCGACAGCAGAATCTCCCTCAGTCAGCCAAGCTCATAACGACCAAGAGCGCCGGCCTAAACCTCGACATCGAGATGGAGACCGGCACCGGAAAAACCTACTGCTACATCAAATCGATGTTCGAACTAAATCGTCGTTTCGGTTGGAGCAAATTTGTCATCGTTGTCCCCAGTATCGCCATTCGAGAGGGCGTTCAAAAGTCACTGCAGATTACGGCTGAACACTTCCTCCAAGACTATCAAAAGCGCCCCCGCTTCTTTACTTACGATTCCAAGCAACTCCACAACTTGGAGAGCTTTTCGTCCGACGCGGGGATCAATGTGGTGATCATCAACGTGCAGGCGTTCAATGCCACCGGCAAAGATGCCCGGCGCATCTATGAAGAACTCGACGACTTCCAGTCACGGAAGCCCATAGATGTCCTCAGCGCGAATCACCCCATTTTGATTCTCGATGAGCCCCAGAAGATGGAAGGCAAAAAGACCACCGATTCTCTCGCAAGATTTAAGCCGCTCTTTGTTCTTCGCTACTCCGCCACCCACCGGACCGAACACAATAAAATCCACCGCCTCGATGCGCTCGATGCCTACAACCAGAAGCTGGTCAAGAAAATCTCCGTTCACGGTATCGCTCAAAAGGGGCTGACCGGCACCAACAGTTACCTCTACCTTGAAGGTATTGTCATCTCCAAGCAGGCCCCGGTGGCGCGCCTCGAATTCGAAATCAAAACCAACTCCGGCATCAAGCGAGTCCTCCGTAAAATCTCAAAAAATGACAACCTTCACGAACTCTCTGAAGGGCTCGAACAATACAGCGGCTACGTCGTTGCCGACATCGACGCCGTCCACGACACCGTCAGCTTCACCAACGGCCAAGTGATTTCTGCGGGACAGGTTTTCGGCGATATCACTGAAGCTGCTCTGCGTCGTATCCAGATTCGCGAGACTATCCGTGCTCATTTCGAAAAGGAGCAGCGCCTCTACCAAGAAGGCATCAAGGTGCTCAGCCTCTTCTTCATCGACCAAGTCGCCAAATACCGACTTTACGACGAAAATGGTGACCAACAGCTCGGCGAATATGCCCAGATCTTTGAGGAAGAATATACGAACCTACTGAATGAGGTTCTCGAGCTCGAGAACTCTCCCTACCAGAATTACCTCAAGAAAATTGAGGTCGCCAAAACTCATAACGGCTACTTCTCGATCGACAAGAAAGGCAAACTCACGGACCCCACGGTGAGGGCGAGGGGTGAAGGAGCTGGCACCACCGATGATGTCAGTGCCTACGACCTCATCCTCAAGCACAAGGAACGCCTCCTCTCCTTTGAGGAGGATACTCGTTTCATCTTCTCGCACTCCGCCCTCCGCGAAGGTTGGGACAACCCGAATGTCTTTGTCATCTGCACGCTCAAGCACAGCGACAACACCATCTCCCGCCGTCAGGAAGTAGGCCGTGGCATGCGCCTTTGCGTGAACCAACTCGGTGAACGCATGGACAACCCCGCCACCGCGCACCAAACCAACATCCTCACCGTCGTCGCGAACGAGTCTTACGAGGACTTCGTGAAAGGTCTTCAAACCGACATCATCGATTCTCTGTCAGCTAGGCCTCAAAAGGCGGATGAAAAATACTTCACCGGCAAAATTCTAAAAGACGTCGAAGGCAACGAGACCACCGTTGATGTCACGATGGCGAAGCAGATCGATTTTTACCTAATTCAAAACGGATACAGAAATATCGACGGCACGATTACCGAAACCTACCACAAAGCCAAGGCCGAGGGGACTATCGCTGAACTGCCAAAAGAACTTGAGGAGCATACAGCCCCGATTCTTGAACTAATCGACGCCGTTTACTCCGACGCAGCCCTCCCCGGTATCACCAACAATCGAAAGACCAAGGAGAACCACCTAAACGATAACTTCAAAAAGAAAGCTTTCCAGGAGCTATGGGGAAAGATCAACCGCAAGGCCGCCTACACGGTCGAATTCGACGGTGCGGAGCTCGTCAGCAAAGCTACCAAGACCCTCAACTCTGAGCTACGGATCAGTAAACTACAGTTCCTCGTCAAGCGGGGTGAGCAGCGTGACGAACTCGATCTCGACGATGTCGCGAACCACGGCGGCTTCACCGTCAAAGAACAAGCAACTGATTATAACACCGGCTCGATTCGATCGTCCGTAAAATATGATCTCATCGGTGAAATCGCTGAATCCGCACAACTCACTCGCCGCACGGTGGGTGAAATTCTGAAAGGTCTCGAGCTCCCCGTTTTCAACCAATTCAAAGACAACCCCGAAGACTTCATCGCCAAAGCCTCCCGCCTGATCAAAGAGCAAAAAGCGACCATGATCATCGAGCATCTGGCCTACGACCCGATCGATCAACGCTACGACTCCAGCATCTTCACCAGCGAGAAAGGAAAAGATGATTTCAGTAAGGCCTTCAAGGCCAAGAACCACGTTTACGACTACGTCTTCACCGACTCAAAAATCGAGCGCGCCTTTGCCGAGAACCTCGACACCAGCACCGAAGTCACCGTTTACGCCAAACTCCCCCGCGGCTTTTCCATTCCGACTCCTGTTGGTGACTACAACCCCGACTGGGCCATCGCCTTCGAAGACGGCAAAACGAAACACATCTACTTCATCGCCGAAACCAAAGGCAGCATGTCCTCCCTCGAACTCAGAGAAGTAGAAAAAGCCCGAATCGCCTGCGCCAAAAAATTCTTCGCCAAGATCTCTTCCGACCAAGTCAAATACGACATGGTCAACAGCTACGATAAGCTGATGGAGATCGTCGCTTAGGGAGTCCATTTGCCATGAAAGTTACCTTCCATGCCGATGACCCCCGAAAGAAAGCGAGGCCGCTGCTAGAGGGCCTACTCAGGTGCGGAACAGACCAATTGATGATCGCCTGTGCCTTTTGCACTTCCGCAGGTGTCGCTCTCCTAAAGCCTCATGCGGCTCGCCTTAGAACCCCCGGATCGTTTGCCGTGGTTTCGTGGGAAAAACCCACTGACTTCGAGAGGCAGCAAAAAGGGTCGATCCTTACTGTTTGACATTTATTGAATTGGGGCCGTGCAAGCTGAAGAAGACGAAGTGGGATTATATCAAACAGTAAGGATTGACCCCGTCGGTTCCGTACGACCCGGCAGCGGTTGGTCGCCCGCACCGTGCGCACGTTGGCCGCATCGTAGCAGGCCAGGGGCAGCGGACGCAGTTTCGGCTTTTCCTCTTCGTCGAACAGGTCGATGGGCCGACGCCGGGTC
>Ga0209390_10011151_pt1 | contig 10373 bp, 11 predicted proteins | sample BON01_FD_187212 | JGI IMG/M metagenome (GOLD analysis project Ga0209390, IMG submission 187212) | Freshwater microbial communities from Lake Bonney liftoff mats and glacier meltwater in Antarctica - BON-01 (SPAdes) (version 2) | ecosystem: Environmental > Aquatic > Freshwater > Ice > Glacier... | reverse complement strand
GGCTGTGGCAAACGGCAACCGCACGGCTGTGGCAACTGCAACCGCACGACTGTGGCAACGGCAACCGCACGGCTGTGGCAAACGGCAACCGCACGGCTGTGGCAACGACAACCGCACGGCTTTGGCAAACGGCAACCGCACGGCTGTGGCAAACGTCAACCGCACGGCTGTGGCAATGGCAACCGCACGGCTTTGGCTAACGGCAACGGCAACCGCACGGCTGTGGCAACGGCAACCGCACGGCTGTGGCAAACGTCAACCGCGCGGCTGTGGCAAATGTCAACCGCACGGCTGTGGCAACGGCAACCGCACGGCTGTGGCAAATGGCAACGGCAACGGCAACCACACGGCTGTGGTAAACGGCAACCGCACGGCTGTGGCAACGGCAACGGGGGGGCGAGGAAGGAGGCGGTGATGGAGGCGGTCGCGGTGAGGAGGGCGGCGGAGGCGGCGGCGGCACCGCGGGCGGCGCCGAAGGAGGTTGCGGAACCGGAGGCGATGGCGAGGGCGGCGGAGGCGGCGGAGACAGCGGCAAGGGTGGCGATGAAAGAGCCGGTGGCGAAGGTGGCGGAGGTGAGGACGGTGGCGGTGGCGGAGACGGTGGCGGTGGCGGCGCAGAGGGAGGCGGCGGAAGTGGCGGCGGCGGCGAGGGTGGCGGCGGTGACGGAGGCGGCGACGGGGGCGGCGTTGAATGCGATGTTGGGGAGGGCGGCAGCGGCGGGGGCGACTGAGGCGGTGGCGACGGTGGCGAGGGGGTCGAGGATGGTGGCGAAGGCGGTGGTAACGTGGACGGCAGCGGTGACGGAGGCGGCGACAAAGGTGGCTTGGGCGGAGGCAGCGGAGGCGGCGGCGGCGATGGAAGCGGTGGCGGGAGCGGCGGTGGAGAGGGTGCCGGAGGCGGGGGCGGCTGCACGGGCGGCGGCGACGACCGGGGCGTCGTCGAGGGTGGCGGCGAGAGGGGCAGCGAGGATGCAGGCAGCGGCGGCGGTGGCGGCGGAAGAGGAGACGGCGGAGGCGACGGCGGCGGTGGCGGTGATGGTGACGCTATTGGAGGCGGGAATAATTGTTTTGTCGGCGGCTGCGACGAGGGGGGTGCCAGGAGGGCTGTCGGCGGCGATGCTGGCGGTGACTGCGGCGGCGGCTGCGGAATTACAGTCAGGATGGCGTTAGCAAGTAGGGTAAGGATTAGGAGCGGTAAGAGTAAAGACGGCCAGAAGTGGGGGAGCCAATATTGGAGGGGCTGCGCCTGCGGTGTTGTCGGCGAGAGGGATATTAATAGTGGGGCGCTGGGTAGGAGCAAGCAAGAGGGTGGCGAGTAAAGAGTAAACGCAAAAGGCTGCGGTGGCGCGTGGAGTGTAGGCGCCCGTGCGTGATGGGGAGTGTTGCATACGCGCGGACACAGGAGCGTGGGGGATTTAACATGAATTGCCACGCGTTGATTCAAGCAAGAGTAATAAAATGCATGTAACTTCACGATCGCCGCATCAGTTTGTCCACACACACACGGTTCGAAACTGAGACGGCGCCGCTGCGCCCCGTCCTCACCCCACACACGCCCCCTCCCCCTCCCATCACTCCCCCACTGCCCCCAGATGCCTTGTCCTAAAAGGACCTTGATGGCATGCTCCTTCCGCCCCATCGGCTCTTGAGTCTTAAATTCCCCTCTGAGAGGAAACGAAGGAAGGCACGCGTAAGGGGGAGGAGGGGATGCAGGGTAGATACAGGACATAGTGGGGCGGGGTGTACAGGGTGAGTCGGGCCACGCGCACTGCACGTCGTCGCTCATTTTAGACTCCTCCTCAGAGTCGGAGTCTTCCGCTTCGGCAGCCGGAAGCGCCTCCAAGCTAGAGCCGGCGCCGCCAGGCCCGCCGACGGCCGTCGCCATAGCCCGCAGACGTGCCCACACTGCCTCGGCACGGTCGAGAGACTCTTTGATGGCGGCTGCCACCTCCCGAGCGCGCCTACCCTCGATAGCGTTGGGGTCGAGGTTGGGAACGCCGTCTGGCCCAGCGAGTTGAGCCTGCCGCGCCGCTGATGAAACGCCCCCGCCCATTAGGGCCAGGGTGCCCATCAAGAGTGCAACGTTTAGCCCAATCTCCTGCACGCCCACACCAAGCGCGTCGACCTTGCTCTCAATGGCCTTCTGGGAGGCGTTCGAACGGGCCGCAAGCTCTGCGATCCTGCCCGCGACCACCTCGCCAACGCGGAGCGTATGGGCGCCCATGACCTTGATGGAGCTATCGACGGCGGTGTTGATGGAGGCCTCGAGCGAGCCGGCCATGTCGGTGAGCTTGGCGCCAGCGCTGGCCGCGTGCTCGTCTTGCGCGGCGCGGACGAGCTTGATCTCGTCCGACGCCGCCTCGAACGCCTCCTTGGTGGCCGCGTCCGCCGCCGCACGCTCGGTGAAGAGAGAGTCGAGGATCCCTTGGAGTCGGACCTCCATGTCGGATATCTTCTTGGCGTCGCCGGCGCCGCCAGCTCCACCGCGCGAGTAGTCATCGCGCTCGTGGCGAGTAAATGTCGGATAGAGGTACCCCTGTATCTCGATGAAGCGGTCTGCGTCGATGGCGGTGAGGAAGCGCAGCACGCCGCCGCCGTTGGCGCGTTCCGCGCCTGGGAGGTCCTCCTTGTCCAGGACGTTGGCGCACTGCGCGAAGAGCGGCGCGAGCACAACCAGGGTGCGCGAGAGGGCCTGGGACGGGTAGTCGAGCCGGAAGCAGCACTTGGTGATGTCGCTGGCGTCCTTCCTGAGGCCGATCGCGCCAGGCTCGACGCCGAGAAGGTCGGCGAAGAAAAGTCGGAGGAGGCCGTCCTCCTCCGTGATGGCCTCCAGGTTGTGGACGCAGCCGAGATAAAAAGACCCCGCGGTGCGCTTGGTCTCGTTGAGCTGGATGATGAGGAGGTTGGCGCGGGCGAGCTTCTTGGGCGTCGCAATCTCGAGCGTGGCCGCGGTGAGCGTGTTGTTGCTCCAGACAAAGTCGCGCGTAAACGCGGGCTTCGTCTTCAGCAGGGCCGCCATCGCTGCGTCCTTGGCGTATAGCTCGTGGACCGTCTCCGTGAACGTGAAGAGGGTGCTGAGCTCCTCAAAACCCTCGCGGCCCTCGAGGTCCTGGTGCATCAACTGGTGGTTGTCTTGCTGCATCGAGACGAAGTGGATGCCGTTTGCGTGGAGGAAGCAGAGCACAGCGCCGACGTGCGCGCCGCCCGCGAGGAAGTGGGCCGAGCCCTCCGGAACATGCCCGGCGCGCGCCGCCTCTTGCGGTGCGAATTGGATCTCGAGCAAGGGGGGGTCGAACCGTAAGGTGGTGCCCTCTGGTGCAGGCGGCGGTGGCGCGGGCGTAGACGGCTCCTGTGAAGTTGGCGGCGGTGGCGCAGGTAAAGGCGAGTCCTGGGGAGCGGGCGGCGGTGGCGTTGATGGCGGTGGCGAGGGCGGCAGCGGTAGTGGTGGCTGCGTCTGCGGCACCGCGGAGAGCGGAGCGGGGAGCGGCGACGCGAGAGGTGGCGGCAAGCTCCAATCGAAGAGAAAGGCGTGGAGCGCGTTGTATTCGGCCTCGCGCGAGAAGATGTGCACGACCAGCACCGGGATGGGCTCTTTGGTCCACTTGTCCTTCTTGACTTTGGCGGACGAGAAGCCGCCCTTGAAGGCGATGAGCACGCGCCCCTTGGCCTGGGCAATGAACGGCGCGGCGGCGTGCAGGCTATCCTAGACAGCCTTGGTGCAGCCGTCGAGCAGAGTGTCGCGCGTCTGCCGCATCGCCGCCTTCAAGTCGGAGGCCGCCAGCGCGTGGTAGAAGTGGATGGAGCGCTTGCTCGGCGATTCGGTATCTGACGAGGGTGGCGACTCGCAGGTCAGAGTCGTCGGAGGCGGGGGCGTGGGCTCGGGAGTGCCGCCCGCCGTGCCGTTAGCGGTCAGAGCGATGTCCGCCGGGTCTTGGTGACCGGCTGGGCCAGCCGCCGCGCCGCTGCTCGCGTCGTGCACGTCAGGCATCGGGGCATCCTCGTCGCCCACGGCCGGTGAAGCCGCCAGGCCGTCAGCGGCCGTCGGGCTGGTGGAGGCGCAGGCGCCCGGATGAGGCAGGGCGGGCAGCCCGTTGGGGCCGGGACCCGCAGCTGACGCGGGCGCGGGCTCGTCGGCGCCCTGGCCGCTGCCTGGGGCTGCCGTCTGCGCACGCGGCAGAGCCGCGGAGACCTCGTCGTTGGAGCCAGCGACTGCGGGTTGGAGCTGCGGAGAGGCCGCGTTGAGCTGGTTGTGCGTGGCCTGGTTGCCAGGGTCGGCGCGCGCGTCGTGCATGAGTACGTGGTCGCCCCTTGGAGCACCGCAGCTGATCAGACCTGTTCACAGCAAGGGTGGAATTTTTTTTCCGCAATGCGTCGCGCGGTCTTTGTGACCAGCGCAGCGATCCGCCGCGGCCATGAAGATGGACAACAGCATTCTTTTTGAAAAGTAGCGCGAAAAAGCGGGAATTGGGAAGGCTTCTGTACGCACGGTGATCGCCGTCCGCTTGCGCTCCTTCCCGCTGCGCGGGTGGCGTCTGAGCGAAATGGATGGAAAATGCTGAAGATAATGTGGAGGAAAGTGTGAATGAACAGTTTTCTGTGAACGTCATCACACAAAAAAACTCTAGCTAGCTAGCCAGAGGTTAGAGGCGTCAGACGAGAGCTGGCCGCGTTTAGGGTAAGTCGAACGCGAAGTTCAGCTCTGATCTTTATCGCTAAGGCATGAAGGATCATCCGTTCTCGCCACCGCGCTGACAGATCCTAGCTCTGACTTCGTCCGTTCGCTTAGCTAAACCGCTTTTTTCACAAGCCACGTGTGTGTCTTCTGTGCTACTCAACACTCTCACTCACTCTCGCGCACTCCTCACGCCGCTCATGGCACACACCGACGCACCCTCCTCAGACGCACACACACGCTCACACGCTCTCCGGGATTGCTATGGTCGCTCACTCTCTCTCTCTCTCGACTCTTTCTCTCTCTTCCAAACACTAGCGGCCGGCGAGCCGGGGGGAGCCCGTGCCTGGCCCCATGTGGTTGGAAAGAGCAGGGAGGCGAGCGACTGGCCGTGAGGCACAGAGGCTCCGAACCCCCCAATGAGATCTCCACCTGGAGCCGAGAGCCTTACGAGCCACAAACCGACCCAAAGCAATCCCCGCTCGAGAGGCTTCTGAGTGCTGTTTTCCTCGACGAGGTTGTGAGCGGTGCTGCTGATGAACGCTGCTCATGGTGACGAGGCTGGTTTTGAGTTACAACACCGAAATACGAACATATTCATACTTCATACACGAGCACTTACGCTCAATTCACTCCTACTCCTACACAGAGGAGGGTGGCTGTCAGAGTCTCCGACTTAGCCTCGGCACATTGAAGTCTATGTATTCGGACTCAGCCTGGCACCGGCACCGACACGAGACACGGTTCGGCCGGCGGCGGAAAGGGGCATCCATCAGAAGATCGGACTCAGCCTGATTGCCTCGACCAGGGGGAGACGCGGCTCTCACAACTGACACCGAAACGAGATACGGCTCGACCGGCGGCGGAAAGGGGCGGCCATCGCCTCGACCAGGGGGAAACGAGGTCATCAGCGGCGCTGCTGACGGTCGCTGCTCGCCGTGGCGAGGCTGATTTAAAGTTACAGCGCAGAAATATGACACACAAGCACACGAGCACATACGCACTATTGCTTCTAAAGTGGAGGAGGGCGGCTATCATCAGCCTTACAATGATTAGTAGGGCGCGGACCCCGTACACATAAATTGCTTCAAACGCGGATGAGGGTGGCTATTAGAGTCCCGGACTCAGCCTCGTTGCATCGAATCTATGGGCTCTGACTCAGCCGCACATTGATCGGGGGGGCGCTGACCCGTACACAGCAATACACACAGGGAGACCTTGCCGGAAAATTCGCATAATAGGAGATGCACAGTTGTGAGTGAGAATAAGCAAATTAACATTTACTTTTTATACCCTTCGGCCACCTCTAGCCACGACCAGGGTGAGCGGCTCTCGATATCTAGGATTCAACCAGCGCCTCCGGCTCTCACAGCTGCCACCGACACGAGACACGGCTCGATCTAGTGGCGGAAAGGATTCAGCTTCATCGCCACCAGGGGGGGAAGGGGGGCAAAGGACTCAGTTTGGAGAGGGGGGGGGGGGGGGGGGGGGGGGCGCAGCTCTCACAACTGCCACCACCACGAGACGCGGCTTGATCTGCTGCGGAAGGGGCAGCTATCAGAGTCTCGGACACAGCCTCATCGCCTCGACCAGGGAGAGCCCGGGCTCTCAAACCTGGTTCCGACACGAGCCACGGCTTGTTCCGGTGGCGGAATTCATCACCTGTGACATGGGGTTTCTGGGATACATGACCTACGCACATGGAAGCGTCGAGGGAGACACGAGATGTCTCGATTCTGTGGCGCAAAGGGACGGCTATCAGAGTTGGGGGGGAAAACACGGCTTCACACCAGGCACCAAAATGAGACACGGCTCGACCGCGGCTATCGAATTCGCTTCGACCAGGGGAAGATGCGGCTTTGCACCTGACACCGACACGAGACGCGGCTCGGCCGGTGGCGGAAAAGGGTGGAGGGGGGGCGGTCGTCGGCCTCATCGTCTCGACCAGGGGGAGACGCAGCTCCACACCTGGCACCGTCACGAGACGCGGCTCGATCTGGCACCGACACGAGACGCGGCTCGATCTGCTGCGGAAAGGGCGGCTTTCAGAGTCTCGGAATCAGCCTAATCGCCTCGACCAGGGGGAGACGCGGCTCGCACTTCTGGTACCATCACGAGACGAGGCTCGATCCGGCGGCGGGCATCACCTGGCACCGTCACGAGACGCGGCTCGATCTGGCGCCGACACAAGACGCGGCACGATCTGCTGCGGAAGGGGCGGCCTTCAGAGTCTCGGACTCAGCCTCATCGCCTCGACCAGACAGTGACGAGGCTCGCACGTCTGGTACCATCACGAGACGCTGCTCGATCCGGCGGCGGGCATCACCTGGCACCATCACGAGACGCGGCTCGATCTGGCGCCGACGCGAGACGCGGCTTGATCTGCTGCGGAAGGGGCAGCCTTCAGAGTCTCGGACTCAGCCTCATCGCCTCAACCAGACAGAGACGCGGCTCGCACTTCTGGTACCAACCATCACGAGACGCGGCTCGATCCAGTGGCGGGCATCACCTGGCACCGTCACGAGACGCGGCTCGATCTGGCGCCGACACGAGACGCGGCACGATCTGCTGCGGAAGGGGCGGCCTTCAGAGTCTCGGACTCAGCCTCATTGCCTCGATCAGAGGGAGACGCGGCTCGCACTTCTGGTACCATCACGAGACGCGGCTCGATCCGGTGGCGGGCATCACCTGCGGCATGGGAAGATAGGATACGCATCTACGCACCTAAACACGATGAGGCGGCCTGGCAAATGAAGCGCGTGGACGACGCGCGACGGCCTGACGCGTTGGACCGGAGGTGGAGGCGGACGGCCATTAGAGACTGGTCGTCCAGGGCTCGAGCCGTTGCCGACTGCCTGTCGGCGTTGCGGTGCGGCTGCTCATCTCTGCAGGCTGCGCTGAACGATGGGCGCCGCGAAACAAGCGTGGGCGAGGCCTGCACGAGTGGGGCGCGACGACGGCGCGCGCCCGTCGAGCCCTGCGCCTTGAGAAGCAGGCGGGCCATCGCCGTCCGCTTGCGCTCCTTCCCGCCGCGCGGGTGGCGTTTGGAGAGTGGGGCGCGACGACGGCACGCGCCCGTCGAGCCCTGCGCCTTGAGAAGCAGGCGCGCCATTGCCGCCCGCTTGCGCTCCTTCCTGCCGCGCGTGTGGCGTCTGAGCGAAATGGACGAAAAATGCCGATGCTGCACAAGTGGGGCGCGACGACGTCGCGCGCCCATCGAGCCCTGCGCCTTGAGAACCAGGCGCGCCATCGCCGTCCGCTTGCGCTCCTCCCCGCCCCGCGGGTGGCGTCTGAGCGAAATGGACGCAAAATGCTGAAGATGATGTGGAGGAAAGTGTGAATGAACAGTTTTCTGTGAACGTCATGACAAAAGAAAACTCTAGCTAGCTAGCCAGAGGCTAGAGGCGTCAGACGAGAGCTGGCCGCGTTTAGGCTAAGTCGAACGCGAAGGGCAGCTCTGATCTGTATCGCTAAGGCGTGAAGGATCATCCGTTCTCGCCGCCGCGCTAACAGGTAGCCGTTCACTCAAGACGCGCGCGCAGCCTCCTGCTCAGCCGCCGTGGTCATTTTTGCATATCGTGCGCGGAGCAGGGTCGGGTGGGCGCACGCGCATCTTGACGGTCCACGCTTCGAGGCCGCCGAGACGAGCACCACCATGTCACGCCAACTTGTCACAGGCCGTCGCGGTTCAGGAACTGCTAAAAAGTAACGTTTTATCTAAGGTTCGACTTTGGCTCCCTTTTCCCGCCAAACGCTCCGGCTCGCCGGTGCGCAGTGGCACCCGTTCCAGGGAGACCGGTCTTCTCCTTGAAATGCACCGCGCGCGAGCTCCTGGCTCCCAGAGAGTCGAGCTGGACGGGTACCCAAAGTCAACCCCTCCTCCTTTTTTGGCCGCAGGTGCTGGTGATGCCACGCGAAAAGTGGAACTGTCCACTGACAAGAATGGCGCAAAGAACAGCAAGATGGTGGCGGGTCGCGTCATCCAACCACGTGGTAGCTCCACGCAGCCAGCAGCGGACACGGCACGGCCGGGGGAGGCGCTGCCGAAGCTTCGGAAGCAGCCGCAGTGCAGCGCACCGCCACCACGCAAGCCTCCTTCTCGAGGCGTTGCGGAAGCCGAAGCGCAAGCGGATGCTCGACCTTCCGCCAGAGCAGGAGGAGGTGCGGCGGAAGAAGCAGCACAGCTGGTCGCAGGCGTGCTACTCGAAGTAGCGGCAGCGGAAGGCGGAGGAGCTGTGGCCAGACCAACGGCTCGGAGCGGCGCGTCCGCCTTCTGCCGCACAAAAACAGGCATGGTACACAAGGGTAAGGGTAGCGGTGCGGGGGCAACTAAGATGACCAAGCCGCGCGCAGTGGCCAGGCTTACAGTCGCGTTGGCGCGGGCTGGCGACGGTGTACAGCAGGAGGCGACCCGCCGGCGCGGGCGCGCGAGAAGCCATGCGCGAAGCGCGAAACGATTTTCACAGTGTTGCAATTCACACCCCATATCCGTCGCTAAGAGAACTGCTTTTCACACTGGCGCGCGGCGCACTCGCAAACCTTGCTCATCTATAGCAAAACCAGCCTGGAGGTCGCGGCAATGACTGCAACCTGTTCGAAGCGGGCGCGTACGCCGGGCCGGACCCTGGCCGTGACGCACAGCGAAGAAGCGAGCAACTCCAATGATCCGGAATGGTACCCAGAGGCATCGCGCATCGCCGCGCGCCGCAAAACAGCAGCGGGGCCACTCGACCACACCGGTAAGCTGCGCTGCGCGCGGCTGCGGCGACGCGCTCCCCCGCCCCGCCATACACCATGTAAGGCTGTTCCGCCGGGGTAAGAGTTGGGTTCCGGGCGGCTGGCCGTCCACGCCTCACCTACGCACTGTCGCACCCGCCCACTGCAGGTGAACACGCTTGCGCTGGTACCGGCGGAGCGCGAGCGGCCACCGGTCGGTTAGGCCAGGCGGAGCGCGAGCGGCCACCGGTCGGTTAGGCCAACCTGAGCGGCGGGTGCGGCGCGGGGATCAGCAACACGCGGGCAGCAGCGGCGCGGCAGGCACCGGCGCCCGCCACGAGCAGTACGCGGGCGGTTCGGACGGGTTCACCCTTAACCCGACGCCGACGCCGAGGAGGCGCTGCTGAGGCGCTGGATGATGAGAACGACGCCGATCTCTTCGACACCTGGGCGGATGCGCTGAACGACGCTGCCCTTGCCTCTGTCGCCAAGCTCTGGGCCGTCCTAATCAAGTATACCTTGCGGTGCTGCACGAGGACTTTGACGACGGAGCACGAGCGCATGGGAAAGAGGGCGCAGGTGGCCGACGACGCATGGGTCGTGGCCATCACCAAGCACAGCAGCAACTCTGCGTCGTCCAACTACATCACTAGGTCTACCACCTGGAGTTGCTAATCGTCCGCCACGGCATGCTCGCGCGCGGCGACGACGAGCCTGGAGCACCAGAACCGTACAGTACGAAGGCGCTCTCGAAGAAGCTCGTCTACTTCGGCGGCAGCTCGGACCCTGACGAGAAGTTCTTGACCAAGATGAAGATGAACGTGACGAGGCAGGTGGGGCCTGATGGTGTCATGACCAATATCTTCGAGGTGGTCGATAAGAACAAGGGCAACAACGTCGGCCGCGACGAACAGATTGCGCAGATGCTGCTCACACGCGGCCTGGTGAGAGGGAGGCGCGCGACCGCGAGGTCGAAGGTTATGCC
>Ga0209390_10011150_pt1 | contig 10373 bp, 4 predicted proteins | sample BON01_FD_187212 | JGI IMG/M metagenome (GOLD analysis project Ga0209390, IMG submission 187212) | Freshwater microbial communities from Lake Bonney liftoff mats and glacier meltwater in Antarctica - BON-01 (SPAdes) (version 2) | ecosystem: Environmental > Aquatic > Freshwater > Ice > Glacier... | reverse complement strand
ATATATATATATATATATATATATATATATATATATATATATATATATATATATATATGTATGTGTGTGTGTGCGTGCGTGTGCGTGCGTGCGTGTGTGCATGCGTGTGTGCGTGCATGCGTGCATGTAAACGTGTTTGCGTGCGTGTGTGTGTGTGCGCGCGCGCATGTGAGTGTTTGTGTGTGTGTGTGTGTGTGTGTGTGTGTGTTTATGTTTGTTTGTAGATTCATAGGTATATATATAGGAGAAGCAAGTTGGCAGTTGCAGACGGGCTGGAAGTTGAGAAGAAGTGAAGACGGGGTGCGTGGGGAGGGAGAGGTGGAGGGAAGGAATAGACCGGACGAAAGGAAACTGAGAGGCCCCTATGCGAAATACGCAGAGGGAAGGGAAACGGAATGCATCTTCTTCCGTCGCAAGCTTGATTCAATTCACTTCCTTCCGGTTTGAGTGGCGAGCGCGCGCCTCTAAAGTATGGAATATATTGTTGGCCAGCCAGGGTGAGGAGCCGACCTTGAACCGGCAGAGCTCGTCGGCGCCCTGCGGGCCCGGACGCGGAAGCAGCAGCCCGCCCTCCCACAGTTTCGTCATACCGCCCACCGTCGTCGGGCTGGGAGTGCGCGCGCGCGGGTCGGCTGCGAGCGGCGCGCCCAAGGGGAAGAGTGGCGAGGGGATCCCGGGCGACGCGGCGCGCTGGAGACTAAGCGAAAGGGAGAGGGCGGCGCCGGGGGTCGACGCCGCGGCAGCGGCAGCAGTAGAAGCGGAAGATTTGGCTGCTGGTGAAGAGGCTCCTGCCAGGTTGGCGGCGGCGGCAGCGGCCGCAGCAGCAGCAGCGGAGGAGGTGCTTTGGCGCTCACTAGCGAGCGAAGGGGCGAGCAGGAGCGCTTGTTCAAAGCCGGCGGCATTGGCGGGTTGCGGTTTGGTGCTTCGCGCCAGGGCGCACGCCTCGTGCAAGCTCGCGAGATAAACCAGCGCCGTGGGCGACAGCACGGACAGGCCGACCTGCGCGGCGGCGAGCTCCAGCGGCACGGGCGACCACGGCTCGGTCTCCGGCTCGGTGCAGTCGGGAAGCGGCAGCGGCGCCGACGCGGTGACGAGGAGCACGTGCCTGTCGCGCGACGCCCAGGGCGCGGCACGCGCCACGAGCAGGAGCGCCTCGAGCGACTCGGCCGGGCCGTGCATGCCGCCGTCCAGCGGCACCGCGTCGAGCCAGCGGCGGAGCGTGGCGGCAGAGCGCGTGAACGACGACACGCTTCCCGAGCCGTTCGGCTCGTCGCGCACCGTAAGCACCGCGCACTCGGTCAGCGGCGTCGACCGGCCAGGGCTGAGCCACTCGTCCAGCAGCGGGCCGATGGTCTGGTCGATCAGGGCGCGGCGGCAGCCCACCATCGCCCGCGTCGCGTCGAGCACGATGACGACCTGTCGCGTCGCGCTGGGTGAGGCGGCCATGCCTTCGCGCTGGCGATTTCGCGGCGTCTCGAGGCGGTTTGGCGGGAAATCCCATTCACAGCGACCTTCTAAGGCAACGGCCAGGATTGATTACGCGTTCGCGTCGGCAGACTTCGCTGCTCTGAACCCCGACATGCGGCGCACATGGCACTCAACGGACATGCTCTCACTGATCCGCAAGGCGCGGTTAACCCGCGGCCGGCTGCGGCGCCGCCGGCGCAACATTGAGCTCTCCATCAGGCAAGAGAACGTCTCGCCCGAGATGTTGGTCTCTGCAGCCTATTGGATGGGCGGCAGCGTCGGCGGCGGCGCGGCCGTGGGCCGGCCGCAGCGATCGGCGGCGGCGCGGCTGGCGGGAGTTGGTGGGCCAGTGTCGAGAGGTTCTGAGTCTGGCTGCTCGGAGTCTGATGGCTCGGACTCGGACTCGGAGGCACTGGACGCGACGCTGGACGCGATGCTGGACGCCCAGATGGCGTCCGAGGCCAACCTATACGACGACGACTTTGACGACACCTGCTCGGATCTGGGCGACACGGACTCGGACAGCGAAGAGGGCGAGGAGGAGAGCGGCGAGGAGTCGGAGGAGGAGAGTTGGGAGGAGCCGTTCGATTTCGATACGGCGCACGCGGCGGGGGTGGCGCAGGGGGGCGTGGCGCAAGGCGTGGCGCAGGGAAGGCGTGTGCAAGTGGTCGCGGAGGGCAGGCGCGTCGTCGGCGGCGTGGCGACGGGCAGGCCTGTGTTTTTTGACAAGGAAGATCGGGTGACCAGGTGCGGCGAGTGCGGGTGGGAGCTCGAGGGCTGCCAGTGCTGAGTGCGGCCGACCCTGACGCAGCGGCGGCGAGGCCGACGATTGTGACGCACAAGAGAGCGTTGTGCCCCCGACGAGAGGCGACAGGGCGAGTGAGTGCTGGCCGGTGTTGGGGCGCCCGCGACAACGGCAAAGCTGTACGCCCCTCAGTGCCTACGTTATCGTATACGCGTGCATGGGGATATATTAAACCCTATATCCATATTGGCAAAATAATATTGGTGTGCCGTCAAGCATAAACACTGGGCTTGCTGATAGATACGCTTGAAAGTATATACACATTGTATACATATACATATCATATACATACGGTTTAGCGTTTGGCGATTTTAGTTTAGAAAAACTTCCCCTTCCAAACCTTACTTAGCGCCTTAGCCTTCCTTAGTATTAGTAATTAGTAACTGCATATACATATATACATATATATACATATCACATATGGCTCGATGCCAATAACTTATGCACATATACATACTTATTATTAATTTATTCTGACCTACATATTATAATACTCTATATAGCATATAATTATAATTATTATAATTATATATATATATAAATGTACGAGTACGAAGGCGAAGATGATTTGTTGTGTTTTATTATTGTTATTGTTAGTTATCAATCATTGTTTCATTCATAATATTATATCAATTCAATATCAATATATATTATTTATATATATAACATATTTAGATATGAGATGCATATTTACTACATATATATATATATATATATTATATATATATATATATATATTATATATATATATATATATATATATTATATATATATATATATATATATATATATATATATATATATATATATAATGAAACAATCACAATTACTGATTACTATTACTGTTATGTGTTGTGTCGTGTACCGTGTACAGAGTAGTAGTAGTAGAGAGTAGAGGTAGAGGTAGAAAAACAGTTCGAACTTTCTCTCCCTCCTCCTCTGCTCCCCTGCCCCCCCCTAACTTATACTTTTCTTTCATGTTACCCCCCCGCACCCGCACCCGCACCCCACACCTCGAACCCTCGCCTCGCCCAACTGAGTGAGTCACACGATCGTTGCCCGAGCTCCAAGCTCAAGCTCTCGCAACACAATCAACAACCGCGACACACGACAAACGCAGTGGGGGGGTCGGTCGTTCCGGTCGCGGAGCCACACCAGCACCCAGCCCTCCCACACAACAACAGTCGGACAGAGGAGCACAAACAGACAATACACAACACACACACACACTACACGCACACACCACATACACACCACACTACCAGCGAGAGGCGAATACAGGACAACAAGAGCATCATACTCATGACCCAACCAACTGCTGGCGCAACATCGTGACAAAAAATACCGACCACCGCCGGCCGCCTCCCTGTGCGCGGACCATGGAAATGACTGCCGCGCGCCCTCCGCCCACGGGAGAGCACCTCCGGCCTCCTTGTAGACGGAATACTATAACTATAAAACGGTCGAAGCGCCCCTTGCCCGCCTGCAAGGATGTCGCCCCAGCTTGGCCTTTACACGATATTGGCATTACCAATATTGTATGGCATACATTGCAACAAAGGGGGTCGGGTGGAAACAAGATATTGCGCAATCGTGTGGGCGATGAAGGGGGCGGGTGGGGTGCCCAAACAAAAGGGGTGTTTGCACAGAATATTATTGATGCGTGCACAAACGCCTCAAAATAAAACAAATATCTTGCTAAGGCCAAGCCCCAGCGGGTGGCCGCCGTGGCCCTCGCCTCGAACCCACCGGGACGGACACCGGACGTTCCGCTACCCAACCCTTACCCCTGCTCTGCCTCTCCTACTCAACCTCCTACTCCACCTCCCCCTGCACGCCCTCGCCCGGCTCGTGCCATCTGTCAGTAGCCGCGTGAGTAGAGAGTAAGAATGAGAAATCAACGCGAGTAAGAATCAGCGCGCTGATTGGCAATACAAGAAGTATTTCGGGAAAACGAACTTCGAAACGCGATAACCCTTGGTGAGGAACGCGAAATAGTGACCTTCGGAGGGGGGGGGGTCTTCGCTTTGGAGGTAATTCAGAGACTTTATGTGGTCAAATAGAGACTTTTTGTGGCCAAATACCCTTTGTTGACCCACGTTGAACCTGGGGTAAAGCTCCACACCAAGGTTATTCTAACTCGTACCATCGTCCCCCAGCCGCGGCACAGCGTAGCCACGCAGCTCCAGCGACGCCGGCTGTGCCTCAACCATCGCCTGGATGCGGCTCAGCGACACCTCCTGCGCTTCGTCCCACCCAATGTAGCGCCAGTCGTCGTGTGGCGCGCGCACCCACGCCGCGATGGCGCCGAGGTAGGCGTCGTCACACGCCAGACCGAGGAAGGCGCACATGCCACTCAGCGTCGGCACGGGCGCCGTGCAAAGGTCCTCATACGCCACGGCCAGCACGGGGCCGAAGCCGCGCGCCGGGATGCCCTGCAGCACGTCTGCGACGCCCAGCGCGACCAGCTCGAAGTCGGCGACGCACTCGCGCATCGCATCTGCGCTGGGCTGCAGCGGCGCGCGGGCGCGCCACTCGGTCTTGTTGGCGTAGTAGTCGAGGTTGTGCGCCGCGCACCAGTGGCGGATGAGGCAGTTGGAGACCTGCGAGTATGGGTCGCGCCGCAAATAGATCCAGCGCGCGGGCGGCAGCGTCGCGTTCATCGCGCCGATCATGGCCCACGCCGCCGCCGGATTGGCCGCGTGCCGGCGCCACGGCCGGCCCACCTTCTTGGCGCCCAGCACCTGCAGCGGGCTCTCGAACTTGGAGGCCCACCCCTGCGCCGTGCCCGGGATGTTCCACTTACGGAAGAGGCGCGGCCGGCGGTAGGCCGTCGTGCGCTGAGCGATCTCGCAGCCGAGCTCCGCCAAAGAAGGGCACGCGGAGCCAGCGCAGCTCTCCGCCGCCTGCGCCTCGCTCACGTCGGAACGATTGAGGTGCAACGCGGCGACAGGCGGCGGTACTGGCGCCGGCATGGCGGCGGGCACGGCAAAGCGCTGCAGCATATCGTACTCGTTGGCGACGGCGGCGTGCGGGTGCGCGTCGAGGATTGCCGAGAGCATCGACGAGCCGGAGCGCGGCCAGCCCACCACGTGCGCAAAGACGGCGGCGCGCGGCAGCCGCAGTTCGTGCGTCGCGTTATCCGTTTTGTTGACGAAGCGGCACACGGCGCCGAACGTGGGATCCGCGGCGACCACCAGCGGAGGCACCGCGTGCTGGTGGACCGGCGGCGGCGCGCGCAGCAGGCAGAAGAGTGCGGCGCCACCGAGGAGACCGCCGAGCCCGCCCAGCCGCACGAGCGTTCCGGCGCTGCAGCACTCCTCCCCCTCGCGGCTGCTGTCGTTGGCCACGCCTCCATGGCCGTTAGCGACGCGTGCGTGGCCGTTGGCGGCGCCTCCGTGACCGTTGACGGCTCTTGCGTGGCCGTTGCCTGCATGGCCGTTGGCGACGCCGTGCCCGTTGGCGACGCCTCCGTGCCCCTCCTCGTCGTCCTCCAGCCGAGCGTACGCCTTGCTGCGCCCCGACGCGCGTTTGTCCCACCACCGCGCGCCGGCGTCGGTATCGGCGGCCACTGCGCGGGCGCCGTCTCCTTCACCGTGGGTGAAGGCCCACACGCGGGTGGGGACGAAGGGGATCCAGTAAGCCAGCGCGAGGTATGCGCCCACCATCTCGCAGACGTTCAAAAAGTCGGAGAGGAGCGGCAGCGCAAACAGTGCCGCGAGAGAGACGCGGTAGTCCGGCCGGTGGCGCCAGAGCACGTAGTTGCAGAGCGCGGCGCCGAGGAATTCGCTCGCGTAGCTCGCAGCCTTGGCCCCTGCGGCGAGTTTGAGCAGCTGCGGCCAGAGCACGGCGCCCAGCGCGGCGGCGGCGGCGGCGGAAAGGCTGCCGGCGTCGAGGGTGGCGTCGAGGGCGGCCGAGGCGGCGGCGACGAGCAACGGCAGCACGACGGCCACCAGGGAGAGCGACGCGAGCACCTGGCCCAAGTTAGCCACTCTAAACCAGACATTGCACCAGAGGGAGCCACCGTCGTAAAATAGTAGCAGCAGCAGTGTCCACCCCGTGCGCCGCAGCCGCGTCACCGACCAGCGCTGAGCGCGCTGCTTCCAGAGCGAGGCGGCGCCGTAGCCCTGCTCCCGCTCCGAGCGCGCAAAGGCCGTCGAGAGCACCGGCGGCGCGAACGTCACCACGTTGCAGCGCGTGTCGCGCACGATCTTGCGTCCATTCATCAACTGAAGCAGCCCGTGAAAGGCATCTTCACCGAAAGGCAAATAAACGTGGTCGCGCATTGCCGCAGTGAGCGCCTCGCGCCGCGCCAGCCCCACCACGCCCGCGGCCCATAACGAGGTGCCGCTGGTGCTGTTGTTGAAGGCGGAGTGGTGCGAGTTTAGCTTGAAGACGAGTCCCACCGTCTCCGTCAGCAGGTTGACGCGCCGCGTGAAGATGGGGAAGGTCACCTCGGACACGGCCGGGTCAGCCAGGAACCAGGACTCGTCAAAGACCATCTCGTCCGAGAGCAGCGTGTCGTCGTCCACGTGCAGAATGTACTCGACATGCTTAGGCAGCACCTCCATGCCCTTCCACAGCGCTAGGCTCTTCAGTCCGCGCGGCACGAACACCACCTGCACCTCCGCGTCCACCGCCCCTACCGCCGCTGCCGTGCCGTCGGGCGGCGCTTCCGCGTTTGCATTGTCCACCACCACCACGTTCACTGCGGGCAGGTATTTGAGGATGGCGCGCACCGTGGCGCCAATCTCCGCCTCGGAGCGGTGGCACGGGATCACGGCGCCGATGCGCGAGAGGAAGTCCGGGTCGTTGGCCCAGGCCGGCTCGCCACCCACGCCGGGCTTTGGCGCCAGCGGGGTGAACCAGAGCAGCAGCGTCGAGCCCAGCGGCCGGAGCGCGGCGAGGATCGCAAGCTGCGCCGCCAGCAGCGGAGTGAGCGGCGGCAGCGCGGGCAGCGAGAGCCTTATGTTGCTCGAGGAGTAGAGCGCCAGCCAGAGCAGCTCGAGCAGCAGCCCGTACCAGACCAGCGCGCGCGCCGGCTGGCCTGCCTGCTGCTCGACCAGGTAGAAGACGCGGAAGAAGCGTTGCATGCGCGAGGGCGCCGCCGCCGCGCCGGTGACGCTCGCGCGTGCCAGCTCCACCGCGCGCGCGCGCCGGAGCTCGGCTCGCCAGCGGCGCAGCGCTTTCGCGCCAAAAAGCAGCTTGGGGCCAAGCAACGAGAGGCCCAGCGCCGCAAGCGCGAGGCGCTGGGTCGGCACGCCAGCGCGCTGGAAGAGGACGCCCGCGGCGCCGATGGAGGCGAGGGCGGCGCCGCCGAGCCACGGCTTGATCGCCTCGGCGGCGGCGGCCGGCGGAGGCGGCCCGCGGGCGTAGCCGAGGGAGCCAGCGAGCATTAGGCCCGTGCCTGCGAGCAGCGCGGGCGTGGCCGCGGTGCCGAAGAGCGGGAAGGAGAGCAGGATGGTGGCAGCAGGGATGGCGAGGCTGGCGACCGAGAGCGCGGTGGCCGAGACGACGCGCAGCATCAGCAGCTGAGAGAGCGCGCGCACGCCGCCGAGCGCGGCCGAGCCGACGACCAGCGGCCAGTCCTCTGCGGCCGTGGTCTGCACCAGCGCACGCAGCTCTCCGTTGAGCAGCGACCAGGGCAGCAGCAGGCAGCAAATGCCCGCCTCCATCCAAAAGAGGTAGGCCAGCGGGCCGAGCTCCTCCTTGAAGGCGCAGATACTCTCCTTCATCCATACGTACCTACAAAGGACGTTCCAGCGGCAGGGTGGCTGAGCGGTGAGGGGGGAGGTGCGTGCGGTGTCGGGGGGGCGCAGGGATGGGCCGAGCGCACTTTGCCGAACTCGCGGTTATAGCGAGCAGCATCATCCCGATGCCGAAGGAGCTGGAATCCAGCGCCGACGAGCCAGCGCGCGTCACCGCGACGCCCAACACAATGACCGCCAGCGAGGCGTACGTGAGCGGGTGTTGCAGCGCACCGCCCTTGCTCGACGTCTCCATCGCGACGGTCAGCACGGGCTGCGTCGCCTTGAGGCACTGCGCCATGGCGACCGAGAGTGATGCAAGCGCAATATTAGTGCACCCAAGGTCAAGGCCCGCGGCCAGCCAGACAAGCGCGAGCGGGCGCAGCATCGACCACTGCAGGCCGTGGAAGGCGGCAAGGCGCAGCGCAAACACGGGCACCAAGCAGAGCATCGTCACGATACACGAAAGCAATGATACGGCCACCGGCAACGGCGTATGCACGAAGACGAGCTTGGTGAGCAGCGTCTTGGCGACAGCGACGGCGACGAAGCAGGACAGCGCGGCGGCAACGTCCACGCCCGGAGGCGCGGCGGGGGGCTTGCTCGTCCGGGTGCCGGCCGTGGAACAGCGCATGAAAACGCCGAAGTAGGCGCGCGATTTAGAGTCCAGAAAAAGGCGATCGCGTTGATTCGATAAGTTACTGCAATTCCTTTTGGTCAGGTATCGTGCACGAGCAGGGGGCGAAGCGGGTGCTGCAGCTAGAGCATGCTATCTGCTAGCTCTGGAGCTATGCGCAATTAACCAGGGTCCAATGTTTGGACATGCCTTGAGCAGTTCCTTCAACACATCAGACACAAAAGCACAAGACGCCAGCGACGCCGATACAGTATAATTCGGACACCGGCACGGAGCTACACCTACACACTCCCTAGTCCTAGTTTGCCTCCTTCTCTTCCTTTGCGAAGAACCCCACAGACCCGCTCCCCCTATACACACGGTAGGACCCCTCGAGTCTACTCTCGAGGAAGCCCACGACAGAGACGAGAAGCTGCGTTCCGCGAGACCACGTTCAATATCGGAGGGGCAATTCGGGCACTGGTACGGAGCTGCCCCTAGTTGCTAGTTGGCCTCCTCCTCTTCCTTTGCGAAGAGCCCCACACACCCGCTCCCCCTATACGCACGGTAGGCCCGCTCGAGGCTATCCTCGGGGAAGCCTGTATTTGGTCCGCTCTGTGTTGTGTTAGGGGGGGGGAGGTGATCCGAGGGATAAAATCATCATGAACCCGACTCGGTTTCTGTCGGCGGCGTGTGCGCCGCTGCGGGTCGCGTCCGCAATCTCCGGGGAGGGGGGGGTGATGATGATATGCTTACCCCCACAGGGTACCCCCCCCCCCAACACAGCAGCCGACACGGGGTGTCTCCGGCGTTGGCCTTTACACAATGCCATTACCAATATCGTATGGTGTATAGCATACAAAAGGAGAGTCGGGGGAGGGGCGTACCCTGCACAGCAGTCGTGCAATACTATTGCAAACGGTGTGGGCCTTACACATGGGGGGGGCAATGGCTCGTTCACAAAAGTGTTGAAGTGAACGAATATCTTGTGAAGGCCAACTCCGGCGTGCGTCGAATAGCCCTTACAAGATCGTGTTTCAATTCAAAGCTTTATTGTGGGAGTCGATCATTCTTTTATTGCCCATCCCACCTATAACGCCTACCCTAATGCAATACTATTGCACGCCTATTGCGCAATATACGCCCCCCCCCACCGACCCCCCTTTTGTATGCCATACACCAAACAATATTGGTGATGGTAATATTGTTTAAAGGTTAACACGTCAGGTGACACGCGCACACAGGCGTTGGCCTTTACACGATATTGCCACTGCCATTATTGTATGGTGTATTGCATACACAAGGGGGGTCGGGTGGGGGTCGTATATTGCGCATTAGGCGTGCAATAGCATTGCAATAGTGTGAGCAATGCAGATGGAGGGGGCAATAAAAGGATGATTGACTAGTGCAAGAAAGCTTTGGAGTGAACGAATCTCTTGTAAAGGGCAACACAGGCGCAGAGGAGGTGCAGAAAAGCACAGGCGCAGGCTACGCTACCCCGTCGAATCTACCGCGGGAGTTTCACCGAATTTATCTCCGGGGTAATCCGAAGTAATTTCTGCGCTGGGCTACCTCCCCCTTTGGGGTAACAGCAATTTTCACTTAAGAGTGAGGAGTTTACCCGCGTTTCCCCGAAACCTTTCTTGAGCCCTATTCTGGATTCGACCGCTCAGACGGTGTGCGTCATCTGCCGTGACAGTCACACTGGCTGGTGTGTGTGTGTGTAAATATATATATA
>Ga0209390_10011145_pt1 | contig 10375 bp, 14 predicted proteins | sample BON01_FD_187212 | JGI IMG/M metagenome (GOLD analysis project Ga0209390, IMG submission 187212) | Freshwater microbial communities from Lake Bonney liftoff mats and glacier meltwater in Antarctica - BON-01 (SPAdes) (version 2) | ecosystem: Environmental > Aquatic > Freshwater > Ice > Glacier... | reverse complement strand
AACTCGGAACACGCGATTGGCCGAGTCGAAACTGAAACCGCCGTTCATTATGAGTCGCAGCACCAAAGTCATTAGTACATGTTGAATAAGAGAAACTGCTTGAGAATTACTTAGGCGCACAGGACACCTTTAACCCCTTCTTGAATCTACCGAACGTGTAACGTCTGATTGCTCAGATTCTCAACGCTCCGAACCCGCTGCTCGTCATCAACAACCGTTCCAACGTGGTACAGTCGACGGGTTAACCCAGCCTAAATATGAATAGAATACCGTATTTTGTTCTTCCCCCCGCGTATTCAACATGCAGGTTCTCAAGGCTCCGAACCCGCTGCTCGTCGTCAACAACCGTTCCAACGTGGTACAGTCTACCGGCCGGCTGCCCGTTCTCTATTGGATTGTTTTTTTCGCATATCATACCCCTCATACCCCACAAGCTGAGCGCAGAGCGGAACGAGCTTTTCTTGAATCTACCTAACGTGTAACGTGTTATTGTGCAGGTTCTCAACGCTCCGAATCGTTTGCTGGTCATCAACAACCGGTCCCGTTCTCTATTCCATTGTGTGTTCTCATAGCATACCACTCATACCATACAAGCTGAGCGCAGAGTGGAACGAGCTATAAGCCTTGGTTACCTGCTTTACCCAGGGTTCACCCCAGGTTAACGAGGGGTGTTTAACCACAAAAAGTGTCTGAATTAACCACAAAGCGAAACTAGTCCCCCCTCGCGAGGTCACTTTTTGAGGTTCCTAACCAAGGCTCATTCTTGAATCTACACACCGACCTGGGTCTGTGTAACGTGTTCATTGTGCAGGTTCTCAACGCTCCGAATCCTTTGCTTGTCATCAACAACCGTTCCAACGTGGTACAGTCCACCGGCCGGCTGCCCGTGGCCACTGTCGTCGTCGAGGCGGCGCATGTCGTGCAGATGAACACGCGCGGGAGGCAGGGCGCATCCATCTAAGATTGGCCTTTACACCATCTTGTTATTACCAATATGGTATGGTGTATAGAATACAAACGGGAGGTCGGAAGGGGAGTCTTATACTGTCCAATGATCGTGCAATAGTAATACACCAGGGTGGGCAATGCAGGTGGGCGGGGGGGGGTGAAAGGATGGTTGATTCGTACACAACAGCCTCGAGGTAAACGAATATCTTGCAAAGGCCAAATCTGAGGCTGGTGATATGTTTACCACCGAGGGACACTTACCCCCACCAGGATAGCGGGGCCACAGGCACTTCAACACGCGCGGGAGGCAGGGCGCATCCATCTAAGCCGGATGATATCAATCAATCAATCAATCAAAGGTCCTCACAAAGCCACACACGGGCAAGGAGAAGCCACATCCCAGCACAGCCACAGAGGGCTGATGATATGTTTACCACCGAGAGACACCTCCCCACACCAGGACAGTGCAGTTCAGCACGCGCGGGAGGCAGGGCGCATCCATCTAAATGTAGAGGACAAAAGACCACTGTGGCAGTTATCCTCTAAGCACTGAGAGGAAGAGTGGCACAACTGGTACAGTACGGCACGTTTCCTCTACAAAACATCGGCTTTCTGGAAGGCGCTCACCCGATTGCCGCAGAGTTAACCACTTGCGGCCTACCGGGAGTCGAACCCCAGATAGTCGCTGTTTTGTAGAGGAGGGTTAACCCGCAGAGTGTTCAACTTCTGGTAGGCCGCAGGTGGTGTACAGTACGGCACTTTTCCTCTACAGCTGTAACTGTGACTGCCGTAGTGTGGGTCGTACGCGGCGGCTGGCGGCGCGGTGGCGGCTGCTCACACTACAGTATTGCCCGCCAGGCTAGCGTTTAGCTGAACACGCGTACTCGGCCGTTTCCAACTATAGTCTAGTTGGGCTAGAAGTTGTGCAGTGCTGGCGAAGTGCCACGCAATAAGGGGATGGCGTTCCTCTTACACGCACCCAGCATCGCCAGCTGCGGCACGACTCTCTCCCTTGTTTAGTGTTATACGCTTTGTTTGGGTGTGTTTGTAGTTTGTAAGGGGAGAATGCACGCGAATGTGTGGGCGGATGAATGTTTGTTGAGCGATGAGCGAGGCATTTTTGGTGTGTGAGTGACGAGCGTGAGTGCGTGCATGTTGCGTGCACGTTTTTTTTTGGTGGGTGTTGTGGTTGTAGAATAAGGTGCAGTTCGCCACAACCATAGCAACTAGCACTAGCACTTCCTCAGCCGTTTTTATATTTTTGTTTTCTCTCTCTCAAAAGCCTAAGGGGACGTAGAGTAGAGCTCTAGAGTAGGGATGATGATATGCTTACCCCCACAGGGTACTCCCCCCCCATACAGCAGCCGATATGGCCCACAGCACACCCAACACACAGCCAGCACTGCAGCCACACCGCACTACCCCCAGGGCAGGAGTCAAATGTTGTTCATACACGTATGAACAACAAACTTTTTTCGCGCTCTCAGCACACCAGACGGCCAATGGTCCTGAGCCTCATCCACGTGCCCGAGCGCGGGCTCTTCAAGTCGGAGCCGGCGCCCTCGATGTTCGGCAACCCGGCGAACGAGAACATGGACCCGAAATGGACCAGCACCAACTGGCTGACATCCCGGTTTCACTTTAGTTTCGCCGAGTGGAACGGAGGCCCGGCCAGTTTTGGAGCGCTGCGTGTGCTCAACGACGACCTGGTGCAGCCGCACCGCGGATTCGGCCGGCATCCGCACCGCGACATGGAGATTGTGACCTACATCATCGAAGGTGCGGGCCCGCCGCGCGCCGCGCTTTTCCTCCTGCCGCGCGCAGCCGACTGGTACCCACAGGATTGAATCTCCTTTTCAATACCGATGCGTGGGCGCGCTTCAAGCTGCAAAGTGTTGGGTGGCCGTGAAAGAAGCGGCCACGTGCCGGTTGCGGAACGCTGTGGCGAGTAGGCGTTCGGGTTTATCCTAATTCCATTCGATCGTTTGTCGCATCCTTGCTCAGGCAAGCTGACCCACCAAGACTCGACGGGCACCCAAGAGACGCTGGGCCGCGGCTCGGTCCAGTTCATGTCCGCCGGCTCCGGCATCGTGCACTCGGAGCACAACCGCGCTGGAGTCCCGCTCCGCTTCCTCCAGATCTGGATCACGCCACGCGGGCGTGGCATGGAGCCCGCCTATGGAGGCTTCGACGGCACACGCGCCGAAGCCAGGGCCGCGCGACAGAACCAGCTCTCGCACCTAGTCGGAGACAAACGCGCCGACGCGGCAACGTGCGCGCGGACGATGGCAAACGCACGCACCCACACGCACGCATGCACACTCACACGCGCGCGCGCGCACACGCACGCAAGCACACAGACACACTCACTCAGAGACGCACGCACGCACGCACGCACACATACACACACACACACAGACACACAGACAGAGACGCACGCACCCGCACGCATGCATGCACACTCACACGCGCGCGCGCACGCAAAGCACACATAGACACCCTCACTCAGAGACACACGCACGCACGCGCGCGCGCGCGTTTATCACACACACACAAACACAGACGCACGCACACACACAGATACACACACACATGCACGCACGCACACGCACGCACACTCACACACACACACACACACAGCCCACTCCCTCGCTTTGTAACACTCGTTCCTTGGCTGCGCGCAGGAATCAGCTCTCGCACCTCGTAGGCGCCGACTTGGCCTATACAAGATGTTGAAATGTTTTTGGGCTCTTGTGCACGAATCAATACTATTCTTTGCGCACCCACCCTGTGTTTAGGTACCCCGCCCCACCCCGTCATCGCCCACACTATTGCGAAGTAACGTTTTCCCCCGACCCCCCGTTATTGCAATATATACCACACAATGTTGGCAATGGCAATATCGTGTAAAGGCCAAGGGCCGTCCCACTCCCCAATAGAATGGTAGAGAAGCGAAGCTTCAACCAGAGGGTTGTGGGTTGGCCTTTACACGATGTTGTTCTGACCAATATTGTATGGTGTATGGCATACAAAGGGAGGTCGAAGAAGGGTCGTATATTGCCCAATAGCCGCGCAACAGTATTGCAACAGTGTAGGCAATGCAGGCGGGCCGGAAGAATGAAAGGACGATTGACTCGTGCATCCACGGTTCGAAGTGAAACAATATCTTGTAAAGGTCAAGTTCTGGGGTCTTCGGATTGCCCCTCGCCTTCGTCTTCGACTACCAACTCCCGGATCGGGTTAACCCGAATAAAACAAAGTAAAATCTAATAAATATTATATAACGGTAATGATCATGGAGATCAATAATATACATGTAAACATTAAAAAATAGACAAGTCTTAGGCTTGAGGTTTAGGAACGAATATCTTGTAAAGGCCAAACCCCACCCTCCCCTCGTTCGTTTGCAGGGCGCCGCCCGTCCAGATCCTCTCCTACGACTGACCCACCCCACCCTCCCCTCTTACGTGTGCACCCTGTAGAGGAGACGAGCCGTACTGCACCAGTTGTGCCACTTTTCCCCTAAGCGCGTAGAGGAAAAGTGGCACAACTGGTACAGTACGGCACTCTTCCTCTACAAAACATCGGCTTTCCGGAAGGCGCTCACCCGATTGCCGCAGAGTTAGCTTAGAGGAGAAGTGACACAACTGTTACAGTACAGCACTTTTCCTCTACACACCCCACCTCCCCTCGTTCGCATGCAGGGCGCCGCCCGTCCAGATCGAACAGGACTCGGGTTAACCCTTAGCCCTCTCCAACAACTGACCCACCCCACCCTCCCCTCTTACCTGGGCCTGGGCCCTCCTTCGGGGGCGAGCATTGGCCGTTTGAGTGGGGTTGGCGCGCTGTGGGACTGTGTTCTCCGTGTCTGCAGTGGTGGGGGCGGCTGTGCCGGCGGTGGTGTGCCGCTGGGGGCTGTGCCCGTGCTGTCCTGATGTGGGGAGGTGTCTCTCGGGGGTATACAATCATCATCGTGTGCACCTCCCCTCGTTGGTATGCAGGGTGCCACCAGTCCAGATTGAACAGGACTGCAACACTGCAACGGGTTAACCCTAAGCCGCCTTCTATTTTCGTCTCGTACTCGAGACATCGTTGTATAATAAACGCGCCGCGCCCTACGTGAACGCACCCTGTCCTTACTTTTGGTTATATATGTCTGTGTGTGTTCTGTGTGAGTCCCCTGTGTGGCCCTCCCCTCCGGTGGTGGGTCCTCTGTGGGGACCCCCCCTCTGTGTGGGTCCCCTGTGGGTGGGATCCCTCGTCCCGTCGCGCCGCGTTCCATGTGGCATCTACTCGCGTGATGTCTCGCGCTCGTGCACACGCTCCCGCATAATATACACCTCCCCTCGTTCGTATGCAGGGCGCCGCTTGTCCAGATCGAGCAAGACTGCAACGTGCACGTGACCGAGCTCGACGCCGGCGCCAGCGTCTCGCTCCCGATACCCAAAGGACGCCAGGTGTGCAAGGGTATATATATATATATATATATATATATATATATATATATATATATATATATATATATATATATATATATATATTAATTTATTTATATTTATATATATAGTCGCAGGGCGGTATTATAAAGGGCAGTAGATCAGCACCACACTCACCAGGTTCCTGGACAGTTGGCGCGGTTGTCGGTCGTGCAGACCAACAAGGGGTATGTCGCGGGTTCAAATCCGGTATGTGCAATACAATCATTATGTTTCATACGCCTCACCAGCCAGGCAAGTCCTTACGCAAAGGGCAGTTCGAATCCCCAGATCGCTTCTCACGATCCAACTTTATACCAAGGCCGCCTGCACCGGCCCCGGAGCATCTATACTGTGAACACATCAGCACTCTCAGCAGGGGGGTTCATACCCCTTTATAATGAGCAGGCCTTAGTTTGCCTTTCTAATAGAGAAATTGCCGACGCGGGACGATGGTGTACATTTCATTGCAAAATTGCGAGTAACGGTTTAATAACGTTTTTGTCTCTGATTGTGTTGGCCTCATTTATTTAGCCGTTTAGCCGCCTTCGATGGTAACGGCCTTTTGTACACCATCCCTCCGCGTCGACGGTTTCTTTAATTTGTAGTGAAACTAGGGCCTGCTCATACCGCCCTGCGACTACCCTTGCACACAGGCCTACGTCGTGTGCGCCGAAGGCGCGGCCGAGCTCGGTGGGGGAAAGGGCGCACCGATGGCGCTGGCGCGTCACGACGCGGCGCGTGTGTCTGGCGACGGGTTGCTCGTGATCAGCGCCGCGGGCCAGCCGGCGCACGTGCTCGTGCTAGAGATGAGCTCGAGCTGATACACGCGTGTTTGCGTGTTTGTTTGCGTGTTGCGTATGGCATCTCTCGACTTTCGGCCGTGTGGCACCCCGTATCGGGGTGCCATGTGCGGCACGCGGCACGACACTTCTACGTATATCGCACACAGCACACAGCACACGTGACACGTGTTTCTTGTGTAGTTGTAGTTGTAGGTGTGTAGTTGCAGCTGCTATGGCTATGGCATATTCGTATTCGTATCAGTATCAGTATCAGTGTCCTACAGTAATTGTGTAGTGTTATGAAATGTAATTGTTAGTATAATCAATCGTCGCTAAAGAAGAACCCAGGAATGGTGGTCCGGTCCCCACTGGGTATTTTCTTAATATAAATGGTTAATAGAAGAAGCGACACCGACTTAGGCAACACGCAAAGCGCGCCGCGCGGTGGAGAGAGAGCGACTGTGTGCTAGACCGTCACGGCCGTAGGGGTATTTTCGGCCGCGCTAAAACAATCTCTTTCTCTTCGCGTTCGTCTACGAGTCCATCTCTTGCGAGAGAGGTGCGAGGCCACCGCGAGTTAGCCCTAAACCCCACGTCTGCTGCCCCCGGTACTCCCACTGACCCCTCCCCGCCGCTGCCTCCGTTGCAGTAGCCAGATGACCGACTCGACTCCGGCGCGTCGGCGTTTCCTCAAGGCACGGCGTGTTGTGGTAAAGGTTGGCACGTCGGTGGTGACCCGCGAGGACGGCACGCTCGCGCTGGGCCGTCTCGCCTCGCTGGTGGAGCAGATCGCCGAGCTCGTGCGCGACGGCAAGCAGGTGGCGCTGGTCGCCTCGGGCGCCATCGGAATCGGCCAGTCGCGGCTCGCGGAGCAGGCGATGCTCTCGCGTTCGATCCGCTCGGCCCTGCACGCGGGCGAGCACCACGAGCCGCACCTGGCGGGGCGCATCACCGACGCCGCGCTCATGGACGGACGCGAGGTGTGTGTGTGCATATAGGCCGGACGGGAGCAGGGATATATATCTGTGTCTCCGTGTGTGTGTGCTGGCCGGGTCCACGCCGCCCACGCAAGGTCGCGCTCGCCGCGCACACAGCGTACGCGCCTCCAGCGACCTCGCGATGCTCCCACTCCTCCTAAAGTCTGCCCCGCCTATTGTCTAAGCTCCGGACCCACCCTCCTTTATCCCGACTCCCCCACTCCTGTGTTCACAGGTGACGCACATCGCGTCGGCGCCTTCGCGCGCCGCTGCCGGCCAGGGCGGGCTCATGGGACTGTACGACACGCTCTTCTCGCAGTACGGCATCACCTGCGGCCAGGTGCTCGTGACTGAGCGCGACTTTTCCTCCGAGACGCGCCGGCGCCGCGTGCGCTCGACGCTCGAAGTCATGCTGCAGGTAAGAGTACTATATATATATATATATATATATATATATATATATATATATATATATATATATATATATATATATATATATATATGTATACACACACACACATATATATAGAGATAGATAGAGATACCGGCGCCGCGTGCGCTCGACGCTCGAAGTCGTGCTGCAGGTAGGAGTCTATTATATATATATATGTATTCACACATATATATATAGATGTACATATATATGTAGATGGATGGATGGATGGATAGACAGGTAGATAAATAGATAGACATACTACATATATATATATATACATACATACATACATACATACACATATATATACACACATACACACACACACACATACATACCGGCGTACACTTATATGTTCGTCCGCCGGAATATCGTCCGGGGGCCTCTACACTGGCTGAGATGTTCAGTAATAAAATTGTACCTACAAAAAAACGAGGATATATACGCCCCCCCAGCGGTATACTGCGTAGGTGCCCCCTGTGGTAATCGGGTGAACCCTAACCCCTACCGCGTCCAAGCCGTTTTTTTGTTGAACTGGTGAATAAAAACAGATGGACAGCGACATCGGCAGCTGACGGAGCCACCGTTCGTGTGTGGTGTGTGCAGGTTGGTTCGGTGCCGATCATCAACGAGAACGACGTGCTCTCCATCCCCGACCGGCGCAAGCTCTTCTCAGGTGCGAATCAGGCCACGCCTTGGCCGGAACGTAAACTGAGCAGGCCCTGGTTTGCCTTCGTAATAAGTAAAAATCGACGCGAGCAGACGTCGACCATTTGTTTGCAAAACTGTGTTTTTCTTTAGTTGGTTTGGCCTAATTTATTTAGCCATTCAGCCGCCTTCAATTATAACGGCCATTGGTCAACGTCCCTCCACGTTAGCCGTTGAGTTATTCTACAGTGACACGAGGGCCTGCACATCGGCTTCGCCGTGCTCTTCTCTTTTAGTCACTCCTCGTTCATGTCCTCCGCCAGACCACGTATATATGATCTATAGGTATAGATTTAGGCTGGATATTGATATATCGATATGGATGGATGGATGGATGGACGACTATATGTATTCTATATCCAGATATCGACATGGCATTGGTGTAGATGTACCCATTCCCTACTCCCCCTTCTTGTCCCCCAGACAACTGGGGTAAACCCTGACCCGGATAGATGGACGACTATATGTATTATATATATCGATATCGACATGACATTGATGTAGATGTATATATATATATACTTAGTCACATATATCAGGCGCGGCGCCGCCGTGGGCCCGTCTGTGGAGCGCCGCGGCGCTCGGCGCGCGGGCAGCTCACTCGTATCTCTCGTGCCCCACCGTTCCGAACTCCTTGTGTCCCCCCATTTCGTTGCGCCCCCTACGTCCCCTCTCTGTGCCCCCCTTTCGGTTCTCGTGCCGCGTTCGTTTGCTCCCCTCTCTCTGCTCCGCTTTGTGTCGGCCGCCCGATGCCCCCTCTATACTCCCGCTTCGTCTCCGGTTTCGTTCCCCTCTCTTACCCATTCCCTACCCCCCCTTCTTGCCCCCCAGACAACGGACTAAATGTATTCTATATATCGACATCGACATGACATTGATATATATGTGCCCGTAAGCCTTGGTGAGGAACCCCCAAAAGTGATCTCGCGAGGGAGGACTTTATTCGTTTTATGGTTAATTCAGACACTTTTTGTAGTTAACTACCCCTTGTTAACCCTGGGTAATGCACCACACCAAGGCTTATCCCCCCCCCCTTATTGTCCCCCAGACAACGACTCGCTGGCCGTCATCATCGCCACCGAGCTCAAGTCGGACGTGCTCATGCTGGGCTCCGACGTGCCGGGCATCTACAGAGGTACGCTGGCTGAAACCGACTCCCCCACCTGACTTTGCCGGTAGCCGTGAGAGTAGAGAGTCAGAATGATAATCAACGCGAGTGAGAAACAGCGCGCTCATTGGCAATGACAATATATTCCGGGAAAACGAACCTGAAACCGCGATTCTAACTCCTGACATTTGCCCCTGACGGGCTTCCGACTAGGTCTGGCAAAACCCCACTTGTTGAATACGCGGAGCGAGAACAACGTACGGTATTCTATTCAAATTTGGCCTGTTTGAGAAGACATTTACCTTGGATATGTACTTGTTCCTGTCATATATATAGGGTTAACCAGGCGGAATATGTTGTTCATATGCATGAGGCTGCGCCACAGGAATACGTGAATACCTGTTCAACACGTAGGGTCTTACCCCTCCCCCCCCGCCGACGCCAGCTGCAGAGGTGTGTTGTTTGTAACTGCAGCCCGTAGCTCGGGTTAACACAAACACGGTACCCACCCGCAATCTCTAGACTCACGCGCCACTCCTGCACCCATCCACCCTCTCTCTGGATCAAACACTGCCCTCCCCTCCAACCCCCCACCCCTACGTTGGCCTTTACAAGATATTGCTATTACCAATATTGTATGGTGTAGCTTTTAAAAGGGAGGTCGGAAGGGGTGTCTACTGTCCAACCATCGCGCAATAGTATTGCATCAGGGTGGGCAATGCAGGTGGTCGGGCGGAATGAAAGGATGGTTGATTCGCGTGCACAATAGCCTCGAAGTAAACGAATATCGTGTAAAGGCTAACCCCCACGGCATCGCCCGCTGACCCGGTCTCCTACTCTAGCGCGATGACACCTTCGGCTATCACGCGTTACTCCCCACCCCCTCCGATATTTCGCCCGGGCACATAGCCTCTTGACCTCATCCTCCCCTGTATCCC
>Ga0209390_10011135_pt1 | contig 10382 bp, 2 predicted proteins | sample BON01_FD_187212 | JGI IMG/M metagenome (GOLD analysis project Ga0209390, IMG submission 187212) | Freshwater microbial communities from Lake Bonney liftoff mats and glacier meltwater in Antarctica - BON-01 (SPAdes) (version 2) | ecosystem: Environmental > Aquatic > Freshwater > Ice > Glacier... | reverse complement strand
AGGCGCCGTAGCTCACAACCTCCGACACCGAGCCCGCTGCTCTGCCAGCCGTCACGGTGATCGACTGGCTCAGAGCCAGCCCCGCCGTGCGCCTGCACACGACGCTTGTCGAAGCGTGCCATGCAGTGGTCTCACACGATGAAAGCCCCACGCGTGCTGAGGCGCTCAGGCTCGACGAGCCCAAGGCATTCCCAACGATAATCAGAAGCTGTGATAGAGCGGTATTGCACGTTGTTTGTCCTGAGACCATGCTAGCGTCATGTGACATTGATGATGTTACAGAAGCAGCTCTGATTCCCGCAGTTATGATATGACGTGTGGTGGATCCGTGTCCAGTAGGGTGCCTTGCAGCAACAGATGTAGCAGAAAGCCATACAGAAGCTTCTGAAGAGGTAGATTGCAAACGAAGCTGCATAGTCGAATCCGTGTTCATAAGGTTTGTGCCACACATTGTTGCTGTTGATGATGAAATCAGGTAGTTAATGCTGGATTGCAACGTGCTCATCATCGATAAGTCGTACGAGGATATGTAAGTGGCAGAATGAACTCTAGATCCAGACGTGAGAACTAATCTTATCGATGCTGCTACACCAGTGCTTGTCTTGCATTGCATCGAGCTTATCGATACCCATACACTGGTCTCTGCTGCGCTTGCCCCCACTCGAGCAGATGGAGATTGCGCTGCAAGATTTAGCGTTGTGAGAATAGTCTCGGTTGTCAATCCACGAATGTTGAGCGTTGCACTATGTTTGATTTGAGGAAGACAATATGTAGTCAGCTCTGTAACTGTTCCAATCAGATGCCCTGCTGTCACTAATATACGCACTGTTCCAGAATGTCCTGCTGATGCATAACACAAAAGAGTGGAACTAGAAATCCATGCTGTGCATTCGCAAGTCGTGACACCTAGACGCGAGCTGGCAGTGTGTAGCATGCCACTAATATTGGTTCCAATCGACAAGTATTGCACAGACGAAGCCGCTCGTGGCAGATTGCCACCATTGGAGTGGTTGTTTAAACGCATGTATAGGATGGTATCATATGACATCAAGTGGCTGAGAGACGCAGGAGAGCTTCCCACAGTCAAGATGAGAGATAATGACGACAGTAATGAACGAGCGCAAGCAGCCTTGCAGTGAATTTCATTTGCAGAAACCCATTTTGTCATCTCTGAGGCTGTGCCCCTTAGCCTGTTGCATGCTGAAATGTCATGGTCTCCGATGGCAAAGCCGGTGTGCATGATTATCTGAGGTAGGGCCAGGTTATGGCGTGAAAAGACGGAAGAATTGCCCACAATCACAGATGCTTGGTCATACGACACACATAATGACGAAGAGCCGAAATTGAAACCAACAGTCATGACCGTTCTGTGTGACATGCCAGATCCTGATGGCACTCGTGCAGCAAGAGACGAGTCACTTATCCATGTCGACGCCTCTGATGCTGTACGAGAGATTCGTAGATGATGACTCAGCGCAAATCTACCAAAAGCGTTACCAATGGCGAGAACTGTGGAAGAGTTTGATGGTCTTGCATTGTTCCGATGGATGTGCGATGTATCAATGAAGTCGTGCGTGATAGCATGCAGCTTTGTGGAAAGTTGTGATGTAACAGTCGTGATTACAACATGATCTTGCACTCGAGCCTGTGCTGATCGGCAAGCAATCTGTGAATCCGACAGCCATCGCGTGTACTCACAGGCAGACAGACCGAGTCGCACTGTGACTGAAGTGTCACTTGCACCAAACGAAGATCCATTGATGATTTCAACTCGACCTCCCGTAGAAGGCGTGTTTGTCACCATTGAGTCCAGAGATGCCTTAAAGTAGGAGAATGCATTAGAGAAAGTGCCCAACTGGGACACCACAGTAATTCCTACCCCCCTTGCATTATCAACTCCCTGCGCCACCTTGCAAAGTGTTGCTGAGTCTGAGATCCACTCCGAAACCTGTGTTGCAGTCGCTCCAACCTGCGTCTTGGTGGTTGAATCAAAGGCTCCAAAGTTCTTGCCCTCGAGAGGAATGATTGTGTCCCCAATTGCAGGCGCTGATGACAGAGTAAATGACCCTATGGAAGGAGCCAAATACGATACCGCAAATCCTAATGTGCCAAATTGGTCTGCTACCTGGACGGTAAGCGTATGATCCGTGCTGACGCCTGCTGCAGTCAGACATGAAATCTCACTGAAACTGAGAAATGTTGTGGATTGGCAGCTCGTACCTCCGATCTTGATGTCGACAAATGCCTGAGAATCTCCAAAATTGAATCCCGAGACTGTAATAATGCTGGTACCAGCTGCTGCCAAGCACCTACTAGTGACATTTAGAGCGCTTGGCAAATCATAAGAAAAGGCATTTGTGAGTGATCCGTGCTGCTGTGCTACAGTATAAACAATATCCAACCCAGAACCTGATCCATCTCGAGTGTGGCAAAAGACTGCTGTATCCGAGACCCACTGCAATCCACGACATTTAAATTTTTGCTTGCGCACCACCGGGCTATAATCATATAATCCCATAGAAACCCCCACCATGGTTATGATCACGCCACCGCTTGTTGGGCTGTTGACGGGAGATCCTGCCAGCACAGGATCGTTGTAACTTAAAAGATGGGACAAGGTGCCAACGCGCTGGGTGCTGCTAATTGCAGCAGCAAGCACAGGTGCAGTGCCCGAGGGCATTCCAGCCACCAGATTCGTGTCTGAGAGCCATGCAGTGAATTCTGCTGTTGTGCTTGAAAGTCTGATGCTCATTGATGATTGGGTTGTGCCCAGGTAGCTCCCTGTCAGTGTCAACATGACTACTCCTGTGGTCGGGCTATTAGATGTCGTGTTAGCACTAGACATGAAGGCGCTGTTGAAGGAATAGATTGCACTTGATGATCCTACCTGCGTGCCAACAGTCATGACAATACCTTTCGATGTCCCAGTTCCTGTAGGCAACCTAACTACGATAGAAGTGTATGACATCCACGTGGAGTGTTCGCATGTTGTCAAAGCAATACGAACTGTCGACGTTTCACTCAGCACACTCACCTGCTGTCCTCGAACAATTGCGACTCCATGCGATCCTGGAGGCATATTGCCTGGAAAGACTGCATGAATTTCAGCCGCGTCGAACGACACTGCCTCTGTGCTAGACACTGTCCGAACTCCGGCTGTTATTTGTACACGAGCAGTGCCAGTTGCGCCAATAGCAACTTTGACGGCCAATTGATATGATGACTTCCACATGGTGGATTCAGAAGCTGTACCGACGATGCGGGAGCGGAGAGTCATTTCCATTGGCAACACGGCTCCCTGTACATCGATATTTGCGACGAGTGGTGCACGAAAGTTGGTCTGAAAATGAGTCAATCTGTATCCATCAACGGACAAGCTCTCTGTCACTGATCCCACATTCATTCCCACTGACACACTTACTCGAAGGCTGGCCTGCGAAGATGTGTGATGGCATCGCATTGAACTCTCTGAAGTCCATAGTGTAGCCTCACATGCCGAAGCTCCGACACGACTAGCGATAGTTGATGAATAGAGAGCAAGATTTCCGGCCAGAAATGCCACTGGTGTAAAATATCCTTTATTTGCAATTGCGGTGCCATTGTTTGCTTGGGCTGAAACCCCAGTGATTTTTGGCGAATCAAACGACAATACCATGCTTACACTGCTCACCAGCGTTTGCATGGAAATGGCAAGGGGTATCCCAAAACTCACTCCTGCAGCAACTTTGCACGTGAGCGTTGACTCTGAGATCCAATTCGATTGTTCACTTGCTGTCATGCCTACTCTTAAAATAGCAGTAATGTCGAAGACACCTAGATTCTTGCCCAGCACGATTATTGCCTTCTGCACAAGACTGCGAAAATTAGCAGCAACAACCCCTGCGATGACACTCCGATCATACGTAAAGGAGTGGCTAAGAATTGCAGTCTGGCCGGAGACAAAAGCATTGACGGTTAGAGCAGATCCGATAGCATCGGGAGTATTGCAGATAATACTAGTATCAGAGATCCATCGCGATGAGACGCATTTCTTGCCGTCGATAGTTACATAGACTAGAGCGTCGCCCCACATTAAATGCCCAAATCCGGAGCCATCCACAGTCAGGAATTCGCCATTGAGTTGAGGTCCATTAGTCCTGCTCAGACTACTGATGGCAGGGAAGTCAAACGAATATGCATTTGAGAGTTTGCCACACGTGGTGCAATTCACTTCATGGGAGCACGTGGTACAATTTGCTTGATCATTCCCGTCATTGACCACCGTGGCTGTCTTTTGCAGTCCAATTCCTCGAACCGATGAGCACATAATTGAAGAGTCTGAGGTCCACTCAGATTTCATGCACGCGGTCGACGAAACGTACACGCGCGGGGACCAATTTGAAGTCCCGAAATTGTGACCGAGCAACGTCGAATTGGACCTGCCACTTGTTGGTATGTTTGGGCTTGCCACGTGAGTGATGGCAGGGACATCAAATGTAAAAGCTTGTGTCAATGATCCCACTTGCAAGGCCACCGTTGCTTCCATTGCATGGCCCGAAGCCATGGCAGCTGCCGCCTTTGCTGTCACACTCGAATCAGACACCCATGTCGTAACCTCGCAACTGCTGCTTCCTAGTGATACTTGTAGGCACATTCCATAAAATCCCATGTTTTTGCCCACTACTGTCAGTTGCGTTGTAGAATGCGCTGCCAAATTGTGCGCGTGACTCGAGCTCACAATTGGCAAGTTGTATGTGATACCTACTGAGGATGTGACAATCTGCACTGCAGTAGTAATGGCAACCGTGTTATGTGTGCCACTTCCTGCTCCAGAGCTGGCACGACAAGTCACACTCGAATCGCTAGTCCATAAGGTCGAGCTACACGAAGACGCTCCAAGTCTAGCACGCACAGAATACGAAGTGGCCCCAAAGTGTAGCCCTGCCAGTAATACTGCTTCCCCACTTAACATCGCCAGCGTGGCAATGTTTGAAGGTGACCATGTAGATATGATTGCAAGATCATACGATATTGCCCCAGAGAAACAGCCCCTAAATGCCAGTGACACCTCCAGAGTAAGAGCGACAGAAATTCCAGCAGCAATCTTGCTATGGATTGACGTATCTGACAGCCAGCATGACATGAGTGCAGCACTTGCACCTACCTGTACACGCGAGGAGTACTCGATGATGCCAAACCCTCCACCGTTGATTTTTGTCGAGAGGACGCCTCCAAGTGTTGGGACGTTGGATCCTCCTGCCACTTGCCGCACAGTTGGAGAATCATACGAAAAGACAGACGACATAGTGCCAGACACGGACATTTGCACCGTGACCCAGAGTCCAAGTGCCGAGTAGACGCCGCTTGACGAGGTGCACTCAAGGGAAGTGTCACTGACCCACGATGAGGTTTGAGACGCGCTGTGTCCGATCACCGCCCGAGGCGAGTAGCTCGAACCCCCAAGATTCCCACCCAGAATTCCAATGAATGTCTCCTGAGATGGGGACAAATTGCGCAACGTGACGCCAGTAACGTATGCTGAATCATAGGTAAAGTATGCCGGCAGAATGCTTTTGGTAAATTCTAAGGCAGTCGAGATATCTTGTGCCGGACTCACACCGTGGCCAATAGCACAGGCGATCGTCGAATCGCTCTGCCACGTTGTGGATGCGCATGTTGAGACTCCCACAAACCCGACTACTGCACCTGTGTCCCAAACCCCGTAGGCGGAGCCGAAGATCGTGATTGTCGAACTCGTCAAGGTGGGCACGTTGCGCAAAGATACGTGCGTAATTTCAGGCTGGTTATAGGAAAAGACCAGAAAGGATGTTCCCTTCTTTTTGAAGACCGTCAGTGCCATTGAAATTGCCGTTGTTCCCGCTGGCACCTGAGCACGGATGCTTGAATCTGAGGTCCATTCTTGCGACATACACCCTGTTTTGCCCATCCTCGCACTGATTGAGTAGTCATTCGGAGCAAAATTCAACCCGAAGAGTGTGACAAGAGCGCCGCCGGTCTGAGCAAAATTCAGCGGTGCGGATGACGTAATCAACGGTAAATCGTACGTCAGCCCAGGACGCAACGTGGTGCGCTGTAACGCAACGGTGGCGGAGACGGTTACCAACTCGCCGCCACCACTAGCAGCCTTGCATACCACCGCACTATCCGAAGTCCACCGACTTGCTTCGCATGCAGAGCCCATTCGCAGCTGATCTTGGTCCGCCGACACTTTGAGTTTGGAGGAATAGTCATGGATCCCGAACGAGTATCCGAGCAGTGTAAACTCGGACGATTTCGATGGGATGTTTGGGGCAGAGCACACGGAAAGCTGCGGAGGTGTAAATGAAAAGGCAATGTTTAATGAGTGCCATTGATTGCGAGAGGTGAAGGCAAGCGATTTGGCATCGCCCACACCCGCTGCTGCTGCCACCACCAGACTTGAGTCTGACACCCAACGCGTAAAGAGTGCAGATGTGCCGCCGAATTTGATCACTTGACTATCTGAAGCTACTCCGAAACTCGTGCCCTGCAATGTGATGCTATTGCCGCCATTCGCCAACGCCACCCCAGGATTCAGGCTATAGAGCACAGGCGGCGTGTACGAGTAAGCCGTCTCGCGAGTTGACTCTTGTCCGTCAATGGAGACTGAGACAGGTAAGCGCAACCCCGATCCAGGAGGCACAACACAATTCAACATGAAGACATTAGAGCCGTAGGTGCTGGAGAGACATGCAGTACCGCCCACTCGGATTAAAACGGATGACATCCCCACACCAGCACCAAATGACTGTCCGATAATTGTCAAGATAGCTCCTCCCGATGCGGGTCCAAGACCCGGATGTGCTGATTCAATTGTCGGTGCATCATAACAGAAGCCCGAGAGTAGAGTTGCTGTATTGCCCAGGACATCAACTCTAACGTCAAGCACTGATCCCCCACCTGGTGGCACTACACATTTCAACGAGCTGTCAGACGTCCACGTACTCTGCGAGCATGGGGTCTTTCCAATATAGCCCGATTGTGCGCCAGATTGTTGTTGCCCAAAAGAAGCGCCCAAGATTTGAATGTTGGTTCCGCCGGCAGTAGGCCCATGGTCAGGTGTGGCGCCTGCTATTTGTGGCTTGTTGTACGAAAAAATCCGCGCCTCTCTCTGCGTCTGGCCATTCACCTCTAAAACTATAGCAAGCGCCGCTCCCATCCCCACAACTACCCGGCAGGTAAGCGATGTATCCGAGACAAATGAAATCGTCGAGCAGTCAGATGCGCCCACTTTGAGCAAGGGAGTGGAATCATACAATCCAAATGACGTGCCTGACACGGTTAGCAAGAATCCTCCAGAAGTAGGGCCAGTAGGCGGGGTCACTGCTGTAATTTGGGGTTTAAAGTAACTCAGAGCGTTGGCAAGAGTGCCGGATTGCATGGCAACCTGTGCCGTGACTGCACGTGCACCCCCGGTGCCAGGTGCAACGAGGCACGACATGCTCGTGTCAGACGTCCAGCGAGCTTGTAGACAGGTGGAGCCTCCCACTATGGCTGCAGCCGACGAGTCGTGCACTCCAAAATTGCTGCCGAATAGTGTCAGGGTGATGTGACCTGAAGTGGGAACGTCGATGGCGCTCACCTTTGTGAGAGCTGGTGCAGCATAACGTATCGCTCCAGGCTTATTGCCTGTTTGCCCATCCACTGTCATGGCCACGTTCAGACCCGCACCAACACCACTTGCAGCTCGGCCTTGCACCACCACGTCTGACACCCACACGGTCTCTTCAAATGCTGTCCATCCAGCTCTGCCCATGGGTGAAGTACCCATTGTGCCAAAATGGGCGCCCTGGACCTGTGTAATGCCTCCTCTAGTGCTTGTTTGGACTGGCTCAGATAGACTCGTTATGAGAGGCTGCGCATATGCAAAGGCGTTCATACGCGTATGAGCTTGTGAGTCAACAGAGCATGTAAGCTCTTTGTTTGCGCCAGTGCCTGCAAGCACTGTCGTTAGCAGTGTGGAGTCTGAGACCCAGATTGTGTCCAATTCGGTGCCACCTGTCGAGGAGGATTGCGCATAGTTGTCCACACCAAAATTGATACCCATTACTGTCAAAGTGCCGCCTGTTGTCGGTATCGTGGCCGGAGATACCGCAGTGATTTTGGGCGCGTCGTATGAAAAGGCAGCAATCATGACGCCTGAGATGCCCTCGAGATACAGGAACACATCGTGCCCAGCCCCAACGCCTGCTGGAAGGCTTGCCAGGACTACGCTACCCCCAGATACTAACTGTATTTGAGGCGACTCAAAGATGCTGATGGACACACTGACAAGTGCCTTATTGTTACCGAATCCAGTGCCCTCAATCACCAAAGAACGTGGACCATCTCCAATCGCAGGGCAGTTCATAGGTTGCACATTAGTAATCATCGGCTGCGCATTCACGATAGACCAGAAAAAGCATGTCCAGACGCATAATGTCAGAAGGTGTCGGACCAATGTGAAGGAGCACGAGTATTGCAGAAAGGGCCAGCCCTTGGCCCGTCTGCGTGTTTGTAGAATGTGGCGTCTTTGCGACACCAGTTCGCTCGGAGTGGATATGGATGTAGACGTACACACACGTATTTGCTCCGGAGTTCTGTCCCTTCTGTCCAGACAAGATAGTGACGGCTTGCTGTTCTGCCTGCAATAGTTTGCCGTGCAAGGATTGGAGGGAGCAACGATGGCCACTTTTCGAAAAGATGCTGATAGTATAGCCTGACGTCCTGCACATAGATTCAATCGCCCTTGCCAACTTTGATGCTTCCTCCTTCTTCCAGACAAGAATTCCCTTCCCGCCTCCGTCATGAATTATCGGTTGGTATTATTTGTAACCGGCGGCTCGGCGGGCGGTTGAACTTTCGAAAATAAGGAGTCATGAGTTCGGGGTCAGAAGTGGATTGGGTCTACCATAAACTAGGTAATGCTCCGGTCCTCCGGTCTGGGACAGGTTCTTGGGGCCTAAGTGGCTAATCGGGTGTTCGCCATCCGCTTAGTCCATTGATTAGGTTGGGTCTTCGAAACCCAAGGAAGAAAGAAAGAAAGGAAGTCACAGGTTTTTGTTGGTTCACGAACCTGACAAAGTCAAAAAGGTCTACAAACCTGCACCAAACCCAATTTTGAACTGCAAGACTACTACAAAGCCTGCAACACCGCGTCTTTGTCATGAAAATTGTGGAGGGTCAAACCGGGCACCCTCCCGTCTACTACGGCAAAGTTCATCTTAGTCTCTAGTTGCTACTGTGTTGATTGCACGTGAGGGTGCTGAGTCGCCAGGCAGTGGTCGTATGGAAGTGGTAGGTGCGCTGGTTTGATTTTTCCTGAAGACGTCTAGGACCAACTTTGCTCTTTTTAAATCTCCTGTAATGGGCCAGGGTGGAGACTGGTGATCGCTGACTGACCCGGGGGTGTGATCACGAGGGGCATTTCCAGGGTTTCCTGGGGTGAATTATTCATAACACCTGCATCTTTGGGATACCCACTATTGGTTTTCCGAGTCCATTAAAACTCTACTCTCAAAGAGTGCTCCTGTATTGGAGATCTGACACAATAAAGGCCTCATTTCAAATCTTCTTCACCCTCGAGCAAATCAATTGGTTGCAATTGAAATTGTTTTTGGAACAGCTCAGCTGGGGGTTGGACTTGAACTTTTCAAAATCAAGAGGTATCCGAGTCTCGAAAAAGGCAGTCAACCAGCTGGACCGCATTACCAGAAATCCTGCAAAACCTTTCTGTCACGGTGTCCGTCATGAAGATGGGGGAGGGGGACACCAGGGGAGACAAGAAGTTTCAGTGCACCCATGACGGCTGCCCCAGTCCCCAAACTCACGACACATCTGTGTGCGAGCATCATGCTCAATATGTTCTCGACCGCAAACGCGAGCGCAAGAAGGTAGCCTGCGCTGCCGCCTTTTTCTTTGCCCTCTCCAGCAATAAATCTGGCGATGGCTCCGCTTCCTCTTATTACTCTTGTCTGTCTGATACTGATTCCACCGACTCTCCATGTCTGTCTGCTACTCCAGCGCCCACGGACACGTCAGCACCACCGTCCTCTTCCTCTTTCTGGTCTTGTTTCGTGCCCGCGACTGCCACTTGCTTTGTCATGATTGACTGTGACAAGAAGAAGAGCGCCATACTCGATAGCGGCGCCTCAGTAGACATCACTTCAGACCGCCATCGTACAGGTCAGCTGACCGACTCACCCGAAATGGTGCAAGGTATCTCTGGTACAATGCACGCGTGGCCCACTCGCGTACAATGGCACACCAAAACAGACTGTGGCGTGCCGCACCTGCTGCACACACAAGCGGGCTTCGAGGAATTTAAACAACTTTACATGCCAAACGCGCCCGACGAAATCCTATCTCTCTCGCAACTTGTAGAA
>Ga0209390_10011134_pt1 | contig 10382 bp, 10 predicted proteins | sample BON01_FD_187212 | JGI IMG/M metagenome (GOLD analysis project Ga0209390, IMG submission 187212) | Freshwater microbial communities from Lake Bonney liftoff mats and glacier meltwater in Antarctica - BON-01 (SPAdes) (version 2) | ecosystem: Environmental > Aquatic > Freshwater > Ice > Glacier... | reverse complement strand
TTCGTCCCGCGGTTCCTGAATACCGCCTCCCCACGCCCGCCGACTTCGTCCCCTTTTTTAGGAATCCCGTTTCATCAATGATCAGCACTCCGTCCTGTTCTGCCAGGAACTCGACCACGTATTGCTGTAGATCATCGCGAACTTCATCGGCATCCCATTTTGCGCGCCCGCATGGCTTCTTGACGATTTGAATTGCGAGATGAGTTCTTGGAGCTTCACACACACTGAGGAACGCTTTGTGAAGCGAGAGCACGGTTGGTCTGCGGGAAAGCCAAGGATTTTTGACTTGGCTGGCCCATGCCGTTTTGATGCTACAGTCGGTTTATTCGAAGCCGATTGGCAAACATCGTTCGCGACCTTGGTCGTCGACACCGAACGCAATCCGGAAGATCGGTTGATGAGGCTGTTATCGAATACTAAATGCTGTTAGGTTATTCACCATGCAAAAACACTACCGAATTCAGTTCCCACCATCCGACTCAGAGAAACTAGGGCAAGATGAAATCTGCTTTGTCCTGATCGAGGACGGTGAAGAAAAGCGTTTACGATTCCATGATTACGACGAGATCTACAAGCGGCCCGGCCTGTATGAGCAGCTATTTTACGAGCGACTTCGCTGCAATTCGCCTGAAAAAGTAGCCGATCTTCTGCAACGTGCTCTCAAGACCGTCCGCGAACCTGTTACCGAATTGCGCGTGATCGATTTGGGGGCTGGCAATGGAATGATGGGCGAAGTCCTGAAGCAAGAGGGTGTTGCCCGACTGGTGGGTGCGGATATCATCCCGGAAGCCCGCGATGCGGCTTACCGGGACCGACCCACCGTCTACGACGACTACTATGTCGCCGATTTTGCAAACCTTGACGCCGACGTGTCGGAAGAACTTAGAGAGTGGCGTTTTAACTGCTTAACCTGCGTTGCTGCTCTTGGTTTTGGCGACATTCCACCGCGCGCCTTCTTCAACGCCATAAAGCTTGTTCAAACCGACGGTTGGCTGGCTTTCAATATCAAGGAAACGTTTCTCGATCACACCGAGCACACTGGTTTTTCGCGTCTCGTCCGCGAATTGATCTTCTCGAAATACCTTGATATTTATCATCTCGAACGTTACCGACACCGCCTTTCGATGGAAGGAACGCAGCTGTTCTACTATGCCTTGGTAGGACGCATGACGGCGTCGATCCCCGAAGATTTTCTTGAGCAACATGGTGTCGAGGATTAGGGCAACATTGCCGATCAGCTTAGTTTTTCAAACCGAGCGTCGCACGATGCGCCAGAACAGGATCGATGCCACTAGACCTACCATCGCTGAGAGGGCGAGGACTGCGAAGACGTATCGATGTCCCAACTCACCCGGCCAACGATCCAGCAAGACTCCCATTAGTGGTCCCATGAAGATGTCAGGTGTGTATCCGACGACCGAGACGATGCCCACAGCGGTCCCTGTATCGCCAAACGGCACACGTCCCTCTTCCATCATCGCATAATACAGCCCTCGTAATGCAAACACTGCTGCGCTGGTTGCGATCAATGTCGCACAGAAGAATACGGTCATGCCGGGACGAAACGCGCCTGCGGCGATCACAGCGCTGCCAATTCCGAATACCATCAGACTCAACGTCGTCATCCGGGCAACGCCAAAGCGATCGGCCAGCAGCCCCGCAAGGACCGCAGCAAAAGGTCGAACCCACATCGAAAGTGTGCCGACCTTGGCCGCTTGAACTTCGTCGAAACCCAGGACGTCGTGTGCGTACAGTGAGACGTCGTCCAACCCCTTGTATCCAACGTAGGCGCAGACAACAACAATCGCTTGCAACCACACTGTCGGCATTCGCAACACACGACCGACTCCTTTCGGCTCAAACCTGTGCTGTACGTCATCGGACGATTCGCTCCGACTTGGCAGAGCAAACCACACGAAGACTGCAGTGGAAATCGTGATCCCCGAAAACAGTAAGATCACTTGCCGAAAGGCGTTTGCCCGCTGGTCCGGTGTTGCGTTTTGAACTTCGTCAGGCATGAAGAATGCGAATAGCGCCACCGCCCCGCTGCCAATGGCAGCAGCAACAAGTCCGCGTCCTCCGTCGAGTATTCCGAAAGCGCGACCCGGTAGCTTGGCCCCGCCCCACGCACGCGTTGCTCGAATGAGCGGTGCCCAGAACAACAAGATGGTCGTGACACCCCAGAAACCATAAAGCACCTTCAGCGTCGCGAGCGATGGTATCGCTGCCATTACCAAGCCACCAATCGATGTTGAGAGCAACGCGAAAGCCATTAGCTTCCGAGCCGAAAACCGATCTGCAAGTAGTCCACCCGGAAAGTAGGCCAGCATTGCGACAACGCCGTATACCGAAAAGGCCATCCCCAGTTCAAGGTTGTTCAGATGGAACACCTCCAACAGTGTCGGTCGGAAAACACGGGGAAGCACAAACGGCAGAAAGAAGACCGCTTCGCCAGCCACAATGAGCGCGAGGATTGGGATGGATCGACGAATAGACGATGATTCCCGATCGAGGTCTTGCATGCGAGGTACCAGTAGAGGACGACGAATTGTTGAGTGTGACCAACGGTGGGGCGCCAATCCGAATTTGTCAATCGCCCCAAGGAGCGAATGGCTCCCAAACAGGAATTTGTCGACCGGCGTTACGGTCCCGCCCCACAAGCATGTGAACATCCGCAAACTGCGGCATTGAAGAATGCCGCAGAACGGGCCTTTGTAGCTGGGTCAGTAATTCTTGCTGACGGTTGCATCGACTTTGGCGAGTTACACTGGACTCCAACTCGCTTCGGTGAAATCGGCATCCGGAGTTTTGGACGGCGCTCAACCTGTTTCGGAGTTGACACACCAAAGCAGGCTCGGTGAATCATCACTTTGGCTCCGATTGGTCAACGAGCCATGAGAACTGCGACAGCCAGAACCCACCCTGGTACGTGATCCTCGTGACTTAAAATTCTGACGATTCGTAGTGCTGCGGTGGTGTGAAATGTTGATTCAACACTTTCACTCAGGGCGACCGCAGAAATGGTTACAAAGCGTAACACCTGTACGCAGCGAAAGCGAAGTCGATTGCAGAAGTTCAGAAAAGCGGTGCTCGGCAGACCTCAGGGCGTTATTCAGGCGCGCGTTCAGGCCGTTGGGCCGAAGAAGGTTGGCGTTGTGGCGATCGACTGTGCCAAGGCCAGATCCAAGTGGATGCTCACGGACTTTTATGGCAATGTCCTTTGTCCGCCAGCAGATGTTGAGCACAATCGCAATGCATTGCAAATGGCTGTACTGGCAGTGAAGCTGGGTATGGGAAAGCATGACCTCAAAGATGTTGTCGTCGCCGTGGAAATGACCGGCGCCTACCACAAACCGCCCATGCGAGCGTTTCGCAAAGCCGGGTTTGAAACACGGTCGTACTCCGTTGGCACCCAGCTTCTATCGACAGCCGGAACATGATGATGTGAAGACCGACGAACACGATCTGGACGCCATCTCGCGCGCCGCTGTCAATGGTTTCGGACTCATCGAGAAGCCGGTTGATGCGATTCCTCAGCAGCTTCAGATTCTGACACGCCATCGACGTGATCCTGCGATGAAGAGAGCCCCGTTGCGATGTCAGATTTGACATCATCTGGAACGGGATCTGCCTGGATTCGGAGGGTTGCTTGATGGAGATAACCTGTGGACTCAAGTGATTCCCGTGCCTCTGTTCGAAGCCATCGCTCAGCACGGCAGCACGGTGGATGTTGTGAAGCAGGCGGACAGAAAGGTCTCACTCAGTGGCTCGATGATGCGAAAATTCGCTTTCACAGAAAGACGGTCGAACGTGTTACTGTCTGGGCGGCTAACGCTGCCAGATCTGATCTGATGTCCGCGTTTCATAACCGAATCTGGATGTCGCAACTGGCCGAGTGAAGGCTTGGAAACGCAACAACTTCACGAGCTCGAGCGTAATTCGGCCAGTGTGCTGGTGAAGACTCCGTACGTGCTGTTGCTGTCTCATCCGACGCTGATTGGTGGTCACTCATTTGTTGGCGTATCACGCATGTCTTTCCCACGGTCTCGCACTTTGAATATCCGCCCTTGAAAAGCGGGATATTCTGGAAGATGTTTGGTTGCGCGAAACATGGTGCCTCCGTTTTCGAGTTGCACGGCTCGATCTATTCTGAGCGAATCCAGTTTTTCTTTTGGCAGGTCGGCAATGCTGGGTCTGGCGGGTTTACCGGTGCCACGCTGCGACATTGATTTTGGCTCTCGAAACCTTGGTGGGTTGTGGTACATCCAGACAATTTCGGCGGCCGCCGTTACTTCCAGTAATGTGTGTTGAGTACCCGAACAGATCAAAGTGTTTCCGTTGGGAAGTCGTTGTGTGCCGGAAATTCTGGGTGAGAAAAAATTGCGTGGGTCTTCGAAAGTCCACGTCAGTTCAGTCGGGCCGAACGGCTTTTCTTCCTCGATCTGATAGGTGCCGTCGGGAAGCAGTGGCAGCACGATTTCATCTGCGGACGAGTAGTTCTGATCGGTGTCAGCCACTCCGTTGTTGAAAATCAGCACATGGCCAGCGCCGGGCAAACCCTGCGGAATCCAATGAGCGTCATGAGGGCTGAACAGCATGCGGTCTTTGGTCTGACCCCGGCGATAAGCCAGTGGATTTCCCCAGCGATATAACAGGTCTCCGCCGCGTTTGTACTTACCGCCGACGTGTCCTTTGGCTTCTTCTGTGGTTGTGCTGTGATCGATAATCCAGAATTCATTCAGCGATCGCGAACACACCATGATCTGATCGAGTTCGGGATTGTAATCGATCGAATTCAGGTGCACCCAATCGGCCGTTGGCCGCAGCGTGAAGTTGATGTCGACTAGTTCCGGATGTTCGGCCGGATTGCCGTAGTTGCTTTTAGACTGGTCCCAGTCCTGCACAAGATGATCCAGCAGGCTCCATTTCCAAACGACGTCGGCTCCGTTTAGCCCGTTCGGCTTCAGTTCGAAAATCGCTTCAAACCAAAGGACTTCGCTATTCAGGCGATCAGGATTTCGACCGGCCTGTTCAGCTACTTCGCGCAGATAAGATTCCCAGACAATACACAGCACATTCCCATTGGGAAGCGGTTCAATATCGTGATGACTCATTCGATAGGCTGAGCTTGTGGAGTAATCCCACAGCAGGTTTCCGTCCCAGTCGTATTTCTGAATTCGCCCGCCGCTGCCGGTTGTTGATGGAAACTGATAGAACTCGTCAGCCTTTCCGGCGCGCAGCAAACTGCCATCTTCCAGCAAATAAGCCATCTGTCCGGGGTGGCGGTCTGTTTTCCAGACGTGCGCCACCATTCCGTCGTTGTCCAGCAGAAAAACGCTGTTCGAACTAATCGGCGAAATCAGAGTGTAGCCCGGTGAAACCCCTTCGGTCTTGAGGCTGACTCCAACTGTCGGCAGAGGCGCTTCTTCCTGAGCCACAGTTGTTTCAAGAGCGATCGCGGCCAAAATGACCATCAGTGTTCTTTGGAAAAACGCCAGGCAGATTTGCACACATTTTCCGAGAGCGACAGCTGGGCCTTCCCCCGCCCCCGCCACAGTCTGGTTGCGGCCATGCCGCGCCGGGGAAAAACGTTGTATTAGCATCATAAACTCCGCGTTTGGTCGATTGGCTGCGCCATTGTGCCGACCGCATTTGGCGTTGTCCATGACCTCATTTCGCCATATCTTCTTTCTTACTTCGTTTTTACTGTCATCAGTGTTCGCTATGCTGGGGCTCTGTTCGAGCACACATTTTCAGCGCGTTCGATGCACCCTGTCATCTGAATTGGATGAACTCAGGCGTGCATTGTGCGGCCTGGCTGAGTTCCCGAACAGACTTCTGTTAGCTTCGTTTGTCCATCCTGCCCCTCCTTGAGGTCCCTCATGAATCGCTGCATTCTTGCGCTGACAATGACTTTGTGCGCGCTTTCGTATTCGAATATTCAGGCTGAAGATGATCCTAATTGGGTTCGGATCAAACTTGACGAACGGTTTCGTTCAGAAGGCGTTGCTGCTGCCGATCTGAATAACGACGGCATCCCTGACGTGGCTGCAGGAGACGTTTGGTACGAAGCTCCGGCCACTGGTTCGGCAGACCATGCGGACGCCAGCAAGTGGAAGCTTCACGAAGTTCGAATGCCCGGCGACTTTGTGGCGGGCAAAGGTTACAGCAACAGCTTTGCCAACGCTGCCTGGGATTTTAATAAAGATGGCTGGATGGATGTTGTTATCATCGGTTTTCCCGGTGATCCCTTTCATTGGTATCAAAACCCAGGCAAAGATGGCGGCTTGTGGAATGAACATCTGATCTGGACCAGCATCTGCAACGAGTCACCGGAATTTGAAGACCTGAACGGCGATGGAACTCCGGAATTTTTGTTTGGTTCGCAGCCTGAAGCTCAGATAGGCTTTGTGCAAATTCCAGATGCCACCAAAGTGAATGAAAAGTTCGCGTTCCACGCCATTAGCTCACCCAGTGCCGAACCAGCGTCCAACAACAATCGCGGTCTCGACAACGGAACCTTCAAGTACTATCACGGGCTTGGTGCGGGCGACATGAATGGCGACGGTCATCGCGATGTGATTATCGCGCACGGCTGGTGGGAATCTAATGGTGACGTCACGTCGCAGGACCTGTGGAAGTTTCATCCCATTCGAGTCAAAGTTGGCGGCAACGAAACGAAGTTGCCAAACGTGTCCAACATTTATGCTGACGACCTGGACATGGACGGTGACGCCGATCTGTTTCTGACGTCGGCTCACGAATACGGCGTTTGGTGGGCAGAAAACAAAGGCGATGCCGGCTGGGAACTTCACGAAATCGAAAAGTCGTATTCGCAGACACATGCGGTAGAACGGGTCGACATCAACGGCGATGGCCAACTTGACTACGTCACGGGCAAACGCTTCTTCGCTCATAACGGCGGAGACCCGGGCGGCAATGACGAAGTGGTGATGTACTGGTACGAAGTACGACGTGCCAAAGGGCATGCGCCGACATTTGTGCCTCACCAGATTCTGGCCGGCAAGGGCACCGGCGTCGGCACTCAGTTTGAGATTCACGACATGAACAAAGACGGCAAGCCGGACATTGTGTTGTCGAACAAAAAGGGCGTAAACGTTCTGCTGCAAAAGTAGGCTGCCACTTTCGCAGACACGGCACGACACTATGGGTGAGGTGCAACCGCCGATTTTTGTCAGTAAGCCCGGCTTTTTCCAAAAGCCGGGCTTCTTTTTGCGCGATTTCGCGTTGTTGCTGTTTACGCTACACTGCTTCGCCAAACGCGGAATTGTCTGCAAATTGGCTGGGTGCTTTGTATCGGCCAATTCTCCGAATTCGGTGTTTGGCAACCGGTGTTTGGCAACCGGTGTTTGCGTAGCCATGCTGGCCACGCCTTTGTTTTTGTTTTCTCACGTAAATCAGCATTGAATCATGATCGTCAGCAAGAACTGGCTCAGCGAATACGTCCCCGTCGACATGTCGGTTGAACAACTCACCGATCGACTAACGATGTCCGGCCTGAATCTGGAAGAATTTGAAGCCGTTGGCAGCGATGTCGCAATTGATCTGGAAGTCACCAGCAATCGCCCGGACTGTCTTGGACATATTGGCGTTGCTCGCGAAGTTTCTGTGCTGTTTGGTTCTGCATTGCAGATTCCGGCCGCTGAACCTGCCACAACCAGCGAAAAAGCTTCAGGCGTTACATCCGTGCAATTGGAGTGCGCTGATCTGTGCCACGAATATCATGCTCGAATTATTCGAGGCATCAAGGTTGGCCCCAGCCCGGATTGGCTGAAGGATCGTTTGGCGGCGGCAGGAATCAATTCTGTTAACAACGTGGTCGATGTCACTAACTACGTGATGCTGGAATGCGGTCAGCCGCTGCATGCGTTCGACTTTGACAAACTGAACGAAGGTCGAATTGTTGTTCGTCGAGCAACCAAGGGTGAAAAAATCACCGCCATCGATCAGAAGGACTACGTTCTGTCCGAAGACATGTGTGTGATCGCCGATGCCAATCGAGTCGTCGCCGTGGCTGGCGTGATGGGTGGCCTGGACACTGAGATTTCAGACAGCACCTTGAATGTCCTGATTGAAACCGCTTCGTTTGAACCGGTGTCTGTGCGAGCAACCGCGCGAGCTCTGAAGCTGCACAGCCCGTCGTCGTTTCGCTTCGAACGTAAAGTCGATCGACACAACATGGACTGGGCGTCGCGCCGCTGTTGTGAATTGATTCTGCAAGTGGCTGGTGGCGAACTGCTGGCGGGTTCTGTGGTTGCCGGAGAAACTGCGGCAGGTCGTCCGGCTGTCACTCTGAGATTCAATCAGGTGGCTCGCGTGCTGGGGATCGAAATTCCTTCACCATTCTGCGTCGACATTTTGAATAGCCTGGGTTTGGCATGTACCAAACAGGATTCGGAAACTGCTACTTTTGCGGTTCCCACCTGGCGATTGGACCTGACGCGAGAATGCGACCTGATTGAAGAGATCGCTCGCGTTCATGGTTACGATCAGATTCCAGACAATGTTGCTTTGCCAGTGGTTGTCACAGCTCGCAGTCGTCGAGAACAGGTGGGCGACGCGATTCGTTCGTTACTGCCATCGTGCGGGTTATTCGAATCACTAACGCTGTCGTTCATCAGCGAAGATCAGCGTCAGTTGTTCAAGCCTCGCGGCGAACTGGCGTCTGTGGCGGTGAACCATTCGTCTCGCAGCCACGAAAATCAAATGCGTCAAAGCCTGGTGCCCAGCCTGCTGCAATGCCGTCGTCAGAACGAACGCTACGGCACTCTGAATGCCGAACTGTTTGAAATCGCGAAGGTGTATCTTTCGGCCGGTGAAGGCAAGCCGGAACACGAAGCCGAACCTATGATGGTGTCGCTTGTGTCTGGCCGTGACTTTCTGCAACTGAAGGGAATTGTGGAATCGCTTGTTGCTCGGGTTGTTCCCAGTGCTGTGCTGACGGCGGAACCATCAGCCTTGCCGGAATTCGGGGCAGGGCGGGGTGCTGAACTGTATCTGAACGATCGTTTGTTTGGCTGGATTGGCGAACTCGATCGTTCTGTGTCAGACAGGCTTGATCTGCAGGACAACGTGTCGGCCGCAGAATTGAACGTCAATCTGCTGGAAGAACTGTTCGAAATCACTCGCGTGTACTCTCCGCTGCCGAAGTTTCCCGTTGTGTCGCGCGACCTGAACTTTGTGGTCACGGAGTCTCTGAAATGGGCAGACCTGGCGGCAACCGTCGCAGCCTCGGGCGGAGAATTGCTGCAGGATGTTGCGTTTGGCGGGCAGTATCGCGGCAAGGGCATCGAAACCGGGATGAAGTCATATCTTGTTTCCTGTCGGTTTTTGGCTTCCGACCGCACTCTGACCGCTGAAGAAGTTGAAGCGGCCGTGCAGAACATTATGGCTGCCTGTAAAGAAAAGCTTGATGCGAATCTTCGCTGACGCAAAATGACGTGTTGTTGGTAGACATCAGACGGCAATGCTGTCGCCTGCTAGGTAACCTGCAGAGTTTAACATTGCTGCTCTCTGCTAATTCAGACTATTAAACGCGGAAGCTCCGGAACAACGCATGGTTTGTTTCGGTCTACAATCGGCCCCATGAAACGCACGCTGCTGAAATCCAAAATTCACCGAGCTACGGTGACTGAAGCTGACCTCGATTACGAAGGCAGTGTAACCATCGATGCCGACCTGATGAAGGCCGCCGACATCGTGGAATTTGAACGTGTCGAAGTGTACGACATCACCAACGGCAATCGTCTTGCGACCTACGCCATCACTGGTGAAGCAGGCTCAGGCATCATCTGCCTGAACGGTGCTGCCGCACGCCTGATCACGGCCGGCGACCTGGTAATCATCTGTAGCTACGCCGACTACACGGAAACGGAACGAGCAAAACACGTTCCTGACATCGTCCATGTCGACGAAAACAACCGCGTCCGAAAGTAGTTGCCTGAACGATATTTTTCTGTCCCACTCTCAATCGCTGCCATCCAGTAAAGTCGCCTGTGTTAAACGCGACGTTATTGTTTCGCTAAGAGCAACTCCTGGCTTCGGCTATTAATCCAGATGGGCAATCCCGCGAGAACCTCAGCGCTGCGTGCTGGTTAACTAAGCTGGATAGCGCGATGTTTGCGTACGTGTTTTCTGGAAACACCTGCGTGGAAACGACTTGTGTTAATTGACGTGTAAATAATCGCTGCAGTGGTGAACGGCGCGCGAGGGGGCGTTGTCGGCTTTCACCGATTGAGTCGCCGGGTGTCGGGGTTCGAGAACGTGGCTCGGGTGGGAGCGAAAACGGCCTGGCCAGTTATGGCATCACCAACGATGAGACTATGACGTGTTGGAGAATGTCTCGCCGTGAGGATTGCGGA
>Ga0209390_10011133_pt1 | contig 10382 bp, 12 predicted proteins | sample BON01_FD_187212 | JGI IMG/M metagenome (GOLD analysis project Ga0209390, IMG submission 187212) | Freshwater microbial communities from Lake Bonney liftoff mats and glacier meltwater in Antarctica - BON-01 (SPAdes) (version 2) | ecosystem: Environmental > Aquatic > Freshwater > Ice > Glacier... | reverse complement strand
GGTAGTGTAACAGAATGTATGCCGTGATTAGGCGGCGTTTTTGTGCCAAATGTAAGCTTTCATCATCCCATAATGCATATCGTCTTTTTTGGAAAAACAGATCGTCTTGCGAGCCAGCCGCTTAATATGCGTCCTGAAATTCAGATTCTGCCGCTCGATTTTCTGCGTCTTTTTCTTGGTGACCGTATGCTTCTCAGGTGGTATATGCTTCTTGTAAGACTTCCAATTATCTGTGTAGTAGTGCTTTATATCCAAGTGCGCCAGCTTGCGCATCAGCTTCTTGCACGTCGCATCGTCTCGCTTGCCGATCTGGAAGGCCAGAATCTTGCGACTCTGCCCGCAGTAGGCGTACCGCGCGGCGGACCGTCAAAGCCAGCGCTTGCCCGCCTTGCGCCTGCCAACCCACGTCCACATCTCGTCAATCATCACGCTCTGATAAGTACCCTCGAAGTCCGGCTCGCCGTGGGTATTGAACCAAAGCCGCAAAACCACGATTACAGTCATTGCACTCATTATCAGTACTCTGCCTGTGTCACGGATACCGCTGGTGCGCCAGCCCGGTACCATTCATGGCCATCTCGCAGACCTTGCGTTTGACGCGCGGGTCGGCACCTGGGTACCTGTACTCAAACTGAAACTGCCTGCGGCAGTCCTTACAACGGCCCGCCGCCCGATAGAAATTCTGCTGGCCGTTGGCCTTGACGCCATTCTTCTTTACATTGGGCGTGGCGCAGTGAGGGCAGTAAACCGCTCGGGCGGCCCCGTTTGACGAGAACGTAAGACATTCTGCAATGTTAGCGCCCTCCTGCGCTTTTCTATGACCCAGCATACATTTTAGAACACTACCGAAATTGAGGCGATTAAGAAAGCTACCGGAAAAGCTAAATAATTATCACTAAAGAGCCGGACAGATAGAACACTGCCCGGCTTCTTCTTAAAGTTTTAGCTCAAAATACACTACCCCTTCGTGCGGGTTGTAGTTGTAGGCAACTGTTTCCTTGAACCCGTAGGATTTGTACAGCTTCACTGCCAAGGGCATTTTATACCCAATGGTGTCAAGCTTCATCAACTCATACCCCATGACCCGGGCGTTATCGATGGCCAAGCGCATGATGGCTTTTCCAACTCCGAGCTGTCGGTAGGCTGGCTTGATGTACATGCGCTTTAATTCGCAGGTAATATCATTTTCGATTCGGCGCAGGCCTGCACAACCGATAAATTCACTTCCTAATTTGACTAAGAAGAGTTTGCCAGTTTGTGAACCATACATGACCGGCATTATCGTAAGTTCTTCGTCAAAATTTTGAAAACTAAGATCAAAATCCAGCGAAGCAACATACTCCTTAAATAGTTCAATGGCGGCTAAGTACTCTTCTTGCTTTGAAGCCTCTATAATAGTCCAATTCACTGCCTCCACTAGCCGATCCAGCTGAATTGATACTCTAATTCGGGAACCTTGGTACGATCGGCAACCCGCCGTAACCGGTTTGGTAGTGCTACCAAATAATCCCGGGCCTTTTCAGCTTTTTCATTCAGATCACGCATATTTTCAATTTGCCACTCGGCGATGAGTGAGTCAAAAATATCGATATAATCATTGGTGGTATACACCCCTAGGCGTTGGGCTGCGTCGGAAAAGTGTGAGAATGTTTGTCCCATTTTTACGCCCGTTTCCCGCAAAAAGTGAGCTGGCATCACAATCTTTTTCCTCATCATATCTTCAAATGCCAGCATCATCTCTGAGGGGTCAACCTCAAAAATCCGGGCCACAAAGGTCTTATAAGCCTTAGCATGGCGCATTTCATCGGAGGCAATCACTCCACAGATTTTTGACAAATGTGGATTTCCAAATTGTTTGGCAAGCGTAGCGGTACGGCGATGCGAAACATTAGTGGCTAGTTCCTGGAATGAGGTATAAATGAAGTTTTTGTAGGGATCTCGGCCAGTACCTATATCAAACCCATCGGCAATCAGATATTGGGTAGATACCTCCATGGCTCGCATGTTTACTCGGCCCGATAGGTATAGATACTTATTCAGTAAATCTCCATGACGGTTTTCTTCGGCGGTCCAGGCCCGTACCCATTTGGCCCACCCCTGTGGTTCGCCAACTTGATCTACCCCTACTACATCCATTAACCAGGATTCATAGGTTGGTAATGCTTCTTCCGTAATTGTGTCCCCGATTAAAACGGCTACATAATCGTATGGAAGGTCAGCGGCACTTTCTTGAAGTAGTTTTACCTCAGAGAAAAACGCTTCCTTACTGGAATCCGGCAAGAAGTCGGATGGTTGCCAGTTTTGATCAATTGGTTTTAAATATTCCTCCACAAGAGCATCCAGTTTTTGGCCTACAAACTGCATTACTTCTTTGCGCAAGGCGGAAAGTTCATGTTGCATATTATTCTATTTATGGTAGTAGCTGCAAAGTTCGTTATATTACTTTAAGATACGTAATATTTGCCGAATTTCGCAAACATGATTCATTTAGACTATTTTTGCCAAAAAATGGTTTATGAAAAAAATAGTTGACTATCTTCTTAGTAGTATTTACCTGATATACTTCGGGGTTTGTCTCTTGCTATTTCACGCGGTACAAATAGTAGCTTTCAATGTGTTTGGAATTGAGGCCCACAAAAAAACTGTGATCTGGTTTAATTTTTTCCTTTCCCATGGTTGGTACATTACCGGTACCCGCATAGCTTTCGAACAAAGGGGTAAAATACCGGAAGGCCGTCCGCTTATCTTCATAGCTAATCATCAGAGTATGTTTGATATCCCCGGTTTAATCTGGTTTTTGCGCAAATATTATCCACTTTTTGTCTCTAAAAAGGAATTATCCAGAGGTATACCGGGTATTTCGTACAACCTTCGGATCGGAGGTGCTGCGCTTATCGACCGTAAAGATGGTAAACAAGCAGTTATGGAAATTGTTAAGCTTGGTAAGCGGATTCATGACACAAAAGGTGCGGCGGCAATCTTTCCGGAGGGTACCCGGAGTGCCTCGGCGGAGATGAAACCTTTCCGAGCCGGGGGGTTATCGGCACTGTTAAAAAAGGCACCCGATGCCCTCGTGGTTCCGGTAGCGATCAGAGGAACGGGAGCATTTAACCCCACGGGCTTATTCCCACTAACGTCCTTTTCAAAACTTTCGTGGACTGTTCTGCCGGGTATCGAACCAAAGGGTAGGACGCCCGAGGAGGTAGCCGAACTAGCTCAGATGGCTATCCAAGAAATTCTAAACGAAGGATTGGTATAAAGACTAACTTTCCCTCCGTCTAAAATTCTGTTTCAAACGCTCTCTTTGCAGTTAACATTTATTAACAAGGTGTTTTTTAAACCCATATCTCAAATGGTTCTCTAACCAACAAAACCAAAACAACGGAGAGCCATGAAAAAATTAATCACCGCCGTCTTAGTACTATTAATCACCTCTTCCGCCTTTGCGCAGTACAAGGGAGGTGACTCTTATCCGGATAGAAATCAGTACCCCAATCGGGGAAAGTATGATCAGAGGAGTAACGTTGATCCCAAGGGGAGCTACAATGATCGTTTATCAGCCAACGACCGCGAGGAGGCTATGTTCCTAAACAGAATGCAACGGGACGCTCGGGGAAGGATCGCGGATGGGATTGCAAACGGTACACTTACGAGTAAAGAAGCAATTCGATTGCTCAACGAATTCGAACGCATCAACCACAAAGAGCGACGGTACTTATCAAATCACAATCTTACCCGTCGAGAAACCAGAGAGTTATCTCGGGATCTGGAAAACTTAATGAAAGGTATCCATTATGAAAAGAATGATTTTGAGTGGGAACGTGACCGTCTAGCGGAGCGCCGCTACGAATAATATTAATTAGTTGAAGGTTTAGGGTAGTTAAAAAGGGTACTTTTTTTGGAAGCACCCTTTTTTATTCGTGATTCAAAATCAGTTTAAAATGCGTTTTCTGAAATCCTTCCTTCTCATAAAACCGGTGTGTATCGGTCCGGATTTTATTACTCGTCACCTCCAATTGCGTGGCACCTTTTGAGCGGACAAAGTCAATTATACTTCTAACAAGCAGTTTCCCGACTCCCATTGAGCGGTAAGCAGGATAAACAAACATTTCCTGGATTTCTCCCACCGAAGACGCATGATGTAGCAAAAGCTGAACATGACAACTCGCCATACCAATACAGTCACTTTCCAGCTCAGCCACCAAATACCTGATGTTTGAATCAGTTAGGTTAGCATTGAAAATTTTAAGGAATTCAGGGAGGGGTAACACAGTGTTTTCGAGCTCACAAAGCATTCGGTAGATTGCCTGGGCATCAGCTGCCGTTACATTTCGGATCAGAACGTCACCCTCAATAAGATTCGAGTTCGGTTGATTCATGGATAAATATGCCTTTTTGGGACTTTTGAGCCAGCGCCAACATGGCTTTTGCTACTTTCGAGGATTCAATGGAACGGTATTTTTTTAGTGGTCCTATCAACACAGGATCAAAAAAGCGCATAACCGCCTCACTGATAGTTTCCCCCGACCTTTTATCATTTCGATTTCCCAACAAAAGTGTGGGACGAAAAAAATGTACGGCCTCAAAACCCAATGATCGTAAGTCTTCTTCTACTTCTCCTTTTACCCGGTTGTAAAAAAAGGTCGATTCAGGATCAGCCCCCATGGCAGTTACAATCAAATAACGTTTTGCGCCATTTTCCAAGGATAGTCGGGCAATTTGCATGGGGTATTCGTAATCCACTGTAAAAAATGCTTCTTTTGACCCTGCCTTCTTCATGGTAGTACCCAGGCAACAAAATATATCGTCGGCGGTAACAGCCTCTTTTGTTGGTTTATCAAAATCGTAAACAATTTCCACCAGACGAGGGTGCTGTCGACCCAAAGGTTTTCTTACCAGAACCCTTACTTCCTCGTAGTTTTCATTGCCAAGGATCAGATCAAGCAACTGATTACCAATGAGTCCAGTGGCACCAACGATGAGTGCTGCCTTTGAAATTGTTTGCTCCATTTCCATCTAAGTTTAACTCAATGATACGGTATTTTCGATGCAATACCTGTCCAACTGGTGAAAGAAATCAATTTTTATTTAGGAAAGCCTAAACAACTGTTCCTACAGTTATAGTTTGACTAACTGAACTAAACCGATTCTAAACCCCGATGCAGAAACTTATCCCTGCCCTCTTATTTATTTTCTGTGCCCAGTTGGCAACGCCTGGTCTCGCCCAGAAAAAGAAAAAGAAAGGTACCTCTCCTGAAACAACAACAGAGGCGGCAAAACCAGCAGCAGCTAGCAAAGCTCCGAAAACTTACAAAGATTTCATTACAGCGAAAGCCAAAACAGACGCTGGCCTATTCGCGGTTCATAAAGTAGAAGACTCCTACTACTACGAGATGCCGGATTCGCTTTTCAACCGCGATATGCTGCTCGTAACGCGCATCGCTAAGACAGCCACGAACATCGGCTACGGCGGAGAAGAGGTCAACACATCGGTAATCCGATGGGAACTGAAAGATAAGAAAGTATTGATGCGGATGGTATCCTACCGCAATGTAGCAAGCGAAGAACTACCCATTTATCAAGCAGTTAAAAATTCAAACTTTGAGCCCATTATCGCTTCTTTTGAAGTAAAGGCATCGAAAACCGACTCAACCAATACCCTTATTGAAATTAGCGATTTATTTACTTCGGATGTAAAGCTATTGGGACTAGATCAGCGTCGTCGTACTGAGTACAAAGCCAACAGTCTGGACAGCAAGCGTACATTTCTTGATACGATCCGTAGCTATCCTCTCAACATTGAGGCACGTAATATCCTGACCTATAATGCATCGGATGCTCCTTCAAATTCAGAAACCGGCGCTATTTCACTGGAAATGAATCATTCACTAATTCTGCTGCCAAAAAAACCAATGATGCCCCGGTTGAAAGACCAGCGGGTTGGTTTCTTCTCGGTAAGACAAAATGACTATGGTTTGGATGAGCAAAAGGCCGATCAGCGGGAATTTATTGTGCGTTGGAGATTAGAGCCCAAAGATGAAGCAGCCTTCCAACGGGGTGAACTCGTAGAGCCCAAAAAGCAGATTGTTTATTACATCGACCCAGCAACTCCGGAAAAATGGCGCCCTTATATCAAGCTAGGTGTAGAAGACTGGCAGGCAGCTTTTGAAAAAGCTGGATTCAAGAACGCAATTATTTGCAAGTACCCGCCTACCAAGGAGGAAGATCCTGAGTTCAGTCCGGAGGATGTACGTTACTCGGTTGTTCGTTACTTTGCCTCAGATATTCAAAATGCCTACGGTCCCAACATACATGACCCCCGTTCGGGAGAAATCCTGGAAAGTGATATTGGTTGGTACCACAACGTCATGAATCTGATCCGTAACTGGTTCTTTATTCAAACAGCTGCCATTAACCCAGATGCCCGAACTCCTAAATTTAGGGATGAGGTTATGGGCCGTCTAATTCGCTTCGTTTCTTCGCACGAAGTTGGACACACGCTAGGACTACCCCACAACATGGGCGCGAGTGCCTCCTACCCCTTTGACTCATTACGCTCGGCTACCTTTACGAAGGAGTTCAACGTCTCTCCTTCTATTATGGATTACGCCCGTTTCAATTATGTGGCTCAGCCAGGAGATGAAGGGGTGTCATTGATGCCAAACGTAGGCCCTTACGACATGTACGCAGTTGAGTGGGGGTACCGCCCAATCACCAGCGCCAAGCAGCCCGAAGATGAAAAAGAAACTCTCGACAAATGGATATTAGCCAAAGCTGATAATCCGATGTACCGTTACGGACGTCAGACTTCTAACCCGATCGACCCTCGCTCCCAAACAGAAGATATTGGGGATGACTCTATGAAATCAAGTGAATATGGTATTCTAAATCTGAAAAGAATACTTCCAAATTTATTGACCTGGACCAGCGGAAAAGGCAAAGACTTCTCTGATTTAGAAGAATTGTACGGCCAGGTACTAGGGCAATGGAATCGATACATGGGCCACGTAGCTAGCAATATCGGGGGTATCTACGAAACGTATAAGACCTACGATCAGGAAGGCGCCGTTTACACCTACGTTGAAAAGGAAAAGCAAAAAAGAGCGGTTGATTTTGTGGTAAATCAGGCTTTTAAAACACCGAAGTGGATGATCGAACCTGAATTATTGAACCGCTTTGAGGGTGTTGGAATGGTTGAGCGTATTCGTGGTGCGCAGGAAAGAGTGTTGAATAACATTCTCGAACCAGGCAGAATGTCACGAGTCATTGAGAATCAAACATTGAATGGTTCCAATGCTTACCCTCTACTATCACTCATGAGCGACGTAAGAAATGGTATCTGGACAGAACTCAGCACCAAAGAAACGGCTGATACTTACCGGAGAAACTTGCAACGTGCTTACCTAGATCGGATGGAGTAAGTAGTAGAACAATATTAGAGATAGAGTAAAATTATTATATTTATCTGAAAATCAGTAATTTGAATGTTTTAAGTTGTATTAATAAATAAGCCCGACTACTTACTTAATGAAAGATCAGCCAGCTGCATCAAGCAGAGGTACCCGGATGAACATTAGTCAGTCTGATATCAGAGCGCTGGTACGGGGAGAACTCACCGAACTTCAAAAGGAAATTAAGAAATCAGTTTCGGGCACCAAGGATACCATGATGAAGTATCACCTGGAAGATGCTCTCGTTCGCATCGATAATATTTTAGATCCAAAATAAAGAAGTATAGCTTTATTGAAAATGGTCAGATTGGGTTTTTCCGGTCTGGCCATTTTTTATTTGCTAACCTCCCTGAATAATAATGCTTTGTCTATTACCTACATATACTTGTAATTGACTAGCAAAAAGCGTATAATTGTTTAAATACAATTTATAGTTAATATTATACCATAAAATACACTGTTTCTGAGATTTTCTCTCAGTCGAAATCTGCACCATTCCTATTTTTCTTCAAAGTGATATCATACAATAGTCAAAGTTTGTTTGACTTTGCTTGCCATAGAATTAATGCTCAGATGCCCTGCTAGTTTGTAAGGCATTCTACTTCCTGGAACACCACAAGAAACGACTAGTATCTGGCTAATTCTCGCCGGAATTTTTTAGTTTTTATACTATTCCCTTTACAAGAAGTGAGGCTCTTACCTGAGCCTGAATACGATAATGGTATATCCGGATATTTAATTCACCTTCAAACTTTTAACTCATGAAAACGATTCACCCCAAAGGTCTATTTTTAAAAATCATGACCACCCTAGGAGTTTACTTCCTAATGGTAGTTTCCATACAGGCGCAAGATGCTTTCGAACCCATATACTTACTTAGAGAATATATGAAAGTAGAGCCCGGTAAGGAGGCTGACTATATTAAGTTAGAGCAAACATGGAAAAAGGTGCATTTGCAACGAAAAGCAGACGGAGGTATTATTGATTGGGGACTGTATAGACGGGTATTCCCTAGTGGTACTAATGTGGAGTACGACTATATGACGGTCACAATATTCAAAAATGGCCAAAAATACGAACAGGCAAGTTCAATACCCTGGGATTACATTGTAAAATTGATGGACCAACAAGACATGATGGTTATGGAAAATACGGATAAGTATCGGAAGCTGGTTTCTCGAAGTATCGATATACTCTTGGAGAGGGTTCAACCTAATGGCCCTAACATTCAAATCACCGATGTACAGCCTAACCCCGGCCAAGGAGGAGAATTAGTTAAGATGGAGAAAATGATGAACCCGGTTTTTGTCGAAGCTAGTAGGTCCGGCGCCATAGCTGGTTGGGGATTTGGTAGATATATGTTCCCGGTAAATGAGGAACAAGGTAGTTATTACAGAATTATTAGTACCAACACAGTGAACGATATGTTCGAGATATCCACTAATAGCTATTTGGAGAAGGCTTTTAAGAAAGTGTACCCCTCAAAGAACTTCGATGCTACCATGAAATCAATATCCAGCCTGATTACTATCAAGAATACTGAATTATGGAAGGAAATGGATAGTACGTATTAAGAGTCAGGGCAAACGCATGAGAATTCTGTCAATTGAAAGAATGTTTATCTTTGCAGTACATGACAAAGATAAACGAGTATTTTCTAACTATATCAGACTGGCGAGAGCAGCACAAATTATCGGATATTTTATTGATTGGTTTGTGTACGTATTTAAGTAATGGGGAAGACTATGAAGACATGGTAATTTTTGCCAAAACTAAGGGTCATGTATTGCCTGATTTACTAAGGTTGTCGAATGGTATTCCCTCTCACGATACCTTTAATATAGTTTTCCAAGCACTTGATTGTGAGGTTCTTAGAGGCTGTTTATCTGCGTATGGCAAAGAGATTGTAGATGTTTTAGCCGAAAAACAAATTTGTTTTGATGGCAAAAAACGTAGGGGAGTTAGTCCTCAAAGCCGAGGTAATCATGGACTTTATATCGTGAATGCTTGGGTAGCTGAAAATAAAATATGGGTTGGTCAAGAAAAAGTGATGGACAAGAGCAATGAGTTAGATGCCCTTCCCAAGTTGATAAAATCATTAGATATCACAGATGCGGTTGCCACTATTGATGCTATGGGCTGTCATAAACATATCGCATTGCAAATTAAAGAGCAGCATGGACATTATCTAGTAGCTTTAAATAAAAATCAAAAAGAACTAGTAGAAGAAGTCGAGTGTGCTTTTAAGGCAAACAAGCCTATCTCACAAGAAGAAGAATGGGAATATGCACGAGGTAGATTTGAAACCAGAAAATGTAGTATTCTCTCAGCCCAAGCAACGATAGAGAAAGAAATAATAGCTCAATGGGAAGGAGTACAAACACTGGTAAAAGTAGAGTCAATCAGAACTATTGGCGATAAAAAGACAACTGAAATACGATATTAGTGATGAAAATGAAACTAATGCCTTGTATTATAACTATTTAGTCAGAGGACATTGGAGTATTGAGAATCATTTGCACTGGCATTTAGACGTGACATTTTCAGAAGATTCTTGCAGAGCAAGGAAAGGTAATGCCCCTGAAAATTTAGCTACGTTAAGAAAATTAGCCTTACAGATTATCGCTGAGTATGATGATAAATTAAGTCTGAAAAAAAGAAGAGTCAAGGCAGCTTATGATGTAGAGTATATGATGGAATTATTAACTTGAAATTCTCATGCGTTTGCCCTAGCTTTTTTCGGGGAAATGGCGGCTTTGGCGGGCAATAAATTTTATTATATAAATGCCTCTGATAGTTTTGGTGTAATTATTTAGGTAGCCCAAGTGAAGCTGCCGCTTAGAACGTCGGTCAATTGATCGAAGACGTTCAGCTTGTTCTTTCTCATGGTGGAGCCGGGTGGCCGAAGCCATAAAGCCGGCAATACGGGCA
>Ga0209390_10011129_pt1 | contig 10386 bp, 14 predicted proteins | sample BON01_FD_187212 | JGI IMG/M metagenome (GOLD analysis project Ga0209390, IMG submission 187212) | Freshwater microbial communities from Lake Bonney liftoff mats and glacier meltwater in Antarctica - BON-01 (SPAdes) (version 2) | ecosystem: Environmental > Aquatic > Freshwater > Ice > Glacier... | reverse complement strand
TGTGGGAGGAAAGGCAGGGCTGGGGAGTGGGACCACTTGCCAACAAGGTCTGGATTCAACCAGAGTCCCTCGCTGGTAGTGCACCTCGGCCTTGTGGGCACGAGGATTTGAGTAGGATTTTTCAAGCGCAGGTGGTTGAGGCATCAGATGCAGCTCAGCGGCCCAGCATTCGTATGCGGCAGCAAGCGGGGCACAGCAGACAAACATGCAGTTCTTCTGTCGTTTCCCACTGCCGCGCGCAAGCAAGCAATGTGTCTGGGTTCGGATTCCTGAAGTACAGCCGCCCTGCTGTAACGTGGCATATGCATGCGGCCCCGATGCCCAGGCGTACCAACGTGTGCCCAGATTAGAGCTTATCAGCGCGCATGCCAGCATCACGCCAGCACACACCATGCCCGCAGCTCCTTTCATCTGTTTCTGCTCTACCTGCGGCCTTCCAAGAAAGGGATCAGAGGCAGTGAGCGTTGTTGTGGGCGCGCACGGGGCAGGCAGGGCACACACAGATTATTTCGGCGACTGCCGTCTCGTTCCAGGCCTCAGCAGCTCGCTTTGCGGTCTCGGCTGTCCAGTATTCCACTCGCCGAAGATCTCGTGCGACAATGGCGTTTTTTTCTCATTCCGGGCACAAATCAAATTTTCCCGCCAGGGAATAACTGAAGATGCCTGTAGAGCAAGGGTCGCTAGCGAGTTTGAGTCAACCTCTGCACACGGCGGAGGCGACAGCGCTTGCAGTGCCATTGTCAAGAGGAAAAAGATCCTTCTGATGCCCCGCGAGGCAGTGCCCAAGACAAAACAGGACGCGTTCGAGCATATCTGGGAAGCGACGGACGGTGGTCAAGCAATTGATTGACAGGCAGCGGGTTTACGCGCAGCAGCTGCCAACCTGTGCTACAGAGCAATACCCTGGGTGATGCACATACAAGCCACCCGCGAATGCTTTGTTCTGTGCAAACACTGTGCACAACGCTCCTGCATGAATACATGTATGGTTGCGCATGCCCAACATCGATTCCTAGTGTTCGCGAACAAAACAACGCTTGCTGTCGCTGGTGTATGCGGACATGTGAGTGTGTATGGGCTGCTCGGTGAGTGTGCACACGTGTTTCTCAGCATGTGGATGCATGTATACTTCTTTTCTGCGATATGGAACGAATGCTGGGCACTGATTAGTTTTGGTGACATTTGTGGGTCTGGTTGGCATTGCATTTGCGGTTATCCCCCCTCCCCATACCCTCCCCTACTACCCTCGGACCAAATATCCCCCGTGTCCTCTTTCCCAGTTGAAGACCATTGGGGGGGGAATCCCTCAATTGAAAATGGGCGCGGAGGCGAAATATACGATTGGCGAGCGGCAGCGCCGACTCTCTTTGTCCTCGTGCTCACCACTACCTGCACCATGCGCCACCACGACCTCACACCCGCTCACACCCGGCCTCGTGACCTCACGACACCCTTCCATGCAACCTCACTTCACTCCCACATGTTCCCCGCCCGCACAGTTCCACCTCATAGTCATCTCTATTTTGGTTATAATACAAACCACCCAGGTACGCCTCCATACCCAAATTGACCTGTTGACATGTCGTGTCTGTTTTGTTAGACACATGATGATCACCACCCAGGTACGCCACCATACCCATCTTGATCTGTAGACATGTCGTGTCTGTTCTGTTAAACATATGATGATAATGCGTCAGTACTTCCCTCGACTCTGGTAAGAAGTTCGCGTATGGGGGGTTAGATGGGGGTTAAACAGAATCCCGAAGAAATATGGGCATATTTGTTTGGGATTCTTTTTAACTCCTTCCCCATCTTAGGCCCCAACTTCATTTTTTCTTTCTTTCCATACTAATAGGTGAGGAAAATGTGTGCAACACTCTGCAACAGATCTTTCTTTCTTTCTTTATGTGATGGTCTTGATTGAAAATCGACCAAATCTTACAAAAGATCAATGAGACGTCGCAAGCGTGGCGTGGAGATGTACACCTTGACGTGGTACGCCCTATTCGCAACGTACTTTGGGAGAACCTGTTCATCACGCGTATGTTAGCGGCTATGCACAGTCGCATGGTGATCCGATTAATATCCAGCAAGTAGGGTGTCTTTGTCCTCTCTTCCGAGCGCTCTTCCACTGCGCTGACAATGGCGTTGGTGGTGTTCTCAGCACATGATGGGTAGAAACTTAGAACGAGATGTAGGTTGCCTTACCAACCTTGATCCTGGCAGAATGGACCATCAAGGTGCATGCAGGGGACTAGCACATCGCACACATACCATCGTACGATCCACCAACGGCAGGACCATGGAGTTGTGTACGTGACAACGCTCGGTGAAGTATACAGTAGGAGCGATCGTCAAACGGTGCAATTGCATTAGTATGGTATTATGCTCCATATAGCGCTACTGTCAGACGACCAGGAGTTGAGATGATATCTGTTATCCTCCTTCAGCCCGTGGCGATCTCTGTACAGAGGTCGACTGATCGACTCTGTGCACATGATATGTGCAACACAGGCTGGAATTTCACACACGAGTCCAATACAAGTGTGATGGAAGGTTGGCGTTCCTAAATCTTGACTTCATTGACCTCCTGTCTTGTACCCATGTCACCCTCCACAACCTCGAAGTTGGGAATTTCCAAGATGATAGTGCTGCCGTTCGGCGTTTGGGTAATTGGGGTTGCTCCAAGAAGAGTATGAAAAATAAACTAGTCAATGGAAGTTCGGACAAGTAAAGGGAGAGTGTTGCCGTTCGGCCTTAGGCCGAACGTTAACACTCTCACTTTCCTTGTCCTAACAAAGGCCGAACGGTAACACTCTCGCTTTCCTTGTCCGAACTTCTTTTAGTATTGCAAATCATTTTTAGTAGATGTGAAGTTCGCGTATGGGGGGTTACATGGGGAAGAAGTCAAAAAGAATCCTGAAGAAATATGGGCACATTTGTTCGTGATTCTTTTTAACTCCTTCCCCATCTTCATCCCCATCTTCAGTTTTTCCTTTCTTTCCCATACTAATAGTTGAGGAAAATATTTTTCTTTCTTTCTTTCTTTCTTGGGATGTTTTTCTTTCTTTCTTTCTTTCTTGGGTTTCCAAACCCAAAGCAAGAACACTGACCTAGGATGAGGTCAACGCAGAAGGACGAGCCGTAGGTGACGCATGTTTATCCATAGCTGTCGGAAACTCGTAAAGGATTCAACGCTTCCGCTCGTGTTTTCAAGCAAGAGGGTACTAAAAAGAACCGTTGAAACCTAAAAAAAAGGAGCCTAAACTATGTCTAGACAAAACTATCTCGTTGGTGATCCGATCTCATTCGTGGGCTTCCCGTGACGCACGACGGCAACCCTTGTTCGTGTCTTCACCATGCTTTATTGCTCTCCCTCATGCACAATGTGGAGGTATCGACATTGAGCAACCCCAAAAAATCACACCCCCGCCCAAAAAATTTGGTACACTACATTATTATGTAGACATGCAATTGAGAAAGCCTTCTAAAAATTTCAAAGAAAAGGAGACTTGTCCTAACATAACTTTGCGATGTGCAATAAAAACTGGAGAGGGCAGACTTTTTGTCAAGGCATCAGCTACCATTTTGTGTGTGCGAAGGGGGATATGTTTAACAATATTGGCTTTGACGAATTCGCGAACAAAATATCGATGGATATCAATGTGTCGGGAGAACTTTCGGCGTACAGGATTTTCGCTCATAGCGATACAGGCCAAGTTGTCTTCAAAGATGTGAGTGGCGGTAGATTGCGAGTATCCAAAATCGCGGAGTGTTTCGCGCAGATACACTACTTCCTGGGCTGCCTGGCTGGCTGCGACAAATTCAGCCTCTGAGGTCGAAAGAGAAATATTATCTTGTCGGCGACTCTTTCAAGAAATGGGGACACCATTCATCATTAAAATGTAGCCCGTGTGAGATCGACAGGTGTCGGTGTCGCCAGCCCAATCAGCATCAACCCAACCTCACAATTCATTTACACGGCGACTTCCGCGGGTGTAAGTGATGGTTTCGATCCAAGTTGCCCGTAGGTAACGGAGGACATGTTCAGCTGCTTCCATGTGTGACTTTCCAGGGAATTGAACGTATTTGTTCATCTCAGAATAAGACCAAGCCAGGTCTGGGCGGGTCATGGTGACAAGATAACCTAGACTACCGACAATATCTCGATAACGTTTGTGGAGATCGGGTTTGGGGGAAGGGTCACAGTCATCTTTTGACAACCGTGTGTTTGATTTCATTGGTGTGACGCGTGGAAGGTTTTCCCAGAATCCAAAAGTACGCAAAACTTCTTCAGCGTAATGAGTCTGAGAAAGTTGTGTAGTACCTGAGATCAAGTCACGGGCAATTTCGCATCCAAGGTAGTGTTCGAGTGGACCCTCATAGGTTCCATCAAATGCACGAGTAAACGCTTACGAAAAGCGTCGAGGACCTGTCGGTTAGTACATGCTAAGACCAAATCGTCAATGTGTGCGCCAAGGAGGATGCGATGGCCATCAATTGTGACTTTCCACATACTCTTTTCAAATCCAACCGTTTCGCACCCTTCGCGTTGAAGGAAAGCGCTCATGGTAGTGTGCCATGCACGAGCTGCTGATGGCATTCCGTATAAGGGGTTTACAAGGCGATACACGCTGAGAGGATCTTCCTCATAGCCAGGTGAGGTGGGGCAGATATGTATACATTGCCATTGTGTCCGTCACCTGGTAAAAGTTCTCCTTGTACAAATGCTTGAGAGATGTCGACATGGTCTGTGAACATGTCTAACTGTGTATGGCATTCCGTATAAGGGGTTTACAAGGCGATACACGCTGAGAGGATCTTCCTCATAGCCAGGTGAGGTGGGCCAGATATGTATACATTGCCATTGTGTCCGTCACCTGGTAAAAGTTCTCCTTGTACAAATGCTTGAGAGATGTCGACATGGTCTGTGAACATGTCCAACTGTGTAATCAAACTGAGGATGGTCCGAAAACCGCTAGCAGCGGGTATGGGGCTGAAAGCATCATCGTAATCTCCAACATCGTCAGCGTTTTTCCGTTTCATGTGCTGACCCTGTACCACGAGTCGAACTTTACATTTGTCAAATTCGCCCCCCTTTCTCTTAATTTTATAGTGAAAGCGGGTGCTGAAAACGGGAGGTGTGCAAAACCTTTTGAAATACGCAACGACTCCAAACTCCTTGCATTTCAAGGTTTTGGCTTTTTATCCATTCTGTGTGCATGGAACTGCGCATGGCCTGACCCTGGTGTTTGGGATCAGGAGTGGCTTTGGTATAGCGAATTGGATCTTGTGCCGAGCGAATGTTGAAGTCTGATGTTGTTGGACTTTGTTCAGATGTCTCATTGTCACCTGGGGTAACGTGTCAAGCATCGAAGATTAAGCCTGCTTGCAGGCTGTTGAAATCGGCTATCATAGCGCGAGTGACACCTGAAGAGGACAATTGGCGGACTCCAATGTCATGCAAAGATTTAGCATGAGGGAGTGTATGTTTGATTGCAGTGAGTACATTGAGATCTGCTCCTTGACCGAGGCCACGTTTTGGTTCGAGACTTGTGCAATACATTTGCATTGTGGTATCTCTGAGAGACTGCGGGGAGAGAAATTTTACAATCAACACAGCTTTGGACTTGGTCAGTTTGAGAGCATCCACACCCACAACACGCATTTCTCTCGTAACATCAGGTTTGTAGTGCGCAGGCAAAATGAATTTAACTGAATGTTTGAGGAGAGCTCGTGCGATTGCCATTTCGAAAAAATTGAGTAGATTATCATGAATGGCATCTCGTCCGTAGCACGTGTAGATGCATGTGCGGATCGTGACGGCATGACTGATTCTGTGGACTGATCAATAGGGTCAGCAGTAGGTTCTGAGGAGGGACTCGAAGATGTTGCTTCAATTATAGAAACTGTCTGTGCTGCCCGTGATTGGGCGCGATTATGGACTTGTAGGGCCGTTTCTTCAGCGACCATCTTGTCGTCGTGTGCGTCGTCGATATGCATATTCACCAAATCTTTCAGAATATTTGGTGTGCATCGCAGAAGACATGAAGGATCTCGGAATGGAAATTCATCAAGGTAAGACTTGAAGTCTTGAACCAGAAGTTCTGAGCCCAATGCTATACAATACATCCGGATACACGGTGTTTCATTGTCTGCTCGAAGGTAGGTACCTTCAACGAATCGATCCCCGAAAGATCCATTCTTGACCAAAGGGTGTTCTCGAGGCAAATAGCCAGTGATCCTGGCGCCAAATGGAATTGCTACTGTTCGATGTGAGCCGGCAAAGGCAGGCTGCATACGCGTGTTGGCAGTTGAAAGTTGTCCTTGTCCATCACATTTTGCCCACAGGGCGTTTCGTTTACAGGTGAAGTCAAGAGTTGCATCAGGCCAGAAACGGGTGGGCTTGTTGGCGCAGACGAGAGCAACGAGGCTGTGTTGCTTAGAGCAGCCAATGGCACCCTCCACGCGTGCTTGCATTGTGTGGTTGTAAGCGACGACAGGTTGCAGGATGATGTTATTGTCCTTACAGTAATCAACCATCTCTTGTGAAGTGAATTCTTTAGCGTTGTCTACACGGAGGTATCGTGGCTTGCGTCCTGTCGTGAGAACATATTGCTTAAGTAACTCTACAGGAGTCCGACGACCCTGTGACTTGCTTGGATACGTAGCCCAGTGTTCTGTGCCTTTATCAAGGATCAGTAAAAAAGATCGATTCAAAGAGGGTAGGCAGCCAAGGCTACAGGCGTCGGCACAATCCATTCGAAGATCAGTCATGGGCGGAGAATGCACAGCATTGTTGTGATGGTCATGAGAGACCAAAACAGGCGCGCTAGATTGTTGCTGGAGGTTGCAGAAGGCAGTTGTTGCAGCAAAACGTGATTGATAGCGAAGGCTTTCGCTACCCAATTGGGCGAAAGTGTTAGATTCAACCGTGTAGGCAAGAGTAGAGGCCTTGAGAGTTGAATAGTCAAACTCATCAGTAAGGGCAGTGAATCTATGGAGGTTTGCCAGGGATTCTGTGATAGTGGATTATTGATCCATAACGTCAGTAATTGGACTGATTTCGAGCTCGTCAGAATTGTCTGAGCCAGAAGTAGTGACAGGGATCTGATCAGATTTCTGTTGAGTAGAGAGTTTGCGCTGATCTTCGGCAATTTTCTTCTGTTCTGCAATATTCTGTCTTTTCGTGACCGTGACCGCAGACGTTTTGTTGTTGCGTTTACCAATTGCTGCACGGCAAGCATCACAAGACACAGCTAAAATATAGCGCTTTAAATGTTTGTGAGGAATACCGTGTGCTTCGAGGTTCAAGAGTCATCATGCAAAGTCGACACATATTTTCGAAACGTTGTTGCAGGCGTCCTTCAACGCGTTCGTTCGAAACAAAAGTGGGCATGTATGCCTCAGTATGAAAGTCGAAGTCTTCAGGAAGAGACGAGAAACTGTTGCATGTTGGAATGTTAGACGTGATGACAATGTCAGAGAGATCTTCGGCAGATATAAGCGAAGAGGACAAAGATTTCGGCGGCAAGGGTATTGAGAGTACGGGAGAGCCCACTTTGAGCAAACGCCAAGTATGGTTGACATATTCCATTATAATGAGAGTGGAGCCTTCAGAAGTTGTTACACTGCCTCCATACAGCGGAAATTGTGCGTATGGAAAGCCATCACTGTCTGCATTTGATGGGATTCGAAAGATAACCCCGTAGTCAGCTTCAATTAGCCGGCCTGCAGAGACAAGACTGTCAGACATCCCGGGGTCGAACACTGAGACATCAGGGATAACAAGAACATATGGTACACCATGCTTATTGACTGTTTCGGTGCCCATCAAGGTACCAGTCATTCGTTTAGATGGGCCGACTGCTGGCTGCACAGTCAGAGTGTGTCAAATTTTCTGCAGAATTTCGGTGCGTGCGCCTGTAGCACCACGCTGTGCTCCAGTGTCCATAACTACTCCAAGTAATGCTGTACTGGAATTCTCGGAGTTAAAACTCCAAAGATTGGCGCCTGCACTTGTAGGTGCAATCCAATCCTCAAATGAATAGTCACTTGAAAGTGAGTCTGGTCGCTGAAGTATCAAGTCTCCTTTTCGTATAATAGGCAATGGAATTACCGTAGGCTGGACACTGAACCACCAAACCATAAGGAGTTTGCGCAAGAGGCGTACCGAGTGGGATAAGATGAATATCTGAGGATTGATGTAAACAACGTGTACCCCATTTCATGGGCCACAATGTGCACGGTGTACCAGTAATGAGTGAGGCAGATGAACGATAGGAATCCGAACCCCGTAAAATAGGACGGATTCCGTACGAAGTGGACTGAGACTGTCATGTGTGACAATTGAATGGAACACACAAAAATGAACGCGTGATTGCGTGGGCAACTTGCGTGACACAGGAATGGAACTACTTTCCCTCAAAAGATAAGATGCAATCTGTTGTTTGGGCACGAGTGCGATTTTCGCTTTTCGGGCAATCTTTTGATGTTGTTTGGTAGTGGCACGAGGTGGAATGTCTGACATTTGAGACATTTGGGCCACAGAAAGATATGTGGTAACAGGGACAACAATGGGAGTGGAAGAAGGAGTGATAGAACTAGAGACACACGAGAAACAGTGGTCACGGTTTGCTGCCGCAGCAGTACTTCCATTGACTTCGTCCCAATCCCCCTCACTTTCATCTTCACTGTCTGCATCACTGTTTGCAACGCTGTTGGTCTGGCTAATCGCTTTGTAGTGCTTTACTTGAAGACGCAGGTCGTCGACAAGCTGGCGGGCGTTGACGACCGATGCCGCCTCGTGCTTAGCCTGTGCTTCTTTGAACTTGGGATGCACATTTACGCAAGTCTTTGCCCAATGGCCCGTCTCGCCACAGATGATGCAAACTACCTCGTTGAGAGGAATTTTGTTGCGAGAGTTTCGAGGAGACTTGAGTCTAGGCGTTGTCGCGCCTGTGCGTCCACCGCCACCGTCACGCTTACCCCCGTCTCGTCCACCACCATCGCGTCCACCGCGTCCTCCCCCACGTCCACCGCCGCGCAAGCCACGTCTGACAAATTCTCCGCGGCCGCAGTTCTTGCCGTAGTCGCCCTTGTCATCGAGGAGCTGGCGAACTTGTTTACTTTTGTTGAATGTAAGGCCATCAAGCCTACATTCAACTAGTTTTCAAAGACATGAGAGCAATGGGATGTCGTTTGAGAGAGCGCAAGACATTGTGCTTGTCAAAGGAATCTATGAGACCGAGCGTATGTTTGCGATTAAGCTCGATGATAAGAGAGAGGCTGAAAGCCTCTCTTGCGTCGTCGCCCGTAATTTTTAATTTTCGGGCGCTTTCAATTAGCTGCGCATGCACACGCGCGAGATTCCTACGCAGGACGAAATTTGGCAGTATGGCTGCTAAATAATCATCTTTCAGTGGGTTTCCCTCGGCTTTGACGCCTTCGGTCCAGGTATCTAAGTCCTCTGCAGTGGGAGTTTCAGTATTACCCTGAGCGTGCCAGAGCATCGTAGCTGCAAAAAGATCTTCTACCGCTGCTAGAAGAGTCATATACACACTGGAATGAGAGCATTCGTTGACGAGGAGCTGGTAAGCAGCAGCGTTTGTCTCCTGCATGTTGAGCTCACCGGGGACTTTGGTGCAGGGCCAAACGAATTTATGTGTCTTGGGAACGGACATCATAGTCGCGAGATGAGATGTTGGCAGTCGAAAGCCTTGTGCGCTGGTGCCGTGGATCTTGCGGTAAGTTGGAGTGCAGGCTGTCGGCAGTGCGCTTTGCAGCTCGACGCGCAGCGTTCGTGGCAGCGTCAGCCAGGTCCCAAGCAGTGTCAATGCAGCGTTGATCAGCCGCAGTCAAAGATGCCTGGTTACTAACTACACGATTGCAAGCGGCAATATAGAGCTGTTTGCAGAATGTTGTTGCCTCGTAGGCAATGACTTCATTACAGCGGCGTAAGGCGTGACGGAGTCCGAGGAGGCCGCGTCGGGCGGAACTCCGGAGGTCGAGTAGGTGTTGGTGGGCCACAGCTCGAAAGCCAGAATGTCCCAGTGGGAGCGTAGAGATTTCAACCGAGACCACCGAAGGTAAGTTCTCGGTTGCACTGATAAACAGCAATAAGTGACGCATGTTTATTCATAACTTGTAAAGGATTCAACACTTTTGATTTAAGGTGTTTATTAAGGAGTAACCTCAGCAAGAGGAGTAAGAAACATTAAAATCGAAAGACACTGAGTTCGCAGCTGTTAAGCTCCCCAAATGTCTAGAGGGGCCCCACATCACCTGCGACAAATCAACCAACAGCAGCAGAATGCAGCACAGAAGCAGCAGCAACAGCAGGGATGGGCCCGGCAGCACGCATGACACGCGAGAGGGCAGCAGCCA
>Ga0209390_10011128_pt1 | contig 10388 bp, 12 predicted proteins | sample BON01_FD_187212 | JGI IMG/M metagenome (GOLD analysis project Ga0209390, IMG submission 187212) | Freshwater microbial communities from Lake Bonney liftoff mats and glacier meltwater in Antarctica - BON-01 (SPAdes) (version 2) | ecosystem: Environmental > Aquatic > Freshwater > Ice > Glacier... | reverse complement strand
CGCATCTTTTCCAAATATTTAAGACATGAAACTTCGTCAGGGAACATTTTTTGAAAATCTAAAAGGTTGGTTGGGCACTCAAGGGCTGGGTCAATAATTGCTGGTTGTTGATCTTGAACTTTGCTTGCCATGGTCGAATTCCTCCTCGACGTACATTAGCTCAAATTGCATTATGTGGCAACCGGATACGCAGGAAATTTTCTTTAATTAAACGTTGTGCCGCCTCTCCCGCCAATGTTTTTATGGTCTCATCCTGAGAAAAATCAGCGAGATTAAGCAATCCAGAAAGCAAATAAGGGAAATAATTTGGGGAAAAAAACTCATAAAATCCATACTTAATTTTAATACTTAAAAGATGTATGAGTCTTTCATGTAACGTACGATCGGATAACTGCCAACCAAATTTTTCATGAAGAAGCCATGCAGATGACATCCAAAGAGTCATGTGATTTTCTGACCAGTATTGGTGTTCCGTCTCACCACGCACTAACCAAAAGGGTTGCTGCTCAAGTGTTTTAAGAATTTTATCTGTTGAATCGTCTGTATAAAAAAGCACACGAATTAAATTGCTTATCTCAAAATCAGCCGTATCTTTAGCCGTGATTTTTTTTAAAGATTGATCAAGTGTATCTTGATTTAATTTTAATCCAAGATACGCTTGAATAATTAAATTAGTTCCATAGCTACCCGAGACCGTAGAAAATAAATATTCTTGCCGACGCGCTTCATATTCAGCTACCGAATTAGAAAAAGATGGCCGTGCAACACATATAAAACATATGAGCCACATAAAGACTAGATTTGTTAGGTAACGCCGCATGTACATCTCCATCTCGCGGCTTGTCCACGGATCCATCTTAGTCACACAGAAGTATGTGACCGTTCATTTTTTCACAGATGACATCAAACTACCAAAACCACGTCTTCGTCATCGGCTTAATGGCTAACGGAATCATAATAACCACATACAACCACCAAGCACCGCTGACGAGCACGGGGAACCACACCCCAAACATGCACGCTGAGAAAAATACAGATAAAAACAACAGCACTTGATTGGATGGATTGTTCGTTTTTAAAGATGCATGCATTTTTTGTAGTAAGCTACCTGATTGTGAAAAAAAATGAACTTCAAGTGGCATGGCGCACATGATAAGTAAAACCAAATAGAACCACCAATCTAACGCTGACAAATTAGGATAAAGTGTAAAAATTAATAAACCAAAAACAAAATAAACGGATTTGACCAGCGACAAATCTAAAATGGAAAATTTTTGTAATTTTTTGGAAAGAAAACTTTCTGCGGTCATAATCAAAATCCTTTTTTAAATTAACACGTAAATTCAGTATGTATCTACGATAAACCTCTCGTCAAGTATTTAAACCAGAGCATCCGGTTTGACTGAACCGCTGCTTTTTTATATAGTGCGCAGAGCTATCTTCGTTCAAAATAATAGATGCACTAGGAGCTTCCATGACACAAAAAACAGCACAACTCATTGTCGAAGGCCATGCGCCCGTTGAACTCCCTATTCATACACCCACGATTGGGAACCCGGTTATTGATGTTCATCCCATGAGTGCACTGGACATGTTTACGTTTGACCCAGGGTTTGTTTCAACAGCCTCCTGTGAATCTAAAATCACGTACATCGACGGAAACAACGGTATTTTACTTTATCGTGGCTACCCAATTGAACAGATCGCTGAGAAAAAAGATTTTCTCGACGTATGCTTCTTATTGCTTAACGGTGAATTACCAACCACGGAAGAAAGCACAGATTTCACAAAGTTGATTAATAATCACACCATGGTACACCAACAAATGTACCAGTTTTTAAATGGCTTTCGACGTGATGCCCACCCTATGGCTATCATGGTCGGTATTGTCGGCGCGCTTTCTGCTTTTTATCATGATTCAACCGATCTTGCGAATCAAGCTGATCGTTATACATCAGCCATTCGTCTGATTGCTAAAATGCCAACACTAGCTGCCATGAGTTATAAATATTCCATCGGTCAACCGTACATGTATCCTCAAAACCACATGTCCTATGCTGAAAACTTTCTACATATGATGTTCGGTGTGCCGTCGGAAAATACCACACCCGATCCAATTCTAATCGAAGCAATGGACACTATTTTTACCTTGCATGCTGATCACGAACAAAATGCATCCACATCAACCGTACGCCTTGCAGGATCAACCGGTGCAAATCCTTATGCATGTATTTCAGCAGGTATTGGTGCACTTTGGGGACCTGCGCATGGTGGCGCAAACGAAGCCTGCCTGAATATGCTTCGTGAAATTGGTGATATTAGTCGTATCAAAGAGTTTATTGCTCGCGCAAAAGATAAAAACGATCCGTTTCGTCTTATGGGATTTGGCCATCGTGTTTATAAAAGCTACGATCCTCGCGCCAAAGTCATGCGTGAAACATGTCATAAAGTACTCAACGCAGTAGGCGCTCACGATGAGCCTTTATTCAAAATTGCGATGGAACTAGAACGTATTGCTTTAGAAGATGACTATTTTGTAGCGAAAAAACTGTATCCAAATGTTGACTTTTATTCAGGCTTAACGTTAAGTGCGATTGGTATTCCAACCAATATGTTTACCGTTATTTTTGCCCTTGCTCGCACCGTCGGATGGATGTCGCATTGGTTAGAAATGACCGCATCCAAATCAAGAATCGGACGACCACGTCAATTGTATACCGGCGAAAAACGACGTGATCTCAGCTAATTTAAATTAAATAAGCATAGTCCAACCCAACCTTACACGGAAGCTAAACTCACATGGATTGTTACCATCGATACCGCTGGGTCGGTGTGAATGGCGCAGGACAACCTGTTCGAGGTTGTCTTGAAGCAAAAACACTGACGCTCGCAAAAATACACTTACATCAACAAGGCATTAACGCGCCTAAGATTGCCAAAGAGCGGCCTTTTGCTTATTTCCGGCCATCGTTATGTATTAAATCTTCGGATATCACACAATTTATTCGGCAGCTGGCAAGCCTTCTCAGCGCCCAAGTCACGCTGATTCAGTCCCTTGGGCTCTTACGCTCGGGTGAGGACAATCCTCGTATGAGACGCTTAATACACACCATAGAGCGTGATGTTCAACACGGCCTTTCACTTGCTGATGCGCTCCATAAACACAAACTATATTTTAATCCCCTCCTGTGTCATCTTATTAAGGCAGGCGAACAATCGGGTGCATTAATTACACTTTTAACCAAACTTGCGGCCTATCGGGAAGAACTGCATCGCCTTCACAAAAAAATGCGTGCAACGCTCTCTTATCCTCTCGCAATTTTATCGATAGCAACCTGTGTTACGGTGGGTTTACTTCTTTTTGTTGTACCTCAGTTTGAAGCATTATTTGATAGCTTTCATGCCCCTCTCCCGCACTTTACTCAAGCCATGATTCATTTAGCTGCGGAAATAAAGCATCATGGACTCATCACGCTTATCTTGAGTGCTGGATGCATCTACAGCCTTCTTTCGAGCTATAAAAAATCAACGCGCACACGCTGGATATGCGATCGCTTGATATTAAAAATACCTTTTTTGGGAGCTATCATAAAACAAGCACTGATTGCCAGCTTTGCTCACACGCTCTCCATTCTTTTATCTGCAGGAACCCCATTGGTTGACGCGCTCACTGCATCGTCCAGCATTGCTCATAATGCAGTATATTCTCAAGCCATTTTAACCATTCGGGGCCATGTTGTTGAAGGCCATTCGCTCAAACGATCACTCGAAGAAAGCATGATTTTTCCTAACATGTTGATTCAGTTAGTCGGTATCGGTGAAACATCGGGCCAACTTGAGTCGATGCTCACTCACATTGCTAAACAACATGACGAAGCACTCGGTCACGCCATACAAACACTCAGTGGTTTATTCGAACCGTTTCTCATGGCAGTATTAGGTCTCTGGGTAGGTTCTCTTATTATTGCCATGTACCTGCCAATTTTCCAACTAGGAGCGATTGTTTCATGATGTATTATTTTTGGGAGTTTATCTCAAGTTACCCGAACACAAGCCTTGCATGCATTGGATTATTTTCTCTGCTTATCGGAAGCTTTTTAAACGTGGTTATATATCGCTTGCCTCGTATGCTAGAACATACCTGGAAAAATGAGTGCCGAGCCTTACTCGATCCAAAATTTTCTACGCCCAGCAACACCCCAAAATTTAATCTTTGCTTTCCTCGTTCATCATGCCCCGCGTGTCATCACATCATTCCTGCATGGCATAATATTCCTATTGTAAGTTTTATTATTTTAAGAGGTCGCTGTTGTTTTTGTAAAAAATCAATTTCGTGGCAATACCCGCTCACTGAGCTGCTATGCCTTGCACTCTCCGTATTTGCTGTATTCCATTTTGGTTCTTCACCGCTCTTGCTTGGTGCTCTTCTTTTTATATGGACACTAATTTGCATGACGATGATTGATTTAAAGCATCAAATCTTACCCGACTCACTGACCCTAGGGTTACTATGGCTTGGTTTGCTTACCAACCTCCACGGATTGATTACGCCGCTTCCCGATGCGGTACTAGGTGCCGCATTAGGCTATAGCTCACTCTGGCTTATCATGAAGCTTTTTTATTGCATCACAGGAAAAATAGGCATGGGACAAGGTGATTTTAAATTACTGGCGGCCTTCGGTGCATGGTTTGGATGGACCAAGCTCCCACTCATCCTCATGATAGCCTCGCTCATGGGCGCTGTTGTTGGAATACTTTACCTTAAAACCACCCAGCAATCCAAAGAAACGCCGATACCGTTTGGACCGTTTTTATGTTTTGCAGGATTGATAACTTTATTCTGGGGGAATGCAATCTTAGAAACATATGTACGTGTCTTATTCTAGCGAGGTGATCAAGCCGAAATAAGCATTTGCATGCCATTGACAAAAATAAAAATAAACGCGGCAATGCCTGTTATTTTCAGCAATAACATAAGAGAATCTTTGGTTTCTTCATGCGTTTTTTCTGCTGATTTATGAGCTATCATATCCTCTAATTCATGCTCATGAACGCCCTCTTCGGCCTCAAGCTTCATTTGAGTCAATCGACGCGAAATTATATAAGCGGTGGCACCAAAAAAAAGACCTGGAAGAAAAAATAGCCGCGCTACCGAAATAAACGCCCATCCATACGTTGTATGAAACGTCACTTGCATCCAAAGAGTCAAATTAAGTACAAAGTCAGGGACGCTGTATTGCCAACCCAGCCAAGCTGCAGGCATTAAATAAAAACCAAACGGCGTTAAAAAAATACTTAACGTAAGAGAAAACAAGCCTAAAAAAAATAATTTCTCTTCTTTTTTCATCATTCACTTATCCCGTGTGATCACGCGTCCTTTGCATGAGAATAACATAGCAAACACAATGCGCCTTGCCAAGGACTAAATAGGACTATAAAATTATGTCTAAAAATTCGTACGTACATTACATGTCAAAACTTAATCAGATCACCCTTAAAACTCCTCTCGGAGATATGCTTGCCATCGCCGATGAAAAAGCGCTCTATCTATTGGAATTTATAGGCCGTCGTGAATTGGATGCTAATATCCAGCGTTTACTTACTCAAAAAAAAGCCGTGTTAAATAATCAATCCACGCTCCCTTTGGTTAGCATTCAACAAGAAATCAACCATTATTTTGACGGGACATTGCGAATATTTAAAACCCCGATTCATACAACAGGGACTGCTTTTCAAGAACAAGCCTGGCAAGCATTGTGCCGTGTTTCTTATGGCCAAACAAAAAGCTATTTAGAGCAAGCTCAGATGATGAACAAACCTTCGGCTTGTCGCGCCGTAGCCAAGGCTAATAGCATGAATCAACTGGCGATCATGATTCCATGCCATCGTATTATTCGCAGAGACAACACCTTGGGTGGGTATGCGGCAGGACTTGAGCGCAAAGAAGCATTAATTAAACATGAGCAGAGCTAGAACTTGCCTCATACATCGACTCTACGTGAATCGAAAAATAATCTATGCCTGTTTTTTCTTTTATCACCTGAAGCACATGGAGCAACTCATCACCTTCACAAATACCCGAGATTTCAGGAAAACACGTACTGTAAAACTTGCTCGTCTTTTTCTTCACCTGCCATAAGAAAAAACTCACATCGTGCTCAAATAAAATCTGCTTTAATACCTGATCAACCGGCTTTGCAGAAAGATACTGTACATTTTTTCGTTCCGAAACAGCAAACCACGTCATGGGAGAAAGCGTACCTGCAACACCAGTTTTAGAATCAATAACATATTGTCGAAGTACATCAGATGTTTTTTCCTCGAAGCTTCCTGGGGCATCATCCCAAGCTTTTCGCCAATCATCAAGAGACTTCTTTGCCATACGTTTCTCCCATAAAAACTTGATTTTATTCATGTTTCTTAAAATAAAGCAAATTATTTTATAGCTTAAAGGTCATGAGCTTCACCGCATCATCAATCTCTTGTTCTGTTGTAAATCGTCCAAATGAAAACCGAAGTGAACTTTGTGCATCGGCATGACTTAAGCCCAGTGCAAGCAGCACATGTGACGAAGCCTGGCGTGACGAAGCACACGCCGACGTGGTTGATATCGCAAGCTCATGCAATTTCAACAACAACTCGCTGTTTTCAACACCTTTAAAACACAGATTAAGATTTCCTGCGATTCGCTGTGTTACATGCCCATTCATATGCATATTTGACAAAGCTTTTATGCCTTCTAAAAAACGCGTGCGTAAACTTAAAATACGCGCTTGCTCTTCGATACGTAACAACTCGGCCAAAGCAAATGCTTCGCCCATGCCTACAATTTGATGTGTGGGTAACGTCCCGGATCGCAACCCTCCTTCATGCCCCCCACCAAAACTTTGTGCTTGCAAGCGAATACGCGGATTTTGACGTACGTAGAGCGCTCCAATGCCTTTGGGACCATAGGCTTTATGCGCAGAAAACGACATTAAATCTACAGGTAAATTAGGCAAATCAACAGCTAGCCGACCAATGGATTGCGCAGCATCCACATGGAAGATGATGCCTTTATTTTTCAAAAGTTGGCCAATAGCTTGGATATCTTGTATCACCCCGATTTCATTATTGACCTGCATAATAGAAACCAAGATCGTATCCGGCCTTAAAGCTTGAGCAAGCTTATCGAAATCTAAAATCCCATCAGATTGTGGCTTGAGATACGTCACCTCATAACCCTGCTTTTCTAACTGCTTGAAGCTATCTAATACAGCTTTATGTTCGGAGGCCATGGTAATCACATGGTGGCCTTTACGCTTATAAAAACCAACGGCCCCAAGTATTGCCAAATTATTTGCTTCCGTCGCACCTGAAGTAAATACGATTGATTCGGGTAACACACCTCCAACCACTTCGGCTATTTGCGACCTGGCATGCTCAACAGCACATCTAGCCGTTTGACCGTAGGTATGCGTCGTGGATGCAGGGTTTCCAAAGTCACCACTCACCCCCAAATAAGGCAACATGCATTCAATCACGCGAGTATCAACCGGCGTGGTGGCCATGTAATCAAAATATATTGGGCGATTTTTCATGCTCTATGATCCCTATTAGCTTTCGGTATAACGTGCAATTTGCTTCAAAATACCACGTAAAACATTGACCTCGGTTGCTTCAAGCTTAGCACGATTAAACAAACGTCTTAATCGATGCATCACATGCTTTGGATTCGACGGCTTCAAAAAATCAATCACGCGTAACACATGCTCCAAATGCTCATAGAATTGCTCCACTTGCTCTGACGTCGCGAGCTCCTCTTGCTTGCGGGGTACGAGCAGAGACGTAGGCTTCTGCACGTGCTTCGCCACTTCGTAAGCCATAATTTGCACTGCTTGGCCCAAATTCAACGAGCTGTATGCAGGATTTGTGGGAATTTCTACATGATAATGCCCGTGCAGAAGCTCATCATTGGTGAGCCCTGTGCGTTCACGTCCAAAAACGAGGGCGATCTCAGCTTCATCAGGCATTTCGCTCATACGCATGGCTGCCGTATCAGGTGTTAATCCTGGTAAATTAAGTTCCCGAGGTCGTGCACTGGTCATCAAAATAAGCTGACAACCATGCAGCGCTTCTTTCAATGAAGATACGACCGTTGCTTCGACTAAGACATCATCGGCACCTGCCGCCATCTCAATCGCTTTGCTGTCAGGAAAACTACGTGGTGACACCAAATAAAGGTTTGTAAGCCCCATCGTTTTCATAGCACGGGCTGATGCACCTATGTTTCCTGGATGTGAAGTTTCAACTAACACCACACGAATAGAATTTAATTTCATTTAGACACGCCTTTAATCATCCTATGGCTTCAAAATGTGTTAGAATACTCCGTTTGAGCCATAACGGGTACACACGCATGGAACCTTTATTAAATATCGCTGTCACCGCCGCACGTAAAGCGGGGGATATTATCCTTCGACATGCAGAACAACTTGACCGCATTCAAATCACAAAGAAAGGCGAAAATGATTACTTTTCAGAAGTAGACGTTAAAGCCGAGCAAAGTATTATTCATGCCATTCATAAAGCTTACCCTACGCATGGAATTATCGCTGAGGAAAGTGGCGCTTACAATAGCGACGCTGATTGTGTTTGGATCATTGACCCACTGGACGGCACGAATAACTACCTCCACGGATTTCCATGTTACGCCGTATCAATTGCGATGCTGTTTGAAGGCCGTCTGGAGCATGCTGTTGTCTACGATCCGCTCCGCCATGAATGCTTTGCTGCAAGTCGCGGCCGAGGAGCGCGTTTAAATGATCGCCGTATTCGTGTTTCGAATAAAGTCGATTTAAATAGCGCGATACTCGGCAGTGGCCCGTCCATGTTAAAGCCATCCCGAGGCGAAGCGTATGACGCGAACGTTCCTGCACTCCTCGATGAATGCACGAGCATTCGCCGCATGGGAGCCGCAGCTCTTGAGCTTGCTTACGTTGCCGCAGGTCGTTTAGATGGATTTTTTGAGTTCAAATTACGTCCTTGGGATGTTGCAGCTGGCTGTCTCCTGATTCAAGAGGCCGGTGGTTTGGTTAGCGATCCGAATGGCGGACATGACTATGTCAATTCAGGCAGTGTTATTGCGGGTACACCAAAAATATTTGATGCCATGCATAAAACGTTAAAATCACCGCGCACCTAACTTATTTTAAAAATAGTTCTGAGATATCAACGATGAATATTGATTTTCAAAGCAATAGCAAAATTGTCATCATCATGCGTGGCTGCCCAGGTTCGGGCAAATCCACATCATCACAGGCACTGATTGATTATTTATCAGAAACCGGGGTGATGCCAGTATCATCGATGAGCAAATGCTCCGCTGATGATTATATGAAAAATGAAGATGGCAAATATAAATATGATCATGCGAAAATTGGCATGGTACATGGACGATGCAAAGAACAATTTATGGCGTCACTTGCTGAGAGAAATAATCTTATTATCGTTGATAACACCAACATAAAGCTATTTGAGTTTAAGGTTTATGTTAGTGCTGCAAGAAGCCAAGGTTACGAAGTTTATCAATGGGAGCTCGAATTACGCTTTGAAAATATACATGGCGTCCCTTCAGATAAATTGGAACAGATGCAAAAAAACTATAAATATTCTGCTCTCCCAACATTTGAGCCATCGTCTGATTTTAATGATTTTTTGCAACGCTCAGTTGAAGAAAAAAAAGCAGATTGTGAGTTGGATGATGAGCGAAGCCTCGCTATCCGAATTTAAATTAAGCTTCGGTTAATACATGATGGGTTTGAGTGAAATCATCATTAAAAACCTAATAATCTAGATTTCTAGTACACCGAACACCTAGAGTACTGAATTTAGTACTGTCAGCTATTCTACCCCCCGATGCTTGATATATCATAATCAATGCTCTGTCATAAGTATTCTGAGTAGACGGCCAGTACGTACCAATAGATAAACCTCCAAAACCCATATCAAAAAGGTTAGACGCTATATTTTGAATACTTGGGTTGCCTCGCCCCCCACATATCCCATTACCATAACCCATTTGACAAATAGCCGGTAAATACCAATCACTGTAACTATCTATTTCGGCTGTACAAAGGCCTGCAGCATACACATCTGTTGGTGTTGTTGGGTAGTAAGCCAAAATATTGGTTGTATTACATAAACCATCAAAACCGCCAAAACAAGCTTGCTGACCCGCAACTTGCCCTTCATCAGGTTGCGGATTGGTGGGTGTGGAATTTATATTAATAGATAAAGCAACGTTTGTTCTGTAAATTCGGCCTCACTTCAAGTTCTGTTGGTTAAAAAAACGATTTTTAAGTCGTTCGCTAGAAAATAATGTTTTCTGTTACTGCTATTTTAGTTTT